>Ga0315909_10000897_pt1 | contig 39797 bp, 50 predicted proteins | sample LakEriMetagenome_11_FD_203527 | JGI IMG/M metagenome (GOLD analysis project Ga0315909, IMG submission 203527) | Freshwater fungal communities from buoy surface, Lake Erie, Ohio, United States - Buoy 2 MA125 | ecosystem: Environmental > Aquatic > Freshwater > Lake | place: USA: Lake Erie, Ohio... | reverse complement strand
TTCTAGGAACGTGGCTTGACGGTGTTTTCGTCTGGCACGCTTATGCGAAAGCAGAAAAGAAATAATGGCTAGACTTATCTGGAAGTTCCCCATAGTTAACGCAACTACTATGGACCTCGGTATGCCCGCCAAAATCATAAAGGTAGACCAGCAAGCTGGCGCACCTTATGTTTGGGTAGAACATGATCCTACGGAGGGGATTCCAGCTAACTGGGAATTTCTAGTGGTTAATACTGGAGATACTATACCAGAGGGGTACCACTGGATTGGTAGCTGGTATGAATCTTCCACAGACTCTAGTAAGCACGCCTACGCAATTACGACCAATCCTGGTCAGGCTCCTATTAACTACTTCGAAAAATAGTTCTTGACTTTGGTCTCGGGATGTGGGATACTACTTAAATGATGAAGGTCATAGTCCACAATATTGGAAGTAAGCAGATAGATTTTGGGGTAATTACTAACTCCACAGATTTTCCTAAAGATACGATTTTCCTAACCGAAGGGCCACGCAGCCCTGGTGATTTCTGTCTTTACGATCCTTATAAGTTTCTGACCCCTAGTGAGCAAAAACAACTCCTTTACCAACTAGCGGTTGACTTCAATAATTCAAAAAATAGTTCTTGACTTTACGACTGGTCCGGGCTATACTGTAAGGACGATGAAGAGAGCAATCAAATCATCTGTATTAAGAATTATTTAAAAGAGATTACAAAATAAATATTTGCCGTATAGGGCACACAAGGTGGGTAACCATCCCAAAGGGCAGCTCCCTACGAGTTGTCGCCTCGCAAGAGGTGAATCTATACAAGCTAAAACTTCCCTGTTGAAACACAGGTTCCTCGTCCAAAACGGGGATAAGTACGAAAGCTGGCCGTGGACACACGAGCTACCCTACCCGACAAGGGAGGGCCTTGAGAGTAACAGGTGGTGCTGACCTCACGGATACCAAACAGAGCAGTATGTAGAAGTAATTAGTAGAGTGATTGTTTAAGGCCTTGAAACCTAGAGCTTTCATTCAATGATACGCGGTACGCCGGCACAGACGGTAATCGTATATTATGACCTAGTAGCCGTCAGGTGAAAAGTACGTGGTGTGTTGTATTTATTAGGGCAAAACCTTAGTAAGCAACTGAAGTAGCACATCATAGTAGGTTAATCAATCGCCGACCAACACTCGGCAATATATTTTGGATATATATTTGTCTCATAAAAAAACGCAAAGACTACTTCGATCGTGCATGAAAAACATCTAATACTAGGGCCGCAAGGTAATCTAGTCGAGTGAAGCTCGCAAGGCCTAATTCGTTTATACTGGAAAATTCGTAATCCCTTAGCGGGGATGTACTGGTAACAAGCCAGACGGAGCAAGAAGGTATAGAGTAGTGTACGGTGACAGATCTACAGCCTGATCTTAAAAACGGCGATGTTGACGGTATACTCTGTAATGTCAGAGTGGAAAAAGAACGAAAACCAGCTCGCAAGGTTGGCCAATAATGTTCAAAGTACTGTTACTAAAGGGCGTACTCTCAACCCTTAATAAGTTCTTGATGCTCGGACAGATGTGACCTGGCTTTAGCCCAGCGACGATTGAGAAGAGACAAGCGAACTTATTTGATGAATAGTAGCCCCACCCGGTGGGACCTAGAAAGCGCTTCAAGGTTACTATTCTTCCAATAAGTTTCTTTCCACCTCTGTTGATAGGATTGTGGAAAATCCCGGCCTCACCGCTTAGCGGGTTTTGTGCCGTAGTTATAAAGGAAGTATGACCTACTTATTCATCCCCATCATGGCGCTTCTGAATAGAGCAAGCGGCATGACAGAGTGGTTTCCAGGCCGCAATATTTATGCGACTGGAATTTTAACAGGTCTAGCTGCTGGTTTTTTAACAAGTAGTTGGTATTTTGGCTTATTAGCCGCTTTAGCAATGTATTGTTATCGTATACCAGGCTGGTATAAAACTCTGGATATAGGCACTGATGCTGGTAATCCAGCTCTTGAAGCCGGCATAATGACTGCCAGATCAATGTTTTTCGTGATTCCGTTCGTTATTGCTGGATTTTTTAGCAATACATGGCATATAGCACTATTAGCTGGTGCTGCTGGTTCAATTGGATGTGGAATGGCCTATACAATGGCTTGGTACACTCCTCTTCGTAAATTAAGTCCTAAAGACCCTATCGTTGTAGCTGAATTATTAGCAGGAGCCTCCCTTGGTATCGCCTTGTGGATACTTAGCGCAAGTTATGTCTGATAACTCTATGGGTTATGACAACAAAAATATAGTATATGTCCCAGATCCTGTAGATTATAATGAAATGTGCAATTTTGCCACGCGACTTTACGGCAGCGTTAAATGTTCTATAGTTTATACAGATGGAATGGGACCATATGATAGTATAGCTAGATTTATGTTTTCTAACTCTTTAGACGCTAATACGTTTAGAGAGCATTACAATCTGGAAGGGTAATTCGGGCGGCCCCGGACCTAGTCTTGAAAACTAGTGGTACTTAACAGTATGGAGATCGACACTGCCACCCTTCCGCCATTACGAGAAAGAAAATGACTGAACTAGAAGAAAAATTGCTTAAAGCATATCAAGAGAAACACCCTGAAGTTAAGGATCGTGATACTCTTGTGAAGGTTGTATATGACGCTAGGTATGGCGGCCAAAATAAAATGGTTACGGAACCTTTTAAGCAAAAAGCTTAGTTACTACAAATTTCTGCTTTTTGATATTAAAGAATAAGCTTGGGTGTTCCGTGGCGGGAACTGTTCGGGTAGAGGCCAAGCTATAATCTCATCTTTCACAGACTTTCTTAAATGAACAGCATCTGGGTTGTATATAGCCCCTAATGTGTTGCCAGTGAGGATCAGCTACGGCGAATGAGAAGATATTCCACGCTAGCTTGCCGCTAGCTAGAGGAGCACGATCGCCTCGATTGAACGCCCGGTAGCAAGGCGAAAAGGATTGTCTAGGATTAAGAACACAGGGGAACGTGGAGGGGGTAATACCTCGTGGAAGCGTCCTGTGTTCTCCAAAGTTTCTGCGGGTATAGCATAAAGGTAATGCCCCACGTTGCCAACGTGACCAAGTCGGATCGTTCCCGATTACCCGCTCCATACGAGGATCATCTAAGCCTAAGACTTCTGTTTTTACAGAACAATGTAAGTGCAACTCTTACTCCTCGTACCAATTTTATGCGAAGACAGCTCCGGCAGAGCAGGTCATATAAAGACAAGGTCGTGAGAAACGAAATCGATCGTAAGTAGTTTCTTTGGTGAAAATCCCACTCTTCGCTCCAACTAAACGCCGTAACCCGGCACTAGGCCCTTTGGTGGGATATACTCGGAAGTCCGTGGCTTAAATGCCCTGAACTTGAGGTGCCCCGACACACTGGGAGTACGCCTTGCCTAGCGAGTCCAGTATAAGTCCTGACAAAACCTAAGCAGTGGTGTCTAAGGTCAAATCAGGTGCCCTAACACCATAGGGAGAGCGACCTGAGGTCGCCGGGAAGTTTAGGGATGGTACCCATTAGACTCACTCTTCCCGTATTATTGATTTTTTGAAAGGGAGCAGATAGCATCTGTATCCCTTTTTGTCGTATCTAAATTGATGCAAGTTCAAAAGGGAGTGCTTTGATTGCCGAACCAATTACCAGAGATTACGTAGTTCCACAAGGCGCCGATTATCCTATTCGTATGCGCTATGTGGTCGACAACGTAGTAGTAGATTTAACTGGAGCCACAATACGTGGGTCGTTAAAAAAGAATCACACATCAACTACCGCTAGTTTATCTTGTACAATAGCAAATGGAAAAGCCTATTTAAACACTGGAACAGGGTATTTTGGAATAACTTTAAGTGCTGCAGATACTACAGCACTAGAAGCTACAAGTTATGTGTTCGACATAGAAGTAGTTCTACCTAGTGGCGACGTCACAAGAGCGATGCAAGGCAAAATCACCTTGACGCCAGAGGTAACAGTGTAGTGACAACTTATGTCCTAGTACCTGGTCAAACAGTAGTAGCAGAAGTAATAGAAAATGAAGTAGTAGTGCAGATACAAACTGTATCTAACACTCCTTCTGTCGAAATTGCTTTGCCTGTAGATCAAGGCGTTCAGGGTATTCCCGGAACTCAAGGTACAGGGGGCTCTCAAGGTACTAGCGGCACGCAAGGTACTGCAGGGATTTTAGGTAGCTTAGGTGTACAGGGTTCTGTAGGTGTACAAGGCACTACAGGCGCGGGTACTCAAGGCGCTACAGGTACACAAGGTAACGGTGGTATTCAAGGTACGGACGGCACACAGGGTGCTACCGGCGCGGGTACTCAAGGTGCTATAGGTACTCAAGGTAATACAGGAAATACTGGTAGCCAGGGGGCTACAGGCGCGGGTACTCAAGGTGCCACGGGCGCACAAGGTGCTTTAGGAAATACAGGTACACAAGGTGCTACAGGTGCCGGTACTCAAGGTGTTGGTGGTGCTCAAGGCACTATAGGCGCGGGTGCTCAAGGTGCTAGTGGTACTCAAGGTACTACAGGCGCGGGCACTCAAGGTGCTACAGGCGCTGGTACTCAGGGTACTACAGGCGCGCAAGGTGCTGCTGGTACACAAGGCGCTACGGGCGCTGGTACTCAAGGTGCTACTGGTACTCAGGGGGCTACAGGAACTGGTGCTCAGGGTGCTACAGGAACTGGTACTCAAGGCGCTACAGGTGCTGGTACTCAAGGTACTACAGGCGCGCAAGGTGCTGCCGGTACACAAGGCGCTACGGGCGCTGGTACTCAAGGTGCTACTGGTACTCAAGGTGCTACTGGTACAGGTGCTCAAGGCGCTACAGGCGCGGGTACTCAAGGTGCTACAGGTGCCGGTACTCAAGGTACTACAGGTACACAAGGTGCCGTAGGTACCCAAGGCGCTGCTGGTGCTGGTACCCAAGGTACTACAGGCACTCAAGGTGCTACAGGTACGCAAGGTGCGCTAGGTACACAAGGTGCTACTGGCGCAGGTACACAAGGTGCGATAGGTACACAAGGTACTACAGGGGCTGGTACTCAAGGTGCGACAGGTGCTGGTACTCAAGGTGCTGTAGGTACTCAAGGTATTACAGGCACTCAAGGCGCTACAGGTACACAGGGTGTCACAGGTGCTCAAGGTGCCACAGGTACTCAGGGTACTATAGGTGTATCAGGTAGAAATACAGGTATCTTAGGTATTTACCTAATTGATACTGCGGCGGCTACCGCGCCCCCAGGCTCTGGCCACGTTAGATATAATAATGCCACACAAACTTCTTCTACTATATTATGGATAAATCATCTAGATTTTAGTGGTTTAGACATAGACATATACTTAGGGCTACTAACTCCCCCAGATAACATAGTTTTACAAGACTCCTCTGAGTCTAATAACTATCAAATCTGGCAGGTTAGTGGAGCTATAACTGTAGAAACAGGCTATGTTACTGTACCAGTAACTTTAGATAGTTCTGGTGGAACTGGCACGTCTGGTTTTGCAGATGATTTACAGGTATTAGTAGCTATTCAAAGCCGCGCCGAAGTGGGTCTGCAAGGTACTGTAGGTACACAAGGTACTAGCGGGGCACAAGGTGCTCTAGGCACCCAAGGGTCTGGCGGAAGTCAAGGTACTACAGGTACTCAAGGGGCTACAGGCGCAGGCACTCAAGGTGCTACAGGCACTCAAGGTGCTACAGGTGCTGGTACTCAAGGTGCTACAGGTGCTGGTACTCAAGGCGCTACAGGTACTCAAGGTGCTACAGGTGCTGGTACTCAAGGTGTTGAGGGTACACAAGGCGCTACAGGCGCGGGCACACAAGGTGCTACAGGCGCCAGCGTACAGGGTGCTACAGGTACTCAAGGTGCTACAGGCGCAGGTACTCAAGGTACCACAGGTACTCAAGGCGCTACAGGCGCAGGCACACAAGGTGCTACAGGTACTCAAGGCGCTACAGGTGCAGGTACTCAAGGCGCTACAGGCGCAGGTACACAAGGTGCCACAGGTACTCAAGGCGCTACAGGCGCAGGTACACAAGGCGCTACAGGTACTCAAGGCGCTACAGGTGAAGGTACACAAGGTGCTACGGGTACTCAAGGCGCTACAGGTGCTGGTACTCAAGGCGCTACAGGTGCTGGTACTCAAGGTGCCACAGGTACTCAAGGCGCTACAGGCGCAGGTACACAAGGTGCCACAGGTACTCAAGGCGCTACAGGCGCAGGTACACAAGGCGCTACAGGTACTCAAGGTGCCACAGGTGCCGGTACTCAAGGAGCTACCGGCGCTGGTACACAAGGCGCTACAGGTACTCAAGGCACTACAGGTGCAGGTACTCAAGGTGCTACAGGCGCTGGTACTCAAGGTGCTACAGGTACTCAAGGTACTGCAGGCGGTGGTGGGGGTATTTCATATACCTTCCAAAACGCTAACTTTAACGCAGTTACCTCTAATGGGTACGCTTGTGACACTACCTCTGGAGCATTTACTGCAACGCTACCCGCGTCCCCGGCAGCTAATGAACTTATCTACTTCAACGATCCCAAGGGTACGTGGGGAACAAATAATCTAACTATTGCTAGAAACGGTAATAATATCCGAAATCTGGCGGAAAACTTAATTTGTGACGTTAACTTCTCCTCATTTAGTCTTCTATACGTAACCGGCTACGGCTGGGTATTTGAAGACTTAAGTACAGCTTATATCGCCGTAGGCGCTACAGGTAGCCAAGGTACTACAGGCAGCCAGGGTACTACTGGCGTGCAAGGTGCGGCGGGAACTCAACCATACGTTCTAGAAGGCTTTGAGCCTCATAAAGGCGCTATTGGTGTAGTTGCCGCTGTTGGACAGAATACTATCTTTGTTCAACCTATGGAAATAGACCAGAATGTGGCTCTAGATAGAGTCGTATTCCCCGTACACTTCAGTGGAGCGACAAACTCTACTGGTACTTACGGTCTAACACTAGATGTAGGCCTATATAAGACTACAACTGGATCGAATCTAACGTCAGCTTACTTAACCAGATTCGTTACTACGGTTACACACTCTGGCACAGCTAACAGCGTATCAAATGTAGGTCTTCGTATAGCTACATTCCCATGGACGACTACTATAGTTGCTAGCAACTATTGGATGGCCTTCAGGTCATCTACTAGCTCCGCTGGTGCTAACGCTTCGTTCTCTAACTTAGTTGTATCGCAGATCAACTCCTCATTCTCTGGACCGCTAGGTGCAAATACATTCACCTCTATGCAGTCTAGAATGGGACAAGGGGTTTACGCTACTACTTCTTCTACTATTAACGCTTCTATAGCGATATCTGGTATTAGAGGTGTTTCATCTGCCGACTTACGTTCACCTATCCTCTATTTCCAAAAAGGAACATATGTATAATACTCACGAGCCGACAGTTAATAAGCCAGAATTTGTTACTGTCGGAGGTGGAAGACATAATGAGTCTATTGAAGCTTCCTTCCATAGAATTATGGAAGGAGCTTCTTGGAAAAATCAAAGAGTTGTTGTCATTATGCCAGCAGCTTACGATATTCCAACTAAAGTAGCTCTTAGTCATTGGGCGCTAGTTTTTCCGCCCAACCAACCTAACTACAAAATCCTTGCTCTAGGACAGGAAGTTGGAGATGCATATAACAATGCTATTGAACAGGTACTAGCCCAGCCAGAGCTTTCTCAGTGGGAATACATTCTTACTATTGAACACGACAATACTCCTCCACCAGATGGAGTAGTACAGCTAATTAAACAGATGGACGCACACCCTGAGTACTCATGTATTGGTGGTCTATACTGGACCAAAGGAGAGGGTGGGGTCCCTCAAATTTGGGGCGATCCTAAGGATCCTATCCTAAACTTCCGGCCGCAGCCGCCAGTTCCAGGTGAACTAGTAGAATGCTGCGGGACAGGAATGGGTTTTAATCTTTGGCGTATGTCGATGTTTAAGACTCTACCCAAACCTTGGTTTGTTACTAAGTGTGACAAAGAAGGCATGGGAACTCAAGATTTAACGTTCTGGCAAGAGGCCAGAAAACATGGGCATCGCTGTGCGATTGATTGCAGTGTGTTAGTGGGTCATTATGATAAAGCAACGGGGATTAACTGGTGAAAATTGATATTGGCTGCGGCCCTAATAAAAAAGAAGGTTTTCTGGGAATTGATGCAATTCCTTTCCCCGGCGTAGACTATGTGTTTAATGTAGGGTCAGAGCGCTTTCCATTTGAGGATAACTCTATAGATGAGGGACATTCTTCTCATTTCGTAGAACATCTTACCAATAAAGAACGTACTCATTTTATGAATGAGATGTATAGAGTTTTAAAGCCCGGCGCCAAACTAGCCGTTATATGCCCTTACTGGGCATCTGGTAGAGCATACGGCGACCCCACTCACCAGTGGCCTCCTATCACAGATTTTTGGTTCTACTATTTAGGCAAAGACTGGCGCATGGTTAACGCGCCTCATACTGATAGTACGAATTGGCCTCAAGGGTATTCTTGTAATTTCAGCGCTACTTGGGGGTATGGATTACATCCCTCGGTCTCTACTAGAAACGCAGAGTACCAAGAATTTGCAGCCACCTTTTATAAGGAAGCTATTCAGGACATTCACGCAACCCTGACTAAACTATAAGGATTTATGTCCAATTTATCGAGTTTTATTAACATATTTACTGGTATTTTCTCAAACAAAATAACAGCAGATGCAGGTATTGCTCTATCGTCTGGCTCTATTAATAACCAGACAGGTACAACGTATACTTTAGTAGCTGCTGATAACGGTGAATTTGTCGTATGTGATAACGCATCGGCTATTACAGTAACAGTACCTTCTGGTCTTGGAGTTGGGTTTAGTTGTAGTATTATACAAAAAGGCGCTGGCCAAATAACTCTTTCCGCTAGTGGTACAACACTTAGGCTTGTAGCTTCTCAGAATAAAACAGCGGCACAGTACGCTGTAATGACGCTACTAAGCCATGTCGCTGATGAATTTATAGTTGGCGGAAATGTGAGCGCTTAATGTTTTTACCTGGGGTAATAGGGTTAGGTTCTACAAGTAAAAAAGTGCGTCTAGACAGTGTTGGTTCTTACATAACTACACCTGCCGCATCAACAAGCGTTACAATAGACACTATAATAGATAACTTACCAAGTAGACCCAATTCTTTATTATTGCTTTGGGTAGGGACTTGGAGTAATACACTTCGTTTTGATACAGCTACAGTAAGTAGAAATGGGGCGGCTTTTACAGTAGGTCAAGCAATTATAGGTGGACAAAACGAATCAAAATTTTCTCTGTGGTACAGATTAAACCCAAGCGCTTCTGATGGAGTGGGTGTAGTTATTACTAGTGATAGAGATGCATTTGATTCTAACAGTCGTTTATGCCTTCTTTGGGCTTATTTGTATGATGTAAATCAAACCACACCACTAAATGCAAGAGTAACTGATACAGACTTGACCGCCAACCCAACACTAACAGCTAGCCCGCTGTCAGGAGCTGTAGACAGGTACCCTATCGCGGGGGTGTTTGGGCAAGACACTGACGGGTCCGTAAATTGGACTTCAGGCGCTGGTCAAACTAGGCTGCACACAAGTGTCACAAACAACCGTGTTGGTGCAGCCATAGATACAAGAACTCCAGGCGCTACCACAGATTTTAGTATTACTGGTCAAATTACTACACCATTCGACGCAATGATGATTGCTATGAATGTAAACGCCGCTTAAAATGATTAGGAAAATAATCAAGTGAACTTAGCACAATTAGCACTACAGCATGGGGGACGATTAGTTCAGCTCATGTTACCGGCTTCGGTAACAAAGGGCATGGGAACTATGAATCCCTCTATTTTTTTGGATGGAGATAGAATCCTCGTAAATATACGAGTTCTTAACTACATACTATATCATAATGAGAGTCAGCGGTATCAACATTTTTGGGGGCCCCTTCAGTACATACATCCTGATGATGATAAAACCCTTAGAACATTTAATTTTATTGCTGAACTAAATGACGACTTAACTATTAAGTGGTTTCAGCCTGTAGACACATCATTGCTTGATGTAGTACCTATCTGGGAGTTCATAGGGCTAGAAGATGCTCGATTACTAAAAGTAGACGACAAATTCTATATGACCGGAGTGCGTAGAGATACTACCACTAATGGAGTTGGTCGTATGGAACTATCAGAAATTACAATAAGCCCAGAAAAAGTACAAGAAGTTAGCAGAGTACGCATACCTAGCACTGGTGCGGATAATACTTATTGCGAAAAAAATTGGATGCCTGTCTTAGGCGAAGATTCTTTTACTTACATAAAGTGGTGCTCTCCTACTGAGGTAGTTCAGTATAAGGATGGAAAAACCCTTATAAAAGTAATACATGGTAATCCATTTAGCTTTCAAGCAGATTTACGAGGCGGCTCACAAGTCGTGCCTTTCCAAGGCGGTTACCTAGCTATTACTCACGAAGTCTATCTACACCGTAGCGATCTAGGGGCTAAAAACGCTACATATAGACACAGATTTGTACGCTTTGATAAAGACTTAAAGATTATTGGTTGCTCCAATGATTTCTCCTTTATGGGCGCAGATATTGAGTTTTGTTGTGGGCTAGCTTTCAAAGACGGCAAAGCTTTAATGACCTTCGGGTTCCAAGATAACAGTGCTTTTATTCTAGAGATGCACGAGGATGTTTTAAATGACTTCATTACTTCTTAAGTACGTAGAGACCCCTAAGGACCCTTCGGTAAACTTCATGCTAGGATACGAGTATGAGCAACAAGGGCAAATAGCTTCTGCTGCCACCCACTACCTTAAAGCTGCTGATAACTTTACATCACCTATAATGATTTACGAAGCGCTTCTTCGTACAGCTATTTGCTTCAAAAAAGCTGGGGGGAGGTTCGAGACGGTTATTCCATTACTAAAACGATGTATAGCTCTAGCGCCGCATCAACCAGAAGCCTATTTTCACTTAGCTCAATACTATGAGTGGCAGCAGAACTGGCACGATTCCTATATGGTAAGTAGTATAGGCTTGAAGTGTGCCATCGAAGGCAATAAGCTACTAGACTACCCAGGAAAATACGCTCTTGAATTTGCAAAAGCTGTAGCTGCGTGGTGGATCGGGAATACTGAGGAATCCAGGGAGATGATGCACTCCTTATGGATGAGGTTAGATACGCTGAATGCCGATTACCAGGGATATGTTCTTAGAAACATACATAGTATTGGACACCCAGAAAGTTGGACAAAGTATACACAAGATCAGTACCCTGCTCTTAAACGTAAGTTCCCAGGGGCTGAAAGAATAGTAAGAAACTACTCTCAGGCTTATCAAGACTTGTTTGTGCTAATGGCAAATAAGGGTAAACAGGCTGGATACTTCTTAGAAATAGGTTGCGCCGATCCGTTTAAAAATAACAACACTTATTTACTTGAGAAGGACTTCTACTGGAGAGGTATATCTATTGATATAGACTTTGCGGTTATACAGCGTTTTAGAAAAGAACGCCCCGGCCCTTCTTACAATTCAGACGCTTTAAAGCTAGACTATTCTCAAATACTAAAAGAAAACAATGCTCCCAAAGTTATAGACTATCTACAGATAGATTGCGACCCGCCAACTGTATCGCTAGAGATTCTTAAGCGCATACCTTTTAACGAGTATAAATTTAACGCTATCACTTTTGAGCATGACTTTTATGCAGACCCAACTATTAGAGAACAATCTAGAGCTTACTTGCGCGCTCATAATTATGAACTGATAGTATCTGACGTAGCCTTCACTGTGGGAAAAAGTTTTGAAGATTGGTGGGTACACGCAAGCGTGCCCGTAGCTAGTCCGAACAAAGATACTTCTAATCTTATAAAAGTAGCGAGGGATTATATGTTCGACACCACAGCTCTTAAAAATAGTTCTTGACAGCGATCTCAAGTTGGGCTATACTTAACGTAATAAATCAGTAATGCGCTCGCCAGACGGGACCTAGGCTTTCAATCCAATTGGTAGAGGGTTTGAGTCCCTCCGAGCGCACCACATTTAAGGAAAACAATAATGACGAACCACGGTTGAATACCATGCTAGAGCACCTCCTTAGTGGATAGGAAGCCTGAAAAACACCTATTCATTAATTTAAAAAATCATAAGGAAATCTAACATGTCAATTGAACTCAAAGTTAAAGCTCTCAGCCTTGCTGCGGAGACTCGTATTATTAAACAACAAGAACAAAAGTGTATGCAACGCTCTAAGCGTTATTATGCATACCAAGTTGAGCGCCTTCAGGCGAAGATGAATAAAATCCTTGATGCTATCAAAAGCATTGAAGATTCTCGGGAACATGAAGTAGAGCGTCGTGTTCTATTCACTCGACTTACCCAGATTCGTAACCGAATCCAAATCCTCAACATTAACCTTCAAAAAAGACAGCCTTCTGACCTATTCATCAAAAAGATGAATAATCAGCGTATTTCGCTAGAGCGTCATCGTATTGATGTTGTTCGTGCGGAAGCTCGTGCAACTCATATTGCTCGGGGCTACATGGCCGGCCGTAGTTGGCAGGAAATGGAAGGCACTAAATCAGCCGCTATGTTTGGTGGCTGGGAGCGTGTCTACGCTATGGTGATGAAGTATGATACACGTACTAGCCCCACAGCTCGTAAAGCACTATTTGATTCATGGCTTACTAGTCTTGGGATTATTCACGAAGAAAAAGTAATCGAACCTTCTAGCCCATCCGGCAGAGTTGTTCGATACCAAGTATTCAAAAAAGCAGCTTAATACTTCCTTAGTTTAGCGGTAAAACACCAGTTTTATAAACTGTATCGTCTCCAGATAGGAGAGCGTCGTGGGTTCGAATCCCGCAGGAAGTACCACTTTATGCCCCCGTAGCTCAGCGAGAGCCCGAGACAAGTTCCTCGGAGGTCGCCGTGTTCGAAGCCGGCCGGGGGTGCCAATTTTTAGGAGAATATAATGACTACAATGCGTGCAAAAATGAGACTTAACGCAATCACTAATCGCTATAGAGAGAATGACGATGGTCCTGTTTTGCAAGAAACTTTAGAGTTTTCTGCTGTTGCGGCTAAAAGTTACCCTGCAGATGGTAGCGATGAGGATAATACTTATGCTAAATTTTCGCCCTCCGGCGTCCTTAGCTTAGCTGTTGCAAACCCAGCCCTTATAGGAAAATTTGATGTTGGTGAAAAATATTATTTGGACTTTACTCCAGCCGATTAAAAACTTCAACTGGGGGCTAGTACTAGTATTAGCCCTCAGTATTGCTTTCTGGGTTTTCATATATCAGGCGGTAACGTAAAAGAGCTTTTACACAACTGCTTGGAGATATAATGAATAAAGAAGAATTAAGAAGAAAAATTGAAGAAGCAGGCGACGCGATAGTCACTTATAAAGGCCAAGAGTCTAATAAGTTAAAATATAATGTTGTTACAGTAGACTTCAGTACCCCATATATAAAAGAAAAGCGTACTCATGCACAAGAGACAGAAAATACTGTCTTAACTTGGGCTTGGGACACGGATTCTTATAGACTAGTGCGCGCTGATTTAGTGACTTCAGTTGCTCCCTTAGCCAGCGTCCTTAAAAACAATGTATGATCGTATCATTTATGAGACTGAAGACTTTCAATGGAGAGTCACTGTCAACGTATTTAATGGAGTAGAATACCTCCATATACGTAAATACTATTTGGACTTTGATGAGAATTGGTGCCCAGGTAAAGATGGCGTAGTTATGCCCCTAGACTTGGATAACATCAAACAATTATTCATAGCTTGCCTAGAGATTCTATCTCTTGGGGAAAGTAAGCAAGCTATTGCAGAACATTTTAGTGAATTGCTGAAGGATATCTACGTTTGAACATCTTCTATCTAAGCCACGATGTTAATAAATGTGCTCGTGAGCATGTAGATAAGCACTGTGTCAAGATGATTCTAGAATACGCTCAGTTACTTTCTACAGCTCATAGAGTTATAGATGGTGTTGAAGGAATACGGCTGTCTGAGTCTGGGCGACGACTAAAAACCTGGGTACTGCCTGACGATAGAGAAGATGTTCTTTATAAGGCTACCCACGTAAATCACCCATCAGCTATTTGGGCTAGAGCTAGTCGTAGTAATTATGAGTATTTGGCTGATTTATTCATTGCTTTATGCCAAGAGTACACTTATAGGTACGGTAAAACACATAAGTCTAGTGAACTTATAGACATGCTGGCATGTTACCCTGATAACATCCCAAATTTACCGTTTACGCAACCTACTCAAGCTATGCCCGATCAATACAAATCGGATAACTCTATTTTTGCATATAGAGCATATTATATAGGCGAAAAGTCTGACCTTTTCTCTTGGAAAAACCGACCTATTCCTGATTGGGTTCCCGCAAATAGTTCTTGACTTTCAACTCCAGTTATGGCATAATACTTAAATGATTAAAGACCTCCTTGACAAAGCAAGCAAAGCATACTACGACGGTGCTCCCATCATATCTGATGAGGAATTTGATAACCTTGCGGAGAAATCAGGCTACAACAAAGTAGGTGCGGACGCTGTAAAAGGCGTCCCGCACTTTTTTCGTATGTACTCTCTACAGAAAGTTCATTACGGGGAAGAGGTTCTTGCTCCTAAGTTTGAACAACCAATCACAACTGTCAAACTTGATGGCGCAGCTATAAGCATCACTTACTGCTGCCACCTTCTGTTAAAAAATACTTTCAAGCTATACCGAATCCTCACTAGAGGTGATGGCATTAAAGGTCTAGACGTAACAGATAAACTACGGCACCTCGTGCCAGCTACAATAGAACTTCCTACAGACGCTCTAGCTGTGCAAATTAACGCAGAGCTTGTAGCCCCTAAAACCATAGAAAACGCGCGTAATTACGCTGCAGGCGCTATGAACCTAAAAAGCGTAGAAGAAGTTAAGACCAGAGACCTAACTGTAGTAGCATATGATTGTGTACCAGGTTTTTATAACACATACTTTGATACTTTGGGCGCGCTCTGGCACGCAGGGTTTAAAACGGTAAAAGCTCCAGAGCTATCCGACAAATTTCCAACAGATGGATTTGTTGTAAGGGAGAATGACAATGCAAAATTCAATGCCGCCGGCCACACTTCAAAGCATCCAAGAGCAGCTTATGCTCTTAAACCAAAACCTACTGCAGTTACAACAACTCTTATTGACGTTGAATGGCAAGTTGGTCGTACCGGTGTCGTATCCCCAGTGGCCATACTTGAGCCCGTCTTGGTGGGAGACGCAACCGTCTCTCGTGCCACCTTACATAACATGGAATATATCAACGCCCTTGGACTCACCCTCGGGTGCACAGTTGAGCTTATTCGATCTGGTGAAATCATCCCAAGAATTGTAGGTCGAGTTGATAGTGTGTAGCTGTCGTAATATCAGCGATAGAAATTATACTCCAGAGGAGCTGAAGAAGCGTCTGAGAGAAAAAGATATCAAATGCGGTATTTGTGTACGAAAGAAGTAAATGGTTGACTATACTCTTGGCTCTAGAGATAAAAAACTTTGGGTAGTAGAGAACTTCTACGCTAATCCTGAAAGTATTAGACAGCATGCCTTGAACGTTCCATACGTAGAAGGCGGGCTAGGTAGAGGGTTTATTGGTCGTCGTTCTGAGAAGCAGTATCTATGGCCAGGGCTCAAAGAACGCTTTGAGATTATAATGGGTACTGCCATTACCGCTTGGGAAAGCCACGGAATGAATGGTAGGTTTCAGATGTGTTACGCTGGCCAGCCCGTAGTATATCATTGTGATGCGCAAAAGTGGGCTGGAATGATTTACCTAACTCCTAACGCTCCCTTTCACACTGGTACGAATCTAATCGCGCATAGAGAAACAAAAGCTAGAACCTATAATGATCCTAACTTCGATAAAGTTTTCCCAGATCAAGCTTTCCTAGACGGTACGCCTTTCGAGCCAGTAGATTGTATTGGTAACGTGTTTAATAGGCTTGTGATCTTTGATGCAAGTTCTCTTCATTGTGCTGGCGGGTACTTTGGCTCTAGACCAGATAATACTCGCTTATGGCAGATGTTCTTTTTTGATTAATGTCATACAGCACAACATATTTCAAAAATAATCCAGACGTAGCCAAATCCCCCGGAGTACTATATCTTCTAGTACTTGTTAATAAAAGGACTGATAAACGTGAGTGTATCAAAATCGGAATTACCAAAGGAAAAAGCTACAAAGCTGTTTCTGCCCGCGCAGGGGGCTTTCGTATCTATGAGCACAGAGTCCAAAAAATCATTAAGGGAACTCTGGAAGAAGTTTACAACCTGGAGCAAACACTTCATAGAGAATTTGCATGTGAGCGATATTATCCTGCTGAGTCTTTTGGTGGCCACACTGAGTGCTTTAATATTGCAATACTTAAGGACGTTTTAAATGTTTTGGATGACAACTGAGTACCCCACACTAGAGATCACTACTAATATAGCCCCTAAAGGATGTGTGGTAGATTGTGCCTTTTGTCCCCAAAGAACACTAGAAAAAGCTTACACTTCAGATATTAGGACACTAACTTTAGACAATTTTAAGCTAGTACTAGATAAGATACCTACACAAGTACGAGTTACTTTTTCCGGCTTCACTGAGCCTTGGTTGAATAGAGCTTGCACAGACATGGTGCTGTGGGCCTACTATAAAGGACACGAAGTAGCAGCTTTTACCACTGGCGTAGGAATGATGCCAGAAGACGTAGAACGGCTAAGGCACGTACAATTTGCAGGCCACCCTAACGGGGGCTTCACTTTACATCTACCAGATGCTGAAAGAATAGCTAAACACCCAATTACTAAAAACTATATTCAGGTTCTGGAAAAATTTAAAGAATTTCCTATTACTAACTTCTACACTATGTGTATGAGCCCAAATATACACCCCGATATAACTCATATCTTTGATAGAGCTGTAGTCCCAGCTTTTTACGATAGAGCTGGAAACTTGAGTAAAGAAGTAGCTCAAAAACCAGAGTATAGTATCATAAGAAGCAAGATACGAACTACACCCTATAGCACAAACCCTAAGACTTGTGGTTGTATGGAAAAATTATACCATAATGTACTGCTGCCTAATGGCGATGTATCCTTATGTTGTATGGATTACAGCCTTAAATATATACTAGGTAACTTATTTACCCAAGAGTATAACCAAGTAATACCAGAGCCAGATACTCCTTTCCTGCTCTGCCAAACTTGCGAAAACGGTGTGAGGGTCTATTAAATGCTAGATATTAAATGGTACTATGACCAATGGCCTCCTACAAACGAGCTTGTAATTGTTGTTTTTGACACTTCTACAGTAAGCTCCGTTTCAAATTACCCTAGAATAGAGCAAGGCTATGTAAGATGGGTATCTAATGGGGTAGCCTTCTTCCCTGAGGGGGATATTCATCCTATACACTCTCACTTTCACCCAGTTGCCTGGAGATACGCAGATGCTTTTAGAAGCTAAATTAGAGAAAAACGGTTCATTTACTGTAGAGTACGATGACGAAGGGCAGGATGCTCTCATCAAAGCCGGTATTTTTTCAGGTCTATGGAAAGCTATAGATTCTGATAAGATTGGTCAGCTAGAGCAAGAAGTCAAGCGGTTGAAGAAACGCAACCGTAGACTCAGAGAAAAGCTACGAAATGAAAAATAAGATCATACTAGGCGGCGGCGCTGTACTTGCTGTGGCAGCCTTAGTTTACCAAATTTATATTATGTTCACAGGAGGCTGATTTGTCGGTCAAGTTAATTTCGTATTCCCAACCTGAACGTGAGTTTGGGAAAGTATCTCTGCCTCTCGATCTAGTAGCCTATTGTGCTAAAGTTTCCAATCCTGCAAACCAGGACAAAATGGATACAGCCCCTAAGCTCATCAAATATCTTATTGATAATAATCACTGGTCTCCGTTCGAAATGGTTTCTGTATGTATGGAGATCACAACAACTAGGGACATCGCACGTCAGATTCTTCGTCACAGGTCTTTCAGCTTTCAGGAGTTTAGTCAGCGATACGCTGACCCCGCAGCACTTGGTGAGCAGTATGTGCCTAGAGAAGCTCGTCTTCAAGATAATAAAAATAGGCAGAACTCTATCGAAACTGAGGATGAGCAATTAAAAGCTCGTTGGTTAATTGAACAACAAAGAGTATATAATATGTCTATGGAAGCTTACACATGGGCGGTCAGCAACGGTATTGCTAAAGAACAAGCTCGCGCTGTGCTTCCAGAGGGTAACACTAAGAGTAGGCTTTACATGAATGGCACGCTTCGTAGCTGGATTCACTTTGTTCAACTTCGCTCAGCAAATGGTACTCAAAAAGAGCATCAAAAAATTGCAGTTGACGCTGGTTGGATTATCAATGATCTATATGGTATTAATATTTTCAACTTGGACAGCTAAGAAAAATTCTCCTTGACTTTGACGGTCATCGGGGTTATACTATAAGGACAGTAAGAGATACATATGACACAGATCGAAGCCCCAAAACATTGCCCATCTTGTAGCAGTACGCTTGAGATCGTTAATTCTGTCCTTTACTGTAGAAACGCTGACTGCCCCGCACAAGGACTCAAACTAATAGAGAATTTTGGAAAGGTCCTAAAAATAATCGGGCTAGGACCTGCAGCAATTCGTAAACTAAACGTCGTCTCTATCACAGACTTATATAGTTTAGATAAAGATGATATTAACCAGTGTCTCGGAGACGCGTTAGGTAATAAGCTCTATGCAAACATTGAAAAAAGTAAAACTGCGAGCCTAAACCAAGTTCTCCCCGCCATGGGTATACCACTAATAGGCAAAGTAGCCTCAGACAAAATATGCGCTAATATTAACCATTTAAGTGAAATCACAGAAAAGTTAGCGAATTCTGTTCTTGGCCCCAAAGCCGCCACTAATCTTCTTAATTGGCTAGATACAGAGGAATGGATAGACCTACCATTTTCTTTCATAGCTGAGAAGAAAAATACTACAGGTGATACAGTATGTATTACTGGAAAACTAAAGTCTTTCAAAACTAAAGCCGAAGCTAATGTTTACCTTTCCGAAAAAGGATATACACCAGTAGAAAGCGTGACTAAGACAACCAAGTATCTGGTTAACGAGTCTGGGGTTGAAAGCGCAAAGACTGAAAAAGCACGTGCCAATGGCACAATCATTATTAATAATATAAAGGATCTAATATAATGGCACTACCAAAATGGGATGAAGCCCGCCTTGCGCAGCTAGTAGCTTACGTAGGCAACGAAGAACCAGTATCTATTCAAACTGTAAATGCAGCCGCTGTAGAACTGGAAACAACTGCACGTTCAATCGCTGCTAAGCTTCGTAAAGAAGGCTATGACGTCGAGAAGTCGGCAACTGTAGCCACCAAGACGTTCACGGAAGAACAAGAAGACGCTCTTCGCGAGTTCCTTGTTAAGAATTCCGGAGACTACACATTCGCAGAAATCGCAGCAGCATTTGCTAACGGCGCTTTCTCCGCGAAGCAAATTCAAGGTAAAGTTCTTTCTATGGAACTTACCGACGCTGTTAAGCCAACTGAGAAGAAAGTTTACGAGCGTACCTTCAACGACAAGGAACAAGCAATTTTCATCAAGATGGCAAACGACGACGCCTTCCTTGAAGATATCGCTAGCAAGCTAAACCGCACGGTACCTTCGGTACGCGGTAAGGCTCTATCGCTCCTTCGCACGAAGGAAATCTCCGCGATCCCAGCGTCTAAGAACGTTGCGAAAGTAGAAGATGCGTTCGAAGGTCTTGACCTAGCGAACATGACTGTAGCAGAAATCTCTGTGAAAGTTGACCGCTCAGAGCGTGGCGTGAAGACAATGTTGACTCGTCGTGGAGTTGACGCGAAAGACTATTCAGGCGCTGCAAAAGCTGCAAAGAATGCTGCAAAAGCCTAATCTTTTAGTCTAATGAGCAACAGCGGGGTGGAGGGAGACTTCCACCCCGTTTTTGTTGGAGAAACACCTTGGATCTTGCTAGTGCTTTATTTAAGCAGTTGCTAACCCAACAGGATATCTCTACTTGGTCTTCTCTCAGAAAAAACTATCTTACACCTGAATATTCTTCATTATACGACAAAGTTTCCTCTTTCGTAGATAGGTTCAACAAACTACCTACCTTCGAAGAGCTTAAATTCGATGCCAAAAGTAAACAACTACTACAACGTGTAGCTATTGTTGAACAAGTAGAAGTAGACACCGATGCCGGTATTCTTCTAGAGTTTCTAAAAAACGACTACTCTCAACGGCTAGTACTTGAGGGAGTTACGAAACTTATAGATAATTCCGTGGCTTTTGAAAGTGCTGCTGAAACTATCCAAGCCCTGCAGGACGTTATCGTAGGGATTGAGAAAAAGATCGATCTTGATGAAGAACAAGAAACAATGCAAAGGATAGCGCTATTTGAGCCGCAAGAAGTTATATCTCGTTACATACCATTAGGGTTAAATACTGAATTTGACTCCGTGATCCAATATACCCCCGAAGATCTAATCATGATTGGGGGTAGACGAGGATCAGGAAAATCTCTAGTTTGCGCCAATGTCATGGCTAATATGCAAGCAGAGAACAAATCTTCAATGTACTTCACTATAGAAATGCACCAGCGCGATATTATTCAGCGTGTTGCATCTATTGGTGCAAATGTTTCTGCCTATAGACTACGTAATAGAACACTATCCTCGGATGAGCTGTTCAGAGTAGCAAAATGGTGGTCTTCTAGGTACGAAGGTGGTGAAGATTTCTTTAAAGAACATTACGGGCTGCACATCTCTTTTGATGAGTTTCATAAAAAACTGATAAGCCTGCCTCTTAAAGAGTCCAGGTTTGAAGTCATTTATGATCCTCAAATGACTGTATCTAAAATTAGGTCAGAGTGTGAGCGTAAAGTTCCTCTAATAAAACCGTCAGTAATTATTATTGACTACATAAACAAAATTAAGCTGTCTAAGATTCCCTCTAAAAAAGGCTCTTTTGATTGGGGCGAGCAGATTGAAGTGGCTAACTTTCTAAAAGCTGACATTGCACAAAAGTTTGGCATACCTGTGGTATGCCCTTATCAGATTGATGCAAGTGGAGAAGCCAGATTTGCCAAAGGTATTCTGGACCCAGCAGATGCTGCCTTTACTCTAGACCCACATCAAAAGGATGATTGTGCAATGACGTTTACTTGTACAAAAGATAGAAGAAATGCGGAAACTAACTTTACTTCTAGCATGGACTGGGACACCCTGAAAATTGGCCCGGACTCTGCAGTTGTAACTGCTAAGGACGAAGACGAGGATAAAGACAAAGAAGAAGTAGAAGATAGAAAGTGGCAAAAATAGTTCTTGACACCAGCAAATCTTTATGCTATACTGATCAAAATAGGGAAATGCCATGAATGTGGAAGAAGTTCTAGTAAAACACAAGATAGCGTTTATCCCCAGCGGTAAAGACTTCTTAATAAAATGCCTTAACCCGGAACACGATGACAGTAACCCGTCCATGAGAATGGACCGGGTTACTGGTATCTTTCACTGCTTCTCCTGTGGGCATAGAGGAAACATATTTAGCAAGTTTGGAATAGAACAATCCAGGCTAGATATGCTTAGAAACACCCTTAAAAAGAAAATCGAGCAGGTAACCCTAGAAAGAGTGGGCTTGCAGATTCCTGAAGATGCGGTTTTCTGGGAGGACGATTATCGAGGTATATCGGCAGCAACTTATAAGAAATTCAAAGCTTTTACTTATGAGGACGAATTCCCTAACAGATTGGTGTTCCCAATCTATGATATCACAGGTAAAATAACTAACTTTTCTGCAAGATCATTCGATGCTTTTGCGAAACCTAAATACAAGCTTTATCCTGCTGGTTCGCAGGCTCCTATGTACCCTATGACTAACAAGCCAAAATTTAGTACAATAGTACTTGTTGAAGGCGTGTTTGATATGCTTAAGTTGTATGATAATGGTATTACATTCGTAATGACAGCTTTTGGCACTCAAACAGTTAATGAAGATAAACTTAGCTTGCTGAAAATGTTAGGCGTGCATGAGTTGCATGTACTATTTGACGGCGACGAGGCGGGGCAAGCCGCTGCCGAGAAAGTAGTGCCTCTAGCAGATAGTATGGGATTTCACACTAAGAATATAGTGTTGACCAATTATTTCGATGAAGGCGCTGACCCAGGAAGCTTAACACGAGAACAAATTAGAAAGTTGAAATCACGCGAATGGCCAGAGTACTAGTTGTAGAGACAAAACCTACAAATACTGTCTATAGACAGTTCACATTTGAATATGATAAAGTATCGCTAGCCAGCGATCCTACCCTTAAGAAAGTTCTGAAGAAAGACGTAGTTATTGAGACGTCTATCGCGGATGCGTATGATTGGGTCATCCTAGTAGGCTCTGAGCCTTTTAAGTTCTTCACAGGCAAGAGTTCTGTAACAGAATACTCAGGAAAAGTAGTGGATGAGAAGTTCATTCCTACTATTAATCCTGCCATGCTTGCTTTCAAGCCTGAAGCTAAACCGCTTTGGGAGGATTCTGTAAAGTCTATTAACGCTTTTATCAGCGGAAGTAAAGTTACTCCTAAATATAATATGAATAACTTTAAAGGTATTACAGACGAAGAAGAAGCTTATAAATATCTAATATGGTGCCACGATCAGCCTTATTCTTATATAGGTCTTGACTCTGAAACCAGCGACTTATACCCACGAAATGGAGAAGTGCTTGGCATCTCCATTTCTGCCGCGCCAAACACAGGCGCTTACATTCACACCGATTGTTTAAGTGAACGTAACGATAAACTTTTACGTGATCTATTCGGGAAGAAAACCGTAGTATTCCATAACGCTAAGTTCGATATGGGTTGGTTTGCCTACCACTTTAAGTGGTTCTTCCCTAAGTTCGAAGATACTATGCTTCTCCATTATACGCTGGATGAACAACCAGGCAACCACGGCCTTAAGTCACTAGCACTTAAATATACAGACTATGGGGACTATGAAGAGCCTCTGCAGCAGTTTATTTCAACGTACTGCAAGACTAATGGTATTCTAAAAGGAGACTTCAACTACGGGTTAATTCCTTTTGATATTATGTGGCCTTACGCAGCTATCGACGCTTGCGTCACATTCCTTCTCTACGACAAGTTCCGTCGAGCCGTTGAACGCAATCCTAGGCTACTGAAGATGTATGAGAACATCCTCATTCCTGGCTCTAGGTTCTTAACTAAGATTCAGGATAATGGAGTTCCTTTCAATCTTGAGAGACTAAAGCTAGCCCAAAAGGCTATGACTAAGGAGATTGACGCTGCAGTACTTACCCTTAAAGCTTACCCAGAAGTTCAAAAATTCGAGCGAGACCAAGGAGCCGAATTCAACCCAAACTCCGTCCAACAACTGCGAAAGCTACTGTTCGATTACTTACGTTTGGAGCCTACCGGAATCCTTACCGGAACGGGAGCTGACTCCACAAATGCAGAAGTTCTTGAACAACTTGCAGAAGCACATCCAATCCCAGCTCTTATTCTCACCATCCGAAAACAGAGCAAGATCAAGAATACTTACCTCGACAAAATCATCCCCGAACTTGACCGGGACAGCAAGCTCAGAACCAGCTTCAACCTACATTCTACCACATCTGGTCGCTTATCCTCTAGCGGTAAGTTAAACATGCAGCAGCTACCGCGGGATAACCCAGCGGTTAAAGGCTGTATCAAAGCTCGCCCAGGGTACAAGATTGTATCAATGGACTTGAAAACAGCTGAGATGTATATCGCCGCTGTTCTCTCTGGCGACCCAGAACTAATGGACGTGTTCAAGTCTGGAGGAGACTTCCACTCTACCATCGCTAAGAAGGTGTTCAATCTTCCGTGTAAGGTAGAAGAGGTTTCAAAACTATTCCCAGGTGAACGTCAGGCTGCTAAAGCTATTTCGTTCGGTATTCTATACGGAGCTGGTGCTAATAAGATTTCTGCTACCGTTACTAAGGGTATGCAGGAGAAAGATCCAGGAGCTATTTATACTAAGTCAGAAGCCCAAGAGGCTATCGACGACTACTTCAAAACGTTCAAGCGACTTAAGAAGTGGCTAAAAACCTCAGAAGATAAGATTCTTGCTGATGGGTTCATTTATAGTCACTTCGGCCGTAAACGTAGACTAAGAAATATCGCTAGCGACAACAAAGGCATTGTTGCTCACGAAGTACGTTCTGGTATTAACTTCTTAATTCAGTCTCCTTCTTCCGATATTAACCTTCTTGCAGCTGTTGAGCTACAGGACTATATTGAAGAGAGAAAGATAGACGCTAAGATCTTCGCCCTAGTGCACGACTCTGTGTTGGCTGAAGTTAAAGAAGAGTACGTAGACCAGTATCGTAAAAAACTAAAAGCCTTAGTCGAATTAGATAGAGGATTGAATATTCCGGGCATGCCTATTGGCTGCGAATTCTCTGTTTCCGACGATTACTCAGAAGGCGCATTTGAGGAGAAGTTCTTTGGAGAGGACGATCAAATCGCTGCATAAAGTTAACTACCCCGTCTACAAGGTAGACCAAGAACCTATTACAGTCGATGGGCTTACCTTTGTAGGCGGGAATATAGTTGACGACAGAAACATCTCCGCTAGAACCTTAGGGGCTAGAAGACTACTTAGCCCCCACCCTCTTTATAAGCTTTTAAGACACCGCGGAGATGTAATAGAGCTTATAAAAGACACAGCCGGTACCAGGTCCTGGTACATAGACAACCTAGGGTCTTATTTTACCTATAAGCGTACATCTCTGCAAAGACTTGTTTGTCACAAAATAGACAACGTTATTTACAAAGATTTTTACTCGCTAATTATATTGGAAGGAATTAACTTTCCAATAGTAGTTAATAGACCCCCAGTCGGGAGTTTCGCCCAGATATTATACTATAAAGACCTTCCATGGAAACTATATAATATAATGTACGAATGGGAAAAGCCTACCCGGAAGAAAGTATAATGGGTTCACCAAATGGTAACTTACAGTTATCTCGTATAAAAGCTTTAAATCCAAGACAAAAAGAGGTGTTAGCCTCCAATAAAAACCTAGTAGTCCACGGCGCTGCTGGTACTGGAAAAACTCTATTGGTTCTGTATAGAGCCCTAGTAGAGGTCGAAGCTAGACGCTTAGAAAAAGTAATTATTATGCGTAGTGCTGTACCAACAAGAAATATAGGATTCTTACCAGGATCAGCTTCAGAGAAGACTAAAGTATATGAAGCACCCTATATGGATTTAGCTTCGCAACTCTATGACAAAGAGGATGCGTACACAATGCTAAAAAGACAGAAAAAAGTAGAGTTCGTATCAACCTCATTTATAAGAGGCATAAACACAGAAAATTGTTTTCTGATCGTGGACGAGTTTCAAAACATGAACTTCCATGAGTTAGATTCCATTATTACTAGACTCGGAAAGAACTGCAAAATAGCCTTTAGTGGTGACGCAGGACAGGCCGACTTACAGAATAATGGGCTAAGACCTTTTATGAATATTCTTCAAAGAATGCCAGATCTATTTGATATAGTAGAGTTTGGAATTGAAGATATAGTTAGAAGTGAACTTGTCAAACGCTACCTAACGGAAAAACATAAACTCAATGAAATTAATAAAACTGATAGCCTTAGCAACCCTGTTATTGACAGCTTGCACAAACTACCAGATTCCCGTACCGGCGAATCACTTATTATTCAGCCCGGTATCATTAGAAATGGAAATGGAGCCGAAACCCTTAGATAAATCTAGCGTAGATTGTCTAACACAAAATATCTATTTTGAAGCTAGAAACCAGCCTGTAGAAGGTCAGTTTGCGGTAGCAGAAGTAGTTATTAATAGAACTAAAGACCCCGACTTCCCAGATAACATTTGCAAAGTTATAAAGCAGAAAACAAAAAACAACTGCCAATTTTCGTGGTATTGTGACGGGAAGAAGGACGTGATGGTGGAAGAAGAAGCTATTGCTTTAGCAACTTATATAGCTATTAGCGTATTGGAAAACCCAACTAATATTACAAAGGGCGCCAAATACTATCACGCAGACTATGTATCCCCCAATTGGGGGAAAGAAAAAACAGTTACTATAGGAGATCACGTATTTTATACGTAATAACATGGCAAAAGCAGTATTAACGAATAGAATATTCCTAGAAGTTAATCCAGAACTTCAAAGCCACTTATTACGGGCACTAACATATAAAATACCCCAATATAGGGATGACTTACCCCCTAAGATAATAACTAACGCTAGGATAATCAAAGAAGGCTTAATGTCCATACCTAGCGGTAGGATTGACTTGATTCCAGAAGACTACGAGATTATAAATAGAAGAGTACTAGACTTTGTTGATTTCCCTCCCTTCCGTGGGGAGTTACGACAAAATCAATCTGCTGTTCATGATCACGTAGCTTCTGACTGTTTTATCAATGCTAATACTAGTTGGGGGAAGACTTTCACTGCTCTAAAAATAGCTGGTAAGCTAGAGCAAAGGACTCTGATAATCGTACACACTTTGGCCCTTAGGGACCAGTGGATTGCAGAATGTGAGAAAGTCTATGGTTTTACCCCTGGAATTATTGGCAGCGGCCGTTTTGATTGTAGTATGCCTATCAACGTTGGTAATATACAAACTCTTTATAGAGTTGCTGGAGAGAAGATTACTAAAACTTTCGGTACTATTATTGTTGATGAGTGCCACCATATTCCTTCTAGGACTTTCTCTAGTCTCATCGATTCCAACCATGCTTTTTATAAGATAGGGTTGTCAGCTTCGGCTAAACGAAAAGATGGACTACACCTGCTATTCCCAGATTACTTTAGTAATAAGGTGTTTAAGCCAGCTGAAGAAAATAGAATGACACCTACTATTCATAGGGTAAAATTACCTATAAGAGTAGCAGACGGGGAACAACCTTGGGCAGTAAAAATAAATGATCTTGCAGACAATGAAGTATATCAGCGTACTATTGCTTTGATGGCAGCTAGTTATGCGGCTAAAGGACACAAAGTATTAGTACTATCCAGTAGAACTAAACTTATGAAACGAGCTCACGAACTTACACCCAAAAGTGTTGTAGTTACCGGAACCACTAAAGATAGAGCCGCTCAAATACAGAAAATGAGAGACGGAACCCATAGTGTTTTATATGGTAGTTTAAGTATATTTGCTGAAGGTGTTTCAGAAAACTATTTAAGTTGTTTGATAATTGCTACTCCTATTAATAATGAACCTTTATTGGATCAGCTGGTAGGTAGAGTAATTAGAACACAAGAGGGTAAAATTGACCCTATTGTAGTTATGCCCCAGCTTATGGGGAAAACAGTAGAAAAGCAACAACAACTCATGAAAGGCTACTTCATGAGAGCTGGTTATCAAGTCATAGACCTCTGAAAAATTCAGCTTGACTTTGGCAAGAAGGCGTGCTATACTTATGATTCAATTCGACTGGCAACGCGTAAAACGCCTGGCAAACGGTAGCAACATAGAGCTAATTAAAGTTATGTCCGCTATTACATGGCCAGAAGCCGCTCCCACTAGACAACAAAAAAGACTCAATCCTTACTACTGGAAGGACTATGAGGGTATTTCTTTTCTAATAGAACCTGAAAAGCTTCTAACAAAGAAATACGAACTACCAGTAAAAGATATAGTAGAGTACATCGCTTTAGCTAGTAAAAGGTCCTTAGCGGAATATCTATTGACCGGCGATACGACATTGGATATAAGGCTAGCTCCTTTTATACCAGAAACAAATCAACTATTAACAATATCTAATAACGCAGTACATTTTAAGTACGAACAAGGGTAAACAAATGGCACTATCATTTAACACTGTAAAAGGCGAAGCAGATCGCGAAAAAACTCCAAGCTACAAGATGAAAGACGGTGAAAACCGCATTCGCATTGTTGGAGGCGTTCTAGGCCGTTATATCTACTGGATTCCAAATTCCGACGGTCAGAAGTCCCCTGTTGAGTGTCTCTCATTCAACCGCGAAACTGAAAAGTTCGATAACGCTCAAAAAGATTGGGTGAAAGAATATTACCCCGACCTTAAAGCTGAATGGGCCTACGCAAGCCTTTGCGTAGACGCTAAAGACCCCACTAAGGTTCTTATCTTCAACCACAAGAAGAAATTGTTCAATGCTATCGTTGGCCTCGTAGAAGATCTGGGGAACCCTGGAGACACTGAAGAAGGCTGGGACATTGTTTTCACAAAGGCGAAAACTGGTCCTAAAGTATTCAACGTAGAATACACACTTCAGCAAATGAAGTGCAGCAAGAGCAAGAAGCCTGTTTCTGCAGAAGTAAAAGCTTTATTCGATGCCCATCCTACTATTGATGAAGTATTGAAGCGTGCTCCTCCTGAAGACATCAAGAAATATCTTGATAACCTTCGTGCCGGCGCACCTGTAGATAAAAAGGGTGAATCTGTGGACGATGAAATCCCAGACGATTTCACTACCTAATCAAAAAAGGGCGGGCTTTCGGGCCCGCCCTTCCTATCTAAGGAACCAATGATACTCTTTACAGCAGACTGGCATATAAAATTAGGGCAAAAAAATGTACCTGTTGACTGGGCGGTCAATAGGTATAATTTATTTCTAGATCAGCTTTCTAAGATACCACATTCTCTACATATTGTAGGTGGGGATATTTTCGATAAGTTGCCCTCCCTAGCGGAGCTTGCTATCTTTTTTCAGTTTGTACAGCAATGCACTGAAGAAACAATTATATACGACGGCAACCACGAAGCTACAAAAAAGGGAGAGTCTTTTTTACATACTTTAAAGCATGTAGTAAGCGCTCTTAACCCGCTTGTCAGCATTCTAACTGACGGGTATGAAACCTCAAAATTTGTAGTTTTACCATACACTGACCTTCACCAAAAAGGGTCTATAGAGGGTATTGATAGTACCCTTGCTATTTTTACACACGTAAGAGGTGAAATTCCTCCCCATGTCAAGCCAGAGGTGGACCTTGAAAGATTCGCAAGATTTCCTATTGTATATGCGGGGGATTTGCATAGTCATAGTAATAGTCAGCGTAATATTGTTTACCCCGGCAGCCCAATGACAACTAGTTTTCACAGAAATAATGTAGATACCGGGTATCTACTTATAGACGAGGAAGACCTGACAAAATGGACTTGGCATAAGTTTAACCTGCCACAGTTAATTAGAAAAACGGTATCTAGTTCGGAAGAGATGATCCCAACTAAGTATGACCACACAATTTATGAAATAGAGGGCGACCTCCAGCAATTAAGTACTGTAGAGAACTCCGAGCTATTAGACAAAAAGATAGTTAAAAGAAGTACAGAAGTAACTATCAATCTAATGGACAAAACTATTCCAGAAGAACTAGACATATACCTGGAAGAAGTTTTAAAGTTACCTGCTGATACAAGAGAGGCTGTTTTGGAGATTTTTAATGCTTATCATGGAAGAAGCTAGTTGGGGTGGCTGTTTTAGCTACGGGGATAATAACGTAGTAAAACTGAACGGCCCTAATATAACCCAATTGTTAGGAGAGAATGGGGCTGGTAAGTCTTCCATAGCTCTTATTATTCAAGAAGCTTTCTTTAATAAAAACTCAAAAGGTATTAAAAAAGCGGATATACCTAATAGACTAGGAGACGGTTCTTACTGGATTAGAGTTCCATTTACCTTAAATGGTAAACACTACGTAATTCAAATAAACCGTAAGGGTACACTAAAGGTTAAGCTTACTGAAAACGGCGAGGATATAAGCTCCCATACAGCCACAGAAACCTTTAAGACTATTGAATCTCTTATAGGCATGGACTTTAAAACATTTGTACCTCTTATATATCAGAGCACTACAGAAGGGCTATCATTCCTTACAGCTACAGATACCAATAGAAAGAAGTTTCTTATTGACTTATTTGGCTTAAACGAATATGATGCTTACCATGCTATATTTAAAGAGATAGTATCTGAAACAGTAACAGCAGTAGCTAGGATTGAGGGACAGATTAGCTCGGTAACTACTTGGATAAAGAAAAACGAAGCATTACCTGACCGAAAGGATATGCTACCTATTCCAGAAATTCCTAATAATGATGAATTGTGGGAGTTAAAAGATAGAATTAGCAAAGCCAAAGAAACTAATAAGAAGATAGAAGCTAACAACAAGCTAACTGAAATTCTTAAAAGCATATCTTTCGATAAGACCCTAGTGGCACAATCTAAGGAGGACACTTCTAGCATCAACGTAGAGCTGGGCGCTCTTGCCTCAGAAATTAAGCGCCTTACAGCGCTAATTAATAAACTAGAAGATTTGGACGACAAGTGCCCAACCTGTGAGCAAGATATTAATAAAAGCATACAAGTACACTTCGTTACTCAAGCTAAGACTCAACTAGAGGAAGCTCAGAGTAAAAAGGCCGCTCTAACTAAGAAGTTGGCTGAAGTTACTAAAATGAACACTCTCATCACAGAAGCTAAAGATAAACAGAATGAGTGGGAATCGCTCTATACTAAAGTGGACAGAACTCTAACGAAAACGCTAGAAGACGTTCACGAAATAAATGAGCGCATAATATTAATAGAAGCGGAACTAGGTCGTAAAAAGAAAATCTACGACTCCGCGATTTCGAATAATATGGAAGCCGAGAAGCACAACTCACGAATTTCGGTCATTCTTGAACAATTAAACGAGCATAGAGAAGAGCTGGCCAAAGTACAACAGCGCTTAAAAACAGCAACCACGGAACTCGGTTTATTAGAAATTTTGAAAAAAGCATTTTCGACCAATGGATTGGTAGCCTACAAATTAGAAAATCTCGTGAAGGACTTAGAGAATGTCACGAATAACTATTTAGGTGAGCTTTCTGATGGAAGATTTACCCTGCAGTTCTCAGTAACTTCGGATAAGCTTAATGTGAGTTTAACAGACGACGGCGCCGAAATTGAAGTAGCAGCGCTTTCAAGTGGGGAATTAGCTCGTGTTAACACAGCTACTTTATTAGCAATTAGAAAATTAATGAATTCCATCTCTAAGACGCAGGTAAACATCCTGTTCCTAGACGAAGTAATGAACGTCTTGGATGAGTTTGGGAAAGATCGATTAGTAGAGGTATTACTGCAGGAAGAGGGCTTGAATACATTCTTAGTGTCACATGGCTGGTCTCACCCGTTGCTAGAAAAGATTACCGTTACTAAAGACGACGGAGAATCGAGGTTAAGTAATGGTGGACGCTAGAGCTAAAGGGGCACGCGGAGAGTACGCAGTAAGAGATATGATGAGAGAGCACACCGGAATGCAGTGGGAACGAACCCCTGCTTCCGGGGCCTTAGAGTACCAAAAGGGAGACTTATATATCCCCAATGAAAAGCCTAAGTATATCATTGAAGTTAAAAACTACAAAGACAGCCCTTTATCCGATAAGATACTAACTAACACAACTAACAACTTAAATCAGTGGTGGACTAAGTTGGTTCACCAAGCCAGTCAGGTGCCAGCTACCCCCATACTATTTTTTAAGTATGACAGGTCCAAATGGTTTATTACCGTAGATCGGGAACCGAAACACGTAATAAACTACTTGCATTGGAAGGCTAAAGGGTGCTATACTTCTTTAGCTGAAGAATGGCTTCAAAAAGAATGGAAATATTATGGCTAACTTTGACTCAGAGCCTCGCGACCCAAAGAACGTACTAATCGTAGACGCTCTTAACTTAGCCTTTAGGTGGAAACATGCCAGTCGTCCCTCCGATATGCCAAATGGATTTATTGATACCATCCGCTCGCTCGCTAAGTCTTACGAGTGTGGTAGAATACTGGTGGTTGCCGACGGTCCAGGAGGTTCTAAGTGGCGTAAAGAAAAGCACCCTGGTTACAAAGGTTCTAGAAAGCTTAAGTACGAAAAAGAAACTGAGGCAGAGAAAAAAGCTGCTCAAGAGTTCTTCGGCTATTATGAGCGAACACTTTCTGAGCTACGCAATATCCCACTTGTTCGATACCCAGGGGTTGAAGCTGACGATATCGCAGCTTTCATCGTGGAAAACAAACATAATCTCGATATCAATTCCATCTGGCTTATTAGCTCCGACGCCGACTGGGACCTTCTTATCGAAGAAGACGTATCCCGCTTCTCCACGGTCACGCGTAAAGAAATTACCGTTGACACATGGGAGCACCCGGTTGACAGAGACAGCTATATACACCTCAAGACACTCGTCGGGGATAAGGGAGACGACGTTCCAGGAGTGGATGGAGTAGGCCCAGTTCGTGCAGCTAAGCTTATCGAGGAGTACGGTACGGTATTCGACCTTATTGAAGCATTACCGCTCCCTGGCAAAGCAGCGTATATTCAAAACTTAAATAAGTCAAAAGATTCTATGCTTCTATCTTACGAACTCATGGACCTAAGGTCCTTCCACCTAGATGCTATTGGGGAGCAGCTCCCCGCGCTGAAAGCACAATTAAATGGCATATTCTCTAGTAAGCTACCCTGATCCTAGACTTAAAGTCGATCATAGTAAGCCTATACGATTTTTTGACTATCGAGACAGTATAGACATAGCGTTTTCTATAATGGAAAAAGCTATGGCCGAAGAGAAGGGATTAGGCATTGCAGCCGTACAAGTAGGCATTCATTTGCCTATATGTATAGTAGGGAATATCTATATGATAAACCCTAAGGTAGAAAGTCTATCCTTAATTTATGAAGACGCACTAGAGGGTTGTTTATCTTGCCCAGGTGAGCGAATTAAAGTATCTAGACCTAAAGAGGTCGATGTAAGTTACATAAATACAAAAGGTAAAAAAGTAAATAGTAAGTTTAATGGCTTGTACGCCAGGTGTTTTCTTCACGAAGTAGACCACATTCGTGGCAAGCTAATAAAGGATTATAGTGCGAATTAATTACGAAAGAGATGAGTTGCTGGACGAATTCAGCATCAAGACACTAGGAGACAGATACCTATTACCGGGCGAAACATCGCCACAAGAAGCATTTGCTCGTGCAGCCATGACATTTGCCGATAACGAAGAACATGCTCAAAGACTTTATGACTATGCTAGCCTTCATTGGTTTATGTTTGCTACTCCTCTTCTTAGCAATGGGGGCAGTTCTCGTGGCCTTCCTATTTCTTGTTTTCTTAATTACGTGGATGACAATAGAAAAGGTATTACAGAGATTTTCACAGAGGACGCCTTCCTCTCATCAGTGGGAGGAGGAATCGGGACTTACTGGGGAGATATTAGATCAACAGGGGAGAAAACTTCCAGTGGATCGGAGTCGACTGGGCTAGTGCCATTTATGAAGGTTACAGACTCTCTGATGCTAGCCTTCTCACAAGGTGTTACACGTAGAGGCTCTAACGCTGCTTACCTAGATATTTCACACCCTGAGATTGAAGAGTTTCTAGACATTCGTAGACCTACTGGCGACATTAACCGTGCGTGCCTTAACTTGCACCATGGCGTAGTAATTTCCGATAAGTTTATGAGAATTATTGAACGTGCCACACAAGCTAAAGCTTTAGGTGAAGAGTTTGATGATTCTTGGGCACTTATCGATCCTAAGTCTAAGAGAGTAACAAAGACAGTATCTGCCAAGTCTCTTTGGATTAAAATTCTGCAAAATCGCGCCGAAACAGGCGAACCCTACATGGTATGGGGCGATACAATGAACGACTCGCTACCAGATTACCAGCGTAAGCTAGGTCTGAAAGTTCGTCAATCAAATCTATGCACAGAGATTACTCTGGCAACTGACGCAAACAGAACTGCCGTTTGCTGTCTTTCTTCCGTCAACGTAGAAAAGTTTGATGAATGGAAGGATAATGAGCACTTTATTGGCGATCTTATTCGTATGCTGGATAACGTTATACAGCACTTTATTGATAACGCTCCTGAGCAACTCTACAAAGCGATTTACAGCGCTATGCGAGAAAGATCACTGGGTCTAGGAGCAATGGGTTTTCACTCTTACCTACAAAGTAAGAACATCCCTATTGAAACTCCGATGGCTAAATCGATCAACAACAAAATCTTCTCGCTTATCAAAGCAAAAGCTGTCGCAGAAACAATCAAACTAGCCGACGAGCGCGGGCCATGCCCAGACGCAAAAGGATATGAAAATGTCAGAAACGCCCATCTACTAGCTATCGCCCCTAATGCTTCTTCTAGCATTATCTGTGGGGAGACTTCTCCTGGTGTAGAACCATTCCCAGCCAACGCTTATAACCAAAAGACAATGAGTGGTACTAATACTCATAAGAATAAGCATCTTATAAAAGTACTAGAAGCGTACGGAAAGAACACTGATGAGGTTTGGGCTTCTATCGTAGAAAATAGAGGTTCTGTGCAGCATCTAGATTTCTTATCAGACTGGGAAAAAGATGTGTTTAAAACGGCTATGGAAATCGACCAAAGATGGCTTGTTGAATTAGCTGCAGATAGACAAGAATTTATCTGCCAAGCTCAGTCTATAAACCTATTCTTCCCAGCGAATGTAAGCAAACAAGAACTTCACTATGTTCACTTGCTTGCATGGAAGAAAGGCCTTAAGAGTCTTTACTACCTCCGTTCTGAGTCAGAGCGGCAGTCAGATAAACTATCTAAGTCTACAGTCAAACATTCTTTTGATTTTAGTAAGCCAGTAGACACTCAAGAGTGTCTAGCGTGTGAGGGATAAATGTTAACAGAAACCAGAGACTACTACCGTCCTTTTACCTACCCTTGGGCTTACGACTATTACAAAGCTCAAAACAGAATGCATTGGCAGCCAGAGGAAGTTCCTCTGGCTGACGATATTAAAGACTACAATCAGAAACTAAACTCTGGAAGTAAAAAGCTAATTACTCAGATTTTTAGATTCTTTACCCAGGCTGACGTAGACGTAGCTGGTGGATATGCTCAGCATTACTTGCCCACATTTAAACCGCCTGAAATTAGAATGATGATGAGTGCTTTTGCAGGTATGGAAGCTACTCACATCGACGCATACTCTCTTCTCATTGAAACGCTAGGACTTCCAGATGCAGAATACAAGATGTTTTCTAACTACAAATCAATGCGGGACAAGCACGAATATTTGTCCCAGTTTAGCATGGATACTCCCGAGAACATCGCAAAATCCCTCGCAGTTTATTCTGGGTTTACTGAAGGAGTTCAGCTGTTCTCCTCTTTTGCTATTTTACTTAACTTCCCTAGACATAATCTAATGAAGAATATGGGCCAGATTATTAGCTGGTCAATTAGAGACGAAAATTTGCATGTTGAAGGCATGACCAGACTCTTCAGAACATACATCGAAGAGAATCCTCATTTATGGACAGACGAGCTTAAGGCTTCTTTATACGTTATCTGTAAAAAGATTGTAGAACTAGAAGACGCTTTCATTGACACTTGCTTCGAGGGCGCTAAACTAGAGGACCTAGAACCAGAGGAAGTAAAACAGTATATCAGGTTCATCGCAGGTAGAAGACTTAATCAGTTAGGGTTGAACAATATTTTCGGTATTGAGAAAAATCCACTACCTTGGGTAGACTCTATGATCAACGCTGTAGAGCATACTAATTTCTTTGAAAATAGGTCTACAGCCTATTCTAAATCAGCAACAACTGGAAACTGGGCGGATATTTTATGAACTTTGATTGGGGTAGTACGCCTCAAGAGTATATCGATTTATTTACAAAGGAAAACTTTGTAGAGCATACTTACGAGAAACACTGTAAAGTAGTTGCTGGAGACATTGTACTAGATATTGGTGCAAACTGCGGGTCATTTACTTTTTCTATTTTAGATAGAGCTCCAAAGCATGTTTATTGTATAGAGCCCTCAAATAGCTTAGTTAATTGTCTTGCTAGAAACTTATCTAAGGCTCCAGTGACTATTATAAATAAAGCAATTTCATATAGAATTGAAGATGCTAAGATTATAGGTAGTGGAGCGTTTATTTATGAGCATTATGGGGATACTTACTCTACCACAACTTTTAGCAACCTCATTAAAGAACATAACGTTACTAGAATTGACTTTTTAAAATTTGATTGTGAGGGTGGGGAGTACTCTATATTCACGAGAGAAAATTATGAGTTTATTCGTAACAACGTTAAACACTATGCTGGTGAATGGCACATTACAGACCATGAAAATGCTGTGGAAAAGTTCATTGAATTTAGAGACTTATACCTAAAAGATTATAAAGAGTTACATGTTTATGAGAGATACGACGGAAAAGATATTACCGCTGAAATCTTTGATAATGACTACCTATATGCTTTTAAAGACTGGTGGAAGCATACTTACTTTGGACAGTTTCTAATATATGTAACCTACTAACGAAAAGCCCCGGAACGCGAGTTCCGGGGCTTTTTGTTACTTCCAGCGAGGGCCTTCCATCCAACCAACTAGGGAGTTTCTTACTCCTGCGGTGACTGGGGTTACCCGGTGCGTTAGATAGCTAGGGAATATGAGGATTGACCCCTGTTCCCTGAATCTAGTAGGCTGTTCGATTTCTTTGAACTCAAAGTTACCGCCTTCATAGCTGTTAGGATCGCTCAACTGTAGAACATAAGATAGTTTCCTATCGTATGGACCAGTGCCTTCCCAATTTACATCGTAGTGCCAGTCATAGAAGTTACCTACTGTGTACTCTCCAAATTGAAGAGGGGGCATATAGTCAATATCTACCCCAAAGGCGTCTCTATTAGCTAACCTTAAGTAGTATAATGACATAGCCATTAGTTTAGGGTTCTCTGTCCAGCCTACTTTAGTTTTTCGTATTGAAGAGGCTGCAGTTACATCTGCACCACTAAATACACTACCATCAGCTAGTCTGCATGAGTCGTAGCATAGCTTTTTAATCTCTTCACACTCTTGGGGCGAAACCATTCCTGTGTAAAGCCTCCAGTTTTGTCTTACCATTTAGTCTCCTTAAGGATGAGGTCTCCAATTGACGCCATCGTTGATTTTGTTAAACATAAACATTCTACCATCATAATTCTGTAGTTTACAAGGTAGATTAGTACCTGTGTCCCCTACAATCCAACGTTGGCCAGTATCATCTTCTACCATTGCTACCATATGGTCTATTTGCGGGCCGCCTTCCATACTAGTAAGAACTCGCCATATCTTTTGAACTCCTAAAGTAAAGAATATCTCAGCCGTTGTGCTAGCTAATCCATCACAGTCATCCATAATTTTATAGTTATCTGGGTCTGCTAGAAATGGCTTTGCTGATGATTTCCACGAGTCGTGCTTAGGGTCATCATAAACATACCAGAATCTGCTGTGAATTTTCAAGTTCCATTTTCTAATTTCATCTGCGGTCACTTAGGGCACCAACTGTACGGGGTATCTTTGCAGGCAGACGCACACCATGGGGTGGAAGGATCATTACTGCAACTCTCCATATCTTGGGAGTATACCTCAGCCGGGTTACTGGTAGGCGGCTGCACAGTAGGAGTACAGCTCGCCAAAAGTAATGATATTAATAATATTTTCATGGTGGGTCCTTTATCATCTTTATTCTATCTAATGGAACCCCTGATTTTCTTTTAGCCTTTGGGTCCCAACGAACATCTCCTGGTAGTAATTCTTCTATAGCTAAGTAATCTTCCATTAGTTTAAGTACTTTAGAATCTGTTACTATGTCTCTTTCTATATCTCTTTGAATTTGTGCCTTTAAACCTCTGCCTAGCGTAGGAAAAGGAGCTGTAAGCACATGAGTTAGGAAAGTAAACTGAGCTATGCCTCTTCTAGGCTCTGTGTACCCTTCTACCATCTTGAAACCTTGCCAAGAAAGTTGAGTGTTCCAATCTGGGTGAAGTAAAAGCTGCTGCCTAATAACATCCTCGTCGTCAGCGTATCTTTTACTATTAGGGTCTAGGCCATTTAGCTTAGACTGCTCCGAAGCTAGCCAATCAGACATAGGGCAGGGGCCCGTAAGGTTTGTTGCCGTTCTCCAGGCTTGAAGTTTATCTTGAATAAACATATTATCTCCTTAAAAATTAGTGATGTCAACGACCAGCCCCTGGGCAAAGTCTACTGGGAATGTAAATGGGGGGTCATAAGTATAGCTGGTAATATCGGATATTTGAATTGCTCCATTTGAGAAAACTATTACATGTTGCGAAGTATTTTGTACCCCGGAATAATAAGTCCATTCTCTCTTTACGGCTTTTTCTATAGTTGTTCCATCTTGTGAGAACCCTGGGGCTAGTATAACTGTGGCGTATTTTCTGCCAGAAGTATACGTGTAAGTAGTAGTGCCACTATTATCTATTAAAGCTACGATTCTTAAGGGCTTATTTCCGCTATGATATACTAACTCGGCAGATGCATTAAATATTTGTAGTCCATAATTATGTGGGCTAGTTGTAACAACGTCGAACACATATAGTTCTACGGAGGCATTGTTAAACCCAGAAACTACCCTAAAGGTCCAAGTAGACCCGCTTTTAGTTATTGCGGTTACTGTAACATATCTATTTGCACAGTATACAGCAAGAATAGGGTTTACGGCATTAGTAATAGTATAATCATAATAATAATAACTATAGGAGCCGTCACTGTAAAGACTTGAGGTAGTACCACTTCCTGCGTTACTTAGCTGAAAGTTTTTATAAGTTTCATCTACTTGATATGTTGAGGAATCATTTAGTACTTGGAATCCTGTAGGCATTTAATAAACTCCATAAATTAATCTTAGGGTACCTTCGCCAAAACTTGCTACATCAACTGACCAATCTATATTACCAGCGACAACAGCTACATATATAGAAGCCCAATAAGGAGTAACAATACTGTTAGGATTATAAACAGTAACAAATACCTGAGCTCCAGATTCTATAGTTGGTAAAACAATTGAACCAGAATAGGGGTAACCCCCTATGTCTGTCCAACCTAGAACGCGTCCAAGCCTAGTGCTTGTATCTAATATGAGGTTGCCGGATGCATCCCATATTTGTAATCCTTGCGGCATATTACCAGATTCCCATTCTTACTCTTAATACGTTACTAGAATCGTACACTCTTATCACGTTATCCTCGATTTCAGTTCTTGCACCTGATGATGCTGTTCTTAGTAGACCAATTGTAGCCGTTAGGGCTGATAGTGAACTAACCTTCACGCTATCGGCATCAATCCAGTCCACTAGTTTTGTTAGTGTTAGATCATTGCCTGTAGTATCATCGGCCGACTGCCACTGCCATACTTCTCCGTTTGTAACATTCCAGTAAACGTCTCCTTGTTTAACTAAGTTGCTACCTCTATATGTTCTTATATAGTCGGACCTTGATGATGCCCCGGATGCGTTGTTATACGCACCAGTTACATCGAAGGCTACAGCGTTACCAGCTGAACCGGCTGGGCCGGCTGGGCCTGTAGCACCTGTAGCGCCTGTACCTCCTGGGCTGCCCACGGGACCGCCTACACCTTGAGGACCATTAGCACCTGGAGTACCCGCAGCACCGGGTGAGCCCGCTGGACCGCCTACGCCTTGAGGACCGTTAGCACCAGTAGCCCCTGGGGCACCAGTTGGACCAGCTGGACCGCCTACGCCTTGAGGACCGTTAGCACCAGTAGCCCCTGGGGCACCAGTTGGACCAGCTGGACCGCCTACACCTTGTGGGCCGTTAGCACCTGGAGTACCCGCAGCACCAGTTGGACCAGCTGGACCGCCTACACCTTGTGGGCCGTTAGCACCTGGAGTACCTGCAGCA
>Ga0315909_10000894_pt1 | contig 39868 bp, 62 predicted proteins | sample LakEriMetagenome_11_FD_203527 | JGI IMG/M metagenome (GOLD analysis project Ga0315909, IMG submission 203527) | Freshwater fungal communities from buoy surface, Lake Erie, Ohio, United States - Buoy 2 MA125 | ecosystem: Environmental > Aquatic > Freshwater > Lake | place: USA: Lake Erie, Ohio... | reverse complement strand
TACTTATATTTTCTAAAGCTTTTCCACCAACAGCAAACTTTTGTACTCCACCGACAGTACCACCCTTATTAAATCCTTTAATTTGATTCATTTTATGAAGATTACTATAACCAATTTTTTGAGCAGACTGTTTATTGATAACGAACTCACCAGGAGTTAATAATGCTGGAACAGTATCTTGTGCCGAACCACCACTAGCAAAACCACGCCTTGGTTCAAATCCACGATATCTTGAACGGCTATAGTCCTGCATACTAAGTCCTTGAGCTTCCAAAGACCTTTGAATACGCATTTCTCTCTTAGCATTAGCTTCATCAATTTGTGTTTCAACAGCAGATAGAGGTCTCACGCTTGGTTTTAGTCCAAATAATTTTTCAATATCCCAAGGCATAATCTTATAATCATTAGGATTGGGTCCAGTACCTACTCTTTCTTCTAATTTGGAGGTTAAAGCTTCTGAAGAAAGTCCTAAAATTTGTGCTCTTGATGCAATATCTTGTGGACTATAAGCACCCCTTACCCATCCACCAAGAGCAAATCTTTGTCGTTCTGTTAAGAATCTTTTAATTTGTCCACGGAATCTAGATTTTTTACCCAAATCTTTCTTTTCTCTAGTAACTTCAGTTGCTAAATCAGGTTGTAAACCAAATGCTGGCGCTACTGGTCCTAAATTTTGAAGATCAATAGCAGCTTTTTTACCACCAAGATTTGGTGCCGCTATGGCTCCAGCAGCTTTTAATCCAGCTTCAAATAAATGTCCAGTAACTTCAGCAATATTTGCATTTGCAAGATTAGCTAATATGCTTTTATCTATACCAGATATATTATTAATTCCTGCTGCTTTACTTAATACTTTAGCAATTTCTTCTATTGCTCGTTCAGATGCGCTAGTCACAATTTTTTGAATTTCTTCAATTGCTGCTGGATTTTGTAATGGTCTAGCAACAACTTTGGCAGATCCTGCTCTTGTTTTTATATTACGCTCATAAGATTCACCTTGTAATGTTGCTAATTGTATTGTTGTTCGTGGTCTTGGTGTTGATTTTTGTAATTCTAAAGTTTTTTTCATTCTAAGATCACTACCTACTGAATCTCGTCTTCCTAAATCTTTATAAAGTTCAGATGTGGCACTAATTTCAACTCCTTGTTTTCTAAATCTTTTAACAATTTCACTTCTACTTAATATCTCATCACCATAAGCATTTCTATTACTATTTACTAAGCCTCCACCAGCATATTTATTCATTTGATGTAAATTACCAGAACCAATTGCTTCTACAGCGCTTTTTCTGATTACAAACTCACCAGGAGTAAGCATAGCTGGTACAGTATCGCCATTACCACTACCAGGAACCAAGCCACCTCTAGCAAAACCCTTTCTTTTACCTCCACCAATACCGCTAAGAAATCCTGTACCAAATTGGGTTAGAGCTGAACCAACTTTTAGACTAGCAACTGTTAATAATAGTGGTAATAATGGTTTTAAAGCGCCAGCAAGACTGATGAAAGCATTTGCTAAAGTTAATGCTAAAGTAGTAAAAACCTTAAAACTTGTACTGTCACCAATATCACGAATTAATGCTAAGAAAGATTCTCTTGTTTTGGTAAATTGTACTGCTAATGCTTGCTGTGCTATAGAAGCATCTTTAGCTAATGATGTTTGTCCCTTTTGGGCCACACCCAAAGCCTGCTCTGCTGTTGCAAACTGTTGGATAAGTGGAATAACCTTACCAATCTGTCTGAATCCACCAAGTTCTTCCACAATCTGTCCGAATCTTAAGTCTCTAGGATCTAATTTACTTAATCCTTCGCTTAGTCTTCTTGTGGCCTCATATGGACCCACAAATTTTCCTTGTAAATCTGTAAGCACAACACCGTATTCTTTTAGCGCTTCTATTGTTTTACCACGCTGAATTCTAGTAAAGATAGTTCTTAGGCCGGTAGCAATAGTCTCGGCACTTTCACGAGTAGTGGCACGAATACTTGTAAATACAGCAATAAATTCATTAAGAGCATCTGTACCTTCACTAACACCTTTACTAGATGCTGCGAATACACCACCAGTACGCTGAATAGCAGTAATTATATCACTAGATTCCACAGCAAATGCTGCTGCGACACTATTGATAGAACCCAATGCGCCTTCTAACTCTCCTGCTTGAATACCAAACTGTCTCATGGCAGCAATAGCGCCTTCTGTAGTATCGGTAATATTGTCGAAAGATGGAGCTAATGCTGATTTTGCTAATGCTTCAAGAGCAATTCTTGTATCTGATGCTGATAAACCAGCTTGTGCTAATGTTGAACTCACCGCTAATAAATCTGATGATGCTACGCCAAAATTAGTAGCCAATCTTGTAATTTCATCGGTTACACCTTTTAAATCTTTTACAGATTGTCCTGTGACTTGTGATAATCTAACAACTTCTTTATTAAAAACTAAAAATTCTTTATATCCAGCCGTGATGGCATTGGTTAAACCATAAATAACACCAGTAACAGTACTAAAAGCAGCAAAACGACGAACAGCAAGTCCTGATGCTTTACCGAAATCTTCAATAGCAGAAGTGGTTTGTACTATTGCTGTGCCTGATGACTTCACAGATTTTTGTACCTGATTAAGAGCACCAACACTAGATGCTACAGAGCCTGCCGCATTGTTAAAACCACTTGCCAAATTTGCTAATGTTCCACTTAAAGATGATACGCTACTATTAGCTTTATCAGATGCTTTTGCTAGAGCATTTAATTGTCTTGTGATAGCAGAAATATTTTTAGCAGATGAGGTGTCGATATTAAGTTTAATATCAGTTTTTATGGAACTAATAGCGCTCTTAATCTTGCCAATAACTGGTTTAAGATTATTGGGGCCTTGAATATTAAGTTGAGCTGTTAGATTGAATGGTTTAGCCATTTATTATTCTCCAATTAAACAATAACCCCACATCATATTGCTATGGTGGGGTTTTGTCATGTTGAATGAAAGACTTGTATGATCAAGCAGATTTATCTGCTGATTTAGTTTTCCTTGGTTTTGGAGTTTCAACTTCTGATGATTGGGGTTCAGTTTGTGTTTCATTATTATCCACTACTATTGGTTTGCCATCATCATCTGTAAATGGGGTAAAATCTACAACAAATTCACCAGTATCATCAACTAAGTTACCATCTTTATCAATGAATTGTCCTTGTTCATTAATAAAGCGTCCATCCTCATTTATTAATCTACCATCTTCATCAACCAATCTACCCTTACTATCTACATATTCTAGATTATCATTAACTAGTTTATATTTTAGTAAGAATTTATTTTCTGGTAATTTCTTTTCAAAATCACTATCCAATCCGTACATTATTGATGCCAATTTCTGAGCACCAAGAATTGCGACCAATTCTGAAGCCCTGTTTAGATAATCTTCATAACTATTAAAATAGGGCTTCTTAGTATCTTTATACACCACACACACCGAAACCAAATAATTAAAACGAGCATTATCAGCTTGACCCTCAGCGGTATGAGTATCTAAATTAGTTTTAACAGAAATGAGGTCTCTCATATCTTCGCGTAGCTTTTTCATTTTCACAGCAGATTGTTTGGCCTGTTTTAATGAAATACCCCCCTTGGCTAGCACCTTATCAAGATCAGCTAGCTCTTTTTGTATTGTACGGAATTCTTTTTCTTTATTGTCGTTCCATAATCCTTGTTGAGTTAATAAGTCATCCAGTCTTGCTCTAACTATTGAGCCTGATTTTACAGCATCTGAGAACGCTTGATTATAAATTTTTTGAGATTCTCTTTGATCATTTAAAGTTACTGTTTTAATATCAAATTCTTTTTCCTGTCCATCAACTTCACACTTGAAACTAAAATCGCTCATAGAATCTCCTTTTATTTCTTATCCTGTTTAATTTTAAAGTAGTAGTTATATTTATAATTAGCATCAGAATGTAAATAGTCAAATAGCTCATCCAAAGCTAATCTTATTTGATTATTACCATGATTTAGTAAATCAATTCTTAAATCATCCCACTTATCTCTGAAATAATTATGATTGTCTGTTTCTGGCTCTTGTCCATGATTCCATAGATAACCAAATTTTTGTTCAAATCTTGCTATTGATCCTATCATTAGTGTTTTAAATCTCATTTCCATATCTTTTAACAAGTCTTTTTGATCTTGGTTTAGCATTGTAATTTCCTATTATTGTGGAAGTCTTTTAGATAATTCTTTTTGTGCGGATCTCATATCTCTTTGTACATGTGGTAGTTCGGTCCAATTAACAGATTTTCCAGACTGGGCGACTTTTCTAATTTCTTTAATATCTTGTTTAATATTATTGTCATTTAAATCAAATATTTCCCTGGCTTCTTCTTTGTTATCTGTCAGAACAAACAATTCATTGACTCCACCCTTATTATTTTTAAGACCAAGTCGTTCTTCTAATTGTTGTTTTTTCTTTTCTTTCTGTGTTTTATCGTGTTGAAATAACATCCATCCATCAAGAGCATCACTATCGTTAATAATATCCTCCGTTGGACATTCAGGATGTTCCCTGATAGAATCTAAACTTTTGCTAATATTTACAATTAAAATCTGCTCATCTGTCCATTGTGTTGTAGGAGGAGCAAAAACATTTTCCTTACTAGCTGACCAAAACGATTTCCATAATTCTTGTTTACTTAAATATCGAATCTCATCTAGTCCTAAATTTTTTTTATATATTTCTGATGAGATAGAATCTAATAAAGATATATCGATATTATTCCAATCATCTTTAAAAATTAACTCATCATTTTTATACACCGTATGGGCTATAATAAATTGATTTTTTATTGAATGAGCATATCCTTCTAGAGACATATGATAAAAATAATATTTATCATTGTGATAGTTATTAATTTTTGTTTTAATTTCTTGAATTAATTGTTTACAGTTTTTTCTATTGACAGGATCAATGAATTTTAAATATAGTTCTATTTTTGTTTTTTCTAATTGTTTAAGTAGTAATTCACAATGATTACTTTTATCTTTATTCCATAAATTATCTCTTATTAGTAGATAGTCTATGGTTTGTTTAGATAACCAAGACTTAGTATCAAATTTATATTTATCTATAATTTCATTATATAGAGCATTTGCTCTTTGCTTGATTAATAATGGTGTTGAAAATACTTTATAGATATTATTATTTAATTCTATAAAATAGTAACCATTTATAATTCTATATATATTATCTTCTATATCTAAATCCACTCAAAACCTCAATTATTTTGAGTACTAATCCTATCCTATTTTAATTAACCAGTAATTGACAAGTCGTTATATACAATATAAGTATAAGTTGTTGTCACATTACCACCACCAGTATCTCCACCACTATAGCTAGTAGACTGTAAATATGCTTTACCTTCACCCTCAGTTTGATTAGCTCTAAAATCAAAGGTATAAATATCTTGACTAGCACTATTACAAAGGTTAATAAGAATATCTTGTGGATCTAGTTCTACTAGTGGCTCACATTCATTTTCAACAGGAGCGAATACTACACCATCATTATTAGTTACTGCAATCAAATCAAAAGCAACAGTGATTTCAATTGGGAAATTTACGAAACGATGGAATGGTGAAACTTGACCCAGAGCAAACATCTTCTCTCTGTTTAAACTAGCACTAATTGAGATATTGCTAAGTCTTGCTGTTTTATTAATCACATCGCCAAGCTCAGTTGGAAATACGCAATTAGCAAGATGCAGATTCTGTCTGCGCAACACGTGAGGGTTTGGATCAGCATTAGGATTCGCCACAGCGCCATTAAGTTCCTTATGACTACCGACTAATACTACCTCTTCTATCATATTACCTTCTACTGGGATGGTATAATTGATACTAGAAATAAAGCATCCAGTCATGGTGATAGAACTTACCAAAGCCTGATCATTAAGAGCTTCATTTGTGTCCTCACCAACAGCAACAATTACTGTGGTTGTATCATTAGCATTTTCAACAATTGCGCCACCACCAGTTGTGGCTAAATTATAAACAGTATTATAACCATCTAACGCTTTGGTAATAGTAATTTCAACGTCAGGATCCACACTAATAAGCTCATAAGCAGACAATCTACCAAGCTGGAAGATATTTTCAAGATTAAAATTAGTATTTACTGCTACGCTTTGTGCGCCATTTACTGTCGCATTACCAACTTTAACAGCGTGACTTGCATAGAAAATTCTTTTATTGGCCATCTTGGATTCTCCATTGAAGAAGTGTTATGTTATCTATAAAATATACACCATTTAGTTATCAACACCAAAAATAATCTCTACGGTAAGCTTAACATTACTTTCTGATAAAAATGGGCTAAATGACTGAACATCACTAGCAAAAATATCAATAAGTCTTGCTGTTTTCCAATAATAATCTTCGTCATTAATTAATTCATCATATTGAAGTCTATTATTGTTTAATGATCCATCAATATTAAAAGGATATACACCATTTTTAAGAACAACATTAGTATCATATAATTTAATAAATTTATCTTGTTGCAGTCTTAATATATCTATCATCATATTACGATCATGCATAGTTTCGGCCACAATATGCAGTAATAATTCTTGTTTTACAATTAAGGACTTGTCTCCTAACTGGTATGGCTCTGACATTCCTCGTGAAATAGTTTCCACAATAATGGCCGGTAATTGCACTCTATTATTACTAAGTATACTAAAATCACCCTCGGCTAATTGATTAAAATGGTTAATATTTTGATCAGTTTTATACTGTAATTGCTGCCACCATCTTGCATTATCATAGGTATAAACCTGAACCCATCTATATGAATATTCCATACCAACTTCAGCTGAAGTAGAAATAGGACTATTAAATATGATTCTACTATTAATATAGTCAACTTTATATGAGTATTGACCAACTGTATTTAATGGATAAAAAACATTATTAACATAAATACCAGTGATTAGAGTTGGGGTGCTTTGTAATAATGGATTATATTTATCAACAAAAACTATGTCTTGCTCCCAAACCCAATCTTTTCTCATGGTTTGCCAAACTTGACCTGTGGTAAAATTTGGATCCTCTGTTGGTTTTAGTTTATAGATAGGATTACCAAAAATATTATTTTGTGGTCTTAGAACATTAATAAAACCACCAATATTGAGCAAACCCCAGTCTAAAAAAGATTTGATATTATTTTCAATTTGGGACATTAGTAGATGTTCGCCAATGCTTGTAACACCACTAAAATTAAAATTATTATATGTAAATGCTGGACTCATAATGTAATTGATTCCTGTATAAGTTGTTTAATATCCTGTTCAACACTATCTATACTTCTAGTTATCCAATTATTATTAATTGTACCAGAGAATGCTGATGGTACTTGCCACTTACCAGATTTAACTCCACGCATCACAGCCATACCTGTACGAGATCTTGGATTTGGTCCAATATCTACTACATAGTCTTTAATAATAGTTTTATTACCAAGTAATAGAAGCCACTCTAACCAATCCAATTGTGTGCCCTTTTCAGTTGTAAATGTTGCTGCTGGGGATGATAAAGCGCTCTTAAAATCAGATTCTATCATGGTTAATATAAAACTACCACTTAAATTATATCCAGTATGTTTGATTGGTTTAAATTCAAAACCAATTTTAGTAATTAAAGCTATGATAGCATCAGCCCTGGACTGACCATCTGGTAAACCAAACTCTGCTCTTAATTCTCCAGAAACCAGTGATTGATATTCTGGTGCTAATCTGAGTGCATTTTGTACAATATCTTTGAGTGATTTTTTAATTTTGTTAAAGCTTTTTTTAAGAATTTTTTCAACTTCTGGTTTTAATGCATTAACTATTAAATTTGCAATTTGAGCGTCTGTTTCTTTGATATTGAATGTAACTTCAAGTGACATTACTGCACCCCTTGCCAAGTTGTAATAATAAATGAATTATTACCAAAACCAACTGGTACTGGATCTTTGTATCTTATATATTTACTATTAGTAAGATTTATAATATTTGTATCTACAATAACCGAAGATGCATTCTTAAGTTTTGCATATAGGTCTATGTTTGATAGCGATTGAATCTTACCATCAACAAAATTTACGCTCTCAAGATCCAGATTACTACCACCAAAGAATACAGGTTTAATAATACCAAGATAAACCTGTTCTTCACTACTAAAGCTTAGACTGCCTATACCATTACAGTATGGACAAATTTGACCGGTGATAAATGGGATAGGACCACCAACTTCATAAATATTACTAGATTTTCTACTAATACTATCATAAATACAGTTTGGACAATCTTGCAGTTTAGTGTTATCAAAAATAAGCGTACATGGTACGGTAAGAGCTGTGTTTTCTAATAATGCATTAATAGCATCATCAAATATTTGTTTAAATTCTGCGGTTATAATACCAGTGAAAGGATTAGCCATTTTAAATCCCTAATTTGAGAGAAAGGTCTAAAATTAATTACACTATACGTTATTTAATTCGTCTAAAGAGAAAATGGTCTTGAGTTGATCAATATCCTTAACTTTATTAAAACGGCTATCATTGGTGGCATTTCGTAAAATCTCTTTACGTTTACCAATGCTTTGAATTTTTTTAATATCAGTAGATTCTAACGCTTTAAAAAACTCTATATCTAATTTATCAAAAATTGATAATCTATTAATTCTAATAATATCCTTCCAAATATTTTTAGCTTGTTCTAAATTAATATTAATCATGTAGCACCGCCGTATCCGTCTGGATTACTGAAATCGAATGTCCAAGCGTTTCTAAAAATTCTATCTGATGGTATATCTTCACTATTAATAATTTTGTAAGGTAATCCTTTAGGCACGGTTTGTGTAGCAATTTCTGATAATGATAGAACATTGTCTGATGATGGCACTACTATACTAATAGTAATATTATTTGGATATATTATATATTGCATAATTAAGTTCCAAAAATTAATACATTATATTCTGGAGAATCCACATATGCTCCGGTACGATTATAATTACTAACTATAGATACGCTATTAATAGTTTTTGATGATGTAGAGTTCATAGCTGCCAAATTCATAGCATAGATATCACTATTATAATCTCTAGCTGTAATTAAAACAGCATAATTTGTATTAGCCATTGGACTACTAAAATTAACAGTATAAGAACCGACGCTATTATCAGTTATACTAGCTACATTATAGCTACTGTTAATTGTAATTGGAGTAGTGGTACCATTAAAACTTACCCAAGCTTTAGCTACAGTTTGTTGCAGGCTGACAACTTGTGTTTTCCATTGGCCAGAAAGACCAACCGCCCCATAAACCCTAAATAGTAAAGTGCCACTACTACTATAAACTGTACCACCAATATTAATTAATGGTCCACCTTCATGATAAATAACATAAAAATCACCAATACTTGGACTTAATGGATCCAATACGGAAAATACTGTGGGAGTTATGCCTACTTGACTTTTTATAATATAATGTTTGCCTTTTTGTGCAGTAAATTGATTAGATACAAATATAGGGCTTTCCCAAGCATTTTGAGCACCAATGTCTTCTGGTGTCAGTGGATCATCTCCACTAGTAAAATGTGTAAAATTATGATGATTAGGTAACGCTGGCAGAATAACCGCTGTACTTTGGATTGTTATATCACAATCATTATTAGTAAGCTCTACTACATTATTTTTAGTATCTGGAATAATACAATAATTTCCCATTTATACTATCCTAGTAGTACTGATTGCCCTGATATCTTGAATAATCAAAATTTGGATTACGAAGATTTTGAGGATCAAATTTATTACCAACGAATGGACTAAAGATAGCTCTAACAGCACTAGCATTGGAAACATCCCAATGTTCTGTAAATTCAGAATATGCCGCACAAGCCCCATGTTCCAATATGGCCTTCCAACCGGCAAGACTGCCACCAACACTAAGACTAGCTGGACCAAGAGCGGCCCTAATACCTTCTAAACCAGCTTTGGTTCTGTAATTGCTTTGATCAATTAAGCATGCTGCTTTTAAACAAGTAAGGCTGATAAAAACCTGATTATCTACATCATTAATAGTTGGATCTGGTGTTATGGTTAAGTTCGTTACATCAATACTGAATTCTGGCTCTATTACAACATCAAATTGTACATATTTAGCCGCCACCACTATTGATTGTTTGATTCTTAAGTCGCTATATGTATAATTAGGACCAAGATCATTTATTAATGTTCTAACAATAGTAATCATTTCAGATTGCCAAGCCATAATTTGACCCTTTAATTAAAGAGGTGGTGCATAATATGATACACCATATGCTAATTTTTCAAGTTGTGGCCGTCAATACCCATCTAGACTGGGAGCCGACACTATCAATAGTTAATCCAGTTAAGTAAACAAGAGTTGCGGTTTGATTAATGCCAATAATTTTATTAGAAACACCCAACACAAATCGATTAGATGCTGATGAAGACAAAGACTCTTCGTGTAGAGTTTGGTCCTGATTGGTATTATTAACAATAATTATATATCTACCAGAAACACCATTAGCTATACCAGTAATATTAGATGCTATTGTTCCGCTGATTTTAAATAAAGCACCGTTATCTATTGAATAATTATTAATAGTATTAGCAGATGGTATATTGGAACCTTCTGTAAGAAGAATAGATCCAGTTAAGCAGCTATTGGTCTCTTGACAAGAATAGTCGCTGTTGATTATAACTTGTGTAGAATAGTCGTATGCTTCGAGTACAATATTTTTATCTTCTAATTCTATTACTTCAATAAGTTTAGTATTTTCAATATTACTTTGAATAATAAACTCTTTAACATCACCACACTCTATATTTGCTACAAAATATGACATATGATTAGCACGCTAGAGTTGTTGTTGTATCACTATTACGTCTAATTATATTAATTGTACCGTATATAATTCTATTAACTTCTTTACCTCCTCCAGTATACAGATCAATATTTGAATGTAACTCTAAGTCATATCGAGCATTATCAAAAGCGAAGGTTTCTGTTTTAGACGCTGGAATTAAAAGAGTAATTTTACCGGTTGGACCATCAATTGTAAAACTATATTCACTCAAATCAACGTTATCTGTTGTGAAGGTGGTCGTTACTCCTGTGTCTGTACTCCAAGTTAATCTAGCGCAATAACCAGTAATATCAATTATATTACCATTATTATCTTTATATACTAAGGATAATTTAAAAGAACTACCCTTCTCGATTGGAAAATCATATTGGCTAGCTGACATAAATAGTATCCTTATATGGTGACGATACTATATAATACACCAGTAGGTTATATAACAAAAAAGGCTGGCGCGAGCCAGCCTAGTTTGCCACAGTTTATTGTGATTTTTAATCTTAGAGAGCGCCGAGTAGTACTCTACGATTATCGAGTACAGCAAAACCCTGCTCGGCCCAGCCGTAGAAGCCTGCTCTCTTCTGACGATGTAGTGTATCGTCCTCGAAGATTTGAACTTCTTGGCGAACTGGCATAATGAAACTATCGCTCTTGCGAAGATCAAGGCCAACTACTAGCTCAACCTTCGATTCTTCGTCAACACTTGGTAGTGTGCCACTTAGTGGGCCGTCGAAGAATAATTGATATTCTTGACCTTCACCTAGCTCATCACGATCATGGAGGTTAACGCCGAATACACGGTTTAGAGTGCCATCAGCAGCAACATAGATCTCACGACGAGTAATTTCGTCAACTTGATCTAGGCCCCAATTGCGGATATCTTCCATAGCCTCTGGACTAACATAGAGGTCGGTTAGCATACCACGATTGTTACTAGCACTGTTACCACCGCCGTTACGACGCATTACTGTCTTCATAAGAGAAACTAGTCTCTTACTGAAAAGACCAGCATTAGCATCACTATCATAAACGATGATGTTACGATCAACACCAGCGGCTAGAATTGTGTGCCAACCATCATCATTCATCTTCTTGACGAATTGGGCTTCCATTACTTCCATAGCACGACCAACAACGTCCCAACGGGCATCGCGGGCATACTTTAGAAGATAATCGATACTAGCGCCAATGTCATAGGTTGGAACCATGACGTAATCGCCTTCAACGTGACGCTCTGGAATATAACCGTGATTTGGAATTGTGTAGGCCACAAAATCCTTCTCGGTACCAGGAGCGATGAAATCTAATGGAAATTCTGGAGTGGCACTTTGGGCTAATACGATTGGCTCAAAGATGTTGTCCAAAATGTTACCATTTAGGATACCCTGACGAAGAGGTAGTTCTAGAGCCTTAGCAAACTGTGAATTTGCGGCTAGAGCCTCTTCCTTATTTAATGAACCAGAACGAACTAGAAGATCTGTAAGTTCTGGAGTTGGTTGAAACGAATTAGTATTAGCCATTTTTATTTACTCCCTGTTTTTAATTACTGAATGTTTACTGCGACTTTTGCGTAACCGTCTGCGTCTGCCTCGCTCAAGAATGAACCAATTCTAGCAACGCCAGTTGCTGTTGCTGTTGTGATAACACCATTAGCACCAACATAAGCTGGGGCACCGGCTGTTGGACTACCAGCAATCTGGTTAGTTGTTACTTGACCAACTCTTAGTAGAGTGACCTTGCCACCAACTTGCATCTCATCTTTGTGCCAGTTAATGTGCTGTCTTGTTAGGTCATAATCTACAACATCATTGAGTAGAACGCCAACTGGAAGAGCGCCAGAAGCTAGAGTAGCATATTCTACTACAGCGCCAGCATCATCCATTGATACGCCTGCTCCAGTTGAAACTACGGAAGCAACGCCGCCTCTCTCTTCAGTTGTATTCATGAAGAAAGAGATATCTGTTAGAAGTTCGATACGATCTGGTTTTAGAGCCATTTTTATTCTCCCTTATTAAGTTTTTTACCTAGTCTAGCATAAACAAAATCTACTAAAGCTGCACGAGTGTTTTCAACAGCACTATCGTCCTCACCGCCAACAGTAATTGCTACGTCGGAAGTGGTTTCGACATTCTCAAGAACTTCAGTGATATCGGCTTCTGCAACCTCTTCGGCTGTTGTTACCTTATCATTCTTCTTGATTTTCTTAGCCATATCTAACCAAGTTTCTGTCATAGCAGCAAATGTTTCATCATTGAGAGAATCAAACTTCTCTACAATTGATTCAGCATCAGTGCTATCAACACCATTGTTTACAAGGCTAGCCTTACGAATCATTTTCTTTTCTTTCATCATATAGCCAGCAATTGTCTCATTGGCAGCGGCGAGTTCAGCCTTTAGAGCATCAAGCTCGTCTGACTTAGTCTTCATGTTTTCATTATGTTTCTTAGCTTCTTCTTCTTGTTTCTTTGTATGCATAGTGGCTTGTTCAAACTCAGCTCTTAGGGTATCAAGTTGAGTATTTAGTTCTGCAATCGTAGTTTGTGCTGCTTGGGTTGCTTCGGCGCAATCTGCAACAACAGTTTCAACTACTTCTGTATTTTCATTCATAGTTTGTTTCTCCGAATTAATGCTTGACTTAGAAAGTACTACACCTGATTTTGAATTATCATCATTTTTTGGTGAATTATTTATAAACTTAAAACCATCCCTGCTGAATATTATACTATCTGGATTTGCTGGTCTGTCCACATATCCCTTGCCAGAAAAAGTAATATTTCTTAAAACTCTACCAATTTTATAGTTCTCGTGCTCGCCTAATCCACCATATGCTCTTAAATGTTTTGTTAAAAATGCTGTGCTTTCATCTCGTGGTAATACTGTATATTCACCAGAAATTTTATTAATTAAACCATAATCAAAACCCTTAAAAAAGCACTCCATGCTAACATATTTTGATCCATTTTCAATTTCGTTAATAAGAGCTTCTGTGCGATCTTTTAATTCTGGTTGAGTATATGCTTTATAAATTACAGAACCAGTTAATATATGAAATTTATCTGGTAGATTTTCTACTGATGTATTTTCATCAATAAGTTCACCATCTTCTGTGATTGGCCAATTTGATACAATATGACCGATTATTACAGATTCGTCGTGCTCTAAATTAGTTGGTTTGTGTTCGGGTGAATTTTTAGCGGCCCATACTTCGGCCTTATCAAAAATATCATCATTCTTATTCCATGATGAACTAACTAGTACCGATTGAGTATAATATAAATCTGAATCATCCACACTAGCTAATGTTTTATTGAAAACGGTTTTAGGCTTATTTATAGTATCAGAAACAGGCAGTGGTTGTACAACTGAGGCATAAGAGATGTGGGCTTTTGCAGATAGGAGGTCGCTCAAGCCATCATTAATTTCATCTTGAAAAATTTGCATGATTTACCTCTTAGTTATTTTTATCATACACCGTGGCATAAAAAGATGCTTTAATAAGCTTATTTTCTTCAAATGTGAGTGGACGATTTAATTCGTGACCAATTTGTTTTAGCCAATATTGATATGCATGATACATATCTTTAATATTATTATCTTTTTCAATTGAAGCTAACGAATTCAATAAAGATTCCTCATTAACACTTGACATTGGCTCAACACTAAAAAATAGTTTAGTCTTAATAGTTTCAATATCTTTACTTTCAGAAGCTGATAGTTTGCGTAAATTATCTTTATTATAGAATGCTAATAAATGAGGATTCATAATCTCACTAATCTGATCCTCAATTTGATTTGCCCAAATAGCTAAAGATGCTCCTGTGCGTGGTTTAAAATCTTTTGTTTTCCTGATTTTGGTATCTTTACTATTTTTAGGTCTACCCTGTCCTGGAGCGCCCTTTGGTGCTGACTCTTGAAGAGGATTGCCCGCACCACCACCAAATGGAGATTTTGGTATCGCAAACTGTGACTTTAATTCCACAGCATTCATTTCTCCACGTTTCTTCGGTTCTAATTCTAAACCAACTTGACTTGGTGTGGCTAAACCTAATTGTAGTGCTATCTTCTTAAGAGTACTTTCAGTATTAGCATCATAATATGGGCCAGATTTTTGTACCATTCTATCTGATTTCCTATCTCTATCTTCTCTATTAATTCTAACCTTCTCCATACTTGGATCAATACCAAATCTCATCTGTAATAATTCATCACTAATTACATTTCTATCAGCTAGTTGAATTAATAATGCTTTCTCTGCATCCTCATTAGATAGATCCATTCTATCAAATTCAATTTTTGCAGGATATTTAAATCCCATAGCTTTCTGAACAACCTCAATTTCTTTTTCCCAAAAACTTACTAGCACATCACGACCATATTGTAGTCTTTGTGTTAGTGTTTTAAGACTAATAAAATTATTAGTTGTACCAGACGCTCCAAATGTGCCCGTTAGTGTTGGAGGAATACCTAATCCAGCATAAACACTATTCAAGTGAGGAATATATTTACCCTCGCCTAAAAAGTTATGAACATTTGTATTACTCTCTAAGAGTTCGATATCTGGACCCCACACAAGATCCATTGTGCCACCACCCACATTATTACCTAGGATAGCAGATAGTTTACTGGCTGCTGCTTTGGTTGGAGCAATTCTATGCTCTAAACTACCAAGTTTAAAAATACGAATATTAGATACTGCGCCATCAAGAGCGCACATATCTGCTAATTTAAGCTTTTCAATAATGGTAATATCATCCATGATAGCATATATCATTGGATATGCCCAAATCTGCCAGTCATCTTTCTTATAGTGAAATACTGATGTCTTTTCAGGATTGAGAATATATGGTCTTCTGGTCTTTGCTGCTTCTAAAATATCGATTGGTAATTGAGATACTATATTTCTTTCAGCATCATTCTTTGGACTATTAATAATTTTTCTTAAAGTTCCTGGTAATACAACCCCATAAATTTTATTTGTAGCAAATGAAGCGAGGGAGCCTCCCAGTACATCCACATAAACTGGATCAATAAAAGTGTACTTCCAAGGGATTTCTTTTTTGACTGGTTCTATATCTTCAAGGGTTGGATCAGCAATGTCTGTTGATGCTGTTGCTCTATACATCTTATCAATAATCTTATTATTTAATTTAGCATATTGTTTATTAATTACAATATTACCAGTTCTATAAAGATTATTTAAGAAACGCTCACTTCTATCTTTACCAGCAATTTTCTTAAACCATGCTCTATAAAATCTTTCAACCCTTTTATTTGGATGAACAATAGTAATACCCTGACTTGCAAAGTCACCCATAAGATCAATAATATTTTTTACTAAACCAACTCGCTGATAAATATCTTCAGCCTTTCTTATAATTAATTTAACTTGAGTTGGTATTGCTTCGTCTGGTCTGAAAGAATAATAGTCGCTTTTTGTCAAACCGGGGCGACCACTAACATTCGTATCAAGATTAGAAAAATCCAATCTGGTTCTTCGTGCTGTGGATCTTTCAATACCATTAAATTCGGTAAGAGATTCTGATGAAGATTTTAATGCTTCTTTTTTACTGTTAAGATCATCACCCCATGTTACGTAAGCTTCTTGACCATCATATTGGGCGTTTTCTATAGCTTCACTCTTGGGATATTTTTGATTAGCCATAATTTAATATTATTATAATACTATTGTGATTGGATTAAGAATCTTATACACCATTATTGTCTATAAACAGCACCATAAAAATCATCATTAGCACCACTTGTAAACCATTCTGGTCCTTTATAAAATTGACCTTTTTGTTTAGGGTCTAAATTTCTAACATTACCACCAATAATATTATATTCTGGTGTGGCAAAGCTTCTAAGCATTTGTCTAGCTAACATATTAGCTATTACTAATGCGCTATATCGGTCTTTGCGCAATCTGCCTTTTCTACCATTAGCTGTTTTAATTTCTGGAGTATCCCATCTATCTCTAGCATTTGCTCCACCACTAGTATGAGTCATAACAATAGTGGTCAATTCGTTTTTTAATTCTTCAATTTCCATAATACATTCACTTAATGTATCATACATAGGAGTTAAATCAGTACTAAGAATATCCTGACCCTCATCCGCTAAAGTGAGTCCTAATGTAAGATTATCAAATCGTGGGAATAAAAGAACTTTATCTTCTAGATCTTTTCTTAATCCATGATTAGCCTGTGCTGTCCAATCGGCTCTTGCAAATTGCACTAATTCTAAAATATGATATCCTTGTTGACTATCTGTTTCTTTTGGTTTTTCATAATCAATAATAGGCCATACAAGTTTTTCGCCTGGTTTTAAATTTTGTGGATCGTGTAATGCTTCTTCAATAGCAACACCACCACCCTGAGCATCCATACCAATTCTGGCTGGAGGAAAAACTGTCATTAGACTACGAATTTTTCTAGCACAATAACTATAGAAATCGTGCTCATCGACTAAACCAGTTTTTTGACGATCTTTAAAATTAGTTCTATTAGTAGTCCAACAATATACAACTCTGGTATGATCCTTATGCAGTTCTAGTACGACTATAGAAAAATTATCTTGTTCTGATGCCGGGTCAACTCCATAGATATATTGCTTATCTGGATTACCTTTAATCACAGCATCAAATGCTACTTTGCCACACGATGGGAAGGATATATCTTTCTCATCATTAACTACACAGCTTTCAATAAGGCTTCTTCTAAAGAATCCATCACTATCTTCTGTAAAGCATGCTGCATATTCCATATTATAAATACCAGTATGAATTGTAGCTTTGGCTCTGGATACTTGTTTATCATCCATGAAACCCTTCGGAATTAATTCATATGGCATACGTACTATGCTATAGTCTCTCCAATTAAAACTATCTGGTACTTCACCCTTAAAAATTTCTTCTAGTTTAGTCTTATCTCCACGACTATTAATAATATCTTTATATCTATTCCAATATTGTGCGAAGTGCTTGAAACTATAGTCTGCTGTTCCGGCTATTATAGCTTGGTTTCCTTTCTTTAATTGAACTGCTTCTAATTCTTCATTCCATAGTCCAGCCTCTCTCATTGCTTGTTTTTTGGCTTCTTCTTTAACATTTTGAATTGGATTTGCACTTACGGCAGCGAAACCTGATACTACGGTTTCATAAATATCTGGAGATATTGATGCAAATTCGTCAGCGATAATAATATGTGCTCTTAAACCTCTAATTTTACTACCATCACCCATAGGAATAGCCACAGCCCAACTATCACCTAATCTCATTGTGCATCTATCCACATCTCGTCTAGGACCATCATCATTACCATTAAATATACTACGTAAAATAGCACTAGTTCTCCAAATAGTTTCCATATATTCAAATATAATTTTACTTTGTCTAAATGCGGCACCAACAATAACTATCTTAGTTCCTGGTATAAAAATACATTTAAGAACACAGTATAGTGCAAGAATGAATGATTTACCAAAACCACGACTAGCAATAAACATAGGAAATGGACGAATCCAAAACTCTTGCAGAATGGATATTTGTATTGGGTGGAGTTCTATACCAAATAATAGTTTACATGCTGTACCAAAATATAGTGGATTGGTAAATAGTCTTAATAGGTGAAGATCTGGATTTTCAATATCTTCCTTGGTTCTACCAATAAGATGATTTTTAGGAATTTGTAATGCAGAAAGGTCACCTAGATTTAACCAGGCGTCTTCAAATGTTGTTAGTTTGTTGCTCATACACTCTCTTCATTATGGAGACTGCTGTTCTTCTGGCATTTTCTATAGATCCACAAAGCATGATATGTATTCCATATTGCATCTGTATTTCTACTAATCTTTTTAGGATATAATTACCAGACACTCTGAGCTTGCTCCATAATTTTTTAGGAATATCAGAATTATTTGGGTACTCCAAAACATCATTAAGCTCAAACTCTAAAAGGATAAAGGAGTATCTTATTTTACTCATTCTATCTAATACATCTAAAAATCTACTTTCACTAAGATTATTAGCTATTTCGCTCACACTTCGTTTACGCTCAATAGCTAGAACATCCTCAAAGCCAGCAATACTATAATCACCGGTGTCCAGTTTTTGATGTGATGTAGAGTGATATCCGAATTCCCACGGAAGTTGTTCTCTGGTATCTATTATGATTGTAAAAGGATCTTTATTCATAATTACTTTCGTAATTTATTTAAAATAATTGAATTAAAAAATGCACAATAATTTTCTTCATTATCTTTAATACGTTGATGACAATCTCTGCAAAGTGTTATTCCATTATTAATATGATACCTTAATCCTGGAAAATCTGCCCATCTTTGAATATGATGAGCATTTAATTTTTTAGTTTTGCCACAATGTGGCCACTGACAAGTAAAATTATCTCTTTTATATATTTGCTGTCTCCATTTTTTATATAGTGGATCTTGATAGTTTCTACTCATTATCTATCACGCTTTGATCATTTAATATTGGCCGATCCACCTTATTATCTGCATAACTATGATATTCATATAATTTTTGCTTTGCTTTTTCTGTTGCCATAGCCAAGATTTCCATCTCACGACCCTCTTTTTCACGAATAGCCTCATCTTCAAGCATACGAATCAAACCAACCCAACTACTTTTACCATCTTCGATACGCTTGATTCTTTGCTCTCTGGTGGCTTTTAAATCTTTGCTAATCTTTTGCTGCTCATTTAATAGTTTGGTATATTCATTAGTATAACTAGCAATACTATTTCTTGCAAAACTTAGTTGAGTTTCTAAACTAGCTAACTTGGGAATATCTCTTTCTGTTTCTGGTTTTTCATATTCTTTATCAACTTGTTTTTGTAGTTTTTCTGTTTCAGCGATATGACGCTTACGCTCTTTCATACTACGATTAATTAAAATATCTATTGTAATAAATTGTTTAATCTGTAATTCTTCTGCTGGTAAAACATCTTCTCGAAACTGACGTATCAAACCAACCCAAGTATCCTCAAAGTATTCAAGTTCACCGCTGTTTTCATCAAACTGTCGTTCAATTTCAGTCCAGAATGTTTTACTGTGCAATTTACGTTTTAAATAATCGCTATCATTTTTTTCATCATCACTAATTAATAGTCGTTGCTCATTAATATAACGATTAACTGGATCAACATTACGATTCAACTGATCTGCAATTTGATCAACTGTGAGTTTACCTATATTGTCTCGGATGAATTGTTCTTCATCTAAACTTAATTGGCCTCGTTTTTTAGCCATGACTATCCCTCGATAAATTATGTTTATCTAAAATTTCTTTAATATGTTTTTGTAGTTTGATCAGATCTTGTTTGTGAACCTTTGCTCCGCCCTTAAGTCTAATATATGTTTCTCTATATTTAGTAGAAATATTATCTTCAATAATTTTAATTAATTCATTATTACCTATAGTATCTACCAAATCGCTTTTGCTTTGTAAATTAGCACCAGTTTCATGCTCTATGTTGGTGGGAAGCATCAGATTTTTTTTAGTTGTATTTCTTTCCGACCACTGAGTAAAAATCTCACAATCATTTTTATTAGTAAACTTTGAACATTGATTGGAACTTAATTTATTCTTAGGATCGAAAAATGGACAGGTAGCGCAAACATTGTCTGGCCTAAAATAGTTATCTCTTTTAAAGTTGAAAAGACGATTTCTCACATGAGTCCATAAGAAATTTTCAAGAGGTCTTTTGTAGTCGTATTGTTCCAAGCCCTCTATTGCGAATATGGCAGCCTGCTGCTTCATATCCTCTATCTCATGATAGCCAAACTTAAATTTATATATTAATTTTTTACTTATGGTATCAAGCGCTGCTAAAAAATCACTCTCTTTTACTTTTTTTCTAGTAAATATATCATTCTTTTTTTTCGCCATTTGATTCTTCTAATAATTCCTCGATTGTTTTATTAGTATTATTTTCTGCTGCTAATTCCTTTGATACATCAATATCTGTGCTAGCGGTAACTTTTAGTATGGATTCAACAAAAACTGGTTCGTTTTCAGAATTTATCATTTTGCACCTTGCTCGTTTTAAATTACGGCTTACTATACTATAGTAGTTTAATTTTACACTAAGTAAAGGATAATGGTGAATTTATGAGCAAAAGCTATAGAAAGTGGACAGACGCTGATATTCAGTTTATCAATGATAATAAGGGTCTTTTGGATAAGGAAGTGGCCGCTAAGTTGAGTGAGGCTACTGGTCAACTTATTAGTCCTAGTATGATTCGTCGCCAGCGTCGTAAGAGTGGTATCACAAAGAGTCGTGGACGTCCAGCAAAGAATAGGCAGGCAATCCAAGAAGGAGTTAACTGATGGAAAAGAAACCTTTCGGATATAGTTATTTTCTAGATATGTATAATACTGCTGAAGGCACAGCAGATAATCTAGAATTAGTCTACAGATTTTTGGAAAAGCTAGTGGATGAAATTGGTATGACACGAATGACACCACCCATTGTGATTCATGGTCCAACAGATCATGGACGCGAATTGTATCCTGATAAGTATGGTGTTAGTGGATGGGTTGGCCTAATTGAGAGTGGAATTCAGATTCATGCTATTGAGGCTGTGCATTTTATTAGTTTGGATGTTTATTCTTGCTCAGAATTTAAACCTGAAACTGTTCTAGAATTTGCTAAAAAGCATTTTGGATTTGATAAATATGAAGAACACTTTGTAAAACGTGGATTAGAATATCATTCTTAATTAGAGTTATAATTTATAATTCTAGGAATCGGCGGCTACTATAACTGGTGGCCGTCGATTTCTTTTTTATGGAGATACTGATGAGAAATTTACTTTTTATGTTTTTTGTGCTGCTGCTATCAAATGAGTTGATGGCTCAGAATATTGTGATATTAAATGGTCAACCAGTTGTAATTCCACCAAATACTCCTCATATGGTATTTGTGGAACAACCGCCCTATTACCCCTATCCTGTTATAAGACAACAAATTGTGGTCAATCCCCCGATTTATATTCAACCAATTCCATATCCTTATGTTATTGAAAAGCAGTATTTGTTCCGAAAGGAACGAATTGTAGTTTATCCTCAATATATTACTAGATTTTATGAATAGTATTTTTGTGCAGATAGCGTCGTATAGGGATTTAGAGTTATATCCCACCCTAAAAGATTTGTACGCTAAAAGTAGTGGAGAAAATAAAATAACGGTAGGATTGGTGTGGCAGAAGGGTGAGGGTGAATCTATAGAGGAATTTTCAAATGATAATAATGTGAGAATAATAAGTGTGCCCTGGAATGAGAGTAAAGGATTGGGGTGGGCGCGCAGTTTAACTCAAAGTTTATATCAAGATGAAGATTTTACCCTACAAATAGATAGCCATCACCGATTTTCAAAAAATTGGGATAGTGATTTGATTAAAATGCATAATGATTTATTAAAACAATCGCCCAAGCCCCTATTAACATCCTATGCTGCTGGCTATGATCCGTTAAATGACAATCAATTGGCCCCTAATCCTTGTAAAATATTGCCCCATGATTTTAAAAGTAGTGGCACCATATGGTTTAATCCTGTTAGTATTCAAGATTGGCAAAAACTAGAAGCTCCGTTACGAGGACTATTGGTTAGTGGTCACTATTTTTTTACCTCTGGGGATCACTGTAAAGAATATAAATATGATCCTGAAGTTTATTTTGCAGGAGATGAGATAGCTCTTAGTGTGAGAAGTTATACTCTGGGTTATGATATTTATCATCCTCATAAATGTTTTGTGTGGCATCACTATGGGCGAAATGATCGAATTAAACACTGGGGCGATCATAGTGAAAAGTCTAAACAACAGGGAATTGTGGAAAAGAGTTGGGGCGAGAGAGATGTTTATAGCAAAAAGAGGATTCGTATGTTATTGGGTGAGGAAAACAATGGGGTTGATTTGGGAATTTATGGATTGGGGGAAAAACGGTCATTAGACGATTATATGAGATATAGTGGAATTGATTTTAAAAATAAGAGAATCAATACTAGTATTATAAATGGGAGAGAACCTCCTGTGACGGATAATAGTGAGGAGTCTTATAAGAAAACAACCACCATCAGATTAGATAAGTGGCCGATTATGGATTATTTGAATTTGGGGCGAGCATTACAGTATGTGACAATAGAATATGTTAACTTACAAAGACAGGTTATACAGAGTGAGATGCTATTAAGATCTCAAATAAATAGTTTAGAGAATGTGTTGTATCAAAGTGTGGTAAGGGGCGATCACTATCCTATGAGGGTGATATTCACGGGTTTTGGTGAGAATGGGCCAATTCACAAGTGGGAACGAGACTTGAAGCCTAATATTCATTGGGGCTGAGAATCTAGTTATCTATATTAAAAAGACTATGGGAAAAACGGCCAATTAGTTTAGGGGTTGCTTATTTTTTCTATACCACCCGCCGCCGCCGTGGGATAATTCCCCCATTCGGGGGGAAACGAATAAACCCCCCTATGGTGGGGGATAGCATCATACCCCCCAATTGAGGGATGCCAGCATAGCAAGCCGCGTGCCATTTGAAATAGAATCCGCGGAGCAAACCGTGTGCCATTCGACAAAAATTCCGAACAAAAAAGTTTTGGCACGATATTTGCTATTAGCCCCCTAATAAAATCCTAACATAATCCTAACACAATCCTAACTTGCAACCTAAAGTATGGAGGGTATAATGCCGATAGAGTTAGCAGGAACGATTAAGCCTTGGAGATTAGAAAATGAGAAGGAAAGATATTAAGACGATCCAGAAAAACGATACTTTCTATTGCCGTCGTGAAAATGGTCACGAGTATATGGGCAGTGTGGTCAAGGTGAGTGTCCACAATCGGGAAACTATGGTTACGATCTACTTGGGTGTCGATGAAGATGATCGCCCACAGTATCGGGCAATTTACCCTTGCGATTGTGTGGAGTGGAGTGCCGAAACGCCGGAAGCAGTATACGGGTGAGGGATAGTAGACTGGACGATATGCGGGTCTTTAGGGTACGATTACACTAGAACAAAGGATAGAGAAAATGGAAAAGAAAATTTATATGGTTTCGTCATGCTGCGGGGTTGAGGTTGTGGACGATATTGCGGGTTGGGAATTGTGTCCGTCATGCTGGGAGCATTGTGACGTAGTATATGATGATTCGATGGAGTCGGACTATATTCCGGGCTTTGACGATGGGGAAGCCTGCTAACCCATAGACTAGACGTTTCGCGGTTACTTTACATTCTCATTACACTATAAAGGGTTATAACATGGTAAGTAGCACAATCCAACTTCTCGCACAGCGTCACAATCTTACCGTCGATGCACGTTGGACAGGATACTGTCGGGAATGGACGGTCAAGGATAGCGACGGCGTTCAACTATTCAGGACTACCGATTATGATAGTCTGATCGAGAGGCTACAAAGTGGCCGAGGGTTGAGGGTTGGACAAGCCTACTAGACTGGCCTTGACGCGGGGTGATAGTCCCCCCACTAAGTAGGGGCAAACGTCTACCCCCCGCAATGGGGGTGAGTGTACGCCTGTACACTACTGTACAAAACCTCGACGTAAACCCTTACAGCATAAGGACTTACAGCAAAATCGCGGCCGCAAAATCGACCTAAGTGCTTACGCTGCAACGACTTACGACAAATCGCCGTAGCAAATCGCGTGCCACAAATAAATATTTTTTCGGCATGATATTTGCACACTCAAAAAAATCTTTTTCCTAACATAATCCTAACTTGAACCCTCAAGTGTGGCGTGTATAATGCCGATATAACAAGTAAGAGAGAAAGAAAGAGAGAGAAAGTTATGAGAGAGATGGTTTTTTTCGTTTCCGATTGCTGCAATGTTGAGAGTGATGAAAATCATGCAATTTGCTCGGCTTGTGGTGAGCATTGTGAGATTATCACTGAAGTTTACGAAAACGATTACATTCCCGGTTATGATGATGGGGAGGCTTGCTGAACATGAAAACGCTTTTGAAGAATGTTGGTTTCTCTAACCCCACCAAAGGGTGGAATGTGCAAGTAAACCTGTTTAGGTTCGATGGTGAAAAGCGTATACGTTGGGTTTATTCGAATTCGGAAATTATGCGTAGGGTGTGGGATAGGGTGAACCCTTCCGACCTTGAATCTTTCTACGCTTGGGTGCATGATAGCGTAAGCGATTTTGTGGCCCATGTTGAGAAGCGACCCACCTGATAGGGGGGTTGTGGATCACAAAAAAAGTTTGGTACAATCCATCAGTTCAATCAACCATAAGGAATAAAAAATGAAGTCTGCTATCCTGTCTGATTTTCGTCGCAGCATCCTCGCTCATTTTGAGGGTATCGCTATCGTTCACCAGCCCTCCCTCGCGGAAGGGGTATATGGCCCCATCCATAGCGAGAAGGTTTTGAAGTTCAATCGCAAGGCGTTGCGGAATATCGGAAAGCGTAAGGTTGAGAAGGTTGACCCCCGCGTTGTGGGGGGTGAGGATACGATGATCCTGCCCGTGGGCAAGCCGGGTTCGCGTGAGAGGGTCGAAGCGTTGGCCGCTCAATATGCAGCAGCAGCAGGGGAGGAAATATCCCCCTTTGGGTGGGAGGGCTAATATCCCCCATTTGGGGTGGTGTACAAGTGTACAGTAGTGTACGCATGTACAGTGAAACACAAAACTTGACGCAAACCCTTATGGCATAAGGACTTACGACGGTTTCGCGGCCGCGGATTCGACGTAAGTGCTTGCTACATAACGACTTACATCAAACTCTAACGCAAACGCTGTGCCAAAGATTTTTTTTGTTTGGCATGAAATTATATTTGAAAAATTCGCTTGCAATCTAAAGATCGGCCTGTAAAATACCGATATAATCACAACGGAGGAAACGATGAACGAGATGCTGATTCTGGAAAGCCTGAACGATTGCAAAACCCGAAACGATGTTGAGAATCTGTGGACTGCCACCTATCTTCAATACCGCGACGAGGCTTGGAAGGTATGGCAGAAGTTTGAAGATCGACGCGGCAAGGTGCTGCCATCGCCCAACAATTTCAGCCCAACATATACGGGGTCGTGGGACTGACTGTTCCACCTAACCCTTCGGGTTTGGCTGGGGTGGCTGTAGTCAGCGAAAAGCGTTTGACTTTTAAAGTTTAGCCTGTAGAATACCGATAACACTAGGGAGAAGAAAATGACTCATGCAGAAGCGGTTGTGATGGTGCAAGGTAAGCGTAATAAGACTAGCCGAAAGATTGGCAACAATACCTACGCTGAAATTCTACATGATAATACTGTGGCAATTAAGTTGCATAGTACCTATGTGGTAAAGATTAATAGTAATGGTACGTATACCCTTAATAGTGGGGGTTGGCAGACTGTGACCACGAAGGATAGAATTAATCAGTATAGCCCGGTGAGAGTTTACCAGCGGGATTTTACTTGGTATGTTAAGATTAACGGTAAAGAATATCCGTTTATGGATGGTATGGTGGTTTCATAATAAAAAGGAGTCCATGGATGGATCTTTTCGAGCCTTATAGTTTAGTATTTGGTATTATTGTGGGTGTAACAGCGTGTTATGCCTTGAGCGATTTAGTTTTTCCAAAGGAATCGGAAAATGAATCTGACGATATTTGAAGGAATTACACTATTCTGCACGTTTATAGTGGGGTGCATCACGGCCTGGATTGTTAATACTTGACGCAAAGCCTTGCCTCGTAAGAACTTACGACAAGGCCGCGGCCGCGAAATCGACATAAGTGCTTACGGGACAACGGTTTACGATCTATAGCCACAGCAAACGGTATGCCGCAAAAATTTTTGTGGTTTGGCATGGAATTATTTTTCAAAAAATCCAAAGATTTTGCTTGCGTTGGCCGATAATTATGGTATCCTAAGCGTATCACCCCAACGGAGAAACGAAGATGAGCCTTGATGAAATCAACGATATTCTGGCCTGCATGCGGGATGATGGTATGATCGAGCCGATTGACGAGATTGACGTTCACCCTCTGGAGTTTGCTGACGTTACGGGTACTTTCGATGAAATGTATCCTGAGCCGATGGTTGACGATAACGGTATCTTCTGGTACACCCACTAAAAAGGAAAAGTCATGAGTCACCCCGATCCCTTGTTCGATCCCGATAACTCTTATGAGGATGATATGAATTACGATGACCACAATGATTTTTGGGGTTTGCCGGAAAACGAGCTGGATGAAATCCGTGATCAAATGAATGAAGATGAAGGTTATGATGATGATGACTATGATGACAGTATGGATGGCGACCATGATTCCGCGATGGAGTCAGCGGGTTGGGGAACCGATGAGGATTACGGTTATTTTGGCGACTACGGGGAGGATTACTAATGGAAAGTTATAGTCAGCGATTAGAAGCGGCTTATAAGGCTTATTTGGATGCTGTGGAGGATATTAGTCAGCCGTATTCTGAAGTCAGTCGGCTTCGATCTGAATATGAACAATTGTGGTGGGAAACGGAAATTATTCCCAAAGTACATGTTGACAGCAACCGATAAGTATGGTATGCTTGGTTTATCACTTGGAGAATGAAAATGTTTTGGATGTGGATGATTAGTACGATTGTGACGGTTTTTACTTGTGGTGTTTTGTTTACTGATATTTGTTGTAACTGCGATTTCTAAAAAAGGAAAAAATATGAACGATGCGTTTATTGTTGGTAGTGTTTTTGCGGTTGTGACTTGTGGTCTTCTGGCTTTTGCCGCTTTCCACGTTTATGCTGGTGTGCGTGATAATCTGATTACTGCTAGGGTTGGTGGTGTTTACAATTTTGTATATCATCAGCCGCTGCATGGTGAGCCTGAGCGTTACATGGCAAGGGTACTGGAAGTTCATCGGCTGTCGGATGAAAGTATCCGCCGACTGAATAGACAAAGTCGCTATCGTAGGTATGATGATAACTTTCAGCGTACTACTCACCTTGTAACTGCACAAACTCCCGATGGTAAGATTCGCAACTTTTACGCTGAACGTACCACGAATGTGCGTCGTCCCCTCCTTGGTGGGGTAGCGTTTAAGACGGGATTGGCATCGTTTCTCTGCTGATCGTGGCAGTCGCTCTAAGTCTTTGCCAGCCAAGGACTTAGGGCGAGGCCGCGGCCGCGAAATCATCGTAAGTGCTTACTGGCTAAGACTTTACAACAAACTAAATTTGATCAAGAAATTTGGTTGACAAACCGATTATGTTCTGTAGACTCACACTATGTTTACCACAAAAAATCTTGATCGTGTGCTGAATGAAGTTCGTGGACTTCATAACAAATCTATCTTCTCTCCCAAGAAAAGCATTTTGGCCTATCGACTCTCCAAGATGAGTAGCCAGTATAGGGGTAATGCTATTGAGCGTATGATTAGAGACTATTATAAGAGTACTGGTAAGATTGTTTCCTATATTGGTGGTAGTGCATCATTTGATATGATGGTGAATGGTCGCAAGGTAGAAGTAAAATCTGCTTTGGCTCGCGTTGGTGTGGTGGGTGGTGTGGTAAAATATAGTTATAAGTTTCAACATATTTGCCCAAATAATTTTCACAAATTGGTTTTAGTATTTGTATCTCCGGAGGGATTGAGTGTTAGGGTGATGGATAGCCGAACTGCGGCCAAGTATCTTGGCTCCAAACGTGCCCACAGGAATCTTTATGTGGGAAAACGGATTGTGGGTAAAGTTTTGGCCGCTTGACAACCGATAAACATAGTGTACAATGATTGAAGAACAAGCAAACGCTTGTTGGCTATGTCGGGCCGAGCAGCCGGTAAAAACGGTAGTTGATGTCCTAGGAAACGTCTTCTACAATCGGTCCTAACAATACAAACTTCCGTGGGTCCATGCTCAAGGGACTAGATAGGGATAAGCCATTACGATAAACCTACGGCTGTTATGCAGCGTGGGGTTGACAGCGGGCTTATACGCTGTATAGTAGTGCCTATCTATGTGGGATTGCGTCCAGACCACGGCCAATACAACCAGTAACCGCTTGAATAGCAAGGTGATGAAATACTGATCATATTTCTAGGGACCAATGTCGTGGGCGGTTTCCACTAGTTTTTACCTGGCCCAAGGGTTAAAAATATCGGGTACTAGATTGGATTATAGAATCGGGGCGTAAAAGATTCGCTGGTTTTTTCTTATTGACTTACCGATAAAGAATGGTATAATGGTGGAAAGGGAGAGAAAATGACAGTTAACGAACTGATTGAGCAGTTGAAGAGTTATCCGGCTGATATGCGGGTTCTTACTCTTGGTTATGAGGGTGGGTATAATGATACCGGTCTGAAAACTGAAGAGGTTGTGTTTAATTTTTCCAAGAATGACGCTTGGTATTATGGGCCTCATGAGAGTGTGAAATTGACCGATAGTGATAGTGGTACGAAGTGTTTGATCGTTACGAGGGCTAAATCATGAAGTGGAATTATGGCAATCCTATCACTGATGGACCGTATTTGTGTGCTGTTAAAGGTTGTAGTTATCCACTATTGTTATATTGGCAAACCAGTTTAACAACTTCTTATTGGTCAGATAATACTAATCCTTGGACTTATCCTAAGAAATATGATGTTATCTATTATATGAATCTTAATGATATTCCTATGCCAGAGAGTTGGTAGAGATTTAATGAATAAATTACCCGATATTGATTGGGAACCATGGTTTAAATATGAACCACCCCTATTGCAATTACCACCGTTTGTGTTAATATCACCAGACGGCATCACTATTGTGCCAGAGCCAAGTGTATTGTATGGTTTAATTTTTGTGATTGGATTATTCTTTCTGTATAAGAGATATAATAATGGAATGGAATAACTCTCATAAGAATCCGCCAGAGGTTGGGCAGAAGGTTTACTACTTCGGTCCTAATATAGGAATAGGGATTGGTCACTATTCTTATGAGGAACGTAAAGTGAAAACTCACGGATATGATGAGAGCAACGAAAAGTTCTACGGTAAAGAAATGGAACTATGCCCCCATGTATTCTATAATAGCCAATGGGGCGTTGTGGATGCTTGTGATGCTCCATTCTGGTATCCATATGATAGAGAGAGAGCAGAAGGTTGGTGTCCTATTATTCCAGAAGAATATACTAAGGGGTTGTACGACTAATGGCTAAAAACTTTAAAGATTTGCATACCGTGGATGCTAAGGATATGAATCGTGATCAGGCCATGATTTATATTATTAACTTTTTTAACTCTCGTATGAGTGCTATTAACAATCATAATGTGAGTAAGACTAAAGAGTTGATATCTACTCATGAGATTGCTGTAAGTGAACTTGTGGATAAGTATGTTCAATTAGTACTCGCTAACTCCTGATAGGGTAAGGACTTAGGAAGAGTTCGCGGCCGCGAATTTGATCTAAGTGCTTATCCAACAACGACTTAGGATTTTTTAAAGAATCCTCTTGACTATCCCGATAATAGATGTATACTTAGGGGGCAAGTAGATTTGGGCCGTTGGCAGAATGATATCAAAGAAGCCGCGGTTAAATGCAAAGCCGAGTATGGCATAACCCAATCTATTTGTCTCTCCTAATCCTACGGATTTGGCTAGAGTGGCTGTAGTCAGCGAGATTAAAGGTATTGACAACGATTGATCGATAAGGTATAGTACAAATATGAAACGCACACACTACGAAATACGATTTCATCTTGGTGCTGGTTCTAACTATATGCACTGGCAAGTAAAGGCCATGTGTGGCAGTGAGAAGTTGGATGTTTATTATTATGATCCGGCATATTATCAGTTGGAAATGATTAAGTGCCGATTGGTGAATAAAATAAATAAGGCTAAACAGGTATACGAGGCTGGTGTGCATGATGTGAGTGGATGGGTAAAGTGTGACGAGGTTATGATCAATAATGAAATAGGGGTTGACAACCTAGAAAAGTTATACTATAATCCTATTCGTGATCCGCACTGGCGACGAGAAAGTGACTACAACGAATTCGTTTGGGATGATAGCGAATACGCTACTTTACTAACTAACGGCAAACAAGTTTACGTTTTGGAAGAAAGGGTTTGAATATGATCAATCTGCAACTGAGTGTTCGTGAGGCTATGAATCTGGCTACGAACTGCAATCTGGAAATCTATGAGCGGATCGTGACCGCTTTTGAGGTTGCGTTGGGCGTGAACCAGCGTCGTATGGTTACGATCACCAAGGGTATGGATTGCAACAATCGTATCTCTTGCATCAGGGCTGTTCGACAGCACACCGGCTGGGGATTGAAGGAAGCGAAGGATTGGACCGATGGTATGGTTGGTCGCTACGATGAGAGCGGATTCTGGCGTGGTGGTGGCAACCCCATCACTCTCACCGCTAAAACTCCCGAGGCGGCTGAACAGTTGCTGCGTGACCTGACCTCTTTGGGTTGTGAGGGTTATCTCTCTTGACCTAAAGCCTTGCTACCAAAGAACTTGGGGCAAGGCCGCGGCCGCGAACTCGACGTAAGTGCTTATGCCACAACGACTTAGGCAAAAGTGAAAAACGATTCAAGTACGCTGTTGACATTAGACGATACACACTGTAGAATGATAGCATGATGGTTGAGACTAACACTAACTTGAAAGGGTCTGATATGAAGAAGTTTTCGTTTGTTGTTGATGTGGTTGCTGATGAACTGGATCGTGATGCTGTTGTCGATTCGATCTCGTCTTGTCTGACCGATGCTCTGCCCGGTGATGTTCATGCGAATGTCAAGGCTGGAGAGGTCAAGGCTTTCAGCGAGCAGGGTTATAAGGTGTGGCGTGCTCGTGTTACTGGTGTGACAGCGAAGCAGGCCGGTGATGCTCACAATGGTAAGGTGGAGGCCGAAGCCGAAGCAGTTGCCTGAATATAATCTATCTGTTATAATTCCGATAGACCGCTGGTGCAAACTGGCGGCTATCGGTTTTTGGCCCCATAGTTAAATGGATATAACAGTTGCCTTCTAAGCAATTATTAGAGGTTCGATTCCTCTTGGGGCTATTTAGGGAGCGTAGATCAATCGGTTAGATCGCTAGCCTGTCACGCTAGAGGTTGCGGGTTCGAGTCCCGTCGCTCTCGCTAAATCATTGCAGCGTAAGGACTTACGACAGATTCGCGGCGGCGAGTTTGATGTAAGTTGTTGTGCCACAACGGTTTAGAACAAAAATATTTTTGCCAAAGTTTTCGCTTGATTGTGACGATACCATAGTGTAGAATCAGTAGACACAGGGAGACAATCATGAAAACTGCTGACGGTAATGACAAGTTGGGTAAGGGTTGCATTGTGGTTTCGCGTCCAGTGGGCGATACTTGCCCGAGTGACTGCGACTATCTCAACAATGGATGCTATGCAGAAGCAACCGAGAATCAGTATAAAAATGCCCGCGTTGCAGGCTTTGCTAATATTGTTACAGAAAAGCATAAGATTCGCTCTATGATTCTTGACGCTAAAAAGCGTAAGAAAAGTATTCGGTGGCATGAGCGTGGTGACTGGTTTCTCAACGGCGAACTTGACCTTGACTATGTTGCCAACGTGACGTGGGCTTGTGAGAGTATTCTTGCCGATGGTGATACGCTGCCCGATATGTGGTTTTATACTCATATTTATGATAGTCGGCTTGTTAGTCTGGAAAAGTATATGAATGTCTATGCTAGTGTCCATGATAATAAAGATATGGGCGAGGCTATGGCACAAGGTTTCAAGTTGTTCGCGTGGTGTGATAGTGATATGAAAATCGCTCCCAAGCGTCCTAAGAGCAAGGCTAAGGCGGAAGCATGGCGTAAAGCGTTGCCGAAACTGGTTGTGCTGAACGGTACAAAGTTTGTAACTTGTCCCGAGATTCGTCGTGGTCGGTCTGTTATTACTTGCACTGGTACTAAGGATAGTATTAGTTGTGATATGTGCGTCAAGGGTCTGGCTAACGTGTTGTTTCCTGCTCACTAAGGAATAAATTATGTGGGATATTATTGATAATAGGAAAGTTAGAGCGGTATGGGAGTGTCCAGATTGTGAGGATGAAGTTAATATAAATCCTAACTGGTATCAAGATAATGGTACTCCCGTTTGTGAAGAATGTGGTTGTGATATGAAATATATGCACACGGAGATTAACAATGGCTAAATATTATGTAAAAAGTGGTTCACTAGAAATGATTTTTGCAAGCGATAAGAATCCTTTCGAGGCTGCACAACAAAGTGTGTGGGAATTAAATGATAATGATACTATTGACGAATATTTCTATATAGATGAGCGTGGTTTTAGGGATTATATAACTGCTGATGGTCACACTTGCGTATTCAAGAGTATGGCGGTATTAGATGCTGCGGGCTGGAATATGGATGATATGTAATCGCTAGCCGTAAACCCTTTGTGCATAAGCACTTAGGGAACGGCCGCGGCCGCGAATTCTTCGTAAGTTGTTTGCTATCAACCACTTAGGAAAAACTAAAGGTTCGCTAGAGAATGGCCGATAAATGGTGTATAAAGGGAGTTGACAAGTGAAACAGACTGTGGTACAACTAATCGTAGCACTACTGGGATTGGTAGTGTTAGTTTGGGGAGAGATGAAACATTATACTGATTCTCACCCCGAGATAGTGGATACGTTTAGACTTGAAAGAAAACAGGCTCAACCGCTACAATACTTCATGTATCAAGTAGCATACGATCCTAACAATAATAAAACGTGGTATCTTCACAACGATGGGTTATGGTATGACAAGCCGCCGCAAATACGAAAACGTGAAAATCAAGGTCAAGCAACGCTGGGAACTGGCAACGGGTCACAGGGAGCATCGGGACACGGTAATGGACAACCGGCCCAAGCGGGAGCGTACCCGATCCGCCGTTGACAAGACTTGGCGTAATGAGTATGATATGTAGTCTTGCCAGCGTAACTCAGTGGTAGAGTAGTTGTTTTGTAAACAACCTGTCGGGGGTTCGATTCCCTCTGCTGGCTTCCGGGGTGGTGTAACGGTAGCACTAGTGACTTTGGATCACTTTGTCTGGGTTCGAATCCTAGCCCCGGAATCGGAGGCTGACGTTTGAGTTGCGAGTGTGGCCCCATCGTATAACGGCTAGTACGTATCCCTTTCACGGATAAAATCAGGGTTCGATTCCCTGTGGGGTCACTAAAGTTTTTGGGGTTGACAAGACGATAACATAGTGTATAATGCTAGAATAAGGGCCATTAGCTCAATTGGCAGAGCAGCATCCTTTTAAGTTGTAGGTTGAAGGTTCGAGTCCTTCATGGCCCATTGACAGTTTGACCGGTTTGGTGTATAGTGGTAGAAAAGGAGAAAGGCTTATGAGATATGATAACGAAGATTATTACGGTGACGATAGCGATACTTTTGATTACGATAGCCTTGCTAGAGACTGTGATGACTTGTATTCATGCGATGAGGAATATGATGAGCATGATGAGGAAACTGTTAGCCACTCGGACTGGGAAAACTATTACCACAATCTAACTGAGGAAATTGACGATTAGCCTTCTCTTCTGAACGGATGCTGCTGGTGGGACAGCAATCTATCATAAGGAATCATCCTTTCTTATTCTTCTCTTTAGTTGGTTCGAATCCAACCATCCGTTTTTATGATTACTACAAACGTTAATCGCACCGAAGAAGGCAAGTATATCCAGGCTGCTAGCCACACTTGCCATGTTTTGAATCACAAGGTTCGAAATAAGATTATTATTAGGGCCGTTTGTGATCTGCGTAAAATTAGTGATAGTTTTGATAGCATAGCCTGTTGTGGTGCTAGTGGCATGATGGTAGTTCCACAGATTGCAGAATTGCTCAATAAAAATATTGTTTTGGTGCGTAAGGGTGAGAAGTGTTATAGTGAGCATATGGTAGAAGGTGTTGCTCCTTTTAGATACATTATTGTGGATGATCTAATTTGCTCTGGCAGTACAATTAAAGATATTAAGAATAAAATTAAGAAAGAATATTCCCGAGCAATTTGTATGGGAGTTTATTGTTATCTGCCTCACGAAACAGCATATAAGGATGACGAGGCTGGATCTAAACTTTGCCAACGTGATCTTGGTGTGCCTCTCCTAAATCTATGCCCTGTAAGGACTTAGGGCGAGTTCGCGGCCGCGGGTTTGATGTAAGTTGTTACGAGCCAACGACTTACGACGCGAAATTTTTTCTCAAAGTTTCTGCTTGACTTGGCCGATATCATACTGTAGAATCAGCGTATCGGAACGAAGAACTAGTAACACGAAAGGGATGATAATGGCTCATGCTGTTGAACAAATGATGTTTGTTGGTGAGACTCCTTGGCACGGACTCGGGAATCAACTGGACGAGGCTCCCACTGTTTCGGAGGCAATTACTGCCGCTGGTCTGGATTGGGAAGTGGGTCTGAAAGACCTGTTCACTCAAGAGGGGACGCCTGTTCCAGCCCGTGCTACATATCGTAAAACCGATAATAGCATCTTGGGTGTTGTGGGGCCGCGTTATACGCCGCTCCAGAATATTGATGCGTTTGACTGGTTCCAGCCTTTTATTGATGCTGGCGAGTGTGCGTTGCATACTGCCGGTTCGCTCCACGAGGGGCAGAAGGTTTGGGTGCTGGCACAACTGAACCGCGACAATAGCGAGATTGTGCGTGGTGATGAGGTTTGCAAGTTTATTCTACTGAGCAATAGCCACGATGGTACAACCGCTATTCGCGTGGGCTATACCCCCATTCGAGTGGTTTGTGCTAACACGATGGCTATGGCTCACAGTAAGGGTAGCGGTAGCAAGTTGATCCGTATTCGTCACACACGTTCCAGCAAGAACAATCTGGAAAATGTGCGAGATATCATGGACAATATCAATGCGGAGTTTGAGGCTACAGCGGAGCAGTTCCGTTTCCTTGCTAGCAAGAACTTCAATCAGGCCGATATTCGTCGGTATGTGAAAACCATGCTCGACATTGAAGGTACGCCTGATGACGATATCAAGACTCGCACCCGTAATATTATGGATGACATTCTTGCCCGTATCGAAGGCCCGAAGCAATCCGCCACTGGTGTTCGTGGAACGTGGTGGGCTGCATACAATGGCTTCAACGAATACCTGAACTATGCGAAGGGTCGCACCGAAGATAATCGGCTCGACAGCCTCTGGTTTGGTTTGAACGCCAACGATAATATCAAGGCTCTCAACAAGGCGGTGGAGTTCGCCAACGCGATCTGACAGCATGGCCGAAAGCCGGTAATCGTAAGTTGTTGCTACGGCAGCACTTACGACCCGGCCGCGGCCGAGATTTCGTCCTAAGTTTAGTAGTACCAAGGGGTTACGGCAAATCTTATCAAAGAATCTCAAAAACCTTGATTGCAACCCTGGTGGCTAGACGATACAATGAGCGTAAGTGGTTGGTGCGTAAGGGTTTAGGATAAGAATGAGATTGATATTATTGTCAGTCCATTTATTTTCCCACCCTTATCTGTATTACCTAATCCTTCGGATTTGCTGACGTTGCTGATAGTCAGCTAAAAGTAGTAGTCTATTAAGCAGAGAGGAATTTAATATGAGTATGACTAATAGTGAAGCATTAATTTATGTGGCCGATAAAATTGGAATTCAAGCCCAGTACTATGCTGATACCCATAAGGATACTTATCTGGAGAGTATGAAGGCTTATATTAGAACTGCTAATATTTTTCTGGATAGAATTGAGAGGGGTGAAGAATGAAGGTTATTACTATTAGTATGGAATTGGTTATTGATGATGATATTAAGGATAGTCATATTCCAGAATATTTGAATGATAAACTTTATACTGATCCTGAATTCTTTGGTGACTTTGGTTCTGAAAATATTGTATCAATCAAGGAGTTTGAATAATGCTAAAAACATCCTATGTGACACTCAAGATTACTTATAATAGCGAGCATGGTACTGATCCTAAAGAATATTGGGATACTCTTGTGGATACAGAATTGAGTCAATATTTGGGTCTGGATTATAATGAGACTGTGGAATTGTATTCAGTAAAAGATTTCCCGCCGCGTAATGAATTCTGAACCAGTGTGTGTTCCTTATCATACTGGCCATTCTTGTGCAGTCAAGGGGTTGATATTGAATATTTCTAAGAGGTGTTAAGAAATTACTAAGAGTATATATATTAATCCCCGGCCCTGTATAATATATAGTAGTGATTCTAGATATCGTCAAGGGGGTTTTCCCTCTTAAATAAAAATAGTAATAGCCACTTGTGCTTGTAAGTTGTTTAGTCTCAAGGAGTTGCGTCACGGTGGCCGATATGTTACAATAGGGTGTGTGTGAATCATTCAACCAGTGAGGTGTTATATTTTTGTTACAATGGTGTGTGTTTGTGTTAGTCTCGCCGTAGGATTTGTTAATCAGAATAGTTAGTGTTATGGTTATATTGGGGATAATAAGCGCTATTTCTATACTAGGTATGGTATCAATACTTGTCGATTTATTTTTAATAAAAGAAAAAGCCAACATCTCCCATAATAAACCAATAGTAAAAAACATCAGGAGTTATGCTACTGTAATATTAGATGATGACGATGATAGTCTCTCCTAATCCTCTGGATTTGGTGGCATGGTGGTAGTCAGCGAGTTTATATGTTATATGTAAAGCCAATAATTATTATAACTCTATCATGGTTTCCTAGTGTTGATAATCCATGCTTAGATCATAATGATAGTCAGACAATAGTAGCACCACAAGAAATATATAAACCAGATATTTATTCTACCCAAGATTATATAGACCATAACAATAGTAAACTTTTAGAAATCATTATTAAGCAAGAGAATGAAATTGATGCTCGATAGCACAACGGTAGTGCGGCGCACTGTTAATGCGTAGGTTCTAGGTTCGAATCCTAGTCGAGCAGTTACTAGGATTTATTGTGGAGAGATGGCAGAGTGGTCTAATGCACCGGTTTACTAAACCGACGATCATTAATTTGATCCGGGGGTTCGAATCCCTCTCTCTCCGTTTATTAGGAATGTCTTATCTAAATTATTCGGGTTGGTTTTTGTGGTTGTAGTCAGCGAGAACTTATGATTTATTACAACTTGAATAAAGATATTAGTCTGGAGAAGATTGGTAAGGACTTGCATAAATTATTTAGTCAGATTCCAAAAGATGAATTACAGCACCTCACACTAGTTATTAGTCTGCAAAAAATTTTAGACTATGCTGGTGATAGTCCCTTACCTAAGATAAATTATGAGGGCGATAGTCTCACCTAATATTCTGGATTTGGTCTGAGTGGTCTTAGTCAGCGGAGATTGATCAATGTTAGATAATATACCAATTATAGCCTCACCAAACGTGGTGCAGGTTTATAATTTTTATCTAGATAAGGCTATACAAATTGCTCAGACTAATAAGGGTGCAACAGTATTAAAAACTGATTGTCATAATGAAAGTAATATATATACTCAATCTAAGCCTATTATACCACACATATGGAATGATGTTAATGTTTTTAGTCTAGAACAAGATGCTAGCGTTATCAAAAAGGCGCTTCACAATATAGGTAATAAAAATTGGGTAGTAAAACAAGGCGATATTAGAAATATTCCATATGATAATGATCAATTTGATATACTAATGGATTTTAGTACTATAGATCATGTTTGTGCTGATGATCTTCCTAAAGTTGTTGCAGAATATAGGAGGGTAACCAAACCATCAGCCAAATTTATGATTGTTGTTTGGACAGATTCTAATAGAAAGTGTGCTAGGTGGCCTGGGCAATTTTTCTTTAGTAAAGATTATTTTGAGAATCAACTAAATAAACATAATTTTACTATTAAGAGTTATAATTTATTATGGAAACATCCAGAGAATCATAATGAGAAATTATATATCTATGAGGGAGTAGTAAAATAATGGCTTGGGAATATTTAGAGAATCTTGATTATAGATACGAATTAGTATCCAACCATATTGGTGAACTCAATGGCGAAATTGTGCTAGATTTTAATAGTGGTAATAGTAGATTTAAAAATTATCTCAAAGGAAACTTCACATACTTATCTAATGATATATGGGACAATAGAGCAGACTTTAGGATAACAGATAGTGAATTTTTAGACCAACAACCATCAGCCGATATTATTTGTGGATTTGGTTTGGGTGGATATGAAATTTCTAAAGAGAAATTAGAGAGTGCAACACTAACACAAACCCTAATTAAAGCAGTGGAGAAATATAATCCTAAAATTATAGTCTTAGAATATATTAAAGATTTTCGACCAATAAAAGATGTAATAGTAAACTCACTCAATAATAATTATGATCTAAAACAATTCTTTAAAAAACTTGGTAATGATAGAGTAATGATAAGAGAAATCACAATATGCAATAGGAAAATATAATGGCTAAAAAGAAACCAAAGACCACACGCCAAAAGAAAAGTTGCAACTATAATAGTAACGATAAGAAAAAGAAAAATAGAACTTGTGGAATTTGTAAAACTGTTATGGACTATTTCTTTCCACCACACAAGAAAAAACAATGAACGATAACCCCCTTGGTCTTTTAGAACATTATGGGCCACACATACTTTCTTCCTGCATAATTATCTATTCGTTATTTTTACTATATTTATCCGACATTATAGAAAATGAGGACAATTTTGAAAACTAATGAATTTCACAAGCCTTTTATCAATGCTTTGATACTTGTTGCTATTGTCACAGTATTTACTATGGCTTCTAGCAAGTATTTAGTCAAATATTATCTGGAACCATATGAAAATACCACCATTTTTACCTCTGACAATTCCCAGTTTCACTCTATATCATCCAGAGATGAGTAGTTAACAGTCTAGTTCTCAAGAAAATCGGACAATTTTTACTTATTGCATTTGCCGGTGGTGAAAAAACGATTAAAGACCATTCTAGGAAATGGCCGATAAACCCAGTTGACAACAATGGTTTCG
>Ga0315909_10000891_pt1 | contig 39909 bp, 39 predicted proteins | sample LakEriMetagenome_11_FD_203527 | JGI IMG/M metagenome (GOLD analysis project Ga0315909, IMG submission 203527) | Freshwater fungal communities from buoy surface, Lake Erie, Ohio, United States - Buoy 2 MA125 | ecosystem: Environmental > Aquatic > Freshwater > Lake | place: USA: Lake Erie, Ohio... | reverse complement strand
TGGTCTCGGGCGGGGTCGCGCGCTCGCAGAGCACGGAGCTCGTAGGTCCCTGGGCCGAGTCGGCATTGGCTCAGGCCAGCATTGGCACGGCGTACATCGGAGTGGATGGCCTGGATCTCGAGGGAGGACTCACCACGCACGACAGCGTTGAGGCGCGCACCAATGCGGTGTTGTTGGAGCGTGCGGAGAGAGTCGTGGTCGTCGCGGATTCGAGCAAGATCGGCCGGGTCCTCCCCGGGCTGATCGCGCCGCTGGCGGCCGTGCACGTGCTGGTGACGGACGCGGGGATCACGACCGACGTGCTGGCCGCATTGACAGCCGTCGGCGTGGAGGTTGTGATCGCCTAGCGGGCGGTGTAGCCCGACAGGGGCGGCTGGGCCGACCCGCCCGGATTCACCGAGCAGCTGTTCTGATTTTTGAGCCGTATGCGCAGCGCGACCGCCATCAGAACGACAGAGGCGACGGCGAGGAATGGCTGCACGGGCGCGAACCACGTCATCGCTCCCGACGCGCCCAGGGCGAGCAGCACGAGCTTGTTGCACACCGGGCAGCCCACGGCAAAGAAGGCGACGAAGGCGCCGGCGATGCCGAACTTGGACGCCTTCGCCTCCTCGGCTGGCTGGCCCGGCTCCTTCACGTAGGTCGCAAGCAGGAGGCCGCCGAGGATGCCGGTGAGGACCACGATCGGGTAGGACCACCAGGTCACCTCGATCGCCCGGCCGAAGACCGGGTTGGGGATCACGGCGGTTGGAAGCGCCACGAGGAGCGCCGTGGCGATGCCACCGAGTACGGCGACCCGCCAGCGACGTGCGGACCAGCCCGACAGGGCCGGCTGTGCCGGGCCGCCGGGCTTGTTCCGAAGGGCGTCGACCATCCTCCCACTATACCCCCGGGGGTACTGAAGTACCACCCCCTCGCCGAGTGCGCAGTTGAGTACGCCGACACACCGAAAATCCAGCGCACAAGTGCGCACTCGGCGACAAGTCGGCTCCGGCAGCCGGACCAGCGCTGGCAGACTCCCCGCATGGATCTCACCCAGCTCACAGCGACCGAGCTCATCGAGCTCTACCGCAGCGGCCAGGCCTCACCTGTCGAGGCGATGCGGCAGGTACTCGAGCGAGTCGAGCGCGTGGATCCGATCCTCAACGCCTTCGTCCTCGTCGACTCCGACGCCGGACTCGCGGCCGCACGCGAGAGCGAGGCGCGCTGGGTGGCACACCGCGCGACAGGCGCCCCCGTGGGCGCAGTCGAGGGCGTGCCGACGACGATCAAGGACATCCTGTGGACCAAGGGATGGCCGACCCTGCGCGGTAGCCGCGCGATCAATCCCGATCAGCCCTGGGAGGAGGACGCGCCCTCCGTTGCGCGCCTGCGTGAGGCTGGCGCGGCGATGTTCGGCAAGACGACGACTCCGGAGTTCGGCTGCAAGGCCGAGACCAACTCCCCGCTCACCGGAATCAGCCGCAATCCGTGGGATCCCTCGAAGACGCCGGGTGGCTCATCAGGTGGCACCGCAGCAGCGATCGCCGCAGGTCTTGGCGCATTGAGCATGGGCACCGACGGTGCGGGGAGTGTGCGCATCCCTGCGGCCTTCTGCGGCAACGTCGGCATGAAGGCGAGCTTCGGCCGCGTCCCGGCGTACCCGCTCTCACCCTTTGGCAGCGTGGCCAATGTCGGCCCGCACACGATGAGCGTGACCGACTGCGCGCTCATGATGAACGTCGTCGCGCAGCCGGATCCGCGCGACTGGACCTCGCTTCCCTACGACGGCGTGGACTACCTCGCCGAGCTCGATGACGGCATCCGCGGCATACGCATCGCCTACTCCCCCACGCTCGGGTACGCCGAGGTCGATTCTGAGGTAGCCGCGCGCGTCGACACAGCCGTCCGCGAGCTCGAGGCACTCGGCGCGATCGTCGAGCAGGTCGACCCGGGTATCGAGGATCCCCTCGACATCTCGACCGGGCTGTGGTTCGTCTCCTCCAAGACGGTCTACGACTCCCTCGGGCCGGAGGGGCAAGTTGTCACCGACCCCGACTTCGCGGCGCAGGCCGCGCAGGGAGCGGAGTTGAGTGCGCAGGATGTGCAACTGCTCACCCTGAAGCGCAATGCGCTGGGCACGAAGATGCGGCTCTTCATGACCCGCTACGACGTGCTCGTGACGCCGGCAGTCGCGATCCCGGCCTTCGAGGCGCGGCCCGCAGGCGCGGTGCCGATGACGCCGGAGTCCATGCTGTCGTGGACGCCCTTCAGCTATCCCTTCAATCTCACGCAGCAGCCGGCGATCACCGTGCCCTGCGGACTCACATCAGCGGGCCTGCCCGTGGGGTTGCAGATCGTGGGGCGCGCGCACGATGACGTCACCGTCCTGCGCGCCGCCCGGGCCTACGAGTCGGTGCATCCAGTGCCGCGGCCACGGATCTAGCCCTGCCGCTCCTACGGTGTGATCACGATCTTGTGGGCTGACCTGTCTGAGCGCATCGCTGCGAGAGCCTCGGCGTAGGCATCAATGGGGTAACGGTGCGTGATGAGGCCCTCCGTGCGGATGGCTCCGCTGCGGAAGGCAGCCAGTGCGTCCGGGAAGGAGTCCACCTCCGTGAAGGAGCCCATGATGGTCAGTTCGCGGCGGAAGATCTCGAAAGGCGAGATGCTCACGAGATCGGCCTCGTCGGCCACGCCGTAGTAGACGATGCGCCCACCATTGCGTGCGAGCCGAGGGAGTTCGGTGATGACATCGGCGCGACCGGTGGCGTCGATGACCACATCGAAGCCCTGATCACCGCGCAGGCGGTCGACTGTCGCGCGAACGTCGCTCCGATCGACCACATGCGTGGTGATGTCGGACAGCCCCACCGCGAGATCGAGCTTGTAGTCATTGGGGTCAGCGAGGACAACGGAGGCAGCGCCGTGCATGCGCAGGAACTGCGTGAGGAGCACACCGGTGGGTCCGGCACCGAGCACGACGACGGAGCAACCGATGAGCGGATCGAGGCGGTCCATGAGGTGGGCAATGCAGGCTGCAGGCTCGGCGAAGACGGCAAGGTCGAGTGGGATACCGCTGGCGTCGAAGACCTGCCCGCGAGGGACGAGGACAAACTCCGCGAAGCCACCCGGCGTGGACGACCCGATACCGGCGAAGGAGTCGCACAGCCACGGTCGACCTTCGCCGCAGTAAGCGCAGGCGCTGCAGCTGGAGTTGGGATTGACCACCACCTGCTGCCCCACCTGCAGTGGGCTGCCGGCACCGTCGGTGTCGACCCCGTCACCCAGGGCGTCGATCACCCCGACTGTCTCGTGGCCGGGGGTGAGCGGGAAGTGGGCCAGGAACTGGCCCTCATGCAGATGCAGGTCCGTCCCGCACATTCCTGCTGCCGTCATGCGCACGCGCACCTGGTCCGGTCCCGGCTCGGGCACGGGGACTTCGCGGACGCTGAAGGATCCCGGGGCGTCGTACACAACCGCGCGCATGCCCACACGCTAGTGCGACCGCATGACTAGACGGGCTCGATCGTCTCCTTCACCATGACCAACTTGTCGCCGCGCATCTTGTACGTCGCGGTGACGCGCTGGTCGGGGCAGCACAGCGGGCCGGATCCGGAGTACAGCCCGCCCGTCACGACAATGCCGCCGTTGCGGATCTTGAGCGACTCGAATTGCAGCATGTTGAGTTGCACGGTGATCTGCTTCGGTGAGGGATCGGCAAGGAAGACGGTGAGGTACTGGTCCTGAGCGCCCCCCGCAGGGCGTGCGCAGGTCCAGGCAACCGCACCGTCCTCGATTTTGCCGGCCACTTCGCTGCGACCGATGTAGCCGACGACTGACTTATTGGTACGGGGCATCAGCGGCGTCTTGCACTGCTTCGTATCCAGGTAGCGCTCCATGTAGGCGCGCCACACGGGATTGGCCCAGCACCATCCATCCCTCATGAGGTCCTTCACGATGCCCCATGAGCCACCCTCACTGAAGACCTCCTTGCTCGTGTAACTGCAGGAGACGGGGCCGAGCATGACGGCATCGCGCCAGACGCCGGACTGCTTGCGTGTCAGGACCGGGTACGGGTCAGCGGGGAGGCCAGTGCACTCGGCAGTGTCGATGGGCCGGTAGAACACGATGACCCAGGACGGCTCCCTATTGAGCTGGCGGGGTGTCCCGTAGCACCGCCACTTGTCCGCGGTGTTGGGGTAGCCGACATCAGCCCAGATCTCCTGCCACGTGGCGTCGTCGACGTCACTCGTTGTGAGGTCGGACGCTGTCGCGGTCCCCGTCAGACTCACGGACGAGAGCAATAGGCCGAGACAGGCGAGCCCCACACCGACCACGCGCCATCCCCTTCTCATGCGTGGAGAGTAGAGCGAACGCACCTGGGGATGTGCGGAATAGCGGATTCGTGCCTACTGAGCCATGTCAACGAAGCGCGAGTAGTGCCCCTGGAAGGCGACGGTGATCGTCGATGTAGGTCCGTTGCGGTGCTTAGCGACGATGAAGTCGGCCTCGCCCGCACGTGGTGACTCACGCTCGTAGGCGTCCTCGCGGTGGAGCAGGATCACCATGTCCGCATCCTGCTCAAGGCTGCCCGATTCGCGAAGGTCCGACAGCATCGGACGCTTGTCGGTGCGCTGCTCGGGACCACGGTTGAGCTGGCTGACGGCAATCACCGGCACGTCGAGCTCCTTAGCAAGAAGCTTGAGCGAGCGGCTGAACTCACTGACCTCCTGCTGACGGCTCTCAACCTTCTTGCCGCTCGTCATGAGCTGCATGTAGTCGACGACCACCAAGCGCAGGTCGTGACGCTGCTTGAGGCGGCGGCACTTCGCCCGGATCTCCATCATCGTGAGGTTGGGCGAGTCGTCAATGAAGAGCGGTGCCTCGCTCACCACGCCCATCTTGGTAGCGAGTTTCTGCCAGTCGTTGTCGCTCATGTTGCCGCTGCGCATGTGATGCAGGGCGATCTGCGCCTCGGCGGAGAGCATGCGCATGAGGATCTCGTTGCGGCCCATCTCCAGCGAGAAGATCACGCTGGTGAGACCGTTCTTGATGCTGGCGGACCGAGCGATATCCACCGCGAGGGTCGAGTTATGGGTCGGGACCATTGCTCGTCCGGCAAGGTAGAGATGCGAGTCGTTGGTCACCTGGATGCAGCGGACGGGGACGCTGGGCACGCGCTCGACGCTGGTGATGAAGCGATTGCCGCTGCGTGCACCGGACTTGCCGGCCATCCGCTCCTTGTGCACGAGGGCCTTGCGTGGCAGGCGGAAGACCTCCTCCAGGGTGGTGAAGTTGAGATTGAAGGCGGTGGAGGATTCCTCGCTGCGACCATTGACCCGCTTGGTCGAGATTGAGCACCGATGGCCGAGGCTCACGATCAGTTCGTAGGCGGCGTCAGCGAGCCTTCGTGATGTCGTCGTGAACTGCACGTTGCCATTCGCTGTGATCGTCCCGTCGGTGTCGAGGAGACCGGCGAGAAGTGCGCGGCGCTGATCCTCGGATGCACGAAGGTAGACGGGCGGGATGTGCTTGTTGTCGAGGACACCTACGCGACGCAGGATGGCCTGGAACGACCCGTGAGAGCGTTCGCACTCCCGACAGCGGAGGACTCCCGTCGTGCGCCCACCACACTCAAGGCAAGACGCGTCTGCCGCCCGCCCCTGGTCCTTAGGCAGCTTGCCCCCGCAGGTGCGGCCGCAGGTGCGCACCGACGATCTCTTTGGCTGGAAGGTCGTGCCACAGACCTCGCATTCGCGATCAGGAATCTCATGCGCACCGCGTAGACGCAAGCCGTAGCGGAGGTTGCCCAGGTGGGGGGCGTCGAGGCCTTCGGCCTCGACGAACATCGCGATCTCAGGATCAGCAGACGTGAAGTGGGCCGCCGCCGAGGTGCCATCGCCGAGCCACACGCCGAGAACGTAAGGCGCGATAGGGAGCTCGGCCCCGGGGAGATCGAGTGGCGCTGCATTGGCGATCGAGTGGTTGAGGCGCGCGTCCTGGGTGGGACAGCGCAGTGTCTCGGCGATCTCACGCGTGGTGCGGACCTCGGCGAAGGTGCGCTGGTTGCGGTAGCGGTTGTAGCCGACGGCCGCTGCCTGGGCGGACTTGCGGGACGCACGCGTCTCGGTGAGCCACTCATGCTCCTCATCGGCGACGACACTCGAGCCGTCGGAGAAGGTCACCTGATGACAGGGTCGATTAAGCCATGTCTCACTCACGGCCACGACTCTGGTGGGTCGGCCTTGCTCGTCAAGGACAGCATCGCCGGGCTGGATCTCGCCCATCGTGGTCCAGCCCGTGGGTGTCGGGATGGGGGTATCCACTGCCAGTGCCTTGCCGATGGCCGGCCTGGCCGCAACGATGATGAGCTGTCCGGGGTGCAATCCATTGGTCAGCGCGTCGAGATCAGCGAATCCGGTGGGCACCCCCACCATCTGCCCGCCACGATTGGCGATCGCCTCGATCTCGGTGAGTGCCCCATCCATGAGGTCGCGCAGCGGGAGGTAATCCTCCGCCGTACGCCGCTCCGTGACCTCGTAGACCTCGGCCTGCGCCCGGTCGACCACGTCGTCGACATCTCCCTCGCCGGCGTAGCCCATCTGCACGATGCGCGTGCCCGCCTCGACCAAGCGGCGCAGGATCGCGCGCTCCTTGACGATCGCGGCGTAGTAGCCGGCATTGGCCGCGGTGGGCACGAGGGACACCAGGGTGTGAAGGTAGGACGCTCCCCCGATACGGCCGATTTCACCGGTGCGGGTGAGCTCGGCGGACACGGTCACGGCATCGGCCGGATCGCCCTTGCCGTAGATCGTGATGATCGCGTCATAGATCGTCGCGTGGGCCGGACGGTAGAAGTCACCCTCGCGCAGCACCTCGACGACATCAGCGATGGCGTCTTTGCTCAACATCATCGCGCCGAGCACGGACTGCTCGGCCGCCACGTCCTGTGGGGGAGTGCGATCTGCGGGCGGGCCGCCACCATCGTCGTAAGGGACCGGGAGTTCGGCGACGCTCACGCGCCCTCCCTCCCAGATCGGCTCAACACGGCTGCACTCAACTCCACCACGGGGGTCCGACAGCGGTGGACCCACAAGCCCGAGGAGGCCTCGGGTGAGGAACCTAGGGAAGTGCGTGTGCCGACGTCCAGCAAGCCTGTGGGCAGACCTGTGGATAACCGGGGGAGAAACGCCGAGTGGCCCGTTCACAGGTTGGGGACAACCTGGGGACTGGCCGGTCAATTCCTCGGAGAAAAGGCTTCTGACCTGGGTCGACACTGTCCCGGGGGTGTGTAGGAAAACTTGTTGGAGGTAGCCGTCCCGCCACGCGGGAGTGAACCCGAGATGACCTGATTTCCACCGTCCGTGGCGGGAGATAGCCTCCGCACGGTGGCGCACCGGCAGCTTGATCGCAGCATCGCGCGCCTGGCCCTCCCCGCCTTCGGGGCCCTGCTCGCCCAGCCACTCTTCCTCCTCGTGGATGCCGTCATCGTCGGCACCCTCGGCACCGAGGCACTCGCGGGGCTCGGCGCGGCGTCGACGATCTTCGGCGCGGTCGTCGGGCTGTGCATCTTCTTGTCCTACGCCGCCACCGCATCGGTCGCCCGGCTCCTGGGCGCGGGCAACCGCAGTGGCGCGCTCTCTCAGGGCATCGACGGCATGGCACTCGGCGTCGGCCTCGGCGTCGTGCTCGCCATCCTTGGCTTCGCGCTCGCCGAGCCGCTCATCACGATGCTCGGTACCTCCGCTGAAGTGACGCCGTACGCCGTCACCTACCTGCGCGTCATCGCGATCTCCTTCCCGGCAGTCCTCGGCGTCCTCGCGGCAGTCGGTGTGCTGCGCGGACTTCAGGACACGCGGACAACGCTCTACGTCACCCTGGTGATGGTTGCGGCCAACCTCGTGCTCTGCCTGGTCTTCGTGCTGGGCTTCGGCTGGGGGATCGGTGGCAGCGCCGCAGCGACTGCGTTCGCCGAGCTCATCGGCCTCATCGCCTACGGCGCCATCCTCCTGCGCACTGCGCGCCGCGAAGGCGTGTCCCTCACGCCGAGCGGTATGGGGGTGATGCGCTCCGCGCGCGATGGCGTGCCCCTCTTCGTGCGCTCTGCCGCACTGCGCGGCGTGCTCGTGATCGCCTCGGCCGTCGCGGCGCGGCTCGGCGACGCAGAGCTGGCGGCCTACTACGTGACCGTCACGCTCTTCTTCGCCCTCGCCCTCGCCCTCGATGCCATCGCCATCGCCGGCCAGGCCCTGCTCGGCAAGTCCCTCGGTGCCGGAGACGTCACCGAGTCGCGCACCATCACGCGACGCATCGTGTGGTGGTCCGTATGGCTCGGCGTCGCCCTGGGCGTCCTCGTCCTCGCCCTCCGGCCGTGGTTGCCGGGCTGGTTCGGTGACGATGCGGACGTCATCGCGCTCATCTCCGCCGCACTCCTGGTACTCGCGTTGCTGCAGCCACTCTCCGGTGTCGTCTTCGCACTCGATGGTGTGCTCATCGGTGCTGGCGACACCCGGTGGCTCGCCTGGGCGCAGATCGTCGTGCTCATAGCCTTCCTGCCCGCGGCGTGGCTCGTCCTCGCGAACTCGTGGAGCGTCGACGCACTGTGGTGGGCTCTCGGGTGGTTCCTCCTCCTACGCGCGATCCTGCTCGTGTGGCGCGCACGCGGATCCGCATGGCTCGTCACCGGTGCCGTCCGGCCGCGGTAGCGTCACCGCGTGCGCGGCGTACTCCTCGATGTCAACGAAACCCTGCTTGATCTCAGCGGCCTGCAACCGGCCTTCGACTATCTCGGGCTGCCGAATGCCCTGCCCCTGTGGTTTGCCCGCACCCTGCGTGATGGCTTCGCCCTCGCCGCGAGTGGTGACTGCCGGCCCTTCGCCGATGTCGCACGTGCAGCACTGGTCTCACTCGATCCACAGCGCCTGACACCCGCAAACGCCGACGTTGTCCTCGACGCCTTCACGCGACTGCAGCCCCACCCCGATGTGGAGCCGGGGCTGCGCATGCTCGCCGACGCCGACATCCCTGCGATCACGCTCACCGTGGGCAGCGCCGATACGGTCGCAGCGATTTTCGACACACATGGGCTTGGCGACCTCGTCGCTGGTCATCTCTCCGCCGCGGACTTCGGGCGCTGGAAGCCCGCCCCTGCGCCCTATCTCGCCGGGTGCCTCGCCCTGGGCCTGCCGCCGGGTGACGTCACCATGGTGGCCGCGCATGCGTGGGACCTCCACGGTGCGCACCGCGCAGGCCTGCGCACCGCCTGGATCCCACGCCTGGAAAAGCAGGTGCCGGCGATCTACTCATCACCCGACATCGAGGGTCCCGATCTGCCCGCGGTCGCAGCGCAGATCGTAGGGTTGTCCACGTCATGAGTGACCGCATCGCTGTCGTCATCGCCAATCCCACCGTCGGTGCCGAGCTCGGCCATCTGGAGCCCTGGCTGGCCGACAACGGGTTCGCTGTACGCCGTCTCATCCGCGATGACGTCCTTGCTGAGGATGCGGCCGACGACGCCGACCTCGTCATCGTGCTCGGCTCGGAGTGGACTCTTGCCCGCACGATGGACGCACCCGACGATCCCCCTCAGGCCGCAGCCGCGATCGCGGCCGAGATCGCGCTCGTGCACCGCCGGGTCGAGCAGGGCAAGCCGCTGCTCGGCATCTGCTTCGGCGGGCAGCTGCTCTCGCACGCGCTCGGAGGAGAGGTGACCCGGCAATCCACACCGCATATCGCCTGGGAGACACCCGCGTCTGATCTCGAAGAACTCCACGCACCCTGGGCGCTCCTGCACAACGACGCCTTCACGGTGCCTCCCGGCGCTGAGTTGCTCGCCGAGGCCGATCACGCGCCCATCGCCTTTCGCTACGGCCGAGCCTGGGGCGTCCAATTCCACCCTGAGGTCGACGCCGCCATCCTCGCCCAGATGTTCGATGACGTCGGCACTCCACGAGAAGTGTCAGCACCTCAGGTCGATGCCCTGCGTGCGCGTGCCGAGGAGCAGCGTGCCGACAGCAGACGTCTCTTCGACCGCTTCTGGGCGGAAGTGTCGTGACAGGCAACCCGTATCGCATCACGACCGTGTGCCTCGGCAACATCTGTCGCTCACCCATGGCGGAGGCGGTGATTCGCGCCCGTGTGGACGCTGCTGGCCTAGAGGCCTGGGTGCGTGTCGACTCGGCCGGCACGGACGGCTGGCATATCGGTGAGGACGCTGATCCGCGAGCCCTGCAGACACTGCGCGCCGCAGGCTACGACCTCGCGCACTCCGGCCGACAGATCACCACCGAGTGGTTCGTCGAGCCGGGGAGTCCGGACCTGCTCCTCACCATGGACTCGAGCAACTACGCGACCGTCATCAGCCTGGCGCCCGACGACGCTGCGCGTGAGCGGGTGCGCATGATGCGCTCTTTCGATCCCACTTTGGCGGGACTGCCTGCCGGTGATCCGCGGCTCGACGTACCCGACCCTTGGTACGGCGATCACGATGGATTCGCTGACGTCCTCGCGATGCTCGAAGCCGCGGCCGACGGGCTCGTCGCCGATCTGCCACTCCTGCTCGAGCGCTCCTAAACGAAAACGACGCTTCGTCAGACATCGCGCGCAGCGAAAGTCTGACGAAGCGTCGTCAACGAGACGAACTAGTCCGCGGTGACGGTGAAGCTCACCGAGGCGGTGACCTCGGGGCTCACGCGCACGCGTGCCTTGTGGCTGCCCAGCGCCTTCACGTGCGAGACCTCGACGGAGCGCTTGTCGAGCAGCGGGCCGCCCGCCTTGCGCACCGCGGTCACGAGATCGGCGTTGGTGATGGAGCCGAAGAGCCTGCCGCCCTCGCCTGCCCGCGCCGGGATGACAACGGCAAGGCCTTCGAGCTGCTCCTTGACCTCCTTGGCGTGGGCGAGGTCGCGAATCTCGCGGGCATCGCGCGCCCGCTTGATCTGCACGACCTGCTTCTCGCCACCGGCGGTCCACGGCATAGCCATACCGCGAGGCACGAGGAAGTTGCGGCCGTAGCCGTCCTTGACGGTGACGACGTCGCCGGGGACGCCGAGCCCATCGACTGACTGGGTGAGGATGATCTTCATATCTACCTCGCCGAGCTCGTGTAGGGCAGCAGTGCCATCTCACGCGCGTTCTTGATCGCCTTGGCGACAGCGCGCTGCTGCTGCATGGTGAGTCCCGTCACGCGGCGTGAACGGATCTTGCCGCGATCGGAGATGAACTTGCGAAGCAGGTTGACATCCTTGTAATCGATGAAGGTCACGTCCGGTGCAAGCAGCGGCGTGCCCTTCTTGACGCGTGCCGGCTCGCTCGAGCGCTTATCGCGACGCTGTCCCTGGCCCATCTGTCATATCTCCTTAAGAACGAAAAGTCTGTGGTCTAGAACGGGGGTTCGTCGAAGGCGGCACCGCCGCCACTGGGTGCAGCCCAGGGATCGTCGGCGGGAGCCCCGCCACCTGAGCCGCCGCCGGAGAAGCCACTGTCGCCGCGCTGTGTGCGCGTGACCTTGGCTGTGGCGTAGCGGAGTGCGGGGCCGACGTCGTCGACCTCCATCTCCACGACGGTGCGCTTCTCACCCTCGCGGGTCTCGTACGAGCGCTGCTTCAGGCGGCCCTGCACGATGACGCGCATGCCCTTCTGCAGGGACTCGGCGACATTCTCGGCGTACTGCCGCCACACGCTGCAGCGCATGAAGACTGGATCGCCGTCCTTCCACTCGTTGGTCGCCTTGTCGAGGTAGCGCGAGCTCGACGCGACCGTGAAGGACGCGACGGCAGCACCACTCGGAGTGAAGCGCAGCTCAGGGTCGTTGGTGAGGTTGCCCACGACCGTGACGTTGATGTCACCGGCGGCCATGGCCTACGACTCCTCCGGGCGCGTGACCTTGGTGCGGAGCACGGCCTCATTGAGGTTGAGTTGGCGGTCGAGCTCCGCGACAGCGGCAGTCGATGACGTGATGTCGAGGACGGCGTAAATGCCCTCGGGCTTGTGTGCGATCTCGTACGCGAGACGGCGCCGACCCCAGACATCGACCTTCTCCACGGTGCCGCCGTCCTGCTTCACGACATTGAGGAAGGTCTCGAGTGAGGGAGCGACAGTGCGCTCCTCGAGATCGGGGTCGAGGATGACCATGACTTCATATCGGCGCATGCGGTCGCCGACCTCCCTTGGACTCATCGGCTCCGGTCTCTCCGGAGCAGGAGGTGGGGGATTGCTCCCCGGGTGGTCCCGAATGGGACCCCCCTGAGGATACGCCGCCCCGCCGGGATCGCCTAATCCGCACCGTTAGCCGGTCGAAGTGGGCCCGGGCACGGGCGGCATCGCCACCCGACAGGCTGCTCCCTTGCACTTCTGGAGTCGATCCCACAGCCCGATGAGGGCGAGCTTGGTCTTCAGGTACGCGGGATCCTTGGCGACGGAATCCACTTGGTACGGGTCAGTCTGGAGGTCGTACATCTCCTCGAACCCGTCCTCGTAGACCCACCAGACGTAACGCTCGGTGCGCACCCCATCAAAGAGGGGGAGTGCCGCTCCACTCGCCGACTGCTGCGGGCCACTCGACAGCAGGAGCGGACGCCGTGGCAGACGTTCGTTATTCATCACCCGATCAACCAGGGAGAGGCCATCAATCGGCCGATTCGCTTTGACGCCGGCGAGTTCGAGGATGGTCGGTGCCAGGTCGATCTCGAAGGTCATTCCCTCCACGACCGTCTTTGGCTTGATCCCCGGGCCGCGCATCATCGCGGGGATATTCAGCGCGGGTTCGTAGGGGAAGTACTTGCCGTAACTGATCGCGTGCTGTCCGAGGATGTAGCCGTTATCGCCCATGAAGACGATGTAGGTGTTGTCCAACTGATCAGTGTCACGAAGGACCTTGACCATCGCCGTGACGCCCTCATCGACCGCCAAGAGTGACAGCTTGCGGCTGCGATTATCCGCCTCGAGGTCCTCGATCTGCTGGTCGTTCAACGGAGGGATGGCCTGGATGAAGGGATGCTTGTCGCTGCGATCCGCCTCGTTGAAGCTGGGATCCTTCGTCAACTCGATGTCGGGAAGGAGATTGGCGTGCCGCTTCGCGGGTCGGGGAGGGATGGACTGCACCGAGATCCCTGAGCCGGCCTCGGGCTTGTCTACGTCTGCCCAGTTTTCCTTCCATGAGCCGTCAGTGAGCGGAATCGTCTCGACGTGCGGTGCCAGATAGGCGACCTGCATGAAGAACGGCTTCGGGTTGCGTGCGGCACGCTTGATGACGCCCAGGGCCTTCGCTGAGTACACATCAGTCCCGTAGTTGCGCGGATCCTCGACGAAGAAGTCGCCGTATACCTTACTTCCACGCGGCTCGTTCATGCGATAGCCGTACATCTGGTACGTCGAGGGGTCCGATGTGCCGTACCACTCGCTCCAACCGAGCGGTACGCGCTTAACCGGACGGTTGTACATGCCGTATCCGTTGATGTACTTGCCGATGTGGACGGTGTGGTAGCCGGACTGCTCCAGCAGGTATGCGGTGTGCTTCTTGCCGTTGTGCTTCTCCCACGGCACAAATCCGCCGTCCGGGGGGAAGTTGGCATTGACCTTGGTGTTGTGCGGGTAGCACCCCGTCATGAGCGACGCTCTTGAGGGGCAGCACAGTGCGAAGGGTGTGAGCATCTGATTGAAGGTCGCGCCGGCGCCACCGATCAGCGCGCGCACGCCGGGCATGACCTTGAGGTCGTCGACGGTCATGTCGTCTGTCTGGACGATGATGAAGTTGGGCCGCTTATCACGGGTCCTTGGTGTCGCCACGGGCTGCGGTGTTGAGTCATATGCCTCGGCGCTAGCCACAGGGGCTGCCGGAAGGGGGGCAGCCGCTGCGGGCACTGTGAGGAAGGCCGCTGCCAGCCCGCCGGCGAGGATGGGTGCCCAGATACGCATTTCGACCCCTAACGTCAGGCGACTCTTCTTCTGCACGGTAGCGACGTCGACCATCCCAGTCGCGGTGACCCCGCATCTCCCGTGCTAGCACGGTGAGTATCCATTAACCGTAGGTATCGCGTGGGCCGCGTCCGGGGACCCTTCGCGGTCCGGGATTGCGTGTGGGAGGTGCGGGCCCGGTCACCCGGATCCGATCGACCACACCGGCGCCGAGCAGGGTGCGGATCCGCCCGTGGATCTGTGGGATGAGCAGGCGCACCTGAGTCGCCCACGCTGTGGAGTCGGCGCGGAGCCAAAGTTCACGGCCCTCGTCGGTCTCGCGCACGGAGTCGGGCACGACGTGATCGGCGAGCGCATCACCCACGATCTCGGGCCAGCGCGCAATGAGTGAGCCTGAACCCACTTGTGACTCGTAGCCGTGGTCGCGCAGCCACCCATGCAGCACCTTGTCGACGGTCTGTGGGTCGCGGTCATCGCCGTACTGCACTCGACGGACGGGTGCTTTCTTGGACGGTGCCGATCGCGCACTCGCCTTAGCGCGTGCCAGTGCGGTGCGGGCAAGGTCGCTGCCGGACTCGGAGTTGGGTGGCGGGCTGGCCTCCGGTGTCGAATCAGTCACGACGCGTCACCGTGCCTTCGATGACGTCGTACCACGTGCCTGACATCGCCTCGGGCACGTCGTCGGCAACGGCCGCGGTGATGAGCACCTGGGGTGCGTCCGCCACGCGCTCTGCGAGGTGCGCGCGCCGACGGGAATCAAGCTCGGCGAAGACATCGTCGAGCACGAGCACCGGTGCTCCTGACTCCGAGGTCAGCAGGTCGTACGCCGCCAGGCGCAGGGAGAGTGCCGCCGACCAGGACTCACCGTGCGAGGCGTAACCCTTCACAGGAGCATCACCCAAGACCATGTCGAGATCATCGCGGTGGGGTCCGACGAGGGTGATCCCGCGGTCGAGCTCCTCCTTGCGGCGCCGCGCCATTTCCATGAGGAGGCCCTCTTCGACGCTCGCAGTATCTGTCTCGTCGACCACCGAGCGATAGTTGATCGCCACCGTCGCGCCTCCCGGCACGAGTTCGCCGTAGGCATCAGCGGCAAGGGGTGCGAGCGCTGCGGTCAACGCACGTCGCGCCTCGATGAGCTCCGCGCCGAGGTGTGCCAACTGCTCATCCCACACCTCGAGGGTGCGCTCGACCTCTTCGAGGCTGGTGCGTCGCGCCGCACCCGCTGATTTGAGGAGTGCATTGCGCTGCTTGAGGACCCGGTCGTAGTCCGCGCGGGTGCCGGCAAGTCGCGGGTGTCGCTGCACGAGAAGGTCATCAAGGTAGCGGCGGCGCTCACCTGGATCGCCCTTGACGAGTGCGAGGTCCTCCGGGGCGAAGACCACGGTCCGCAGGATGCCGAGGATCTCGCGCGTGCGCTGCACAGGAGCCTTGTTGATACGCGCGCGATTGGCGCGACCCGCAGTGATCTCGATCTCGATGATGAGCGAGCGATCGTCGCGCACGACATCCGCGCGGATTACCGCGCGCTCGGCGCCCTGACGCACCAGGGGCGCATCGGTAGCCACCCGGTGACTGCCCAGGGTGGACAGATAGGCGATGGCCTCGACGAGGTTGGTCTTGCCCTGGCCATTGGGCCCTACAAAGGCGTTGATCCCTGGCTCGAGGCTCACCTCGAGATGCGCGTAATTGCGCACGTCGGCAAGGGAGACGTGCCGCACCCGCACGGGGGGATCGGCGGTCGAGCCCATTTCAGCCGGCGAGGCGCACCGGCATGAGCAGGTAGCGGTAGTCGCCGTCGTCATCGCCGCCGCCACTGAGGACGGCCGGTCGCGTGGATTGGGTGAAGGACAGGCGCGTGTCGGCGGCATCAAGTGCGCTCAGGCCATCGAGGAGGTACTGCGGATTGAAGGCGATGTCGATCTCATCGCCATCGAAGGTGCAGTCCAGGCTCTCTGTCGCCTGTGCCTCGTCGCCTGCACCGGCACGAAGTGTGAGCTCGCCGGACGCGAAGGCAAGTCGGACAGGAGTGTTGCGCTCCGCGACCAGTGCAACGCGCTTGACCGAGTCGACGAGTTGCGCCGTCGAAACGGTGGCGACCGCGAGGCTCTCGGAAGGCAGGAGTGAGCGGTACTTCGGAAACTCGCCATCGAGTAGGCGTGTCGTCGTACGTCGGCCATTGCCCTCGAAGCCCATGAGTCCTTCACCGCCTTCAGCCATCGACAGATGGACGATCTCTGCACCCGCGAGTGACTTGGCGGTGTCGGCGAGCGTGCGCGCAGGGACGAGGGCCTGCACCTCGAGCTTGGGCGACGCGGGTGTCCAAGTGAACTCCCGCACGGCCAGGCGGTAGCGATCCGTGGCGGCGAGCGTCACCTTGGTGCCGTCGATCTCGACCCTGATGCCGGTGAGTGTGGGCAGGGTGTCATCGCGACCTGCGGCGATCGCGACCTGCGCGACAGCGTGAGCAAAGTCAGCGCCTGTCAATGACCCGGATGAATCCGGCATGGTGGGCAACGTGGGGTAGTCCTCGACGGGGAACGTGGGGAGTGCAAATGTCGACTTGCCACAGACCACACTCACGCGCGTGCCATCGAGGGTGATTTGGACCGGTGCAGCGGGGAGTGCGCGACTGATGTCGGCGAGAAGACGGCCGGGCACGAGCGCACGTCCGTGGTCGCTGACATCGGCATCGAGTCCCACACGCGATGACGTCTCGTAGTCGAAGCTCGACACGACGAGGCCGCTGGCATCTGTCTCGAGGAGCAAGCCGGCGAGGATCGGCATGGACGGTCGACTCGGCAGCGTGCGCGCGGCCCAGGCCACCGAATCAGCGAGGGCGTCGCGCTCGACGCGGAACTTCACAGCAACCTCCGAAGGGGGCACGGCCGTGCCCGCAGACGCGTCATCCTGCCACCGAGCCCATATCCGGGCTAGGGGTATCTCTGCGTGGGGGATCGAAAGAGTCCACAGGAGATCGCAGGCCTATGAGGATCTTGGACTCCCCTGATGTAATTACTCGTCTTCGTCATAGCCGTGGTGGACGTTGGGGATGAGGTACGTCGCTCCACGTCAGAGCCAGAATGGCCGCCCACAGGCGCTGTGGATGGAGTGTGGGTGGCGCCGGGTCGACGGTGGAGCGAAAGTAGGGCGACCCCACAAGCTCACAGATCAAGGGGAGTTATCCACAGATCGTCCCATGCTTGTGGGGAGAGGGATGTGAGTTGTCCACAGGTATTCCCCATTCTGGGGATGCCGTGACCTCCCGGTGACCTTGGGACACCAGTGACGCGAAGTTATCCCCGTGACTGGGACTTGATGCGGGCCGTGAGGTCGGCGACCTGGTTGTAGAGGCTGCGACGCTCACCGATGAGCTGGCGGATCTTGCGGTCGGCGTGCATCACCGTGGTGTGGTCACGGCCACCGAAGGCCTGCCCGATCTTGGGCAGGGAGAGATCGGTGAGTTCACGGCACAGGTACATCGCGATCTGCCGCGCGGTGACGAGCACCCGCGAGCGCGACGTTCCGCATAGGTCGTCGACGGTGACACCGAAGTAGGCCGCGGATGTCGTCATGATCTGGGCTGCGGTGATCTCAGGCCCGGCCTCGGCGGGGAAGAGGTCCTTGAGGACAAGCTCGGCGAGTCCAAGGTCCACGGCGGAGCGATTGAGTGAGGCGAACGCGGTAACGCGGATGAGCGCTCCTTCGAGCTCACGGATGTTGCTGGAGACCTTGGACGCGATGAACTCCAGCACCTCAGGCGGCGCCTGGAGCCGTTCCTGGGCGTTCTTCTTGCGAAGGATGGCGATACGGGTCTCGAGGTCGGGGGGCTGGACGTCCGTGGTGAGGCCCCACTCGAAGCGCGAGCGCATGCGGTCCTCGAAGTCCTGCAGTTGCTTGGGCGCAAGATCGGACGTGATCACGATCTGCTTGTTGGCGTTGTGCAGCGTATTGAAGGTGTGGAAGAACTCCTCCTGCGTCTGCACCTTGCCTGAGAGGAACTGGATGTCGTCGACGAGCAGGATGTCGATATCGCGATAGCGCCGCTGGAAAGCCGAGGACTTGTCGTCACGAATCGAGTTGATGAACTCGTTGGTGAACTCCTCTGAGCTGACGTAGCGCACACGCGTGCCCTTGTAGAGCGTGCGGGCGTAGTGGCCGATGGCATGCAGGAGATGCGTCTTGCCGAGGCCCGATCCGCCGTAGACGAAGAGCGGGTTGTAGGCCTTGGCGGGCTGCTCGGCTACGGCGACGGCCGCGGCATGCGCGAAGCGATTCGATGAGCCGATGACGAAGGTGTCGAAGGTGTACTTCGCATTGAGGCGTCCGTCTTCACTGCGGGCGGCGACACGATCGCCACTGGGCCCGGGAGATCCCGTGCCCGGGCGGTCAGCCTGGCTGTCGAAGAGGTCTGCCTCGACGGGGTAGGTGGCGTCGGCAACCTCGTCGATTTCATCCTCACTGGGTGGAGCGGCGATGCCGGGGTCCACCGTGACGGCGAGGCGGACCTCGCGTCCGAGCTGGGCTGTGAGGGCTGCGGTCACCACGGGCCGCAGCCTCGTCTCGAGGACGTCCTTGGTGAAGTCATTGGGGGCGGCGATGAGAGCGGTGTCCTCGACCAGGCCCAGGGGCCGGGTGAGGGAGACGAAGGCGCGTTGCTGGGGGGTCAGGGTGCCGTCGCCGAGGGATTCCAGCGCCTTTGCCCAGAGTTCCGTGAGCTCAGCAGCGGTGGTGTCCACGTTGGTCTCCCCTCGTCACGCACGTCCCACTCTTCCCACAAGTTGTCCACAGATTGTGGAATGCTGGGCTGGGCCAGGACGCCCGCCCGACCCTAGTGGTCGGCTGTGGATGACTCAAGAGCCCGGTGGTCCCGACTGTGGATCAAGGCGCAGATGCCCCATGGGTGTCTCCATGGTTGTCTCCATGCGACCCATCGGGGTGGATTTGATCCACTCCGATCCCACAGGTACCCTCATGAGGCTCACGGATAGTTCCGTGACCGGATGCGAGCAGGAGCCAGGACATGTCGAAGCGCACTTTCCAGCCCAACAATCGTCGTCGGGCGCGCACGCATGGCTTCAGGACCCGCATGCGCACCCGCGCTGGCCGCGCCATCCTCGCCGCTCGTCGCGGCAAGGGGCGCGCCCGCCTCTCGGCCTGAGTGCACGGAGGGCCCACATGCTGCCCTCGCGTTATCGCCTCCACTCGAGCACAGATATCTCCCGCACCATTCGTCATGGCCGCCGCGCGCGCCGAGGTGCCGTCGTCGTCCATGTCCAGATCGGGGAAGCAGGGTCAGCGACGCCGGCCCGAGCGGCCTTCGCGGTGAGCAAGGCGGTCGGGGATTCCGTCACCCGGCATCGCGTCGTACGCCGACTCCGCGGGCTCATGCCACCCCTCCTGGATCGCCTTCCGGGGGGCAGTGACGTCGTGGTCCGGGCTATGCCTGAGGCGGCCATGGCGTCCAGTGCCCAACTGCGCGATGACCTCGCCCGTGCTCTCGAGCGGGTCGCCCCCCTGAGCCCTGCTTCCATCGACTGCGCACCTACGAGCTCCGAAACCCACGAGAGTCCGCACGCATCTGCGCACTCGGCGAGCCAGGAGCAGGCACGCACCGGCATCCACCGAGTCCTCTTCTGGATCGGCTGGCCTATCCGGTCACTGCTCCTCGGCCTCATCTGGGTCTACCGGCACACGGTGTCGCCCATGCTCCCGCCGACCTGCCGCTACCACCCGAGCTGCTCGGCGTACGGATTCCAGGCTCTCCAGGTGCACGGAGCAGCCAAGGGCACGGTGCTGACCGCGTGGCGAGTGCTGCGCTGCAATCCCTTCACACCCGGGGGCCTTGATCCAGTGCCCTCGCGTGGTGCGTGGCGACCCGATATCCACCCCGACGGCACCCCGCGGGTCACTGGGGCTCCCACCGCCTAATACTCTCTCCTGGCGGCACCGTGCCGCCTGTCCTGGGAGAGCCCGTGTTCATCATCGACTGGTTGGCGACCGGCGTGAGCTGGATCCTCGTCCAGTTCCACGCGCTCTTCTCCGCGCTCGGCATGAATCCGGCCAGTGGCTGGACGTGGACCTTCTCGATCGTCGGCCTCGTGGTCGTGATCCGCATCCTGCTGATCCCGCTCTTCGTGAAGCAGATCAAGGCGCAGCGCAACATGCAGATCATCCAGCCGCGCATCAAGGAGATCCAGAAGAAGTACGCCGGCGACCGCGAGAAGCAGTCGCAGGAGATGATGAAGATCTACAAGGAGACGGGCACCAATCCGCTGTCATCCTGCCTGCCGATCCTGCTCCAGGCCCCTATCTTCTTCGCCCTCTTCACGGTGCTGCAGGGCATCGCGATGTACAACCCGGACAACCCGGATTACAACCCGCCGGGTGTTTTCGCATGGGAGCAGTACGCCGCCCTGCTCCCCCAGGCTCACGACGCATCGATCTTCGGTGCCCCGCTCTACGGCTACTTCATGGGTGCCAGCGAGGTGGCGGCGGATGGCTTCAACCCGCTCAACACGCGCGTGCTGTCCTTCATCCTCATCATCTTGATGACGGCGACGACGTTCCTCACGCAGCGCCAGCTGATCGTCAAGAACTCGGCTCCGGACAACCCCTTCGTCAAGCAGCAGAAGATCCTGCTCTACGTCTTCCCGGTCATCTTCGCCGTTGGCGGCATCAACTTCCCGATCGGCGTACTCATCTACTGGATGACCACCAACCTCTGGACGATGGGTCAGCAGTTCTACGTTATCCGCAACAACCCACAGCCCGGGACCCCGGCGTTTGATGCATGGGAGGCGCGCAAGGCCGAGAAGGCTGCGCGTAAGGCAGCAAAGAAGGGCGGCGTCGCTGTCGTCGAGGTGGTCGAGGAGGCCCCCGCGGCCCCGGCCCCACGCGTGCAACCGAAGCGACAGCCGAAGTCGAAGCGATCCAAGGGCGGCGGCAGTTCCGCCGGCACCTCCACGAAGGGAACGTCATGAGCACCGAGACCGAGGCTCCCGCAGCCGACCTGCTCGAGAAGGAGGGTGACGCCGCGGCGGACTACCTCGAGGGCCTACTCGACATCGCGGATCTTGACGGTGACATCGACATCGATGTCGAGGGTGACCGCGCGCAGGTCTCCATCGTGGAGATCAATGCGGGCGAGTTGGTCGCCCTTGTCGGCGATGACGGGAAGGTGCTGGACGCCCTCCAGGAGCTGGCGCGCCTCGCGGCTGCGCAGGCGACCGGTGAGCGCTCGCGACTCATGCTCGACATCGCGGGCTTCCGTCTCGCGCGCCGCCGCGACCTCGAGGCACTGGCCAAGACCGCGATCGACGAGGTCAAGGAGACCGGCGAGCCGGTGCGCCTGGCCGCGATGAACGCCTTTGAGCGCAAGGTGGTCCACGACGTCGTGACGTCAGCCGGACTCGTGAGCGAGTCCGAGGGCGTCGATCCCGATCGCCGCATCGTCATCAAGCCAGCCTCCTAGCGCGAACGCCGCATCCGGAGTCCAGGCTGACCGCCGAGCCGCCACCCCAGCCGCCCGCTGCGCTGAGCGCAGTGGTGTCCGATGTCGCGGTGCAGGACTCGCTCGCGCGATACGCCGAATTGCTCGCCACAGCGGGAGTTGAACGCGGGCTCATCGGCCCCCGTGAGGTGCCCCGACTCTGGGATCGTCATCTGCTCAACTGCGCTGTGGCGGTGCCGCTCGTGCCCGAGGGATCCGATGTCATTGACGTGGGGTCCGGCGCCGGTCTGCCCGGGATCGTCTGGTCCATCGTGCGGGCGGACATCACCGTGACCTGCCTCGAGCCTCTCCAGCGACGTGCGACGTTCCTCGAGGAGGCGGTTGCGGATCTCGGTCTCACCGGGAGGGTGCACGTGGTGCGGGCGCGGGCCGAGGACATCGTGCGCGGGCGTGGGCCCGTCACCTCGCTGCGCGCTCAGGTCGTGACGGCACGTGCAGTCGCGCCTCTCGAACGGCTTGCGGGTTGGACGGTGCCGCTCGTGCAGCCCGGGGGCGAACTGCTCGCCCTCAAGGGCAGGTCGGCTGCCGAGGAAGTTGAGGCATCGCGCTCGGTGCTCGAGCGTCTCGGGATCATCGCCGTGGAGATCGTGGAGTGCGGTGAAGGCGTGGTCGACCCTGGCACGACAGTGGTCCGCGCAAAGAAGGCGTCGTGAGCTCCGTCAGTGGGCGGCATCCTTCTTGATCGCCCCTGATGGGGACTCGTCTGACATCATGAGCGAGTTCTTGCCATGAGTGGGCTCATGCAGGGGGATGTGAGGTGGAGTCAATGGACAGCGAGGTCGCCGGAGTCCGGTTGACACCGTACTTCCAAAAGTACGTATCCCTTGCGCACCCCGAACTGGTCGCGGGGGAGCTGCTCACCAAGCCCGAGGTGTCACGCCAGACCGAGGAGTTCTTCACGACACTGAGCGTTGAGGAGCAGTTTGAGGTCCTCGAGTGGCAGGTGGGACTACAGCATGTGATGCACGATCAGCTCGGGGCCCGCGTGTCGATCAACGTGCACAACCGGGTCGTCGAGACGGAGGAGACCCGCCAGCGATTCCTGGACGTAGTCGGTCGCACGAGTGCGCCCACAACCTTTGAATTCACCGAGACGTATCCAATGCCGCCCGCGACCGCGTCCAACCACCTGCTTCGTGACATCCGCAGCCTCGGTCATGCATCAGCACTCGATGACTTCGGTACCGGCCTCAACGGCATGTCACTGCTCACCGACTATGACTTCGACATCATCAAGATCGATCGGTCGCTTGTCTTCGACCTGCCCGGTCGCGCTGAGAAGCGCAAGACCCTTCGCCTCGTGCTCGAGATGCTCCAGGTGCTCGGCAAGGAGCACGTTGTCGAAGGCGTGGAGACGGAGGAGGTCTTCGACATCCTGCGCGAGCTGGGCTTCCAGAACTTCCAGGGCTACTACTTCGGTCGCCCGGCCCCGGTGGCCGAACTCGTCAGCCCCCCCACAGAAGAGGTCCTGTCATGACGTCGGAGTTTCCCAGGCCCGCCGACGACGAGAAGAGGCTTGCGTTCCTCGCGGACCTGGCCATTCTCGACACCGCCCCCGATGAGAATCTCGACCGCATTGTCGCCCTGTGCCGCGCGATCTACGGGGTGCCGGTGGCCGTGGTCTCGCTTGTGGACCAGGAGCGCCAGTGGTTCAAGAGCATTCAGGGACTCGACGTCTGCGAGACGAGCCGAGACGTGGCCTTCTGCAATTACACGATCCTCGCGGACGAGATCTTCGAGGTCGTCGACGCGACCGTGGATCCGCGCTTCTCATCCAATGCCCTCGTGACAGATGAGCCGCACATCCGCTACTACGCTGGAGCTCCGCTCGTCTACGACGGCATCCGCCTCGGCTCGCTATGCCTGATCGACTTCGTTGCACACGACCCACTTGATAGGCAACAGCGTGAGATGCTGCACTCCCTAGCCGACATGGTCATCCGGGAGATCCGAATTCAGCGACTCCTCAGAGTGGCGGTGGCCTCCTTGGCCGATTCGGTCCGTGGCTCGGACTAGGGGAAGCCTGCTCGGGTCTGCCTGGCATCTTGGCCCGCGGTGGGGTGGTTTGGTCGGCCGCTGGCCGCGGTTGTTGCAGGGCATGGGCCTGCTCTCGATCAGTGTCGTGTTGGCCTACCTCATTGTGCGGATTGTGCAGACACGCGAGGGTGCGAATCCTGTCTCCTTCACGCTTCTCTTCATGGCGGAGGTAATGAGCCTCGTCGCCACAGTGCTGCACTTCTACGAGACCTGGACGATTCCCGAGCAGGAGCACCCAGAGCCTCTTGAGGGCACAACAGACATCGTTATTGCGACGTACAACGAACCCATGACGGTGCTGGAGCCGACGATTGTCGGCAGCCGCCGGGTGCGTGGAGTGCGCCAGGTGTGGGTGCTGGACGACGGTCGTCGAGACGAGGTCCGAGAGTACTGCGAGGAAGCAGGCGCTCGTTACGTGACGCGTGCGGACAATGCTCATGCCAAGGCGGGCAACATCAATAACGCTCTACCGCTCATGGACAGTGAATTTGCCCTGTTCCTTGATGCCGACCACGTGCCCGCGCGCGACATCCTCGAGAAGCTCTCGGGCTACTTCCGGGATCCACGCGTCGCGCTCGTGCAAAGTCCGCATAACTTCCGCAACCTCGACTCCGTGCAGCATCGCAGCCGCACTCGGCATGAGCAGTCGCTCTTCTTCCAGGTGCTCATGCCGGCGCGTGATCGCAACGAGGCATCCTTTTGGTGCGGTTCATCGGCGCTCTTGCGACTCAGCGCTCTGAAGGAGATCGGGGGCGTCGCCACCGAGACGGTCTCCGAGGACCTTCATACGACGACAAGGCTTCAGCAGCGGGGCTACCGCGCGCGCTACCACAACGAGGTGCTCGCGACAGGTCTCGCGCCGCACACGATGGCGGATTTCCTTCTGCAGCGCTATCGATGGGCGCAGGGCACGATGCAGGTGCTGCTGTCAGCGGAGTCGCCACTCTTCGGCAAGGGCTGGCGCATGCGCCAGCGACTGCACTACGTCAACAACCTGATCTATTACTTCCTCCCGTTCCAGAGACTCGTCTACGCGCTGGTTCTGGTGCTAGTACTTCTCCTCGGATGGCTGCCCGTAGGGAGTGCGTCCCTGCCGTTCCTGGTCCTCCTCGGTGCGAGCGTCGTACTCACCAACCTCGCGTCGGTCGGCTTCGCGCGGGGCATGCGGGATGCGGGTGAGGGCGTCGCCTACACGTGGCTCACGGCCGAGACGCACATGCGTGCCGTGGTCATGACCCTGCTGGGACGACATGTCCCCTTCAAGGTGACCCCGAAGTCCGTGAATGCACTCGACCTAAGCGACAAGTTGCGGCTTCTGCGTCTGCCGCTCGCCGTCATCGGCGTCGTGATCGGTTCGTGGCTACTGCGGACATGGCAGGAAGCAGGCGGCGTCTTCCCGTTTGGCATCACGCTGCCGGGAGAGCTCGATGACATCGCCTACTGGGCTGCCACGGTGTTTGTCGCACTTGAAGTTGTCACCGTGCTGCCGTCTGTGGTGCGTGAACTCAGGCGAACCCAGAGCCGCGCCCTGTGGAGATTCAGTGTGCATCTCGATGCAACCGCGAATGGTGCCGCTACGACGGTGACGGACATCCATGAGGCGGGTGTGTCGATGACGGGGCCCCACGGCTTGGCAGAGGTCGGCGACGAGATGCGGATCGTCATTGCGCCGGTGATGGGCAGTGAGCTTCCTCCTGTCGAGGGGACCTTGGTGGTGAGGCGAGTGATCGGCCATGGTGAGCACACGGTGTACAGCGGAACGGCCGAATGGTCCCGGGACGAGGACCGTCGAGGGGTCATCGCGCTGTGCTACGCAGACCTCGCGCATCAGCAGGGGTGACGCACTCCACGACCGCTGGGTTGTCTGGTGGACGCGCAACCGCCACACTCACAGGATGAAGCAGCGTGGGGGAGATGTCTCCGGTTCATGGTGGCTGGCGCTCGTAGTGCCCTGTCTCCTCATCATTATGATTCTCGGGGCGGACTTGGTCGAGAGCCCGAAGACTGCCTATGTCGGCGTTCTGACCGCCGTGCCGTTTTTCGCGGCGGTCTTTGGGACCCCACTGATGACGGCGGTGACATCGGTCATCACCTGGACGTCCGCGTTGCTCTTCGGACTCATGTCGGCAGACGGCAACGTCCCGGCGCAGATGGTGCGCCTGGGGATCATTGCCGCCGCGGGAGTCGTTGCCATCGTGGCGTCCTACGTCCGGCAGCGGCGTGAGACCCAGTTCCAGGAGGCGCAACGCGCGGCAGCCGAGGCGGACTTTCTCCGACTGCAGGCCAGCCACGACGATCTCACGGGGCTACTCAACCGGCGGGGATTCTTTGAGCGCCTGGAGACGGAGTCGTTCGAGGAGGCCACGGTGGTGGTTATCGATTGCGATGACTTCAAGGATGTCAACGACGAGTACGGCCACCAAGTGGGCGACGAGTTCCTGAAGGGCCTGGCGGGGCGACTTTCCAGCGGGGTCTCGAGCGATGACCTCATCGCACGGTGGGGGGGCGACGAATTCCTCTTGCTGCTGCGCGCACCGCTAGAGGCGGGGACAGAGGTGGTTCAGCGCGTGATCGATCAGGTCATGTCGCGCCCCATGTCCACTGCGGCGGGGCTGATCCCCGTCTCGGTGTCCTCCGGCGTGGCGCGGTACTCGCCAGCCGTGGGGCTGGATCATGCCATCGCGAGCGCAGACCGAGCCATGTATGCGGCTAAGGCGGCGGGGGCAGGAAAGCTCGTCCTCGATCCGGGAGCCTAGGTGTAGGTACCCCCTGGCCGGTTGCGCGAGCCTGGTCGGTGCACAATGGCGCCCGTGGACTCCGTCCCCCTCACCGGACTCGGCTGGCCCGTTTCACGTGAAACACCGGACCGGGATGTTTCCCGTGAAACATTCACGGGCCTGGGTTGGCCCCAGGACCCTGCCGTGACCCTTGAACCCATCCAAGGCCACTCGGAATGACCCGCATCCTGGCGGTGGCCAATCAGAAGGGCGGCGTAGGCAAGACGACGACCACGGTCAACCTCGCCTCTGCCCTCGCTGAGGACGGGCGGGAGGTGCTCGTCCTCGACCTCGACCCTCAGGGCAATGCCTCGACAGCACTGGGGCTCGAGCACCACAGCGGGGTCCTCAGCACCTACGAGGTCCTCACCCAGGACGTCCCCCTGGCCGACATCGTCGCCCAGGCAACCGAGGGAGGCGGGCACCTGTGGGCCGCCCCCGCCACCATCGACCTGGCCGGGGCCGAGATCGAACTGGTCTCGCTCGTGGCCCGCGAGGGGCGCCTGGATCGGGCTATCCAGACGTATCTGGCCCAGCATGAGGCGCGCCACGGTCGCCCCCTGGACTATGTGATCATCGACTGCCCGCCCAGCCTGGGCCTGCTCACCCTCAATGCCCTCGTGGCGGCCCGCGAGCTCCTGCTGCCTATCCAGTGCGAGTACTACGCCCTCGAGGGTGTCTCGCAGCTCCTGCGGACGATCGACCTCGTGACCAAGCACCTCAATCCCGACCTGAGCGTGGGGGCAGTCCTCCTCACGATGTACGACGGACGCACCCGGCTCTCCTCCCAGGTGGTGCAGGAGGTCCGCGAACACTTCGGCGAGGCCGTCCTGCCGACCGTCATTCCCCGGTCGGTGCGTTTGTCCGAGGCACCCTCCTACGGGCAGACAGTCCTTGCCTACGACGCCACCTCCTCGGGCGCCCTGGCTTACGTGCAGGCAGCTCGAGACCTGGACGGAGCCCATAATGCATAGTTATCCACAGGTTATCCACAAGATGGGTGAGCGCTTCACCAGCGGTGAGGACGAGTCGCATGGCTGAGGCGAAACGCGGGCTCGGCAAGGGCCTCGGCGCGCTGATTCCTACGGCCGCCGAACCTGCGGCTGAGCCCTCAGCCACATCGGCCGGGAAGGCTGCGGGCAAGAAGCCGGCACGCGCCAAGAGTGGTCCACCGGACCTCGACCCCGTCGTCGGCGCGGTCTACGTCGAGATCCCCCCGGGTGACGTCGTCCCCAATCCGCGTCAACCGCGGCAGGTCTTCGACACCGATGCGCTCGCCGAACTCGTCTACTCGATCAAGGAGATCGGCCTGTTGCAGCCGATCGTCGTGCGTCGCAGCTCAGGCGATGGCGCACCGTATGAGCTCATCGCCGGCGAGCGTCGCTGGCGCGCCTCGCAGGAAGCAGGACTCGACCGCATCCCAGCGATCGTGCGCGAGACCGCGGACGACGACATGCTCCGCGAGGCGCTGCTGGAGAACCTCCATCGCGCTGAGCTGAACCCTCTCGAAGAGGCGGCGGCGTACCAGCAATTGCTCGCGGATTTTGGTGGGACGCAAGAAGAGTTGGCCCAACGCCTCGGTCGCTCGAGGCCGCAGGTCGCCAACACCCTGCGCCTGCTCAAGCTGCCGCCCGCCGTCCAGCGACGCGTCGCGGCCGGAGTCATCAGCGCTGGGCATGCGCGCGCCCTGCTGTCCCTGGACGACTCCGACGCGATGGATGTCCTCGCAGAGCGCATCGTCAAGGAAGGTCTGTCTGTCCGGTCGGTCGAAGAGATCGTGCTCATCGGCGACGACGGAGAGCCGAAGCGCAAGCGCACCCCGCGCCCGCGCGGCGGCGCGTCAGCGGAGGTCGCAGAGGTGACGACGGGAGTGAGTGAGCGCCTCGGCGACCTCCTCGACACCCGTGTGCGGGTTGAAGGCGTGCGCAATGAGCGCAGCCGCGGTCGACTCGTGGTGGAGTTCGCCGACCTCGAGGACCTGCGCCGCATCGCCGACATCATCGAGGGCTGAGGTCGCAACCCGAAGGTAAGCGTGGGCGGCAACGGAACCGGGCATGCGCGATGCATGGCACCGGCGTAGCCTCCACCCAGCGCCATTGCCAGACAATCACGACCAATCAGGGAGTGCACATGCGCACGGTGATCATCGGCGGTGGGGTCCTCGGCCTCACCCTGGGCTATGAGCTCGCCCGCCAGGGTGCCGAGGTTGAGATCGTCGATGCTCGTGAGTCGGGCCTAGGGGCCTCTGCGGTCAACGCCGGCTGGGTCGTGCCCAGCGAGGCCGCTCCCGTGCCAGGGCCCGGGCTGATCCTCAAATCCATGAAGTGGATGGTGCGCAAGGACTCCCCGCTCTACATCAAGCCCTCCGTGCAGCCCGACCATGTGCGCTTCATGCTCGGCATGTGGCGCCGATGCAATGAGCGCGACGCCCGCGCGGGATTCCAGGCGCACCTCGCGCTTGCCGAGTCCACCAACGACATCCTGGACGACTACGCGCGGGACGGCATCGTCTACGACTCGTATGCCCAGGGCCTGCTTATGGCCTTCCGTGATCAGGAGAATCTCCACCATCACGTGAGTGGGCTCGACTTGCAATCCGCCTTCGGTCTCGACCCGCAGATCCTCGAGGGCGATGCGATCCATCAGGCTGAGCCCGCGCTGCGCAGCGGCCTCGCGGGCGGCATCTTCTTCCCCCACGAGCGCCACCTCGACGCCGCATCGCTCACCCGCGGCCTGCGCGCGCGCATCAAGGAGCTGGGCGGCACGATCACGGAGTCCGCGCCCATTGATCGCGTCGAGCGACTCGGCGATGCGATCGTCGCGGTGCGCAGTGGTGAGCGACGCTTCACCGGCGATGCCTTCGTCGTGGCGGCCGGTGCCTGGACGGGCCGCGTCACGGGTCTCTTCGGAGTGCCGCTCCCGATTCGTCCGGGCAAGGGTTACTCACTCGACCTCACACCTCCACCGCTGCACCTACGCACGGCGATCAACCTCTCCGACGCCAAGATCGCGATGACGCCGTACGAAGGACGCATGCGCCTGTCGGGCACGATGGAATTCGCCGGAATGGATGAAGAAGTCAATGCCACGCGCGTCCAGGCGATCCTCCGCGGACCAGCAAGCTACTTCGACAATTGGCAGACGCCCGCGAGCGCGCCCCAGGCGAAGGCGGGCATGCGCCCGATGACCCCCGATGGCATGCCGATCATCGGTCTGCTTCCTGGCACGGCGAACGCCTATGTTTCTGGCGGCCACGGCATGCTCGGAGTCACCCTCGGGCCCGGCACCTCGCGGGGGCTCGCGGACGAGATCCTTGGCAGGGGTGTGCCGCCACGCCTCCTGCCGTTCAGCCCCACTCGATTCGCCCGGCGCGTCAAGCCGATGCCGGCCCTCACCCCCGCGGGAGCACATCAGTGAGCATCACCGGCATCCTCGTCGCCCTGGTCACGCCCTTCACGGCGGACTACCGTGTGGACGACGCGGGGATCCAGCGTCACGTCGATCGCATGGTGGCCGCAGGTATCCACGGGCTGGTGCCCCTCGGCACAACGGGTGAATTCACGACGCTGACGCATGAAGAGCGACGCCATGTCACCGACGCGGTCATCGAGGCGGCGGCAGGACGCATCCCCGTCTTGCCGCATACGGGAGCACAGTCGACCGAGGAGACCATCGCGCTCAGTCGCCACGCACAGGAGGCCGGTGCGGCTGGCGTGATGATCGTGCCGCCGTACTACGACCCGCTGCGCCTGCACGAACTGCACGCGCACCTCACCGCGGTCGGCGAGGCCATTGACATCCCGATCGTCTACTACAACGTCCCGGGCGCGACCGGACTGCGCCTTTCCCCGGCAGAGCTCGCCGGACTCGGCGACATCCCCCGCGTCGACTACATCAAGGACACGAGCGGTGACTTCTCGTCGGTGACCGCGATGCTCATCGGCTACGCCGACAAGATCACGGTGTTCAACGGCTGGGACACCCTCACCTTTGGTGCGCTCGCGACCGGCGCGAAGGGCTCGGTCTGGGGCATGGCCAACCTGCTCCCCGAGCAGGCCGTGCGGCTCTACGACGCGCTCGCAGTCAGGGGCGATCTCGCGGAGGGCCGACGTCTCTGGGCGGGGCTCTGGCCGGTCAACGACATCCTCGAGTCGCACAACTACGTAGCGGCGATCAAGGGGGGCCTCGAGGAGATCGGTGAGTCCGCGGGTCCCACGCGCGCACCCATCCAACCCATCACGGCCGAGGCCCGCGCCGAGCTCGGCGCCGCGCTGCGGCATGCTCAGGGCCTGTGACGCTGCGTCTCACCGCCATCGAGGCCCACGCCGAGGGTGAGCCGGGGCGTGTCCTCGTCGACGTGGACCATCTGGTCCCGGGTGACACGATCGAGGAGCGCTTCGCCTACGCCGCGCGCGAACTCCACGGTCTGCGCCGCCTCGTGCTGCACGAGCCGCGTGGCTATCCGGGACTGTGCGCGGTGCTCGCGCTCACGCCATCGGATGCTCGCGCCGACGTCGCGATCATCGTCATGGAGCAGGGTGCCTTCACGCCGATGTCGGGCAGCAACACCATCTGCACGGTGACGGCGCTGCTCGAGACAGGTCGGATCCCGATGGTGGAGCCGGTGACGACGGTGACCCTGGAGACGGCGGTCGGGCTCGTCACGGTGGATGCGCGGTGCGCCGAGAGCAAGGTGCTCGACGTCACGATCCGCAATGTGCCTGCTTTCCCGGTCCACCTGGGCGTGCCGTTGGAGATCCCCGTGGATCCCCGCGTTGAGCCGGGCACGGAGTGGGGCCAGACGCGCATCGTGCTGGTCGACATCGCCTTCGGCGGGCAGTTCTTCGTCCTCGCTCGCGCGCAGGATCTCGGGGTCGGGCTCAATGCCGGTGACACGCAGGAGCAGCTGAGCGTGGGAGCTCGGCTCAAGCTCGCCGTTAACCAGCAGTACCCGGTCGAGCATCCACTCAATCCGGAGATCGACTCGGTCAACCTCGTGATGATCACCGGTCCATCGCCCGCGCCGGGAATCGACGGACGCAATGCCATGGTGATGGCGACGGACCGACTCTCCGATGACCCGGCCACATGGACGGGCGCACTCGATCGCTCACCGTGCGGCACCGGCACCTGCGCGCGGATGGCGTGCATGCATGCGCGCGGGGAGTTGACGCTCGACCAGCCTTTCGTGCACCAGGGCATGCTTGACACGACGTTCACCGGCCGCCTCATCGGCGAGACGACCGTCGGCGACTACGCCGCGGTGATACCCACGATCACCGGGCGCGGGTGGGTGACGGGGCGAAGCGAGTGGCTGCTGGACGACTCCGACCCCTTCCCCGAGGGCTACACGATCGGGGACATCTGGCCGGTGTGAGCCCCATCTGTGACCGGCCGAGTGCTACCGCCCCGGAACCCTTTGCGTGAGGATGGCGTCCCAGCCGTGACTATCCAGGAGGATTCATGCGTCAACTTCCCTTGATCGGCACGGCATTGATCGCGAGCGCTCTCGCCCTGAGTGCGTGTGGCGGTGGCGCGACAGCAGGAGGTGACCCTCAGTCCCTCATCGACACGGGGTACGCCGTCACGACGATCACTGTCGATGGCACTCAACGCGAGGTGCTCGGGCCGGTTGAGATCGCCTTCACCGCGGACAGCATCAGCGTCATGACTCCGTGCAATGGCATGTCTGGCCCGGTGACCTACTCCGATTCCACGCTCACTGTGGGTGCGCTCGCTCAGACGAAGATGGGTTGCGAGACCCCGCTCATGGAGCAGGACCAGGTCATCTCGGATGCACTGGCCGCCAATCCGACGTGGCAACTTGCGGGCGAGCAGCTCACGCTCACCGGCGGCAGCACGACCATCGTCGGCGACAACCTCCTCCAGGAGGTCACGCCTTAGGCGGCGTACTCTCGACGTAGTCAGTGCGGGAGGTGCGAGCGTGGGTGTGATCAGCCCGATCGCGCCTCCCCTTGCTGGGCCCGCGCTCTTCGACCAGGACTGGCTCTCGCTCTTCTTCATGCACTGGGCGGTGGATCCGGCGGAGGTGGCGCCCTTCATGCCCCGGGGCGTGCGCCCGGACGAGTTCGACGGGGCGACGTATGTCGGATTGGTGCCCTTCCGCATGGTCGATGCGGGGCTTGGCCGTCGGCATCCAACTCCCTACCTCGGCACCTTCCTCGAATGCAATGTGCGGCTCTACTCCGTCGATGACGAGGGTCGTCACGGCGTCGTCTTCCGCAGCCTCGAGGCCACCCGATGGTTCACGGCGATGTCGGCCCGTTGGGGGTACCAACTCCCCTACACCTGGGCGCAGATGCACGTGAAGCAGCGCGGCGATCGCTGGTGGTGGCGCTCCGATCGCCGCTATCCGCGCGGCGGGGGATCGCTGCGGCTCACCGTCGATGTCGGCGAGCCAGTGGAGCCGACCGAACGCGAGGTCTTCTACACCGCACGCTGGGGGCTGCACTCGACCCTTGCCGGCCGCACCCTGTGGACGCCCAACGAGCATGAGCCCTGGGCGCTCCGCGAGGCGCACATCGTGGACCTCGAGGAGGATCTCATCGCGCGAGCCGGTCTGGGCGTCCCGGGGGAGCCGACGCAGCGGGTCCTCTACTCCCCCGGTGTGCACACCACCTTCGGCCTGCCCGTCATCGTGGCGTGACGCTCCTGGGATGCCGCGATGAGCGGCGCGACGTACCGTGACCGAGTGAGTCCGACCGAGGGTGCCGGCGCCCCGCCCGTAGCCGTGGCGGAGCGCCCGTCCTCATCGACGGGCGTGACCATCCTCTACGGCGTGCTCGGAGTGCTGGCCGCCGCCTTCGGCGTCGCCATCGGCACGCTGGTCGCCGCCTTCATCGACCCGGCGTATGCACCCATCGAGGTCGTCGCGTCCACGGCCATCGACCTCCCGCCACAGCAGGTGAAGGAGTGGGCGACGTCGACCTTTGGCACGGCGTCGAAGTCCGTCGTCGTCGGAGTCGTCGTTGTTGCGGTTGTCGTGACCGCGGCGTGGGCGGGGATCACTGCGCGTACACGACCGCGCTTCGGCATCCAGGTGATGATTGTCGCGGGTCTCGTGGGCGCGGTGGCAGCGCTGCTGCGTCCGGTCGACTTCTTCCTCGCGCCCCTGCCTTCGATCGTGGCGGGAGCGGCCGCCGCGGTCGCACTGTGGTGGCTGCTACGCATGGCGACACCGGCCGAAGGCGTCGGCGCCGTAGCCAGCACCTCGGCGCCAGGCGACTCAGGTGGCGCCATGCCAGCAGGGGGGTCCAGGCAGGTTTCGCCCGGAAATCAAGACTTATCCGAGAGCGGAAGCCTTGATTCGTCGACGGAGGTTCAGTCGATCAGTCGCCGCGGGGTGCTGCTCGGCATAGGCGGAGTGGTCGTCGTCGGAGGTGCCGCACTGGGCTCTGCGCGCTGGCTCACCACTCGCGCGAGCGCGGTCGCCTCCCGCGTGGCCGCCGTGCTCCCCAAGCCAGCCGAGACGCTCGCGCCGCTTCCCGCGAGCGTGCAAGCGCCTGTGCCGGGCATGGCGCCCTTCATCACACCCAACGCCGACTTCTACCGCATCGACACCGCCGTCATCGTGCCCCAGGTGACCGCAGAGGAATGGACGCTCAGCTTCGACGGCATGGTCCGCCGCCCCTTCACTCTCACCTACGCCGACCTTCTCGACATGCCGATGGTCGAGCGCGACGTGACCATCATGTGCGTCTCCAACCCCATCGGCGGTGATCTCATCGGCACTGCGCGCTGGCTCGGTACGCCGCTGCTTCCCCTGCTCGAGCGCGCCGGCATCGAGCCGGGCGCGGACCAGCTCTTCAGCACCTCAGTCGACGGCTGGACGTGCAGCACTCCTCTCGATGGCCTCGCCGAGCGTGAGCCGCTGCTCGCCATCGGTATGAACGGCGAGCCGCTGCCCATCCAGCACGGCTTCCCGGTGCGCATGATCATCCCCGGTCTCTACGGCTTCATCTCCGCGACGAAGTGGGTTACGCGCATCAGTGCCTCGACGTACGCCCAGGACCCGGCGTACTGGACTGTGCGCGGCTGGGCCACGGATGCGCCTGTGCTCACCGGAAGCCGCATCGATCTGCCGCAGGGCAGCCTCACGGTCGGGCAGACGGCGATCGGTGGGGTGGCGTGGGCGATGGACGGAGACGGCATCAGCCGCGTCGAGGTGAGCATCGACGACGGCCCGTGGCAGGACGCCCAACTGGCTGATCAGCCCACACCCCGCACCTGGCGTCAGTGGTGGCTTGAGTGGGAGGCCACGCCCGGGCGCCACACCATCGCCGTGCGCGCGACCAATGGCCTGGGTGAGACGCAGACGAGCGAGGTGCGCGATGTCGTGCCCTCGGGTGCGACGGGCTACGACGTAGGAGTTGTCGAGGTCGCGTAAGAATCCGCCCGCGCAGGGCCGGGAACCGACATAATCGGACCGATGTCCGAGATCACTGCCACAGACACGGAGCGGACCGGCCTGAGCCTGGGCCAGGCCGTCGCGGTCGGCATCAACACGACCAGCCCGGCGTACTCCCTCGCCGCGATCCTCGCGCCCATGGCCGCCCTGGTGGGCTACGCGACACCCATCGTGCTCATCGTCTCCTTCATCCCGATGGCGCTCACGTCGCTGGCCTTCCTCTACCTCAATCGACGCGACCCCGACTGCGGCACGACATTTAGTTGGGTGACGCGCGCGCTCGGTCCGATGCCCGGCTTCATGGCGGGGTGGGCGATCACCGCCGCAGGCGTACTCGTGATCGGCAGCCTCGCGGAGACAGCGATGACCTACGGCCTCCTGCTCATTGGTCAGGATGCCCTTGCGGCCAACCGCATGGTGATCATCGCGGGTGCGGTGGTGATCATCATGATCATGGTGGTCCTCGCCATCGTCGGCTCGGATTCATCGATCCACCTGCAGAGCGTGCTCACGTACCTGCAAATCGGCATCCTGCTGGCCTTCGGCGGCTTCGCGCTCTACACCGCGATGGATCTCGGCCTGCCGTCCTTCACTGCTGAGTGGGTCAATCCCCTGGAGTACGGCGTTCAGCCACTGGTCGCGGCCATGCTGCTGGGCGTCTTCGCCTTCTGGGGCTGGGAGGCGGCGACCAACCTCTCTGAGGAATGCCGCAAGCCCTCGGATGCCGGCAAAGCGGGACTTCTCTCGACGGTGATCCTGCTGGTCACCTACGTCCTCGTGGCGATATCCGTCGTTCTCTACCTCGGCCAGTCGGGCTTCTTCCCCGTCGGGGAGTCGGGCCTGATCCTCGTCGACATGTCCCCGGCTGTTTTCGGACCCTTTGCCTTCCTCGTGCTGCTGGCGGTGGCCACCAGTGCGCTCGCGTCGACGCAGTCGACGATGGTGCCGGGCTCGCGCGCGGTGCTGTCGATGGCTCGGCGCGGTGCCCTGCCCGCAAAGCTCGGCCTGGTGAGCCCACGCTTCAAGACGCCGTACGTGTCACTGTTGGTGCTCGCCGTGATCGCGGCAGGCTGGTACGTCTTCGTGAGCTCGATCTCGGATACCGCGATGCTCGACACGCTGTCGTCACTCGGCATTCTCATCGCCTTCTACTACTCCCTCACCGGCATCGCGTGCGTCGTCTACTACCGCCGTCACGTGCGCCAGTCCGTGAAGGGCTTCCTCATGGTCGGCGTCGGGCCGATCCTCGGCTCCGCCGGGCTCGTCTTCATGCTCGTGGCCGCGGTCCATTCACTGTGGGACCCGGCTAACTCTGCCGGCGGCGCTGCGTGGGTGGGGCTATCGCCTCCTCTCGTCATCGCCGCCGCGATGTTCGGCCTCGGCGTGATCGTGCTCGTCATCCGCCGCTTCACGGCGCCAGCATTCTTCACGTCCACGCCTCCGGAACGGGCCGACATCCTCAAGCCACCCTTCGTGCTCGACGCGGAGAAGCCGCCCCCTCATGGCGGTATCGCGGTGGACTGCAATGACCAGACACACGTCATCACGCGCATGCTCGACGAGCGCATCACTCCCGAGCTTGATCGTGCGACGCCGCTCTATCTCGTGTTCGGTATCGAGCCGAGTGACATCTCCGGCGAGGAGTACGCCGCCACGCGCGAGGCGCTGGAGGATGACGGCGCGAAGATCCTCGGCGAGGTCCACCGCTATGCGCGGACCCTCGGCATGACGGAGGTCTTCAAGATGTACGACGCCTCGCATGCCCGGCAGTCCGTGGAGCACGTGGCGACGCTCATGGACGCGTCAGCGACGTGGTTCCCGCACCGCATGACCGCCCTGGACTGATTCCTACACGCGGGCGATAGCGCGTTCGACGAGGGCCGCCATCTGCGCGCCCATGTCGAGGCCTGCAGCTGCCAGGGCCTGCGGCACCAGGGATGTCTCGGTCATCCCTGGGGCGACGTTGACCTCCAGGAACCAGGGCGTGCCCTCGGCATCGATGATGAGATCCGAGCGCGACCAGTCGCGCAGTCCCAACGTCTCGTGCGCCGTGAGTGCCGCCTCGGCGGCCGCCTGGGCGACGGCGTCGTCAAGGCGCGCGGGCACGTGAAACTCCGTCGTGCCCGCGGTGTAGCGCGCGGCGTAGTCGTAGAAGCCGCCGTCGGCCGCGATCTCCACGGCGGGAAGTGCGACCGGGCCGTCGGGAGTTTCCACCACGCCCACGGCGACCTCCGTGCCGTCGATGAATCGCTCGAGCATGGCGACATCACCATAGGCAAAGGCACCGACCATCGCGGACGGCAGTTCTGCGGCCGCGCGCACGATGCTGACACCCAGTGCCGAGCCACCGCGCGCGGGCTTGACCACGAGCGGCAGGCCGATGCCACGCTCGAGCGCCGCCATCACTCCAGGTGCGCCCAGCTCACGGAAGGTCGCGTGCGGCAGGGCGACGGCCTCGGGCGTGGCGACACCGGCGCGGCGCACAAGAGTCTTGGCGACCGGCTTGTCGAAGGCCAGGCGCGATGCCGCCGCGCGGGATCCGACGTAGGGCAGGCCGAGGCACTCGAGCACATCGCGCACGGCGCCGTCCTCGCCCGCGCTGCCGTGGAGGAGGGGCACGACACAGTCGGGGGCATCGGCAGCCAGCTCGGCGAGCAGGGTGGCATCGACGTCGCGCTCGAGGACCTGCCAATCGGGGCGCGCGGTGCGCAACGCCTCCGCGACGCGGCGACCGGAGCGCAACGAGACATCACGCTCGGCCGAGAGGCCGCCGGCGAGGACGAGCACCTGCATGAAGTGACCCTTCGACTAGAGCAGATCGGGTGCGGGGTTGGCCGGGCCCTCTGCGTTGCGGAGGGTGTGACCCGTGCCGAAGGTGTGCGCGATCTCGAGTTCGGACTCGATGACACCTGAGAGGCGGCGCACACCCTCGCGAATCCGATCAGCATCGGGATAGCAGTAAGACAGGCGCAGGCTCTGCGAGCCCTGACCATCGACGAAGAAGCCCGTGCCCGGCACGTAGGCGACGAGCGCGGAGATCGCGCGCGGCAGCATCGCCTTGGCGTCGAGACCGTGCGGCAGTGTGACCCAGGAGTAGAAGCCACCCTGCGGCCGCGTCCACGTCGTGCCCGCGGGCATGAGTTGGTCGAGTGAGTCGAGCAGCGCATCGCGGCGCTCGCGGTAGAGCTCCCGGAAGACCTTGATCTGCTCGCGCCAGGGTTGGGTGGCGAGGTATTCACTCACGGTGAGCTGCGCGTAGTTGGAGGGGCACAGCACGGCCGACTCAGCCGCGAGGACGAGCTTTTCGCGCACCCCGTGCGGCGCGACCGCCCAGCCCACGCGCAGGCCCGAGGCGATGGTCTTGGAGAAGGAGCCGAGGTAGACGACCTGCTGGTCGTCGTCGGCACGAATTGCGCGCGGGGGAGCCCCTTCGAAGCCGAGTAGGCCATAGGGGTCGTCCTCGAGCACGAGGACCCCCTCGCGCTTGGCGATTTCGAGGATGCGCTGGCGGCGCTCCGGCCCCTGCGTCACGCCGGCAGGATTGTGGAAGCTCGGGATGGTGTAGAGCATCTTGATGCGCTTGCCCTCGGCGCGCACGCGCGTGATCGCTGCCTCCAGCGCCTCCGGCACGAGACCCTCGTCGTCCATCGCGACGTGTCGGATGTCGCACTCGTACGCGCGGAATACGCCGAGCGCACCGACGTAGGACGGAGCCTCGACGAGCACGACATCGCCGGGATCGCAGAAGACGCGCGTGACCAGGTCGAGGGCCATCTGCGACCCGGTGGTGACGATGACGTCATCGGGGTGCGCCGTGATGCCGACCTCGGCCATGACCTCGAGGATCTGGCCGCGCAGCGTGACGTCGCCCTGGCCTGAGCCGTACTGCAGTACCTCGGCGCCGCGATCGCGCACCAGGCGTGCCGCGGTCTCGGCGAGTGCGTCGAGGGGGAGGGCCTGGACGAAGGGCATGCCGCCCGCGAGGGAGACGACCTCGGGACGCGAGGCCACAGCGAAGAGGGCGCGGATCTCGGAGGCGGTCATGCCGCGGGCGCGTGCGGCGTAGGAATTCACCCACGGATCGAGCCGTGAACCACCGCTCATCGCACACCTCCCTCGACGTGGCCACAGGGACTATTCGCCCCGCTTCAGGGTCCCTATGCTGACGGATGGCACCGCCGAGACGTGGGATGGGGTGAGGGACATGGCCGATGAAGTCGCCCGCAAGGACGGATCCGTCGTGACCACCCTGTTCCTGGGGCTCCTGGTCTTTGCCGTGGGTGCGGCGGCCGGCTTCCTGGCCCGCCTGCTCTGGCCCCACTCCCGCTGAGGCTCCACCTGCACTTTTCGCCAGTTGCACGACGGTTTCGACGGCAGAAGGTCGTGCAACTGGCACAAAGTCACGACGACGGCGCGGGCAACCCGAAACTGATCAGTCGGCGGGGGCGAAGAAGCTCGTCACCGCGACCGCGATCGCTTCGCTGAGCGTGTCGCGGAAGCGGGGATCGGTGAGACGGGCCGCATCGCCTGGATGCGAGAGATAGCCCATCTCCACCCACACCGTGGGCATGGAGGTGAGCCGCAGCAGGTCCCAGGTGCGCGGGTGGCTGCGGCAGTCGGTCAGGTCAGTACGTCGGCACACCTCCGCTTGGATGTGCTCTGCGGCGATGCGCCCGCCCTCCGACTGCGCCCCACCGAGGGGTGCGCCGAAATAGAAGGTGGCGAAGCCGTTGGCGCCGGGAAGCTCGACGCGCTCCACGTGCAGTGACAGGACAAGATCAGCACTGGCCGTGTTGGCATACGACGCCCGAGCGGCCTCACCGACGAGTTCGGGTGCAGGTGTGCGCGTGTAGATCACCTGCGTGCCCAGCGCAGCAAGCCGTCCTTCGATCCGAGCGCACACGTCGGCAACGATCGTGGCCTCAGCGAGGGCGAAGCGCTGGTCGGCGTCCGCGCCCCCGGGATCGAGCACGATCACCTTGCCGGCGACACCCGAGCGCATGGCGTCCATGGCCTGGCGCTCGCGGATTGCGACTGCGTCGCCGTCACCGACCGTGCGGGTGAGGCGCTCCAGCGCCCAGTACGTCGTGAATCCGCAGGTGCCATCGGGCTCCATGCCGACATTGCGCTGGAATTCGCGCAGGGCGCTATCGGTCAGCGGCCCGAAGACACCGTCGGGCCGACCGCAGTCGAACCCCATTCGCGTGAGCCGGGTTTGCAGGTCGAGTACGTCGTCCCCACGGAGGAGGTGTCCGGGC
>Ga0315909_10000890_pt1 | contig 39922 bp, 53 predicted proteins | sample LakEriMetagenome_11_FD_203527 | JGI IMG/M metagenome (GOLD analysis project Ga0315909, IMG submission 203527) | Freshwater fungal communities from buoy surface, Lake Erie, Ohio, United States - Buoy 2 MA125 | ecosystem: Environmental > Aquatic > Freshwater > Lake | place: USA: Lake Erie, Ohio... | reverse complement strand
CATCCGAAGACCAGCAAAAAAAGGAAAAAAGAAAGGCGAACCTTTTAGATAAATTAATCGCTTCTTTAGTTATTGGAACCTTATGTTACATTGGAATTACATTCATAAATTGTAATTTTATGATTCCGGGTTCAATGGAAAGAGCAGACGCATTGGGAGGATTAGTAAATCCCCCACCCTTAGATTGCAAAGAATCTGAGAGCAGGGGATATAATGCTTTATTTACTTTATTTACTGCACTACTTGGACTAAAAGCAAAGATGGATGATTAAGACTTCCATAAGTCCCCTTCTGCTTTTCTTCTTCTTGCCAATCCTGCCTCCACATTAGAACCAGGATTTCTATAAAGATACAAGGCATCAGGTACTTTATCCCATTCCTTATTCTTCAAGACTTTTGTAATAGTATTGAAGTTAGTTCCACCATAAAAACCTGCACCAAGATTATATGCAAAAGAAAGTAAAGCCCCTCTTTGGTTGTCATTCATCTCACTCCAGTAAGGTATTTTTTGTATAGAAGGAAGAAATCTATTTTCAACATCAAAAACTAAAAGTCTATCTGCATACTCTTGAGTGATTCTTTTTCCTATTTTAAATGGTTGCCCATTAAAATCTTTAGTGCTTCCCCAACCAATAGTAATTGGCAACCCTCCTGTTAGTGGGTCTGGATAAGCATTTAAATGACAACCCTCAAACTCTTTTATCAATTCAATGCCAACTAACGGAACAGTATTATTAGTTGGCGTTTCTACTTTTTTACATCAAATAGTCTTCCCCATCCATCATTACCTTTAGGGCACCACCTACGAGAAAGGTCACTTCTCTTATAAACAGCACCTTTACCATTAGTTACTGCACCAGTATAACCATCGTTGAGTGATCCATAAGGATCATTTACGACATAATCTCCACTAGGAGTTTTGCCAATCACAACTACCATGTGTCCTCCCGTGGGGTTAGATAAAGGACCGCGATGAAGAATACCAATAACAACAGGTCTATCAGCGGCAAGCTCTCTATCAAGATCATCAAAAGTAAGACTGTAGGAGAAACTGGATTTAATACCGTATGACGCAAGAACCTTGGTCTGAACCAAATGATCAGTAGTGTCACCGATTGAAAAAACTTTTTGTAGATAGGCGTCGTCGCCTTTTGCTCCTTTTAAAGTACCTGGTTTGAAATACTCAAGGCACATAGCACAGGCAGAAGAATTGCAAGTTCTATTTGCATCTTTATAATTGTCTGTTTGTGGATAGAAGGGAACGGGTAAAATTGTTGATTGTGGTTTGTCTTCTTTTGATCTATAGATTCTCACCCAATTAGCACTATCTTCAAGCAAATCCTGAGACTTTAAAAGCAAATCCTTTTCGAGTTGATCAATTGCTGCAACGTGCTTTGGATTTTTTTCGTCATAAAACTTAAAAAAGTTATGAAGATCTATAAGCATTTTATTTTATCCAACCCTGCAATTTATTTATTAAAAAAGAGGGTTGTTACACCCTCTAATTTATTATTTAACTTTTCAGATAAGAAAGAATAGTTTCTGGATTAGTAACCTCATATGGGTCAGTATCCGCATTATCCCGTTTTCCTGCTTCTACAAATAACTTTTCAATAATTCCATCATTCACCACAGCAGCATAACGCCAAGAACGATCTCCAAAACCAAGATTAGACTTAGTTACAAGCATTCCCATAGATCGAGTAAAATATGCATTACCGTCTGGAATAAGTTTTACTTTCTCAATACCTTGACCTTTCGCCCAGGCATTCATCACAAACCCATCATTAACAGAGATGCAGTAAATATCGTCGATGCCACTACCAATAAAGTCGTCGTATTTCTCTTCGAATCCAGGAAGCTGATAGGCACTGCAAGTAGGAGTGAAAGCACCAGGCAGACTAAACAAGACCACACGTTTTCCATCGAAAAGTTCTTTAGAAGTGCGAGTTACAAATTCACTGTTCTCACGAAAAATAAATTCTACATTAGGAATTTCATATCCTTCTGCTCTCATAGAAACCTCCATCAGAACACGCCAGGAATAATTTGACCAGTAATAAGGTAAGAACCAACGGCTGCAACGAAACCAATCATTGCGAACCAACCATTAATACGCTCACTGCGCTCGTTAAAAAGATTTTTCATTTGTTTTCTCCTTGATAAGGGTGTCGTTGTTTGAGTTCAGGATTTGGTCGTGAAGGAACAACTGGGTTCCTTGACTTGTTTTTAATTACGATGAAAGCATCGTTCTGATAAGATACTGTTCCAAATGGTTTTGCCCATTTTGGATTTGCATTTGGACTAGTAGCAGTTCCTGTGACTGCTACACCACCAATTTCAACTGAAATATCATCATCTTTATCCCATCCAAGAGTTTCAAGAGCAATTGCGAATTGCCCAAGCATTCCAGGATTGCCCATAACTTGCTCCTCTGGTTCAAGGTTACCAATCACAGGTTTTCTTCCTGTTCAGTAAGAATTACACAATCACTGGTGGGATAAGCAACGCAAGTGAGAACCCAACCTTCTGCTTGTTGGTCATCATCAAGGAACGATTGTTCTTCATTATCAACGGTGCCAGAGATGAGTTTTCCAGCGCAAGCAGAGCAAGCACCTGCCTTACACGATGAAGGGAGGTCAACACCTGCCTCTTCTGCTGCTTCCAAAATATATTGGCCATCAGCACACTCGATAGTAGTTTCGGTGCCATCAGGGGATTGAAGAGTTACATTAAAAACGGTCATTAGTAAGTCTCACAAAGTTTTTCTACGGATGCTGCCAACAGAACGAAGAAGGCAACTGAGGTCATTGTAAAGATAGTTGAAGTCATTGTCAAGTCTCAAACTACTCCAAAGAAGAGGTGCCCAGTGAGAGCATAAGAAATAGCGCCAGCAACAATGCCGACCATAGCCCAGCGTCCATTCATTTTCTCCGCTTTCTCAGCATAGGGTTCAATACCATAACGCTCAAGGTCTTCTTTGGTCATATACATAGCAGGTTCTTTAGCGAACATGTTCATTTGACCAAATTCGTTTTTTGTTACAGTCATTTTTAGATTCATTAAGAATTGTTACACAATTATATAGGAAAAATAAAGAGGGGTCAAGCCCCTCTCGTAGTCATTTATACCTAATTTTGTCAGGATTTACTGACCAATGCGACCAACAGCAAGTCTTGAACGGTTCAGAATAGAACCAGAAAGAGGGACATATCCAAGGTCATCAGCAATAGATTGTGCCTTAGAGCTCAGAGCATAGTTCAAAGCATTACGAATATCATATGCCTTAGCACCATTACCAGTACGATATGCAAGAACCCAAGTCAAAGTAGAAATAGGATATGCATTTGCACCAGGAGGATTTGGATTTTCGCCAGCAAGATTAGCATCAAGTTTGATATTATTCAGAGCGGCAGCACCAGATGTAGCGGTAGGAAGAACAAACTTACCTGCCTTGTTTTGAATTGCTGCTGCCTGAATTTTATTTGCTTTAACAAATCCAGTATTCACATAACCGATAGAACCAGGGGTTTGACGGATGCGACCAGAAACACCTTCGTTGCCTTTTGCACCAACACCAGTAGGCCATTTAACTGCCTTACCTACACCTGGACCCCATCCACCAAAAGCATCAAGAGAGTTAGTGAATGCGTAAGTGGTTCCAGAACCATCAGAACGATACACAGGAGTGATAGGACCAGCAGCACATCCAACTTGGTTCCAGTTCTTAATCCGACCAGCAAAGATATCTACAGTTTGCTTCTGAGTAAGTTTCAGAGTACAACCAGGTTTGTTATAAGCAACATCAATCGTTCCACCCACCATAGGGATTTGAACAACACCACGCTTTACTTTGGCGGCATCCGCTGCGGAGATTGGTTCGTCACTTGCTCCGAAGTCAACTGTGCCCGCAATGAATTGACGAACACCAGCACCAGAACCAACGGACTGATAATTAACCCTACTCCCAGAAGTTCGTGCATAATCTTGGAACCATCGTTGATAAATGGGTGCGGGGAAGGTGGCACCTGCACCATTCAAAGCAGGTCCAGCAAGAGCAGCAACAGGAGCAGCAACCAGACCAACAGCAATAAAGTTTTTGAATTTCATAAAAAGTTTTTAGAAGTGAATTGACTTCATAAGTAATGATACTGGAAGACAATCTTAAAGTCCACTAAGATTTGGTTAAGGTTTAGGTTCCCTCATACCAAGAATTAATATACTTTTCTTGCTCTTCAGTAAGAGTATCAATCCCAATACCCATAGCAAGTAGTTTAAGTTTTGCGATTAGATTATCCTTTTCTTCAGGAACTGGATAAATTCCGGGTTCAAGTTTTCCTTTATTTTCTACAAGATACTCCACAGCAAGTGCTTGATTTGCGAAACTCATATCCATAACGGCAGAAGGATGACCCTCAGCAGCACCAAGATTTACAAGACGACCATCAGCAAGAACAATAATTTCATTATCTGGAGTTACATACTTTTTAACAAAAGGACGAACTTCAACAATTTCTGTTGACATTTCTTCCAGAGATTTTAAATCAATCTCATTATCAAAGTGACCAGAGTTACAAACGATAGCACCACTCTTCATAGCACGAAGATGATTCCTTGAGATTACATTTTTATTGCCAGTTACAGTAATGAAAATATCACCAATAAAAGCAGCATCTTGGATAGTTGTTACTTGATAACCCTCAAGAGTTGCCTCAATTGCCTTTACGGGATCAATCTCAGTGACGACCACATTTGCTCCCATCCCTTTGGCGCGAAGAGCAACTCCTTTACCACACCAACCGAACCCAACAACAACCACAGTTTTTCCAGCAAGAAGAATGTTAGTTGCACGAATAATACCATCAAGAGTAGATTGACCAGTACCGTAACGATTATCAAAGAAATGCTTAGTTTGAGAGTCATTTACATTAATCGCAGGGTGCTTAAGAACCCCATCATTAATCATCGCACGAAGACGAACAATACCAGTAGTGGTCTCTTCTGTAGTCCCGATCAAATCGGACACCTGTTCAGGACGATTCTTAATAAGTGTTGCTACTACATCAGATCCATCATCGATAATAATATTAGGACGATGATCGAGGGCAATGTTTATATGTTTCATATAAGTATCATTATCCTCACCCTTAATAGCAAATACAGGAATGTCACAATATTTTACAAGGGCAGCAGCAACATCATCTTGAGTTGAAAGAGGATTACTCGCAATCAACATGGAATCAGCACCAGCATTTTTAAGTGCTATACAAAGATGAGCGGTTTCTGTAGTAACGTGATTACAAGAAACTAAACGAACACCTTCAAGAGGTTTTTCTTTAGCAAATCGTTCTTGAATTTGCTTAAGAACGGGCATCTCTCTTCCTGCCCATTCAATTCTTTGTTTGCCAAGTTCGGCAAGATTAATATCTTTAATATCGTATTGCATAAGTTTAAACAGAAAAAAAGGAGGGTTTCCCCTCCAGTTAATTATAGAGTTAAAATATCAGAACTTGAAAGTTGTCTGAATTACGCCACCCCAATTAGAGGAGTTATCAGCAAGGCGCTGATTGTCACTTCCGTAGATGATAGCAGGAGTGACGCTGATGTTATCAGATACTTGATACTTGTAGAAGATCTCAAGCATAGTTGCCTTTTCAAGATCTTCTCCAGTAGGTGCCTGACCGATAGCAACACCAGCAGAGTTACCATCAACAAACACATCATCCCAAGTCAAACCAGCAAACCAGGATTGACTGTTCGTAGCATCACTAGGAGTACCACTTACAGTGTTCCAACCATAACCACCAGAGATAGAGGGAACCCAACCAGATTGAGTGGGTTGCCAATATGCGTTGATGGCATAACCATTAGAGGTTTGACCAGGAACCAGAGCACCAGAAGCACCGTTCAGACCGTTATAAGTGCGGACACGAGTACCTTCAGTACCATAACGATAACCAAAAGCAGCACCCCAGTTAGTACCACGATAACCAACTTGTGCCAAGGTATTAAGAGCACCAGACTTGTCAAACTCACCAGTAGAACTATCAGCACCATTCTGTGCCACATAGTTTACACCAGCAACAAGACCTTTCTTACCATACTGAACACCAAAACCTGAACCAGTTGCCTTGTTATAAACACCAGGAGCACCTGCTACTTGGAAGAAGTCAAGAATGTTTGACTTATAAGCAGTAGGAATCCAAGCCATTTCAGTGTTACGAACCAGAGCACCAGCGGTCAGGGTGGTGCTACCGTTGAACACAGGGAACTGATAATACAGACGGTCAATAACTACGTTGTTGCCAACTTCACTAACAGTGTTGTCTGCTTTATCCAGTTTAAAGATTGAAGAACTGGAACCGAAAGGATTGCTGCTGAAGTTAGAAGAACGCAGACGGGTCTTGAGAAGATCCTTACCAGTGAAAGAAGTGTCCAGATTCAAACGCAGATCATAGTTAAATGCAGTGTGAGTGATGTCGCCATCCTTGGTTTGGTAATTATCTACGCCACCAAGAACAAAGTTTGCTTCACCACGCAGTTTAGTTGTGGTGGAGAACTGTTGTGCTTCAAGAGTGGTAACCTGTGCTTCCAGTTTATCTACACGGCCACGAAGAACAGCGAGTTCTTGAGCAAACTCTGCCTGCAGACGCTTGAGTTCATCAGTAACTTCAGTCACACGATCCAGGCAAGCGTTGAGCAATGCTGCTGCCTCATAGCGGGTCATTGCACGACCACCACCAAAGGTTCCATTAGGATAACCAGCAACGCAACCATAACGCTCTACAAGGTTGCTGAGTGCTTGGTATGCCCAATCAGTAGGACGGACATCTGAGAATTGAGTGACGCTTGTAACCTGTTCTGAGGAATATTGGTTGACTGCTGCCATATTCAGATCTGCGGCATTCGCAGCAACAGGAGCAACCATTCCCATAGCAACAGGTGCAAGCATCAGTTGTTTGAGTTTCATAAAAGTGTTTTAGTACTAAACGACATTTAGATTGTTAAGAATTACAACAGTATTCTTAAGTACTTATTTAGTGTAGTAGATACTTAAGATTCTGTCAAGGGTCTTGTTGTTGGAAAGTAGAATTTTCTGTTATCCGACCCAAATAAGGATCATAATTCATATAATCTCTAATATCAATACTTGCGCCATTTTGTTGCCAGTACTGTGAAAGAGCCTTGTGGTTTCCTCTATGGAAAGCATCAATATGTTCAGGATGAATACTAGATCCCAATTCAATCCTATAAAGAAGAAGAGGAATTGAATAGGTATTTCCAGAATTATAAATCAAGTCATCGGCAACAGGACGTGGTTTAACTCCATTATCGAGTTTATACTTATCACCACGAACATGAAACTTCAAAAGTTTTTCTGCATGATGTCTGGTAATCAAGTAACAAGCTGTAGAAAAATCATTTACAAATCTTTTATGAAGTTTAACGTGAATATCACCAGTACAAATAATTGCCAACTGAATCACATCCCAATCATATGGAATATGAGAGTAAAAATCCTGCCAAATAAAATTCCAGTATTTTACAAGATCTAAATTGCAGTCATCTTCCATAATAATTGCATATGGACTATCGGAGGTTTCCATCCAATACTTAATTGCCTTCAAGTGAGAAGTTGTACATCCAATCTCACTTGAAGACATCATATCTGGATATTTTCCTTTAATAATACCACTTAAGTCATCTTCACGACCATCGTATGCAGATATTCTAGTATAATTTTCTATTTCCCAATATTGAAATTGGTCTTCCATATATTTTCGTCTTTCTGGTTGCTCATCAAGATTCAAATAATAGATTGGACCAAAATTTTTTAATTTGTATGTTGATTTATTTTTGTCCATCAATCCAGTCCTTTAAATTTACTTTCGGATCCCATCCAAAAACAGTTTTCAATTTCCCATTATTTGCAAGAGTAGTTCTCGCCTCACCAATCCTTGGCGGAATGTTAATTTTGTTTGAAGAAATAGCACTTGCAATTTCATTGATAGAATAGTTAATACTATTGCCAACATTATAAACTTCTCCATAGTATTCACAATCAACATCTTTAAATGCGGCAAGAATATTTGCAGATACAACATCAGAAACATGAGTAAAATCTCTACGTTGTTCACCATCACCAACTATGGTTAATGATTCTCCAGCAGCACGTTGACGTAAGAAAATTCCAATAACGGGAGCATATTGTCCATTAATAGGAGAGCGTTCTCCATAAACATTAAAATATCGGAATACTATGGTTTTTAATCCAAAGAGTTTTGTATACATTGAACAGAGTTTTTCACCTGCAACTTTAGATACAGAATATGGATTCAAACAGTCGTCGGGTTGTCCTTCATGATTAGGAGGTTCATTAAAACCATATCCAGAAGAAGTTGAAGAGTAAATAACTTTTTTTACCCCAGCCTCTCTAGAACATTGAAGAACTGTACAAGTACCAACACAATTTTTTGTAACTGCTTCAATGGGATTTAAAATTGCAGGTTGTATTCTCGACTCCGCAGCTAAATGAAATACGTAATCAACTCCGTCATAAAGAGGTCTTGTTTTTTCATAATCTAAAATATCATATTTGTAATTTTCAGATTTGCGATTCCAGTAAAATTCTTCATTAGACTCTGCACTTTCATTATCAATTGCAATTACTTCGTATCCAGATCTAACCAATTCATCAACAAGATTGGATCCAATAAATCCTGCTGCCCCTGTAACCAAACATTTAGTCATATTCTTTATACCGTATTTTTTTATTTAAAATAGATTCATAAATTTGTGTTTTTAATTTGGTTGAAGAATAATTATGAGATTGTCTATCTAACCAAATAATATCGATATTAATTTCTTTTCCAGAATAAGAACCATCTTGATAATCTGTTCCTAAAAATCTAACCTGATATTTACCGCTCTTAAGATAATCATGAAATTCGTCTTCAACAGAATAATATACCACACTATCTATGTTTTTCATAGACAATAAAATTTCTGTTCTTTCAGCAATAGAATGGACTGGTTCAAGTTTATGTTTTCTTTCTAAAGACGGATCAACGTGAAGAGCTATTGTTAAATGATTACAATATTTTTTAGAATCTTTAAACATTCTAACATATCCAGGATGAATTATATCAAAAGCTCCAGCAATAATACCTCTTTTTAGAGGTTGCTGCTTTTTCCAATCTTCAACATTTACTCCCTTATCATCAATAAAAATATCTGCAGTCGGTTTACAAAACATTGGAAATAATTCATGGTACTTAAATCCCCAATCACTAAGTTGTTTTTTAGTTAGTTTAGTGTGGTCGATACCAGAACCCTTTCCTCTGGCAGTTTGCATAATGATATAATTACCTTCATCATACAAACGATTTACTTGCTTAACCATAAACGAAAATGGTTGAGCATTTTCATAATCGGGGTTTCCATTTTCTTTGTTTGGAGTATAACAAAGAGTTCCATCAATATCAAAACAATATCTCATACAACTCCATGAAGAAATATTTGATGAACACACTCAACAATTCCATAATCATTACTGCCAATGTGGTAATCCCAAAGAGAACTATTAGCAATGCTTCTTGCTTTATTGGAAGCATTAAATCCAGTCAAAATCCCATATGGAATTGAAGTATTTTCACAATATTTAATACAATTAATAATATTTTTAGACTCTCCTCCAGAACTAATTAGAATACAAAGAGTATCTGCTTTTGCATAATACTGAAGAAATTTACAGTAAGCATTCTCCATCCCAAAATCATTGACAAAACATGTTAACATTGACGGGTCAGAAAATACCATAGAATTTTTGTTGTGAAATTTCACATAATCTTGCGAAATATGCGAAGCAACAGAATTGCTCCCACCATTTCCAAGAATAATAATATTATTATATTTTCCAAAGGCATCTTTGAACTTTTCAAATTCTTTTTCCATATTGGCACATTGAAGTGCTTTAATATATTCGCTGAAAGGATTATTCATTTTCGCTTTAAATACAAAGTAGAATTTAATGGTATCATAATTTTTTCCCCTTTACACCATCCAAAGATACATTTATTTTAATAGAAGAAAACGGTAAAGTCAATTTATTCTTCTTTGAAAAAGTTAAGAAAAATCCCCCATTTCCTGCGCCGCATAATTTATGCGAAATTACTAGAGGATTATTTATTAAATAATTGTCAATTTCCATGATTTTTGAATTCTCACTGATCATAGAACTTGTTTTTTTCTTTTGGTCCCAACTCTCATTTAAAAGATATAAAAATTCCTCATAATCTTTATTAATGATTGAATCATAAGCTTTTTCAAGTGTGGGTAAAAGAGGAGAAATTTTATCAAGATTGCAACTTATATCTTTGAGGATTTTTTTAGAATTGCGCGTAACACCAGTAAAAATTAAATGTGCATCATAATACTCAAAAAGTTCGGTTGATAAAAAATTGTACTTTATAATTCCACCTTTTTGGAATTCGATTCTCTTAAATCCACCTATCCCACAACCATAAGGATCTTGATATCCACAGTATGGGTTAAATTCTCTTTCCAAATTATAAGCAATTTCACAAATTTCTATATCAGTTAGATGTAAATTGTTTGACAAAGAAATACACTTAATCAAGGAGATAATATAAGAAGATGATGAAGCTAATCCACTTCCCTGAGAGTAGGCATCACTAGTCATAGAAACAAGAGAAGGAGAAACTTTAAAGTATTCTAATACAACTCTAACTAATTCATTTTGAATTTCTTTAGTATGAAGAACTTCTTCTCTTTTTGAATAATTGATAATATACTTATTACCTTCTTTATTGTACCCAATTTTATCTTCGTGAAGTGTAATGTATGTTTTTAAATCGCAAGTAAAACTTATAACAGATCCATATCCATATTGTTCCACAAAATATGGATTATCTGTCGAACCACCAAATAATGAAACTCTTAAGGGGCAAGAAGAAACGTACATTAGATTACAATCCAATTATCAACATAAAGATCTCTGGTATTCTTATCGGCATATAAAGGTCCAAACCACATTTTTGGACATATTACTTTTTTGTTGGGATTATTTTGCAACCAAGCACCCCACCAAGATAAACTACTGTTTGCAATTATAGAATGTGAACATAAAGACATTAAACATAAATCAATGTAAGGAGTATAAGATCCGTCTGGATATTTATCCGTTGGTTCAGAAATAAGAAATCTATCGCTATTAAAAAGTTCTTGTTTTTTACACCACTCAGGAGAATCTGAAAAAATAATAACTGGTTGATCTTTATCAAAAAATTTCAATGCTTCTTCATAATACTCAATTGGTTGAGGTGGATGTTGACCAGAACACTGAGTATAAGACCATTTAAATCCCCTAGAATCCACTAAATTGGGATCACCTCGTCTGACGTGAAGCATAATGGGTTCTAAGTTATGATATTGAGATATCATTTCCTTACAGGGATTTAAATATTGTTCTATAAAAGTAAAATCACTACGAATTTCATTTGAAATATGTCTAAAGTATTTTTCTGTTTGAAAAAATCCATATAAACTTATGTTATCCGGACAATTTTCAAATAAATCCGAATCAAAATCAAAAGATTTTTCCTGAATGTATGAAAAATCTTCCATAACTGCTAGATTTTCTTCCTTTACTGATTGTAGTTTAAAGCACTTATGGAGACTATAATTTTCTATTCCAGATATGTTAAAAGGAGGAATGCACCAGTCATAACGATGATATGATGCAATTCCCCTTAGGGCAGCATACTCAAACATTTGATTGCCTAATCTGCCAAGATTTCCTATATGATTAAATGCCAACATATTTTTTAAGATAAGATTGATAAGAATAATATTCTTTAAGTTGATTAGAACTCATTTTCTGAAGTGTCTCCCACAATTCAAAATTTTGTTTCATATATGGATTTCCTTGAATCGATGCTGGCCAAGAATTTCTTCCTCTACTATGTTCCAAATGATAAATCAAATTATCAACTCTACCTACATTATACCCTAAAGTTTTAAATCTATAAAATCTCTCTTTGTCTTCTGGAGAAGAACCTCTGAAATTTTCATTCTCCATACCACCTTCAATATAGGACAATCTATTAAAAAATTGAACCCAACCAAAATCAGAAGTAGAGATATTAGACTTTGAATCCAATATATTAAAATCGTAATTCTGATTAAGAAAATCAGAAACTAAAGCGTCGTTTGCTAGTATTTGTTTTTGGTATGTTCCATTTCCATAGGGATAAACAAGATCATATCCTTCATTCAAAATCATATTATATGAACTAACATATGATTTCAAAGGTAGAAGAACATCGCAATCGTAATTAACAACTATTTCAGTATCACAGAGAGAAATCATTTCATTCAAAATCTGCATCCTATAAAATACAGGATCATCGGAATGTTCAAAAATATGCAACAAAGAAATTTCTTCTTTACCAAGAAACTCTTTTATTTGCGGAATAACTTTATGTTCAAATACAGGATTATTATCTACCTCTTTTACTACTATTTTTGTATTAAAATTTCCAAGTAAAAAACATAACAAGGTAATAATATTTCTCATTCTATCTTCAGATTCAATTCTTAAAGGAATGATGAAAGTGGATTTTGATAAATCAATCATTTGGATATTTCCAGGTTTTAAAAAATTCTGAATGTTTGTTTTGTATATATTCAAATTCACTCTGTATGAATTGCCAAGAAGATCCATCTGCTTCAATAACTATGTCATAGTTATTAGAAAATTTCGCAGAAACTCTATCTTCTCTTATCCTACTTGTAGTTAAAACATCATTTAAAAAATAAGGCAATCCATACTTCATTCTCAGACGGTGATACCACTCATGGTCAATTCCCATAGTTATATTTGTATCAAAGTATTCTTTACAGTCATTCCTAATAGTAATATTAGTAGGAGCACCAAGGAGATTATTTCCAACTAAAAGGTGGTCAGGATATTGAGGAATTTTCTCATTAAAAAAATTTTTCCCGTCATAAGTATGATTAAATCCATTTACTAACCAGGATTTACCACTTTCTTCCAAGGAAGAAACTATTTTTTCTAATGCACACTTTGATACAAAAAAATCATCATGGTGTAAAATTTTTATATATTTTCCAGAGCAATAATCTAAGCAATAATTTGCATTAAATGTAGGAATGCCCTTGCCATAAAAATTTTTAATGTAAACCACTTTAATTTTTTTAGAGTATTCTTCACACAAATTTAAAAGAATATTACTTTCAGAATGATCAGATATGACAACTTCATAATCCGAAAAATTTTGTTCTTCTATAGATTGTAAAGCATCTTTTAAATATAGAACACCTGCATTGCCATGAGCATATGCAGGTATTGCGATAGAAACTTTTACAGAACTTTCCATGTTTTTGGAATCAAATCAACAGTAGATACAGATTTGGCAGCTGGTCCATACCATTTTTTAGGAGCAATAACTTGACTAGATCCAGATAACCAAGCACCCCACCACGAAAAAGAAGAATTTGCGATAATATGGTGAGTGGACATGGACATTAAACAGAGATCTATTAAATTCCAACCAGAGTCAGAAATCATAAAACGGTCAGAAGAAAATAAATCTTGAGTCTTACACCACTTTGGATCATCTGAAAAGATTATAACAGGAATACTTGAATCAAATTTTTCTAGAGATTCCTTATAATATTCCAACTCACACAATGGATGATAGTATGATTTATTGACATAATCACCTCTTCTTATATGAAGAGAAACAATTTTATCAAAGTTAAATTCTTCTTTGCATGGTTTTAAAATTTCATCTTTAAAAGTAAAATCTTCACGAATACTATCAGATATATTTTTAAAATATTTTTCTGTCTGAAAAAATCCATAAAGACTTACGTTATCTGGACAGTTATTAACATATTCTAGGTTAAATACGTGTGATTGATTTTCTTCTTCTTTATAAAAGTCTCCAGAAACATACCCAGTATTTTTTAGATTAGGTAACGTGAATGCTTCAAATAATTGGTGCTGATTCCATTCATTTTCAAAATTAGATTCAGGTATCATAAAATCATATCCATGTTTAGCAGCAATGCCCCTCAATGCTGCATATTGAAACATTTGATTTCCAAGTCTTCCGTTTTTTCCTAAATGATTATATCCTATCATAACTTTGTGCCTGGTGGTAAGTGATAATGAAAACCGAATGGTTTAATTCCCTTCGTTTCTGGAAGTGGTTTTTCATGAGAAAACCTAGAAGCTACTTCAACTGGGGCGAATTTACAACCAAGAACTTCATAAATGTGTCTATTATGTACACAAATACAACCATCCTCGGCAGTATCATTCGCGTTCATATGCTTATAAAATTTTCCCCAATTCACATCAAAATGAACATAGGCATTTAAAGGGACTTCTAAAAGTTTTTTACTTCTTAGAGAAAATCCCCCATTACCAACCCTGTGATGATTTCCCCATGGGTCAAGATAAGAGTGATCAACATATTCCCAAGGTGCTCCAATATAGTCATATGTTAACCAAAGAGGATCCCATTGCTCAGGATTTATTACAAATCCATCAGCTTGAATAACAAGACAATGAGAAGTGTTTACATGCCTATACAAATCAAAGATCATATAATGACTATACGAATCTATAGAAGTAATTGGATTGCATTTTTCTATAGAAATTCCATTTTCAATAAAACCCGAAGGATTTTGATCGGTTACAAGTTTAACATCTCCAAAATTAATTTTTTGCATACTTTTTTGAAAAGCATATAAAGTATGCTCAAAGTTTACAGAAGAGACACAAATTAGAGTTACATCAGGAAGATTTAACATCATTTCTCACAAACAAAGCATCGCCACCATTACATTCTGGATAAGCATAGTCTACATACTTCCAATTAGCAATTAAAGTAAAATCGGATAACAACTCTTGAAGTTGTTCAAAATAAACCTGATTTTCATACATATCCTGATTGTAGTACTCAGTATATACATAATCGACATTTTTCAATGTTTTTTTGCCACCCTCAAATATTTTTCCTTCAGCACCTTGAGTGTCCATCCATAAGAAGTCAATGTGCTCTATATTATGCTCTTCGCAAAAACTATCTAAAGATCTAGTCTCCACTTCCGCGCTGTCATCGAACACAATATGAGGCCACCCCTTAAGTTGATCTACAGGTTTGTGAATTGAACCAGAGTACCTACCCCTACTATATCCTTTATCATCGTATCCAGTATCTCTCGATCTATAAAATGTTTCTTTACCATCAGTGTCACTCATTGCATATGGGTGAAAAATATGCCTAGAATCAGAAACAATATCATCGTTTAAATCACCCACACAATTTTCGACTCCCAACTCAGTCATTGCTTTAATGTTAATTGGTTCTGGATCGAAAGTGTAAATTTTAATATTATCTCCAAATTTATTAAGAAACTGACGGGTATCTCTGCCATCAGCACAACCAACTTCGAAAATTACAATTTTTTCTTTTTCGCCAATTAATGATTTAATCTCATCTACAGAAATTCCCATGTCAATCTCCTAAAATTCTTTTTTGTAATTGAAATAAATTTAAAAACTTGTCCAAAGCAATTGTTTTATAATAATTGTATTGGTCATTCATCCAGGGTAAAGTATTACTTGCGTTTTTATAATGGAATATAAAAGAGTCTGTAATTACATTTTCATCCTTTTCTAATTTAATAAAGTCAACATATGTAGGTCTAGGAAATTCATTTTTCCTAGAAATTTCAATTATCTTAGAATAGTTATCGTGAACATATTCCCAGTAATTATCCCTGTCAGTTTGATGCGGAAAGGTTTTAGTATTTGAATGCTGGTAATCGTTAATCTGCACTGTACATTCTTCAAAATCTGCATACATTTGGGAACAACCATTTATACAAATTTCATAAGGAGGGTTGATATCAACTAACAATCCCCATTGGTCAACATAAAGTTGATTAAGTTGATCTTCATATTTTTGAAGATAATTATAAACCTCTCCCCCAACGTCTACTGCGATTCCATTAATCTTCCCATATCCCCAACTAATTTCACTTGGATTTGGCATATTTGGGATATCAGCCATGACAAATCCGTTCCAAGGATATTTGAAAGCTATTTCACCTCGGTTATCTTCATTTACATATTTTTTATTGTATCTATATGAGGGTACATATGAAAAATTATATCCTTCCATTATATCAACAAATGATACGTCCTTTATCAAGAACATATCCGAATCAAGAATAACTGTCAGACAATCATTTTTACAAATGTAATTTTTCCAACCCCAAGTATAGGAATAAGCACATGCAATGTTTCCATTCAAATACTCATCTCCTTCAAACATTTTTTCTCCATTCATGTATTGAAGTTCTGGATCTAATTCTACTCTGATACATTCAATGTTCAATTTTTCGCATATTGAATTGATTTGTTCTATTTTATTTGAATCAAATCCACCATCGCCACCGCCCCTTTCATTATTGAAAACAATAAATTCAAAGTCATCTTTTACATGTCGTTTAATAGTGTTATACTGAAGTTCGATAAAATCAGGTCTGTTGTGGGAATATGTATAAATTTTTACTTTTTTCATTTTAGGTTAGCGTAAAAAGAATTTTTGGAGCGATAATCATTATATTCTATTCTGCAGTCAGTGCCTATCATTGGTTTACCATTCATATCAACATATAACCATTCGTCAACTATATTATCATCACCCCTCCACCATCCATTAGAAATCTTAAAATCAGTCCAATACTTTGGTGCGACAATAGTTTTAAACTTAGTATTAGTCCAACAAGGCCAAAAAGAAAAAGTAGATGCAGATATAATAGCATACTTTGCATTGTTTAGAATTGAATAATCAACTCCAATAGGACCACCAGGATACTTGTACCATCCAATGCTCCCCTGAAGTGTATCTTTCTCTTCCATAATTGCAGAACCGACAATTGTTGCCCAAGGAATAAACTTTTGAGCATTAACTGGGTCATCTGTCACTACAACAAATTTCATATTGGGATTTATTCCCTGTATTATTTTTGCTGCATTATGATAATATTCTGGTGGGCACCAAGCACTTCCAGTAAGATAATCTCCTCCTCTAAATTGAATTACGCAGATATCATCTTTAGAAAAATCAGTAAATATGAAATCTGTTTTTAACCATTCGATAATATCATCTTTTCTATCTTTAATATATCCAATTTTCTGAAAACATCCTTCAATTTTTGTATTGTCTTCAAGATTATTCCAAAGATAGTCATCAAAAATCATAGCGTCATCTCCACCCATTTCTGGTGGATATGGATCAAACCTTTCTTTGTAATAATTTGCGATTCCCTTAGGAAGTTGTGTTGGTGGTCCACCCTCTGGTCCATATCCACCTACAACTTTTTTGCCAAAATCATATTTTGACATGAACTGAGATCCTTTAAATGGGTTTGATTTTTTAACACCCCATTCATACCCGTGGCGTTCTGCAATAATTCTGGGAACGACTAGATTCCACAATTGATTTCCCAATCCAGAACCACTATAAATTTCAGATACAATCATTTAATTAAATGCGAATACTTTTCTTTATTTTTCACAATATAATCAGGAAAACTATCATCAAGTTCTACTGTTTTATATTCCATCCAATATCTAAAAAATATATCTTTATTGTTGGAGATATTATTGATTATATTATTTTTGACCTCAGGAGTATTATACTGCAAATCACAAAAAGAATCAATCTTTTTTCTAATCATTTCTTCACCGCCACAATAAGTGAAATGCCATCCCCCATTTGTAATTATTGATCCAGTTAACTTATTGTCGTCTTCTGTCGCTTCCCTAATATCATCAACAGTAGTATTTTTTAAATACTTGTAAGTACATGCTCTTGTTCCAAACCAATTGCCAGAGTAAAAATTATTAAGATAATAAACATAACAATTTTGCTGAAATGTAAAATGAGAACTATCAGTTATCCACTTATCTTTATGCTCCAAAACTTCTGGGTTTGGAATCTCATCAATATCACTTGTCAAGATTAAATCTTCATCTTTAAAAATATTTAAATTTTTAACTGAATTTCTTGAGTATATTTCACGATCCCAGGGACTTTCTACTTCTGGAACATTGATATAATTATGAACTATTTTATCTTCCCACTTAGAAAACTTATCTTTATTTTGCAGGTAAATACTTTCCTTTGGGTTTCCCGAAAATGTAGTGTCTCCTTCAGTTAAGATAAATTTATCGACATACTTATCTAAGATATTTAATCTAATTTCAAGAAGTTCCAATTCATGGTTGAATATAAAACAATCATAAACGCTCATTTTTCATTACCTCAAATATTTTTGAAATACCAGATTCTATAGTTGTTTTTGGCATCCACCATTTCATAATATATGCATCTGGTCTATTTTTTTTATCCATTTGAACACTATCCTTTTCCAAAGAAGGTTCTAATTTTACTGTTTTTCCAATAAGATTAAATTGTCCAGCAATAATGCTTGCTATATCAATAATTTTCGTAGACCGAAAACTTGTTATATGAAGATTGTCTTCAGAAGTAAATTCGTCAAAATTGTTCATAATAGATTCAAGAGCTTCGCAACAATCTTCCGCATAAAGAAACTCACGTTCTTCTTGCCCATCAGTGAGCATATCAATTACACCAGTTTCAAATCCCTTACGGATAAAGTCTGTGATGACGTGTGCCTTTTCATGGTCCCTCTCTATTCCATACACATTCCAGAATTTAACGATAAGACCATTCAGAGATTTAGTATAAAGTTCTCCCACATTCTTAAGAACACCATAAGGGGAATAACTCATATTACTCATCTGCGATGAAGCAAATACAAACCTCTTATTATACTTTTTTAGAAGACCAAAGGCATTTGCCATTAATCGAGCATTATTATCAATGAATTGAAACGTATGTTGATACTTCTTGAGATATCGAGACCCACCAACATCGAATGCAAGAAAGAAAATAAAGTCTGAATCTTTAATATTGTCTTCCAAGTTTTGATTTGGAATAATTGTCATATCATGTTCTGGACCATTAACTACATCAAACTCATTTACCTCATAATTTTTATTTCTGAGGTATTCAGTTAGATATGCACCAACCTGACCAGAACTTCCTAATACTGTTACTTTCATAAAAAACTACCTATTTTTATTTTACTTTACAGCAGATATAAACACTTCCAGAGTAATCCCACCTCACAGTACTATTAAAAATATATCCAAAATGGTTTTGGTCATTTTTTCCACCTTTTAAAATTTCAAATCCATTTTCAATCAGTTTATCTCTCCACCAATCAGCAGGAAAAACTGATTGATGTAGTTTATAAAATTTTAGAGAAGAATCACTTTCATCATAAGGAGGTTCTACAATATTATCATTAGAATCCCTAACTTGAACGTCTGGAACTAGAGAAATGCCAAAAGCACATATTCCGCCAGTCTTTAAATGATTTCTAATATTTTTCAATAGGTTATCTATCTTGTCTTCACTAATATGTTCAAAAACCTCTTCGGAATGGATAAAGTCTGCCTTCAGAGGTTCATCGTTCAAATATAGTTGATAATCTTCAGATATATCACACAAAAATAAATTTTTATTATGATATTTTTTCCAATTTGATTTTCCTTCACCCTCCAGTACGTGAGAACTACCCTCCAATCCAATTGCAATATCTCCTTGTCGAATAAAATCAACAACAAATTGTCCGCCAGAGCACCCAAGATCAATCATGACAATTTTTTTGTCTTGAAAATATTCAGTTACTTCGGATATTAAATCTAATGAAGAAAAATTATCTCTTACACACCCATGCGGACAAAGATGATCCGGTGATGTCAATGCAACAGGATGTTTTGTTTCTAATCTAATCATAGTTTGTTTATAACCAATAAAGTATCATCTGGTCGGTTTTTATAACTTCTTAAATCCAACCATTTATGGTTTTCTTTAAATTCGTCGGGTATTACTTTTAAAAATTCTTCATAACAGTTTGGAAATAAATGTTGCTGAATATCTTCAATAATATAAATTCCACCCCTTTTCAGTAAAGGAAGATAAATCTCTATTGCCTTTAACTGAGTATCCAAATCATGACATCCATCATCGATAATAATGTTAAATTTAGGTAATTTTTTTACAATTTCTGGATTATATGCATCTTCAAAATAATAAGTGACTCCTTCTATATTTTTATACTTTTCTAACAAAACATGTTCCCTGTTATCTATACCGACAACATGGACAGAATTTTTAAAATACTCTTTCCATAATTTTAAACTTGCCCCAAGACTAATTCCAATTTCCAAAATAGAAATTTTTTTGTTCCTATAAGGCGCAAAAGCACTTTCATAAAACTGCTCAATGTAACAGTGAGTACAATTTTTATCCGTATCGGGTTCAAGACTAAAATCTTGAAGAATTTGTTTAAGTGTCATTTGTTAATTTGTCCTAGAATCCAGTTATATGTTTTGCGAATACCCTCTTCCAGAGTCTGTGAATAGTCCCATCCCAATTTTTCTCTAATCAAATCATTGTTAGAATTACGTCCACGAACACCAAGAGGAGCATCAAGAATATGATTCTTTTCAACACTCTTACCAGCAACCCTAGCAGCAGTATCTACAAGTTGATTGATAGTAACCATTTCTTCAGAACCAATATTAACTGGTCCAATGAAATCACTATCCATCATTCTGCGGGTCGCTTCGATGCATTCATCAATATACAGGAAGGAACGAGTTTGTAGGCCATCTCCCCACACTTCGATTGTTCCACCTTCCTCTGGAAGATAGGCGACCTTACGGCAGATTGCTGCCGGTGCTTTCTCTCTTCCACCTTCCCAAGTTCCTTCTGGTCCAAAGATATTATGATACCTAGCAACCCGAACAGGGATCCCATAATTACGATTATAAGCGAAAAACAACCGCTCTGAGAACAATTTCTCCCAACCATATTCAGAATCTGGATTTGCTGGGTATGCAGAGTCTTCACGGCAATCAGGGTTTTCGGGATCCAATTGATTGTGTTCTGGGTACATACAAGCAGAACTAGAATAGAAAATTTTGGTTTGGTAGTCTAACACTGGACGAACACATTCTACGCTATTATCAACGCCATTAAACGTTTCATTCAATTGGTGTTGCGATTCAAGGACGTTTAGGTTAATTGCTGCAGAGTTGTGCATGATATCTGCATCATTTTCTCCTGTGAAAACAAATCCTGCCCCACCCATATCGGCGGCAAACTGGTATATTTCATGGAAAGGACGAATGTAACGATAAGGAACAGAATTATAAAAATTACCTTGCTCACCTTTAAATTCAAGAACACGACGAACAAAACTCATATCCCTCAGGTCTCCCTGAATAAATTCATCTGCATCAGAAATTGAAAACTCAGGATACTTAAGATCTACTCCACGAACCCAATATCCTTCTGCTTTCAGTCTTTTTACCATGTGGCTTCCAATAAAACCACCAGCACCAAGAACAAGTGCTGTTTTCTTATAATCACTCATAGTTGATAAATTACTCATAGTATATATTATATCACAAATCAAACGAATACGCTAAACATATCAATCTTTATTTCATTATCTTTTGTTATAAAATGAACACTATTTTTATATTTTGAGTGAAGATAATCTTTTATTTGTCCAGTAACAGATTTATTTTCACCTATGTAAACTTCATACCCTTCATCTAATAAATCTAAACATAGACGATATTGTTGACTCTCCGTAAAAATATCCGTTCCTTTTTTATAAGAAATATAGTCAAAGTAAAAAGGCAATTTTTCTTTATTTTTTCCTATAAAATAATTTTTCAAAAACTTAGCGTGTTCATTATTAAAATCATCTGTCGTTTTTCCTAAGTTATATTCTAATCCAAGTTTTTTTGCATAAGCAGCAAAAGAACGATTATCTCTCGGCAAACAAGGACCACCAAACCCATATCCATATTTCAAATACTTATTACCAACTCTAGTATCAGATCCAATTGCCCCCAATACTTGTTCGATCTCATTTTCAAGTCCAGCAAGAGTCATTACTTCACCGACCATATTTGCATAACTGATCTTAGTGGTTAAGAAACAATTAACTGCAAGTTTTACCAACTCTGCAGCAGTTGTTGACATAAAGCAAATTTTTGGTTTTTTAACTTGAATTTTATTATAAATTTCTTCTATAAAAGAACGATATTTTCCTTCTGGACCCCCCACAAGAACCATGTCAGCATTTTCAAGATCTTTAATAATTGATCCTTGCGCAATGAATTCTGGATTATAAAATACTTCTACACCATATGGTTCCAATTGCTTTCGAAATAACTCACAATCCCCAGGATTAGTTGTACATCCTACGATAAATGCCTTTCCTTTTACGTTAATTCCTAAAGTAGTTGCATTTTGAATATCAGCAATTACTCTCCATATTGCACTAACATCATAACTACCATCTGAGCAAGATGGTGTTGCTACTAAAGTATAAAGAACATCACATTCATTAATTACATCATAATTACCAGTTCTAAAAGTAATATTATTTGAAGAAGAAAGAAGTTCTTGAACGTAAGGCTCAGCAGTATCGATCCTCTTTTCGCAAAGACTTTTTACATAATCTTCACGTACATCAGATGCTACTATAGAATACCCTGCTTTATCTAAAAGTAAAGCAAAGCAAATTCCAAGTCTACCTGCACCAATAACACCAATTTTCATATGCATTTTAAAAATAAAAATAAAAATAAATATTAATTACTATTATCTAGTACGTGGTTCAATAAAAATATTTTCGGCAAATACCCACGATATTTTATAATTAATTTCTTCAAGCAACTCATCAATATCATTTGTTTTCTTACCAAATTGATTTAAATTGTCTTGGTAATACTCCAATAAAATTTTTGGTTTATATTTTTCAATTGTTTGAATTCCCCCCTTTATTATATCATATTCAGATCCTTCAGTATCTATTTTAATTAAGTCAATTTTTTTACTTAAAAACAAATTATCAATAGTATTTGTTTCTACGATACAATTAATAGAATTCTCTGGAGAAAATCTAATTAGATTTTCTCCTAAAGTGTTTAATCCTTTATGAAAATCACAAATTTTTAAAGTTGCTTCTCCAACTTTATCACTCAAAGCTGTTTCATATGTATTTACATTATGAATATTATTCAATTTCAAATTATCCAATAATAAAGAATAGTTCGAAGGATCTGGTTCAAAAGAATGCCAGATGGTATTTGGATAATATCTAGCTGCTAAAGAGAAACACCCACTTTGGGCACCTATATCTAATATAGTAAATTCGTCTTTAATATATGAAACAAACTTATTTACAAGTTCAAGTTCTGTTAATCCTACCCCAGTATTGTCCCACGTATATGGATTATCCCTGACACTTTGTTGCGTTACTAATATATTTGTCCTTATAAAGGGATAACTTACAAATTCATTCATAAAATTTCATTTAAGTTTAGCTGTAATTAATAAATGCCATCCAAGATTTTTCTCAAGAGTCCTAAACATTTCTGGGGGCATAGAATCAAACCAAGGTTGTTTGATATACTCACCTTTTTTATAAGGTTCTACTTGATAAGGAAAGATGTGATCTTGCTCAATGGAAAGAACTTCATATCCATCTAATAAATTTATAACCTCTTGCTTAGTATATGTATTTGCAATCGGACAACCATATTGTGCTTCAGGTTGATCAAGTCCCGACTCAATCATATAGTTTTTCCAAGAATCTTTTGCGTAAAGCATAATCTTGAGAACACTATTCTCATTCATATACTTCTTGATCTCAGAAATGATTTTTTCTGGATGAGGACTATGATGAATTACACCAAAAGAGTAAATCAAATCATAAGTTTCTACAGGCACAAAGGAGGAAAGTTCCTCTGCATTACCAGAATAAAATTTTCCTTCCTGTTCAAATACCGCAAACCTCTTCTTTGCAAGAGCAAGGCTTTCTTCAGATAGTTCTACACCAGTATAGTCTGCACCATTAAAAGCAAAGTTTGCCCCAACTGTAGCAAGACCACAACCAATTTCTAAAACTTTTTTACCTTCCCATTTTGAAAATTCAGTAAATTTAAGAATATGAGGTTCTGCCTTGAACTTCTTACGTTCAACTTCATCAAAATATTCTTTAGTACCAATATCTTTACTGGAATGTCTAACATTACACGGACGATCATCCCAAAACTTTTTTACTTCAGTGATTGTTGCAGTCATAGTTTAAATGTAGGAATAGAAATCATTTTATGTTTATTTTGCATATTAAATTTTTTGTAAGTATTAATTGCTTGTATTTGTTCTTCATTTAAGAACATAGGATCTTCAGATAATCCATTCTCCATAACCCACTCAAGCATTTCGTATGAAGTCCCAATCTGATCTTCATCAGTTCTCCCATCATCCCACAACCCATCAGTGGGAGATGCGTCAATAATACGTCGATCTACACCAAGATACTTTCCAAGTTCCCATACTTCAGTTTTATAAAGATCAGCGATAGGAGCAATATCAACTCCACCATCACCATATTTAGTATAGAATCCTACACCATAATCTTCAACTTTATTACCAGTTCCAACTACGATACCACCAACAGAAGTTGCGACTTGATATAATGTCACCATACGAATACGTGATCTACTATTTGCAAGAGCAAGATTGTTAGATCCAAACTCTTTCATAGTAAATTGAAAAGTATCAAAAACTTTAGTAAGATCGAACTTATTTGCAATAACGTTATCAAAATTTGTTTTTAACCATTCCAAATGAGCATCAGATAAAGTTTCTTGATCCTCTTTCTGATGTATTGGCATCCCCAGTGCGTAAGTAGGAAGTCCTGTAGAAGCAGCAAGTGTAGATGACACTGCAGAGTCAATTCCACCAGAAACCCCAATTACAAACGCTCTTATGTTGTTACTAGATGCATAATCACTCATCCAATTAATAATATCCGTAGATAATTTTTTATAATCAGAAATCCTATTCATTTTTGTAATAAGTAATAAATTTTCAACAACAAGATAATATTTGTTTTTCTATATAGACAAAAAAAGAGAGGAGTTAAAATAACTCCTCTCTTTAATAACAGGCTCGCCACCAATTCTTTATCTGGAAATTGGAAACCAGGCGGGGTTTCCCCATCCACACCAGTCGGCATATTTTATGTCCAATCCGACGAGGACAGAAAGGGTCAGATTTTGACTCCACCACTTAGTTTTGAGAAACTAAGAAAAGTTGTATAAGTTTTGATACTTCACTAAATCCAAAGAATGCACACAAAAATAAAACATCCCAAAGTTTAAGTTTAATAGCAAATGGTACTGTAAGCAGTCCCCCGATACATTTCATCATTAAACCATATTTAAATTCTCCCCATAACATAGTTTGATAACCAATTAAGAGGAGAATATTTCCAACCCAACGAAGTAGATCAGATCTAGACATAAGGGGTTGCTCCCGACCAGTGCGCTTTTAAAGTCTTCCCGAGACTATTTACTCATGCAACTTCAACAGATTCAAGATCTTGATACACATATTCCATAAGCATTTCATAGTCATCAAGTGGATCGCCAGAAAAAACTACACCTTCACTTTCATAATACCTACGAACTTTTTTATAAAGTTTGGGGTTTTTTACGTCGAGATAAAAATCTCCATTTGCTGCACCACGAAGAGTCTGAACGTCTTTCTTGAATTTTGATGTGAGAGTCATTGTTCTGAATGTTGTCCTTAGTATTATAAGGGTTTGACAGATATTCTGTCAAGTGCTCCTTGCGTGGATCGAACACGCCTCAGGCGAATTATGAGTTCGCTGCATTCACCAGATTGCTAAAGGAGCAATACGAGTGCCTGGATTCGAACCAGGTCAAAGCCGCTAATCTGGCGGAAAGAGTTTATAAGACTCCTCTGACTACCAAGTCTCACTCGCTTGAACCAGGTCTATTATAGAGGACCTGGAACCCTTTGTCAAGAACCTTCTTCGTGGTCCGTGTGTATTCGTATGAGTTCATCGCTCACGCCAGATTCTACTGCAAACTTTATGGTTTCGTTGTATGGAACTATTACTGCGCTTATTTCCCCATCAGTAATAACGAATGATTCGCCATTTTCTACTTTTTCTATTAAATTATCAAAATCTGCTTGAAACTCTTTGACTGTAAATCTTTGAAGATCTGAAAGTTCTGGATACATTTTCATAAAGTAAAGTTTATGAGTCGGGCATAGAGGATTTGAACCTCTGACCTTTCCGCCCCAAACGGAACGCGCTACCAAACTGCGCTAATGCCCGATGTTTTTATCATTGGTTGAATGTATAACCATAATACCAACAATTGGAACCATTGTCAAGAGGTAGCATAAAATAAACAATGACCACTGATTGGTTAGAAGATATTCTACAACTTTTATCATACCACAGAAACTGTCAATGTTCCACCCTTAGACCAAACAAAAGCAGTACGTGAAGAATAATCATAAATTAAACTCCATTTTCTTGGGTTTAAATTATAAGTAACATTATTGCCTATTTGTGCCCAAGTTTTTGAACTATACATTATATCATTGTAAAAACCAACACTCCATATATCTAGACTTCTACCAAAGACCGGAAATTGACCATTAGTCGTCTGAGATCTCCATGTTACGTAACTGTCTGCGTCAGATCCTGCAAGAGTAGAAGGAGTTCCTCCATTAGTAGTAGAATGACTTGAATATCCATTAACCACTTGATCTATATTTCCACTACTGGCAACAGTAAAATTACCTGCAGTATTTGTAGAACAAGTAATAGGAAATCCAACAATATTTCTTATTGTTGGATTTGTCGCATCATCAAATGAAAAATTTACACTCCAAGCAGATCCTTCAGTGGGAGATATGGATAAAGTTACAGTTCTTATTGCCATAATATTTCAATTGATTTATTTTTGTTTATTTATATGCGTGATTAAGTCCCCAAAAAAGAAATATCGATATAGAACCAAAAATTATCATCGCATTGAATATTATTTTAACCATTTTTCTAGTTTAAAGTAATTTTCATCCACGGAAATAATGGAGGAATAACTCCCACTAATCTTAAAAGTCCCTCAGCAAATAAAGCAAGAACCACCCAACCGACGCACATACTAATGATAGAAGCATTACGGTTGTGTCGTCGTATTGCTGCATCGATCATCTCCTGTACTTCTGTACGACTCACAAATTCATCATAAGAATCCATCACTTTTCATCTCCAAGGAATTTCGCAAGAGGATCTCTTCTGGTTTTTACAATTTCAACTGCTCTTTTGTAGAACATATTATCTGTATTACCAGACTCCTCAAAGGTTGCCTTGATCTTCACCCAATTGTCGTAGGTGTGCTGATCCATAAGGTTAAAGATTGAATACTACTAATTATACTAGTAAGTATTTCTACTATGTCAAGTTTGTGTTGATACAAAAATATAGATTAAAAAAATCTAAAATTTTGTTATATTTTTAACAAGGAAGATCAGGGATTCGAACCCTGGAACGCTACTAACGTTAATAGTTTTCAAGACTATCGCCATCAACCACTCGGCCAATCTTCCATTATAAGTCCTTATCGGACTTCGAAATCCAAACGACGAACTTTACGTTGTCTGCGTGCTTCCTGCCAAGCAATATCTTGAGAAGTAAGAACGTTTGTTTTTGAACTTTCTTTTAATGAGTTTAACATTATAACACGAGATAAGTCAAGTGCTGAAATTTTATCGCCACGAATTGTTGCCATATTGGAACAACCACAACTTACTGTTTTTGTTGGGTGTCCTTGTAATTCTTTATTACAATCTCTGCATCTTATTGAAATCATTTTCTTTTATCCTATTCATTGCGTAAATGACCTTAACATCCAAATGTGTTTCCCATGTGCTTCATTCAAATCATCAACAAGGTTAATTGTGCCTTTTGATTTTTGATTTTCTGCTTCTTCCGATACTTGATTGAAAAGGTCAACAATTTTTTGATGTCCTTCTAACAAATCACGAACCATACCCATTGTATCTAGTCCACTATTTGCTTCTGAAATATAAGAAACTTCAGTAACTCTAGAAAGAGTAGGAACTGGTTTTATATTTAAGTATCTCATATGTTCAGTGATTCGATCAATCTCTTCAAACATTGCTTCATATTGTTTGCCAAACAATTTATGAAACTGATAAAAATCATCTCCAGAAACATTCCAATGATATACCCATGTCTTTTGAAAAAGAACAAAAAGACTTGCTTGAGTATCAGAAAGTAATTTATATAGTGTTTCCATTATACTCTTTTTGGAGTATTTATGCAATGGGAGCAGAGGGATTCGAACCCCCGACATTCTGCGTGTAAAGCAGACGCTGCTACCGCTGAGCTATGCTCCCTGGCTCCCCCACCTGGACTCGAACCAGGAACACTTTGATTAACAGTCAAATACTCTGCCAATTGAGCTATAGGGGAATGTGCCTCTGTCTAGGAATCGAACCTAGTTTCCAAGTGCATTGTCTGCCTGTCCTTACCAATAGACTACCAGAGGTTATGGTAGGCGGAGATAACTTTACCTATGTTATCACTCTTGACTTTCACTCACCCACAGAATACTAGGGATGAGGAGCGGTTTTGGCACCTACATTTGGCGTCTTTCTAGACTGTCTGCCTAGCGACTACCAAGAGCGGAGTATCGGAATCGAACCGACGACATCTAACTTGGAAGGATAGCGTTCTACCGCTGAACTAACTCCGCTTATAAAACAATCATAAGGTATATATCCTAGATTGTCAAGTGTCCGGTACAGGATTCGAACCTGCAAAACCTTGCTTCTAAGGCAAGTATGTATACCAGTTCCATCAACCAGACAAAGGCAGCATTTCACTGCCCGTAACGCTTTCTTTACAGGGCCGTTATCACCCCGTCTCTCTAAACAAGGGCAGTAGTATTACTGCGAGAGAATGCAACAATGTTGTTTGCGTTTGTTTGTTTGTCCCGTCATCAGATACAACCTTACCACCCCGTCGAAACCAATGCACCCCCTTGAAATGGAAGTGTGGGGAATCGAACCCCAGTCCGAAGCAACAGACTTTGCATCCTCTTGAACACTTTATATAGTAACAAATCCTTTTAAATTTGTCAAGCGTCCTCTGAGAGATTCGAACTCCCGACACATAGGTTCGTAGCCTACTGCTCTATTCCACTGAGCTAAAAGGACTTGGCGAAGGGTGAGGGATTTGAACCCCCATCGCAAGGTTTTGGAGACCTGCATCTTACCATTAGACTAACCCAACTGGCTGAGAAACTAGGACTCGAACCTAGATAAACTCCTTCAAAGGGAGGTGTCCTACCATTAGACGATTTCTCAATCCCTCAGTCGGATTTGAACCAACGACCTACTCATTACTAGTGAGTTGCTCTACCACTGAGCTATAAGGGCGGGGTGCCGTATGGGAATTGAACCCATCTAGTCGGTTCCACAAACCGATGCCTTACCACTAGGCTAACGACACAAGGCAGTGGGTAGAATTGAACTACCGACATAGAGGGTATGAATCTCTTGTTCTACCACTGAACTACACTGCCAAGGCAGAAAGGAAGGGATTCGAACCCTTGAGGGGATTTCTCCCCCGAAAGTTTAGCAAACTTTTGCCTTCAACCACTCGGCCACCTTTCTATAGTTCCCTTACGGGAATTGGAATGGTCGGACTCGAACCGACGACCTCACGATTATCAGTCGTGCTCTCTAACCAACTGAGATACATTCCATTGGTAGTCTCGAAGGGATTTGAACCCTCGTTTTTGCTGTGAAAGAGCAACGTCCTAACCATTAGACGACGAGACCACATATTTGGAGATTTCTCTCCAACGACCCTATGGGAATTCGAATCCCAGATTCCTACTAGACAGGTAGGCGTGATAGACCACTTCACTATAGGGCCAAGGTGGGCAGGGAGGGATTTGAACCCCCGTAGGCAGAGCCAGCGGATTTACAGTCCGCCTCCATTAACCACTCGGACACCTACCCGAATAGTTTATGTTTAATGACCGAACTACGGCGGTCAATGGGTCTGGTGGGACTCGAACCCACGATATACTGGTTAAAAGCCAGGTGCATTAGCCGCTATGCAACAGACCCATTAAAGGTTTAGATTGTCAAGGTGCTGGTGGTCTCTCAACCACCCTTTAAGAATACCACGGAACCCGTTGCGGGGAAAGTGGTTTGTGCCAGTTCCGAAAGTGGTCTTGGCAGTTTGGGGTCTCGTTCCCCCACCGACTCATGTAATATACCACCATTTTGGTCTCTGTGGGGAGATTGGTGGTCGCTTAAGGAAGTGTCACAAGCAATAAAAAAAGGGAGGAAACTTTTGGTTTCTCTCCCCTGTCTTTTGCTTTTATGGATTACATCTTACATATGTCTTTCCATTTTAGCAAACAGGGGATTACCCTCAATATGCCAATAGCGGCAATCAAGAGTACTAATCTGTTTGTTAATCATGGGGTAAGACATTGTTTTCGACCTAAGTGTTTTTATTTATAAGACTTTTGTTTAAAAAAGTCAACGGGTTAGGAGGGACTCGAACCCCCGACCAATTCATTAGAAGTGAATTGCTCTATCCATCTGAGCTACTAACCCATAGTCCTCCAGGTTTGTGCATCGTTGAGAGGCATAGGAGGGGTGAGACTTATGCGAAGTTTGGACCTCCGTTGCTCATACAAGTATTATAGAATACCTATACTAAAGAGTCAAGCAGTTGCTTTTGCTTCCTTACGAGCACTCTTTTCTTCAGTAATTTCTACTCTACGTGCTTTTACAAGTTTAGCAATTTCTTGAAGTGCTTTACGGGCACGAGTACCTGCAGAAGCATTTCCTTTATTAAACTTTTCGTCTTCTACTTTCCAAGCTTCAATAGCATCAAGTAGTTGTTGTGTTGTAGTCATAATAACCTCTAATAAAAATAAGGATGTGTTATTTATACACTTTAAACACAATCTTCTTTCCAAGGAGCACAAAGTCTCATCTCTCCACCAAGGCTTTTACATTCTTTTGTATAACACTTAGAGGTATCTATATCTTTCTCTATCAACCTGGGCAAAGGTACTCTAGGTGGATTTGAGTCCCTTGTCAAGCGTTCATACTCCCGAATTGCATTATCTACATCTCTCTCAACTCTTCTTTCCACCACACCAGGATCCTGCAGCAGCACATCGTTGATTACGGTGCCTGGGAACAGAACCCTCTGAACCTCGTCTAAGAGGTCCCAGAGACGCTCCTGGGGTGCTCCTGTGCATTGGGAGAGAGTTGCTACGATCCCGCTGAGTATGACGCTTATGAGGATTATCTGCTTCTTGTCTGGTCTTTTCTTACCGAAATTAAAATTAAGCATAAAAAAAGAGGAGTATAAACAACTCCTCTATATTTATTTGATTATTCAGTTTTTTTATGCTCGCGAGTAGCAAATTCTAGCAACACCTTGACCGGGTGAAGCAATAGTAGAGAATGCACCATAAGACAAGTCAAGGTCTCTACCCGCGATATAAGGACCGCGATCATTTACACGCACAATTACAGATTTACCATTGGATTGATTTGTAACTCTTAGTCTTGTTCCAAATGGTAACCATTTATGTGCTACGGATTTAGCATAAGCATTGTATCTTTCGCCATTGGCAGTTATCTGCCCGTGATATCCATCACCGATTCCATAATGTGATGCGAGGGAACATCCGCTCGCTGCCTTTGCTGTTACGGGTGCTAATCCGACAAGACCAAAAGCAATAATTGAAAGTGTTTTAAAAAGCATTAATTTTAATAGAACTCTACATCCGTATAGGCAAAGGAGAAGTTCCCCTTTTCAGGGGCAGCGCCCACGGCTCTAAATCGCACTCAAAATCTCATAACAAAAAACCCTACTCATAACAGGGATTTTACATAATAAGTTAATATTTAGGATTTGTCAATCTTCTGGTTCCAGTGAAACAATTTCAAGTTCATCTCCTTCTGGTTCAATCCATTCATAAAACTCAGCAAGAATTGCCCTTGCATCCTCTTTTGGGATACTCATATCAGCAGCACGGTCAAGAGACCAGGACCTAACGTGAGCAACAATATCTTCAGTCGTTGCGTTCATAATAGTCTTTTCGGTAGAACCTTCCAAGGATGTTGCTATTGTAGAAGGCGGGTTCTCCGTCGTCAAGGGACTCCGTGAGGACATCGTTTTTGAAGAGTTGGCTGGTCTCTCCAAAGTTTGTTTTGCCCTTTGTTTTATGTAATGATAAGATAGTTCGACTAAAATTTTCTCTGCCCAATTTGTCAATGTCTTCTTTAAGTTCCGGACAAGACCCATAATAGTTTTTCCAATCAGATTCAGATTTTACTTTTCTTTTTTTACCCTTTGGAGTACGGAACTGCCAAAGATATTTTCTTCCAATATATTTTTTGCCATTAAGATTATTCTGGATAAGATAAACAAAACCAAAATAATCTTGAATATTAGAGGAAGTAAAAGGCACTCCATTATAAATCCAAGGATTTTCATAGTCAATATCTGTACTCATCTATTATGTCAAGAACTTCATTCAGATATTTATGGGCGAGTCCTTTCATATCCATTTCAGGTCTAATGTGATCTTTATGAAGTTTATCTTTTAGTTTCAAAACACGAACTTTCAATTCGTCTTTATTCAGTTGATTTTTGGGCATAAAAAAAGAGGAGGCGTAACCTCCTCTATCTATGTGCGATTAGTTATTTGCACCTAACCATTCTTTACAGTAGTCATAATCACCAAACATAAACTCATCACACTCTGCTGCCTCTCTATATGCGTTCAGGATTTCCTGTTCGCACCATTCGTCATAATTTGAATCCTGAGAAAGTATTTTTGGTAACATTAGATTACATTAATCCCCGGTTCTAATATTTTATAAACTTTTCCATCATAAGCAACTCCAGAGTAATATTCTGTAGTATCCAATACTGAAAACATATTATATTCTCTTTCATCGTCAAATGGTGTTATATCTATCAAATCTCCATAAGTGTTCTTCCAAATACTATGATATATCGCACATCCATAAGTTTCATCATCAACATCGGTGATTAGATAATATCCACTTATTTTTTCTCCACCATAAGTATTCACATAATGATTAACATTATTGTGACAGTTTGCGTCGGCACATAAAGGTTTAGATACTACAGGAACTTTTAACAGAGTAAGAGAAAACTTACAATACTCTTGAAGTTTAACTACGCACTCATCTTCAGGTAATGATATTCTAAACTTTCTCAATACTCCATCCATTTTTTCTTGGACCTCTTCTATCATACTTAATTGCGGCACTCATAGTAGCATATGAAATATTTTGAGACTTACAAAACTCTTTTAATGCTCCAGTAATAATGTACTCCTTATTCTCTGGAGAAACAATCTTCCAAGTTTTAGAGTTTGGATTATCTTTACCAAACTTTGGTGCTCTATTTTGACTTATCTTATTTCTTGTCTCTTGCGATAGTTTAACTCCATATCTTGGATTATTCTTACCAGCAACCTTTTCACTTATTCTTTTCTTTGCTTCTTCACTATGTTTTCTTCCACCAAATCCCTTCGTTCTTTGTCCTCCAGGTTTTCCTTCACCACCAAGATTTTGATTTAATAGAATTCCACCATCACATTCTCTTTTCCAGAGTGCTATATGTTTTATCTCAAGTTCTATTGCTTCTTCTTTAGTTAATCCAGATTTTACAATCCATCTTCTTTCTCTTGGGGGTAAAATTTCAGCACCATTTCTTCTAGAGTGTCTGGAATTAATTCTTCTTGGTCTTCCATAACCAACATAAAAGGGAGAACTAAAGTCCTCCCTTAAGTAATAGTAAAGAATATAGTTATTCATTTTAAGACTGAACTTACCTATTATTATTTATATAATACACTATTTCAGTCTTAAAGTCAATCAAAGTTTAAATCCACTAAATGTGTCCTTTTTAACATCCTGTTTAATACCACCAACCACATAAGATTGTACTTGTGTTTGTTGTGGGGCTACTTGAAGACCTTTAGAGGAAATCCAGTGCTGAGTCCAAGGAAGTGGATTATTGTTTGCTGAAATATCATATTGGGGTTTTAATCCAATTGCTTTAAGTCTTCTATTTGCGATCCACTCTACGTATTGCTGAAGAAGTTTATCATTCAGTCCAATCATGCTGCCATCTTTGAACAGATAATCCGCCCATTTCTTTTCTTCATTTACAGCACGATCAAACATTTTATATGTCCATTCTTCTTCCTCTTTCATAATCTTTTGCATTTCCGGATCATCACCTTCTCTCCACTTATTCAGAATGTTCTGAGTAAGTGCTAGGTGTTGGTTTTCGTCTCTTGCGATAAGAGAGATGATCTTAGCGGATCCTTCCATAAGCTTAAGTTCGCCAAAGGCGAAACTACAAGCAAAACTAACGTAGAAGCGAATACCTTCAAGAATATTAACGTTTGCGACTGCTCTGTACAGTTTTCGTTTAACATCGTTGATTGTTTCCTTTGCGTATGAAACTCCTTCAAGATTGTGCATCCAAGCATCAGATACACCATATTGTTGTGCTGATTGAATAAAGTCATCATATGACTCTGTAACGCTCTTGGCACGCTCCAGAATGCGCTCATCTCCAATGATAGTATCAAATACCTCAGAAGGGTCGGAATAAATGTTTTTGATAATATATGTGTATGAGCGACTGTGAATCATTTCCATAAATCCCCATACTTCCATACACGCTTCCAGTTCAGGAAGTGAGCAATATGGGATGAATGCCATACCAGGACCACGACCCTGAACGGAGTCAAGCATAATCTGATACTTCAGGTTAGAAGTATAGATATGCTTCTGCTCTGGACGAAGGGTCTGATAGTCCCCACGATCCTTCTGGAGGGAAACCTCTTCAGGTCTCCAGAAGTATCCAAGTTGCTGAGTAGTTAGTTTATCAAAAATTGGGTACTTGTATGAATCGTATCTTTGAACTCCAAGAGGTTTTCCAAAAAACATAGGAGACTTTTTAGTATCAACCTTTTCAGTATTAAAAACAGTCATTCCTCTTATACTTGTACTTGTATTTTCATTATCGATACTTGTTTTAAAGTTATATTCGGTCATAAGTTTTTAATATGCAAGTTTCCGTGTCCTCTTTTCCAACCTTCTGGAATTTTTTCTTCTGAAGATACTCTCTTACCAACAACTCCATTATTTATCCAAAAGAAGGTTCCTTTGTTTTTAGAACCTTTAGTGTTGCCTTTTTGTGCTAAAGACATTTTTCTTTTAGTTTCCTCTGTTTTTGGTTTAGACATTTTTCTTTTAGTTTCTTCACTTTTAAGAACTCCCTTTCTAGTTTTAGACATTTTTTGTTTTGTTTCTTCTGAAAGTTTTGTTCCTGTTTGATATTCAGAAATATATTTTCTAGTTTTTGCAAATAGTTTAGAAGAAAAATTACATCTAGTTCCCATAGCATTATATGCTCGATGAAGACTTATATTGTTTGGATACATTTTAACTAATAATCTATGACATATCAAATGTTCTCTAGGAGTTAATTCCACTAGATTAGTATTTTCATTAGTCCCACCTAAGCATTTTGGAATAATATGATGTGTTTCAGAGTATTCTTCCAAAACTCTTTCTTTTGCTTTATTAATAATTAGATTATACTGTCTGGAATAATCCATATGGATTTAAACATATGGATTATTCTAACATACTTTCATCAAATTTTACAACTTTCGCAATCTTCTTCATCCCCAGAAAGTTCTTGAAGTAGTGATTGAAGGTCTTGTTTTGGTTCTTCCACTACCTCATCAGTTTTAATATCATAAGTGTTTTGATAATAACTCGTTTTCCATCCCATTGAGTATGAGTAAAGCATATCGTGCGCCATTACTGACACCGGAACTTCATTATCTTTGTAGTTTTCTGGGTTGTATGACCAATTTCCAGAGATTGCTTGATCAAAGAATTTTTGCATCATAGCAACAATATTAATATAACCACGATTGGACTCCATATCCCAAAGAAGCGTATAATTGTTCTTAAGAGTATGATATTGAGGAACAATCTGTTTGAGTGGTCCTTTTTTAGATTTCTTAATGGACAAGAATCCGCGAGGGGGTTCGATTCCATTTGTTGCGTTTGACACAACGGAACTGCTCTCCGATGGCATCTGTGCGGACAACGTTGAGTGCCTGAGTCCATGTTCCAAGATAGATGCTCTAAGAGTTTCCCAATCATGTTGGAGTCCAATAGAAGAAATTTCGTCTACATCTTTTTTGTAAGTGTCAATTGGAAGAATGCCATCTGCGTATTTGGTACGACCAAAGTATTCGCAATACCCCTTTTCTTTAGCAAGTTGATTTGATGCTTTCAGTAGATAATACTGGAAAGACTCCGAAAGACCATGAACAGCATTCCATGCTTCTTGAGAATCATAATTGAACCCAAGTTTTGCCAAGTAGTGAGCAAGACCAATAAACCCTATACCAAGAGAACGACGTGCCTTAGTTGCGATTTCTGCTGCCTTTACGGGATATTTTTGATAGTCAATCAACTCATCCAAACCACGAACAGAAAGATCACAGAGGTCCTCAAGTTCTTCATCAGACTTTACTTTACCCACATTAATAGCAGAAAGAATGCATAGAGCAATTTCACCCATATCGTCATCAATATGCTGAATAGGATCAGTTGGAAGAGTAATCTCTTGACAAAGATTGCTCATATTAACTTTGTCTTTAAAAGAACTATGAGAATTGCAATGATCTATATTCATGATATAGATGCGACCCGTTTCCGCACGTTCTTTAAGAAGATTAAGGATGAGTTCTTGTGCTTTAATAGTTTTTTTCTTAATGGACGTATCTTCTTCATATTGTACGTAGAGAGCATCAAACTCAGGGAGTCCAAAGCTATCATAAAGTCCAGGGACATCATGCGGAGAGAAAAGAGTGATCTCGCCGTCTTGAATAAATCTTTCATAGAACAACTTGCTAATTTGGATGGAATAATCAAGTTTACGAACACGATTATCTTCCGTTCCCTTGTTATTCTTGAGAACCAGAATATCTTCTATTTCCTGGTGCCAGATGGGGAAGTGGACAGTCGCTGATCCACCTCTGATGCCATTTTGAGTGCAGCATCGGACAGTTGCTTCAAACTTTTTGAGGAAAGGGACAACACCTGTGTGCTGAACTTCCCCACCTCTGATTTTAGCGTTGATGCCACGGATTCTGCCTGCATTGATGCCGATTCCCGCCCTTTGTGCAACGTATCGACCAATAGCCATATCACTGCTAAAGATAGAATCGAGGGTGTCATCAACATCAACAAGAACACAACTAGCAAATTGTCTAAGTGGTGTTCTAACTCCTGCCATGATGGGAGTTGGGATGTTGATTTTGTGCTTTGAGATTGCGTCATAATACCTCTTTACATAAGAAAGACGGGTTTCCTTTGGATACTCTGAAAAGATGGTCAGAGCAATCATCATGTACATAAATTGCGGAGTTTCATATACTCCACCGCCACTCCTGTCCTGTACAAGGTACTTGTCAACGACTTGACGTAGACCTGCATAAGTGAACAAATAGTCGCGGTCATGATCGATATATGTATTAACTTTGTCGATCTCTTCCTTAGAATATTTGTTAAAAATATCATTATCATACACTTCCTGATTAACACACACATAAATGTGCTGCTCAAGAGTAGGCAGTTCTTTCATTTTTCCGTAAAGTTGCTTACGGACTGAAAATAGAAGAAGACGAGCAGCAACATACTGATAGTTTGGGTGTTCCAAATCAATCAAATCAGAAGCTGATCGAATCAAGATCTCTTGAATCTCTGCAGTTGTAATGCCATCATAAAACTGAATGCCCGAGGTCATTTCAACTTGACTGGCAGACACGCCAGCAAGTCCTCTACATGCTTCTTCCACCATCAAATGCATCTTGTCTAACTCAAGAGATTCGACGCGACCATTTCTCTTGATAACTTTTGTTCCGTTGCTCATATTTTCTTCCAAGTGGTAAACTTAAGTTTTGCTTCTAATCCTGTGTAAGTATTTGATTCTACCACAGACTGAACATCCAGTCCAGATAAAACCATATCATTAATGTCTTTTTCTTTTATTACTGAAGGCCAGATGACAACTTTTTGTCCATCTCCGATAACACGGGAAATTCTTGATAAGATTTCTGTATTACGTGGTTCGTTATCATATATCCAAACGCAATCGCGAATGCCCCACTTAGAGACATCACCATCAGCACCACAGAGAGCAATAGAGTTTGAAACGAAAGTTGAATCAAAGGGACCTTCTGTAATGTAGACAGTTTTATTTTTTTGGACTTCATCGAGACCATAGATTTTTGGTGATTCATCGTCAAGCATTATAGTAATATATTTAACTTTGGATGGACCTAATGCTCTTCCCTGAAATCCGACTAGATTATTTTGATAGAACAAAGGTATGATAATTCTTGGTTCATCTTTATCTGTACTGTCGAATGTAGGTCGAAGAGAATTGGTCCAATCTTTAAATTTTTCAGCGTAATAATAGTTATGTGGGTTTAATTTTCTACTTTCTAAGTAATTCTTTGCATCGGGATTTGAAGATGCCTTAGGCAATTCCAACTTTTGTTTAAACTTTGGAGTTTCGAATTTGAATACTGGTTCTTCTACAATAAAGTTTTTTCCAGTATGACCTTCCTTAAATTTTTCAAATATGTATTGCTTATGGACTGTGGGGTCAATCTGTTTTAAAAAATTATTAAAAGATACATTTACACCACAATTATGGCATTTAAAATTTGTATTATTTTTTACTTGATATAGATATCCCCTTGCCTTATTTTTATTTTTTTGAGAATCACCACAAAGAGGACATCGAAAATTATAAAGATTATGTTTTACTTTTTTAAACTTTTGAAATCTTGAGGAAACCAAATTGATGTACTTAACATCAACAAAATCCATGACGATACATTGAGAGTCTGTTTATTCTAGCAGGTTATCAAATCTTGTCAAGGCACAAAACGGTCATAATAGAAGTCCATTTTATGACTGAATTTGTAATTTTTTGGAGAGAATATAAAGTTTTTTTATTTTTCATTGGCATCGATGCCAACACTTAATTATTTATTTTTTACTTGAACTTGCTGAGCATCTGGAGTCAAAATATCTACAACCATATGGGATTGAGACATTGCAAAAGAAATAACTGCGAATACTCCAAGAATGATCCATCTATATTTTGCAAATTCTTCTAACTTATTTTCTACCTTTTCTATTCTTACAATTACTGCCTCATGGGAAGTTTTATTTTCGGATTTTAATTCTTCTATCAATTTACTGATATTGTCATCCGATTTGTGGCATTGTTCGATCTTTTCTTCATGGACTGCAAGCATTTTGCTGATATTTTGACTCGTCTTTCCCATTATCTGGATTGCTTCATCAATTTTTTTTATCATTAATTCATAAGAAGAAAGTCTTTCTTCTAAAACAGCGATTTTAGTATCTGTGGAGGTATTTTGATTGAACATTTTTTTGAGGTTATTAGTTTCATACTACTTTTTACATGAAACAAATACCTCAAGTAGTATTAATATTATTTATTTTTTAAATAATCTAACCATTTTTTACGAGACCCAGGACCACCTTTAGCATAAGTTTTGGCAAATGTTCTTGCTAAAAAAAACATTTTTGGACTTCTGCCTGCGGTTGGTCCTTGATCATCGGCATCTGAACTAAATCCAGGTTTGCCGGGAGAGCTTTGAGTC
>Ga0315909_10000888_pt1 | contig 39940 bp, 39 predicted proteins | sample LakEriMetagenome_11_FD_203527 | JGI IMG/M metagenome (GOLD analysis project Ga0315909, IMG submission 203527) | Freshwater fungal communities from buoy surface, Lake Erie, Ohio, United States - Buoy 2 MA125 | ecosystem: Environmental > Aquatic > Freshwater > Lake | place: USA: Lake Erie, Ohio... | reverse complement strand
CAGACAAATCATATATCTATGCTACTCTCAGAAAGATAAATGATGAGATGAGAAATGATTTAGGCAGAGATCTTAATACTGATTTTGTTTTCCAGGGTAAAACCTTGAAACTAAAAACAATATTACTATCTAAGCTTTCAGTAAATGATAGAACTGAGTACAGTAATAATTTTGTACTAAGAGCTAATAGCATTAAGAATCCGGATCCTAAAGTAAAAAAACCAAATGAGATTGTTGCTCTAGTAGTTACTGATGAGAAAGGAAACTACATTTACTTTGACAATAATGGTAATGTATCCACTAAAGAAAAAGGCGGTAGAATAGTTTACCAAATGATGCGTGATGCCAGAAAAGAAGGTGACAAATATAGAGTTACTGATATCTATGGTAGAACAGATCAAATTCAAACTCCTGAACAGATTGCTAATAACATGATGAACTTCATGGGTTATAAAGACAAAGCTGCATTTGAAAAGGGTGAAAAAATGTCATTCACGGACTTTGTAAAAGGTCTTGCTGAAGATCAACAAAAACAATTCAAAGCTCTATATGAGTTAAGAAACTCTATTGTAGAAGGAGGTAAATCAAAGTTACTTAAGTTAACTAGTATCTCAACTGGTGTTAGAATTAAAACTGATCCTAATCAAAAGGTAACTTTACAGAATCTTACCGGACAATTTCCTATGAATAGCAATGAGATATTAAGTAGTATGACTTTACTTAATACTCCATCAAAAGGATTTGAGGCTGGTGCTGCAATAGTCAATATTGAAGGTGAAACTTATAAGGTAGATAGATCTGATATAACAGAAGACTTAGCAAGAAAGATAGCTAAGGCTCTTACATCTAGCTTATCTGATGAAGATAAAAATAAATACTACTCACAGTTCTTTGTAGACAAAGGATTCTTTGGTACTAAAAGACACTATGCTGCATTTAAAAAAGGACAATTCTTGTTTACATATGATACATATACTGAACAAGAAATGAAAGCAGACAAGGCTAAAGCTCAGTCTAATAAAAGAAATGCAATTGATTTAAAATCACCTACAGCTGAAGAAGATATCTATAAGATACTTATGTCAGGTAAGTCTAGTGCTAGTGGTGCAAAATTCCCAGCCAAGATTAGATATGATGATACAGCATTGGACCAAGAGGTATATCTTGACTTTCAAGATGGTAAATTAGTTCCTGCTAACTACCTAGACTTCTTAACTACTCTTCCTGCTCAGATATTTATAAATGGTGCTAAGGCTGTGCCTTTCTATAACTCATATATGAGATTTAGAGTTCCAACAGAACTTAGTGAAAAGATTGATGCTGCTGCTGAAAAGGCCAAAGAAGATGCTGAAAAGAAATCTGTTGTAAGAACTAACAAAGATGATCTTGCTGATGCTATCAAAGCTTCATCTACAAAAAGTATGACTACTACAACTATTGGAGCAACTGCTGCAGGAACCACTGTTGATGGTAAACCATATGCTAACTTTAAGATTGTAAATCCAATAAAGGAAATTCAAGGTGTTAAAATATACTTAGAGCAAAAACAAGAGTCTGAGAATTTTAAATTTCCAAAGCATGGACAAAAAGTTCTTCTTGAAGTTGCCACTATAACTGTAGATAACAAAGTCATACCGGATGTAATACAAGTATTTGATTATACAGGAGACAAGAAAGGTATATTACTAGGACAAGCTGCTGAAACTGACTATGCAAACAATGAGCCTGAAAGAGATTACACTGCAGAACCAGGAGATATAATTGAAGAAAAAGTAGAGCCAAAAACTTCAGTTGAGGAACAAATCAATAAGGTTATAAACAACCCTAATGTTTCTCAACCTTCAGATAAAGGTAGTGGTATCAGTGGTTTATTTAGTCTTGATAGAAATAGAGCTTTACCAAAAGGTATAACTAGAGCTCAGATTGAAGATGCTAAAGAATGGTGGAGTAAATCTCCACTAAATAAATATATTGAGTTATCACACTTAGCAAATATAGTTAACTCAGAAGCCTATGCTAAATTTATAGTTGATGGTAATACTCTTGCCAATGGAGGCAAACTGGCTAAAATAGAAATATACAAGTCAGGTTCATTTGCTGATGTGTATCATGAAGCATGGCATGGATTCTCACAATTATTTTTAACTAGAGATGAGAAGAAAGCCTTGTATAATGAATTGTTTGAAAAGGGTCTTATTCAAAATGCTACATTCCGTACAATGGAAGAAATCTTAGCTGAGGATTTTAGGACATATGCACTAAATCAAAAGACTAAGAAAGGTTCTCCGGTAAGAAATACATTGTTTAGAAAGATCTGGAACTTTATTAAAAAGTTATTTGGTGTGCCTGGGGTACAAGATATGTCTCCAAATCTAGCAGAACAGAGCAATACAGTTAACGAATTATTCAATAAACTGTATATGGCCAGTGAGAACCCAAGTTTATTAAACACATACACTCCACTTGTAGATAATGTAATGTTTGATATACTTAACAGAGGTATCAATAATGTTAATCAACCCAAAGAGGATTCATTAAATAAACAAGATGCTGTATTAGTTTCTGAGTCTATAGATTCTGTTATATCAGAAATAGTTGATGAGGTAAATAATGACCCATCTAATAACTATGGTAAGTCTGGTACTCTAAAACTTTTAACAAAATCTCAGAACAAAGTTCAGTTATATGAACTTGTAAAAGAAAGATTTCAAGAAAGGCTCAGACAAATACAAGGAGAAGGTCCTGGTAAGATTACATACATGCCAGAGAAACCTTTTAATAGTTTCCAAGATGTTGATGCATTAGAAAAAAATGCTGCAGCTATTATCAGAGACAAAGATGGTAATCATAAATATGTGTTTCTAAGATCTCAGATTGATGATTATAATAACTTAGATTTAGATACAAAAGCGGGAACCAGACAGAAGGGTGAATTATATAAAGAAACCATAGAGATAATCTCAGACTTTTACAAACATAAGACTGTTAATAATATTAATGATCAGCCAGCTGATATATTAATAGTTACAGATATTGATGAAGCTAAGAACCAGTATGACAATTATGTTAAAGGGAAAGCTAAAACATTTACCTCAATAGACATTAATGATGATGTAGTAAATAGAGTGCCAGAAGTAGAGTATGAGCAAAGTCAACAACTAGACAATGTGAGAATTCTACAGACTGCCCTCAACAACTGGGGTGATCCAACTACTGGTGTTGTAAAGTATCATATTGAGAACAGTAGATTTGATCTTATCAGACAAAAGGTTACTGACATAGATACTGAAAAAGATGCAACTGGTGATGCAACAGCTAGTGAAAAGTTTGATAAGAAGGCCGGTGAAATGTCTCTATTAGAGATGGCTGACCAAGAGATAGTTTATATCCTAAAGAGTTTATTCAAACAAACTAAAAAGGGTACTAAGTTTGTAACTACTAATAACAAACTAGGCTTCAAAGACTTAGGTAACTTTAACCAGAACTGGAAGAACACTGTAAGAACTTTGAACGGTATTACAGATCCAAAGCAAATGTATACTGCAATTGTTGAAGCATCTAAAATATATCCTGAGTTTGAACAGTTATTAAATAAGATACCTGACCCATCATTACCTACTACACCTGCAGAGAATGATATTATTACTTCTATGTGGCAAACATTCCAAAAACCTGCAGCTACATTGCTACAGTTAACCGGATTCAAACAGGATGATGGAAGTATCATAACTGAGCTTACAAATGCTGCAGTGGATGTAGCAAATACTATTAGAGAATTTGGTAACAGATTTAAAGCTGATACTAGAGATGCATACATAGAAAGAATAGATAATCAATCTATGTTAAATGTAACAGCATTGATAAGAAACTTTTCAGACTCTAGTGGTAATTTAGACCCAGACAAAGCTTTTAGATTTTTAAATGCAATGGGCTTTTATCTTGATGATCTCAAGGTTATAAAGGATGAGCTCAATAGTATACAGGGTGTAAAAAAGTATGGTGTTAATTATATATTCAATACAATAAAGGCTATAAGCTATAGTGAGAATTCTAAGACTGTAAGTAAGGCTGCTGCTGATGTTATCTCTGAGTTTAAGAAAGACCCTTTAGCTACATTGGTAAAAGGTATTTCTCCTCAAGTTATTGGACCACCATCCAGCTTTGTATATACGGCAGGATCTAAACAGAAAAACTTTGTTGAGAAGATAGCCGGTTTACAAGTTAAGTATGGTGTTGATGCCTCTAACTTTACAGCACTTAACCCAGAAAGAAACTTAGTGAACAAACATATAGAGCACAGCAGTGCTAGTATGATCATTAATGGATTTAATCAAGCTACCAAGCTTGAAGACTTCTGGAAAAAAGATGAGTTAAAATATATGAGCTCATTCAATCCTGCAGTAAATCCTTTTGTTGAAGATTTGCAAATTACTAAATCTTTATTTGATTTAAGTAAGCCTGAGAAAGCTAGAAGAACTAGTAGATCTCTTGACTTAATACTTGATATGGGTACCCAGATTGCTGAGTTCACTGTTGAGGATGAAGATGGTAATAAAATTACCAAGTCTATTGGTACTAATACTACTTCATTAGATCAGTATAGTAAGTTCTTACAAGAGTTTCATACATTCTTTAAAGGAGGTTTACAAGAGTTCTTAAGAGCTGGATCTAAGTCTACAGCTATGGCCCTAAGAATAGAAGGTGGTATTATGTCTGAGATTGGTGATAGAAAAGATCCAAGATACTATATTGATTTAGATAAGTTTTTACCAGAGGGTAATGCTGAATCATTTGCATTTGACAATATTATTTTACCTTACATATCTGCAGAGACTGAGAGAATTAACAGGTTTAAAAACTCTTCTATTGCTAAGAACTACACTGGTTATAACAGAGAGTTTAAGAATGGTAAAATGTATGGAGAGTCATATGTATATTTTGATTCCATACTTGATGCTGACTTACAAGAAAAGATTCTTACTGCTGTAAACAAACCCGGAATGAAGTTGAAGGACTATGTTAAAAATGATCCTAAACTTTATGATGAAATTAAAAAACAAGTAACTAAATACTTTAATGATAGTACAGAAGAGGTTTATCAGTATCTACAGAAAGCTAAGTATATAGACAAAACTGTCATGGATAGATTAAACGTACCTAATCTAACTACTGCAGATAAAGAAAGAATACTTGCTAAAGCTTATATGTATAATGCATGGATCCATAACTTTGAAGTATCTCAAGTTATTTTTGGTGACATTGCACAGTTTAATCATAAGAAAGAAGAGTTCCATAAAAGAACTTCAGGAGCTATTTCTAGTGGGCCAAAAATCAGAACTGACAAAGCATTTAGAGATTTTATAAATGATGTCAACAGTAAAGAAACTGGATTTACATGGGATAGAAATGCTTATGCTAAAACTCTAGGTAGTCCTGACTATGTTAAGTTTACTTATAATGGCACTATTAATACAGCTATTATGCAGGATGCAGATAGAGATAGTATTTATAAACCAATTATTGAAAAAGCTATTAGAGAAGATTATGAAAAAAGATATGCTGGTAAACCTAATGCTGCAGAAGAAGTAGAAAAAAGAGTTAAGATTGAAGCTGATAAGTACTTAAAAATGACTGAGGCTGATGGTCAAGGTTACATTACAATTGATGCATACCGTACACTTAAGAAAGGTATGAATAAGTGGAGTGATCAGCAAGAAGCTCTTTACCAAAAAATAGTAGCTCGTCAAGAGATTACAGCAGCAGATGTTGTAAACTTCTTCCCAGTATTTAAGTTACAGAACTATGGTAATTTGGCAGGCACAGTGTTACCAGTAACAGCAATGCATAAGTTTGCTCTTATGCCTTTAATACCATCTGTAATTAAAGGATCTGACTTAGAGACTCTGCATCATGAAATGTTGAGAAACAATATTCAGTATGCAACATTTGCCAGTGGATCTAAAGTTGGTGGTGTTACTGCTGACGGGAAACCAGATAACATTTTTGCTGACAAAGAGCAAAAGATTATAAAGGATAAGCTAACTCTTACTCCTAATACTGTATATGTGGAGTATCTTAAAGAATCAGCCAGTGTTCCAGATTACTCTAAAGGTAAAGTTGTATTTGCAACCCAGTTAAGAAAACTACTTCTTAATGGTTTATATGAAAGCGGTAAACTTATCAATACTAAAAATGAATCTGCTGCTAATAGATATAAAGCTGCAGTAGACAACTACACTAATCTGTTAAAGCTTGAGCTCCTTGATGAGATTAACTTTAAGAAAGAAGGTGATACCTACAAAGGTAACATTGAAAACTTACTTAAATTAATTCAAAGAGAGCTAAGAAGAAAAGATATGCCTGAGCACTTAGTTGAGGCTATTGGTCTTAATGAAGATGGTACATTAAAGAATGACTTGTCAATACATCTTGATGCTCAGACAATTGAGAAGACCATAATGTCAATTGTAGAGAAAAGATTTGTTAAGCAAAAGCTTTATGGTGAAGCACTAGTTCAAGTATCAAGTACACTTACTAGAGGTATGTGGTCTGGTGGTATTAAGTTTACTGAAGGTACTGAAGCTGAGAGAGAAAAATTACTAGGTAGTAATACTCTTCCTTTCTATGAGCCCGGAAAAGACGGTAAAACAAATGCCATGAAAGTTTCCATTGGTATTCAAGGTGAGTTTAATAACTTACTTAATAAAGAATGGAAAGGTGAAAAGATAGGTACTGTCCAAAGACTTAATGAACTTATCAAAGATGAAGAGTGGCTTAATACTGATGATAACAGAAAGTCAATTACATTAAGTGCTGTTAGGATTCCGGTTCAGGGTCTCAACTCTATGGAGTTTATGGAAGTTTATCACTTCATGGATCCTAGTGCTGATAACATGATCTTTGTTCCATCTGAACTTGTTGCTAAGTCTGGTGGTGACTTTGACGTTGATAAGTTAACTACATTCTTTCCACACATAGCTTCTGATGGTACATATGTTACTAGTAAAGAAAACACCAAAGACTTTATCAATAAGATAAATGCAGAGAGAGAAAAGACTAATAAAAGTTTTGCTGGCCAGATTAAAGCACAGAAGAAAGCTGCGGAGAATGAGATACTTGAGTCAATTAAAGGGGTACTTGAATTACCAGATAACTATGTAAACCTTGTGAGACCAAATGATACATATATCTTACAAGATATTTCAGAAGAACTTGAGAACATAGTAAGTGACTATGATAGATTTGTAGGTGGTGATAAAGAAGGAAAAAAGATTACTCCATCCATTACACTTCATCCACTGTACAATGTACACAAGCATGGTGTAAACATGGAAGGTAAAGACGTACTTGGTATTGCAGCTAATGAAAATGCTATCAGTCCAGTCTTTGATTCTATTGGTGCAGCAATGCCAAAAGATTATTACTTAACTAAGTTTAGTAAAAAACTTGGAAGAGATGTAGAACTTAAAGGTAAACCAAAGGTTCCAATGAGATTATTCCTACCTCATAATAAAACTGAGGATGGTAGAATATCTCTTTCAAAAATCTATGATGCTGATGGTATTAATAGTGTAGCTGAATTATTTTCACAAGCTATAAATGGTACTGTGGACGTTGAGAAAAACCCATGGATATTCTTTATTCAAGGTAACATGGAAGTAGCTAGTACACTATTCTATCTATTTAAAGCAGGAGTTCCAGTAAGAGATGCTATCTTCTTTGTTTCCAACCCTTTAGTAAGACAGTATGTAGATAATCAAAAAAGATTAAAGAGTGCCTATGGTGAGTTTACCGGAGATGCTCCAAAAAATCAAAACTTTGTTAAGTATAATGCAGCTGAGATGGTTGTAAATAAAGTAATTTCTCAATTGCTTAGAAATGTTGTTAAAGAGCATAAAGGTGATATGTTTGTTGTTACTCAAGGACCTTTTGATTTTAAACCAAAAGTTAACAGAATGTCTGTTGAGGTATTTATAGAAGAAGTTAGAAATGGAAACCTTGAAGTATCTTTAATAAAAAGACTTGAGAAAATCTCAGGTAGTCCTCAGACAAAAATACTTTATACCAAACCTGAGATAACAAGTACAACTTATGCTAAGTCTGTAAGTAATTATGTGAACAAACCAAATGTTCTTAAGAATGGAGTATTTAGTTCGGCTGACATGGAAAAACTAGTAAAGGAACCAGGTCAAGAAAACTCTAACCTTGCTATCTCTATGTTCTTACATTACTTAGAAATAGAAAAACAACTTAAAGGTATTGCTACTGCTAAGTCAAATGCAAAACCGGATACTCAAACATTTAAGAGCCCACAAGAGATATTATATAGAGATGTAAACATTGATTTACTGGCTAATAACTCTAAGGTAGATCCAACCTTAATGACATCACTACAGACTGATTCAGTTCTTAGTTCATTGTTTGACAAGGAGATCATCATGTCTATGCTTAACCCATTATTTAAGTTAAGAGACAACACATCACTTAATGATTTTATATTGTCTAAGATTAGATTAAATGCTGATCTTATCAAAGCTAACTTTGGTCAAGGTAAAGATGGTGCTTCTAGATTCATAGATGAATATAAGAATGCCATGATCAACTTTATCTACCAGAACTACATGTCTAATATTATAGACTCCAATGGTAAGATAAGTAATAGACCTGATGATTATAGAGGATATAAAGTTACTACTAATAACTCCCAAGAGAAAGATGTAATTATAAATAAAGATGCAGAAGGAACAATAACAGGCATATCTGTTAACTATGATCTAATTGAATCTGATTATGATAACAACCTATATCTTGGTAAGAATAATGCATTAGACAACTCTTACTTTAAGAGAGGTCTGAAGACATTTAGAGAAGTTGATAATCTTTTCCCAGATAAAACAAGCTTTATAAAGTTTGTCATAGAGAGAGAATACTTAAGAAATATTTATGCATCACCTAAAGCTGAATTTAATGAGAATATGGACAATCTCATTAGCAAAGCTTTAGAGTTTGCAGCAATGAAACATGAGGGACAAACTAGAGCTGGTGGAAAACCATATGTCCTTCATCCAGTGAGTGTTGCAAATTCAGTACTTGCATTTAAAAAATCAAAGAACATTGATGCATTAATTAATGCTGCTCTACTACATGACACTGTAGAAGATACAGATACAACTTATGAAGAGCTTGAAAAATTATTCGGTGGTCTTACAGCATCTCTTGTTAAAGAGCTAACTACAGATAAAGAAAAGGCTGATGAAATAGGTAAAGATAAATACCTTGCTCAAAAGATGGCAGGTATGAGTAGCTATGCTTTAGTAATCAAGCTTGCTGATAGATTAGATAATGTTCAAGATATTGCTACTGCAAAAACTCCAGAGTGGAGAGCTAAATACAAAAAAGAAACTCTTGATATCTTAAACTACATTGAGAGAAACAGAGTTTTATCAGGAACACATAAGAAAATTATAACTAAGATTAGAGCTAAACTTGATCAAGTTATACCATCTCAAGAGACACCTGAAAAAACAATTCAAGAATTTGAGAAGTTTATTGCAGATAGAGCTCTTATGAATACATTCAATAAAGCTATCATTATGAAAGACAATGAGCACTCATATACTGATAAAGTAATGGGTATCATTAAAAACTTCCCGCAATTAAAAGCACAGTTCCCAATACTAGAACAAATATCAAGAGTACCAAGTAAGACTGGTGATAATATGTTGACTCTTAATGACAGAAAAATTATCTCAGGATCGGAGGCTCAGATATATGTACAGAATATAAAACAACTTGCTGATCCAAATATTAGAAAAGTAGAAGACCCAATATCAAATAAAGTTATCAGTGATGTCTTTTCTTTGTTTCCACAGATGATGGTATACCAGCATGGTGTAGGTAAGTCTAAATATGGATTTAATTCAGCTCTTCCTGTAGATAAGTATAATACTATAATGAAGTATGCTTCTAAAGTGTTCTCAGATAACTACATGAATAACAATGCTTTCCAAATTATATTTGATAGACTTACACAAGTTAAAACTCCATTCAAGTCATACATGCTTGATGCTGAAAAACTTAGTGAAGCTGGTAACAGAAGATTATCTCCTGAAGCACTTAAACTTGCAAATGAGGTTGCACCAGGGTTTATACAATCATCTTATGATGAAGACCAGATAATAGAATTCTTTGGTGAATTATCAAAAATTGATGAATCACTTGAAAGTGCAAAAGAAACTGCAGATAAGTCAAGAGAGTTCTTAAAAGACTTTTTAATTAAGTATCCTCAGTATAATGAAAAAACTAAAATAAAAGAGAGAAAGACTGCAAACTTTGCTATTGCTCAGATACTTATTTACAATGAGCTTGTAAAAGAACAAAGTGAAACAGATGAAGAAGGACCTACACCAGGTACTCAGTTAAGTTTATTTGGAGAAGAACCTGTTGAACCTACTGTAAGAAAAACTTATTCTGGAAAAGTAACTGGTTTACAACCTAATCAAATATTTGTATTTGGTAGCAACCCATTGGGTATTAATGGTAATCCTGCTAAAGGAACCGGAGGTGCAGCATTAGTTGCATATAATATTGCTGGTGTTAAACAGGGTGAAAAAATGGATAATAAACTTTCTGATTCAGGAAAAGCATGGGGTATAACTACTGTAACAGCTCCTGGAAAGAAAAGAAGTAAAACTCCTCAAGAAATAACAGAAGGTATTAAGAAGCTATATGAGTATGCTAAACAAAATCCAACTAAAGAATTTTTAGTATCTGATTATTCAGCAACTAATCTTAATGGTTACACAGGTCAAGAAATGGCAGATATGTTTAATGCTGCTGGACCAATACCTTCTAATATAGTATTTAATGAAAACTTTGATAAGTTAGTTGGTACTACTCAACCTACAGCTCCTGTGAGTACTCCTGTAGCTAATATACCACAGAATAAGGTATCAGGAATTGAATCTTTTGGTTCTCTAGTGACTGCTAATGCTGAAGCTATAAAAGCTCTTGGTTCAAATCCACATTCTATTGATATGATAGAAGCAGGTTTTAGAACCAGAACTACCAGAAGTGAAAGTGAAATGGCTAAGTATGCTATCAAAGTAGGAGACATAATTAAACACTTTGGTGAATCTGCAGACGGAAGTACTAAAAATATTTTAGCAAGGGTAACTGCAATACATCCTAAAGGGTCTCCGGGATGGAAAGGTAGTTGGAATAAAGAAGGATGGAGAGCTGAAGATGTTGATGTTATAGACAGATTTAAAGATGGTGCAGCAGCAATAGAGTTTGAAATTATTGAAGCTACTCAACCTACAGCTGTTGATGGAAATTTAACTAACTTTACTGAGAGAAAAGATACTGAGGAGGATGACTCTGATGATCTAGATAATAACTGTACTAATCCATTTTTAGGAGAATAATTAATATGATATGGCAAGGTCTGCATGTGTAAATAAAAATTTAAGATTTAAGTCCTCTGAAGCTTCTACTAAAGCCAACATGAGATCATTAGGTATTGTAGATAAGTACCTCAATATCCAAGACTTTAAAAAGTTTTTGGATTACAACTCTAAGTGGTCAAAGTATGCTAATGAGAAATATGGTATTGAAGGCCGGTTATTTACTCCAGAGTTTGGTGGAACCAGAGCTTTACCTAACAAAGAAATGTTCCATCAGATAGATGCTTTCAAAGGTATCTTTTATAAAGAGAATGCATATCTTAGACCAGATTACTTACCAGAAAGATCTAAGCCAGACATAGTTCCATTTGAATTTAACAAAGAAGATGTAAGTCAGGAGAGAGCAGAAAGAGTTCTTAACTCTCTTGGTGAAAAGTTAATGCTAACTCTAGGAGTTCCTTACCAATATATCACAGAACAAGAGGCTATTGATACTCTTTCTGGAACAAGCACACCATATAAAAATCAACCAGGGTTTTACTATGGTAACATGGTATATTTAGTTAAAGGTAAAGCTAATATGGGTACAATGATCCATGAGTTTGCTCACCCTTTAATCAAAGGTATATCAATCCAAAACAATAAGTTATTTAATAATCTATATAATAAAGCTAAGCTTACAGCTACCGGCCAAAGTATTATTGAGCAAGTGAAGGCTCTATATCCTAATCTGCAGTTTGAGTCTGATAGATTTATGGAAGAGGTTCTTGTTAGATCTCTTGAAAGAGATGCTGAGAACAAAATCAATAAGCTTCAGCAACAGGATCCGGAGTTTAATAACTTTATCAGCATGCTTGTGTATGCTATAAAAGAACTCTTCCGAAAAATATCCAAAGTTATTTCTGTAAAAGAACTCAAGTCAGATACAACTATAGATCAGCTTACAGACATGTTATTGTTTGAGGACATTAAGATAGCTAATCTTAAGTTTGATGAGACAGACTATGCTGAAATGAAGAATGAGTTTGATGATCTAGTTGATGCACTTCAGAATGTAAGCACTAAAAACTTGCAGAATGCTATCAATGAAACATATGCTGAGGCTAAGTATCAAATTCAAGTACTAAAGAACTCTGGAAGATTAAAGAAAGAACTTGTTGGAGAGGGTGGTCTTGCTATACTTAATAACTTAAAAGGTTTTTTATCTAGATACCAGAATGTTGATGTAAAAGATATTCCTGTTGAAGATGTGGCAGAAGCATTACAAGCTCAACAAGAAGAATTTAGAGTAAGAGCTACTGCACTTGTTGAAAGTTTATCTCAGGTAAAGGTGTTTACTACTAAGATAGAGAACATCTTAAATGAAATGGAAAACAACAACAGTTATCTTACTGATGATGGTATATCAAAAGTCTCATACTTTAATGACTTCTTAGCTAGACAGGATAGATTTCTAAAAGCAATAAAGAAAACTATAGGTTTGTCTAGAACCAATGAGTTTGTTAAAGAAGTATCTGATATATCTGATATAGTTTCTGTTGCTAGAGATAAAGTTAAAGAACTTAGAAAAGAATATGCTCTTCAGTTTATGCAAGACAACACTGCATTTATGCAAGATGAACTTGAACAAAGACTAAAAGAAAGGATAAACACTTATCTTAAATTAGATAAAATACCACAAGCACAGATAGATGAACTTATAGAAAAGATTATATCTAATCCTGATGGCAAGACTTTAACTGTAAAAGAACTAGGTCCTGGAATTAATCCAGCCAGAGGTGCTGAACTTGTTAGAGAGGTGGGTGAATATTATCAAAAAAGACTTACTAGAGAGTCATTAAATAGTTGGATTGAAGGTACTGCAGAAGACATTGGTTTTCTTGAGTCTATGTTAAATCCTTATATGTCTATTGATGATCCTCTTGGTAGCTTTGTTAGATACATGAAGACCAAGTTATCTGATGCTGAGCAAGTTAGTTTAAGAGAGGAAACAGATATGCTTGAAACTCTTATACCATTAATGCAGGCAGCTGGTTTAAACCCGACTAATATTGAAAGATCTGGGCAAGCATTACTTTCTGTTGACAAAATAGGAAGCACAAATGAAAAAGGAGAGTTTGAAGAATTTGAAGTTTATAAAATAAAAAGCAAATTTGGTAATGGTTGGAGAGCTGACAGAGATAGATTTGAATATGAATTTCAACAAGCTCAAGAGAAAGGTGATAAGGTTGCAATGAAAGATGTTCTTACCAGAAAATGGGAGTGGGAAAAGAAATATATGCATCAGGAAAAAGTTCCTGAGTATTATGCTGTACAGGAAATATGGAAGCAAGAAAATAAGATAAGAAATCCATTTACAAAAGAAATGGAAACTATACCAGCTACTATAGCTACTGAGGCTTATCTTGAAAGACAAAAAGCTCTTGGTGAAATGATTGTATATAAAAGCCGTGACTTTACAACCATGGATGACATCTATACCTTTACTGAGGCTGATGAAGCACAGAAGAGATATAATGAGTTGTTTCAAATATATGACAGCAAAGGTCAACCTAAAACCGGTGAAGAGCTTCAGAAAGTTTTAGTTAGGTTAGAATATAGAAGACAGTCTAGTAAGTTCTATGAGTACATTCCTAATGAAGAGAAAGTACAAACTGACTTGGATGCTTTTGTTCAGGATCTAGCGGCCAGAAAAATTACAATGGAATCCAATCCTGAAGAGTTTCAAAAGGCTTTAGAAAAGTTTGAAGAAAGAAACTTTAGAATTGCATACACTCCAGATTATTATGAGAGTAGAGATCAGATAATGACAGAGATAAAAACTCTTACAAGTAAGAGTAAAAAGTCTGCTATTGCTACTGAACTAGCTGATCTTTACCGTCAAAGATTTGCATTATCTAATTTGGTTACTGATAGAAATGGTCAGACAAATGCTTTGGAATATAAACCTGAGCAGTTTAAACTAATGAAAGACATTGAAGAAAAGATAACTGAATTAGAAGGTAAGATAGATACAAAGTCTGGTTTACTTGCTGAGGAAGCTGATAGAGTAAAAGCATATGAAGAAAGACTTGCTGCTGGATATGATTTGTCTCCTACAGAACAGACTGATTATGATGAACTTACAGCAAGAAGAAATGAGTTAGGTTTATCAGAAGCAGAGTTTAAAAAACTAAAAGAATTATTTGCGGACTTAAGAGGCTTGACTCAAAAAACCCCTACTGAATATTACTATATAGCATTTAATAACATGCTAGGTGATACAGAAGTTCCTCACATAACATTGGAGAATGCTGATGACTGGATAAATTCTGAAGATTTATATACAGCAATGGAACTTAATCCAGAGTTTGCAGAGTGGTTTGAGAATAACCATTACAAAAAGAAAGTATGGAATAATAGTACTAAACAGAAAGAAGATAAGTGGTTTAGAACTAGAATGTGGACTTCAGTAAAACCTGTAGATGAAAAACATTACAAGAAAACTACTTTAGTTCACCCAGTTACTAAACAACCATTAGTAATTAATGGAGTTCCGGGACCTAAGTATTCTTACCAAAGAGTCAAAGAACAGTTCTTTACTGTACCATTTGATGCTGAGGCTAAGAAAAAGTATGTAGGAACTATTATAGATAATGATGGTAACTATCTTCCAAGAGAGTATAAACCAGGTGATCCTAATAGTGCTTATGATCGTAAGTATATGGATGAAGAATATGCTCAAGCTATAACTAATCCTGCTATGAAACAATTGCTAGATAAAGTTACTGAGTATATGTTAAAGATGCAGGAGAATAGACCAGGCTCATCTAAACTTTATCTTGATTTACCAAGAAGAAGAAAAGCTAGTAATTTAGAGTTAATTAAATCTGGTAAAGCAACAGAAAACATTAAAGAAAAAGGTAGTGCTGTATGGGAAGCTGTTAAAGCTCCTTTTGCAAAAAGAAAAGATGATTACCAAAACTTTGGTATAAACTTTAATCCTAATACATTATTGGTATCAACTGACTTAGAGGGACAACCTATAGCAAGAATACCAGTTGACGGTTTATATAAAATGGAACTTAATGAAGTTTCTACAGATGTATTAAGTGCAATGTTTATGTATAACTATTCACTTAATAAACAGGGAGTACTAATAAAAGAAAAAGCTAAAGGTGAAACACTAAGATCTGTTCTTAATGATCCAGATAATGCTATCAAAGATCTTAATAGAGCTAGTAAGCAGATAGCTAAGAACAAAGGAGTCCTTGCATTCCTTAATGCTGGAGATAACAGAAGAGCTGCAGCTTTGGATTATTTTATAGAAAAAACATTCTATGGTCAGAAGAACAGTGCTTGGGAGTCAGAGTATCCAGGATGGATTAAGTTTGCTAATACTTTAATGAGTAATGCAAGTAGATCTTTTATTGCATTTGACTTGGTGTCTGCAGTAAAAAACAGATTTGGTATGATTGTTCAGAACTCTATTGAGGCTGCGGCAGGTACTTACTATAACCCTATATCATTTGCCTCAGGTAGAATGTGGGCATATCAATCAGCTATTGAGCTTGCAGGTTTTACTGGAGGAGGTATTTATAAGAAAGGAGCTAAGTCACTTAACCTACAACTTATAGATATGTTTGATCCTGTCATAGGTAAAGTAGAAAAAGACTATGGTAAATCAGCCACCAGAAGTTTTATTAGAGATATGTTTGATGTAACTTGGGCATATGATGCTAGAAAACTAATGGAGGTTGAAGGTGCTTTTCAAGTTATGGGTGGTATGATGTACCACAAGGAAATAGAACAGATACAGCCAGATGGTTCTGTAAAAAAGATTAAGTATATTGATGCTTGGGAACTTAATGATAAAAAAGAAATAGTCCTTAAACAAGGAATTAATCCTGAATGGGGTAACAGATATATTGATCATACTGTTGCAGCTAATGAAACTTTAGAAGCTATAGCTAAAAAATACAGTATGTCTGTTGAAGAACTTGCAGCTAAGAACAAAATTAAACCTACAGCCAGACTTACAGAAGGACAAGAGCTTGTTATATCAAGAAATACAAAGTTCAATGATTACAAACTCAAGATCCACTATGTACAGAAAAGACTTAATGGTTCTATGGATGAACTAGATTCACCACAAGCTGAAAAGTTTATTCTATATAGACTATTTACTTTCTATAAGAAGTTTGCTACAGGTATGTTCTTAAACAGATTCCAGACAGACTTATCTAAAAATAACCGCTGGGGTCATGTATATAACTGGGAAGCGGGTTCTCCTGTAAAAGGATATTATATAGCCGGTATTCAAGCTATGTACAAAACATTAAGATCAGGTGGTGCATACTGGAATGCAATGTCAAAAGAAGAAAAGGCTGCTTTTAGAAAAATGGTTACTGAAGGTATGACACTTGCATTAATGGCAATGGCTATTACATTCTTGTTTGGTTGGGATCCACAAGATGAAGACAGATTTAAAAAGCTAGCTAAGAGAGAAGAAGACTATGGATATTTTGGTTGGTTAGGTAATCACATGTTATATCAGTTAATTGCAACTAAGAGAGAGAACCAATCTTTCATTCCATTACCATGGGTTGGTGGACTAGAAGAATGGTATAAGTATGGTGATGCTACCTCAATTGCATTTGGTCCTACTATTGGTCTGTACTTAAAGATAATTGCAGATTTAGGTTACATGGCAACAGGTAGTGAGAAAGCAGTTTACCGTCAGGAGGCTGGACCATATCCATGGCAAGAAGAAGGGGACTATAAATTATGGAATCACATATTAAGTATCTATGGTATCAAAGGTAAGAACCTATCTCCTATATGGGCATTAAGAAGAGATGAACAATTCCAAAATCTTAAATAAATAAACAATGGCAAAGGCAACAACAGCAACAGTAAAAGCATACATCAAGCCTAAAGTTTCTAGACCTGGTGTTCATGCTAAGACAAAGACTTCAAGATCTAAGAAGTCTAAAAATTACAAGAAAGCTTACCGTTCCCAAGGACGGTAAAAAAAAAGGGAGAACCCGAAGGCTCTCCCATTTATTCTTCTTCACAACAATCACATTCTTCTGACTCTTGTTGTCCATACTCATTATCAAACCAATCTCTAGCATCTTTTTTGTTAGGCTCATCTATATCTCCTGAAGCCATTGCCTCAGCTCCAGCCATATATGCTTCAATCATTGCTTTTCTAAATGTCACTGGATGCATCTGTGTCAGGTTTAATAAATTTATTAATGTCTGGACCATAATATCCAGGACCCTTAAGTATCTTTCCATCTTCTCTAAAGATAGGTTTACCATCCTTACCTAGTTTACTCATATTGCTAGAGTGTATTTCATTGAATACTTCCTCTATAATATGATGCATACCATGCTTAAGAATAGTGCCACATAAGATATACAACTGATCACCTAAAGCATCAGCAATCTCTACTAGAGATTTGTTATAACATGCTTCAAGATACTCATCATTCTCTTCTTTCATTAGACTATGTCTAAGATCATATTCTGCATTAGGTATTAGTTGTGGCCACTTACCATCTTTCTGGCCAAATGCTCTGTGGAACTCTGCCACTGCTTGTAATTGTTTTTCCATAATGTAAAGATAAAGAAAAAAAGGGGATACATTTCTGCATCCCCGATTGATTATTAACCTGTTTACATTAACAGGCTCCTAGAAAAAGTCGGGTGTGTTATCCGGTTCTTCTTCAGTTTCATTAAAGTCAAGATCAAAATTATCTTCTTCAGCAAACTCATCTATTACTATAGGAGCTTCAAATGTATTACCTACTGGATCAGTATAAATTACTGTTTCATCTTGTGGAAAAATGTCCTCCAAATTTTCTTGCCGAATTTCCCTTTCTGTTTCTGCATCATGTGCAGCACATGGAGCTGGTATTGAAACTTCTATGTCATTATCTACACCATATAACTCATGAGCTAGTTCACGTTCAGTTAATATATATTCCTCAGCTTCATCTAGAGTTTCAAGTATTTCATCTACCTGGTGCGCAATCTCTAACATTTCAGGGTCATCTTGCACCACTTCTTCTGAATTCTCTATTTCAGCAATCTGATCTAGAATATTAGTTTGATTTGGATCTTCATATAAAGGATCTACAACTGGGATAAGAGGTATTTGTGTAACAACTGGTTGAACTGGTTGACTAAAGTCACAAATTGTCCCTATAAAGTAATGCAAGATTCTTTGGTCTTCCATCCAAGTCTTAGGATGTGAAGTCTGAAGTGCATTAGTTACAAAGTTATAGAAGGCCCATAAACTATCAGTATTCTTAAATACTTGTAATGGTTTTTTCATTTGATCTCTGATCATACTAGCTTGTTCAGTAGTAAGAATCTCATACTCAGCAAACAGCACGCCTAATAACTGAGACTGTTTTCTCTTGTTTAAGCTTACTACTTCCATAGCAGCTTTATCAGAACATAGCTGATCATAATACATATATGCATTAGAGATATACTGATCAATAGTATCCTTTACTTCTGTATCTGCAGTACCTGTGTGTTTTCTAACCCAGCTACCAACTTCTCCAGAAATCATAACAGAACCACTATTGTTTATATAAGCCCCTACTACACATTTAAACTTTACTTGTTTATTATAACTGTTTGTCCATGCAAACATCATTGATAACTCAGGGTCATTATTAAAATTTAGTTTATAAATTCCCTGGGCAATCTGTCCATCAGCAGTACATCTGTACTCCTCATCTACAATCCCAAACCCTGCATTAGCAAGGGCTTGGTAAGCATAATCAATTACAAACTGGTGACTAATCACTGTATAAGTAGTACCATGATTTGGTAACGGTACACTTATTAAGTTTGCTTTTGTTGTTTGTTGAATTTTCTTTGGCATTTAAAATAAACTTAATTGATTTACATTTGGTTCTAAACCTTCTATTTCTTTTTTAATATTCTCAAGATAGTACTTGTAATTAATCTCATACTCATCAAAGTCCATATCATCTATGTGGTTGATATAAATTTGCTGAAGCCATTTACCGGCCTCAATATTTATTTCTCTACCATCAGACTTATTAATCTTCATGATCTTAGATCCTGTATTACATACATAATATCTTAGTGTGTGTTGTAATTCTTTTTCAGTATACACACCATTCTTAATATATCTCTCTACATATTTCCAATCACCCTTAATCTTCTTGCCTCCACAGTAATCAAAGATATTTCTGTTAGATTTAAGATAGTCTTCAGGCTGGATACCTTCTACAAAGTATGCATGTAAAGCTTTAGGTATAACTAAAAAACTCTTGTTTTTATGCAGAGCCAAGTCAGCATACTCAAATCTACCTTTGCATTTAGACTTACCATCCTCAGTAACAGCAATATAATTATTTACATCACCTAATACTAGTTTACTATATGTATCATGTTCTAGTTGAAGATTAGTCATCTTCTCCCATATCTTACAGATTTCCATATACTTGTCCATCTTGTCCCTAGGTATCATAGTTTCCAGACCATCTGTATTTTGCATCAAAGGAATAGATCCCGGGATACCTTCACAAATCATCTCATACAACATAGTAAGACTAAGCTGACCATTGATAGTAATTCTCATAGTAAACTCTGGGTCATACAAGAAACTATTCTCATCATTGCTGAGACCATAAGTTGAATTTAAGATAATCTTATATACATAGTTCTTTGGATCTTTCTTAGGTATAATTGTTCTCTCATCAAAGAACCATTCATACTGTGTACAAAACTCTTCTTGTGGTAAATGTGCGGGAGCCCATCTATTTCTAATAGCTAAATTAGGATAAAAACTCACAACATCTGAAGTCATGATAACCATGTCTTCTGTTGCATTATATACCTTACTTGCTCTAGCACCGTGTACACCACCAAGACCAAAATCTGTTTTTACTCCTTTGTATTGTACAGAATACTTAAATCCACCTTTTGTTTCTGCAGTATTAATAACTACGTCCTGGAACTTTTTCAGAAGATGCTGGAATGTTGCTGTCTCAAAACTTATGTAAGGTAGTATGATATCTTTTACAATAATATGATCTCTCTTGGTTCTCATCTGACGGAGATCAAATTTCTTGATACCAGTTTGTTTACTAAGGAAATGTAAAAACAATTCTTTAGCTATCCTTGGTTCAGAGGCTGAGAATAAATCTATACCATATTCCATAGTTAGTGCTCTTCTCAATTCTATCTGACCCTTACTAAGACTCATGATCTGTTTAGTTGACCGGACATCATTAATACAATAACCTACAATAGATTTTATTTGACCTTCTGTAACTTCAGTATAGTGTGGAATAGGCATATCTTTTATGTTCTTCCAATCCATTGTATATTGAATCCACTTCAGGCTTGATCTCTTTGCAGGATTATCCCAGTGATTAAGCTTAAATACATCTATCTGTCTGATATGTAAATCTCTAGAACCAAATTCAGCAAACTCACCATTATTACTTCTTTGAATAGTAGCTTGTGCTTTCTGATAAATAAACCTAGCAATAGTCTCACCATCTTGTTCCAGTAACTGCTCTTTATTCCGGAGAATATGTTCAGTAATCTGACTGTCAAATGCAAGACCATTAAAGCTAACATGCCACTCATCAAGAGTTATATTTCTCTCAAGGAATGTTACTAGTTCTAGTATATCATTTTGTGATTTGTGACAGATAAATACTTCTCTGTGCTCAGACTTTACATCTTCAAATACCCCAATAAAGCAATTGCTTAGGGTCTCATAATCCATTACCCAATGTGTTCTCATACCATTTGTTCAGTTAAGCTGTCCCCCCGTTTAATTAAATAAAAAAGAGGGTGTTGTTTGGTACCCACCCTCTTTCTGGTTTTTTGGAATTGTTTAAGCTTGCTCAGCCATAAACTTCTTGTAATTAAACTTTGAATTTACTGCAAATAATTTAATTAATTCCTCTATTGCATTTTTATCTTCCAGATAGAACTCTTGAAATACCTCTATCTTGTGTCTCTCTTGTAGCATACCTTTAGTACCAGTTTTAGGTTGACCATAGTCATCTACTTTTGGTAACATGTGTAATGATACTTTTCTAATCTTAGAAATCACTACAAATACCTTAGTATCTGGATCAAAAATACACTCCACATAAGGGCAAGATTCAGTAATAGGAATCATTCTAAAAGTTTGCTTGTCATTCCATGTAGACTGTACAAGCATCATTGTGTTTTCACTCATTTCTTGTTGGTTTTAATTTTTACAAATTTACTGTTTTTTCTATACTTTCCAAGTTTGCAACTTCCAATACTAATTTTTCCTTATCTAAGTTAGGTTTATCACAAAGCTCACCTACAGATTTTACAAGAGCTACTGGTACATCCAGCAACTCTGCATATAACTTAAAATGAGGAATAGGGAATAAATAACTATTTACATAATAGTAATTGCCACTGTTGCTATCAAAGAAATCCAAAATTCTACGCTTTATTTTTATATCCATTTTGCTATACCTACCATTTATAAAATGGTCCCAATCATCACTTAAATCAGAAAAATCAAATGTGAATATACTTGTCACAGCATCAGCTTTAACATAGTCACAAAGTCTAGAATGTTTAAGTAAAATATTCTTTTCAAAGTTAATATATTCAGCATCAGTCCGGGTGTGATAAACACATATTAATTTCATATCCTCAGGGGTTAATGTATTCTCCCATGAAACATAAGTTTCTTTAGGAACTACACTTGTACCTCTTTTAATGTCCAAGAGCGGATATAAAAATATCTTGGACTTCTGAAAGTACTTCTTATAAAGCGCACTAATAACCATAAGTTCTACAATTTAATATTACCAACTGCAAGATCAAATGGTAAGTCATATCTCTTCTGTACATAATGCCATTGGGCTATTTGTATAACAGATTTGAAATCACTCTTCCACTTGGTCATTGTTTCTGTAGAGACTTGGAAAGGATAAACTAAATTGTATTTGTCAATTACAATAAAGGTTACTTGTATTTGCCAGTCTCTAGCATCTGGTTTGTCTTTCAAGAACTTATCTGAAGCTAGAATAGTATAGATAACAGCTTGCATCCAATACTTGTAGTACTCAACAGCTTCTGGGAAATCCTGAATTGACTTGCCAGTAGTTTTGAGGTCATTGATGAATATCACCTTTGCCTCAGTATCAACTACAACATTGTCAAGAATTCCGTGAAAACCAAAAGGTAATTTGTCATGGTCAACCTTAATATGCAACTCATTATAGGTCTGAATGTGGGTGTCTTCCTCAGTTATATCTAGTGCTAATAAAGATCTTATGTCTTTATTACTCTTTAGTATCTCTACCTGTGCTTTGCAGCCATCCAAAGTAGGTTGATCTACTATTGATTTATCTAGACTTTCTTTAAGGAATTCAAAATACTCTTTGTGGTCATCAGTAAGAATCTTGTCAAGTCTTTGCTGATCTGTTTTAAGATTCTGATAAAGATTTGCTGTGAGTAGCTGTGTGAGTATATCTTGTGAGTAGTCCTCCAAAGTTAATGAATTATTTCCATATCCAAGATGTGTTCTAAAAATATTATCAATAATTTTCTTTGGGTTTTCACTGGGTAGTTTCCCAGGTATGCTGATAAATTTATCATCATATGCTTCTGGCTCAAAGAGTAAACAGTGTAGGACGCTCCCTCCTACAAGGTGAGCATCCTTACTGTCTTCCCGCTGGTTGAGCACATAATGATTGTAAAACATAGCAGGTGAATAAAGTAGCTTATTCAACCCGCTATAGCTAAAATAAAATTTATTCTGATAGAATTTCTCCATCTCATCAGAACCATTCAAAGTCATCATCTTTAGTTTGTGTTGTTTGATTATTATCTATTTCCTCTTCAGGCTCAGGTTCTTTATTTGTTTCTAATCCAGAAACTTCATCTTGCTCTTCTAATGCTATTAACTCTGACTTGAGTTCATTTCTAACAATATTAGTAAATACATCTTCTATGTCTTCATCAGTGAGTTCTACCTCCTGTGCAGACTCATTGCATACATCAGCAACCTCAGCCACCCCTGGGGACAAACTGTTAAGATCTACAAGGTCTCCATGTATCTCAGGTATCTCTACAACACCTTCAGGAACAAAATCTGGGAGCTCTTCATAAACATAGTTAGTATTTAGTAACTGGAGAGTTTCTTCATTGACAGTTATACTTTTTACTTTAAAAAATGTACTGTTTCCTCTTCTACCAATTTCATCAGAATAATGCTCCATAAGAATATTTATTTTATCTGTATCAAGGACATCTTTGTTAATAAGAGACTTCATAATATCATCTACATTAGTATCCATATTGTTTTTACTTTTACCTAGATAACTAAGTAAAGACTTGAAATTCACATGGTTCCTAGTATGACAGTTATACATTTTGCCAGCATGATCTTTAAATAACATCTCAAGATACAATAAACTATCTATGTAGTTAGAATTAGCCATAATCTCCATTGCAAGTATATGATTGTCTGAATCTGAACTCTTAAACATATCACTAATTTGTTGGAACATTGTTGCATCTATAGTAGCAGCATCATCACCATTAATGTGTTTAAGTAACTTACTTTCATCATAAATATCCATGGTTAAGATATCTGGAAATAAATCTGTATGGTCACTGTCTACTGAATAATATACACTAGAATATCTAGAAACACTATTATAAGTGTATCTTTTTACAAATGCTAATTCTGAATTTCTAAGTTGACCAGCTGCAGAATAATCTAAAATAATTTCATCTTCTGTATAAAACTCTAAAGCTTGTGTAAGATTTTCTTTATAATAATCATCCATTACAAGTTCAGGATCATTAAGAATAGCTCTAACAGCAGAAGTTTGTATAGAATAATACCAAGTTCCGCTTGTAATCTTATCTTTAGTGTTCTTACCAGCAAAGATATGTGTAGCATCATTTATATTTCTAGTAGTTTTAATACCATGTTGCAAAGACAAGTCTTTTAGTTTTACCCGGGGAATATTTACACCAGGTAGAAAATAAAGTTTATCTCCCTTTGAAGGAGTATAATCCTTATCAGTTACATTTATTACATTAGAATCTCTTTCTGCACAATATAAAGGTTCAATCTTTATGATTAGCTCATTGTCATCTGCATCTACTTCATAAATATGTAAGTATGTTTTCATTCTTTTAAGTTTAAAAAGGGGAGTTTTATCTCCCCTTATGTTTGTTTTAATTAAATTTTAAGTTCCTTTTGGTGGGGAACAGCTTTATGTTTGCTTTACTTGACAGCCATCTTCACCACGTTCTGATTCATCATCAGTTGTGAGAACTTAACTTTGTTACCGTTAACAATCTCCTTGACCATATAATATCTAAGGTCATCAGTAAATGCATCACAGTCAGTAGTAAGCTTAGCTATCCTGTCAATAATTGGTTTACCTACTGCTCCTTTGTCAGCCAAAGTAAGAGAATAATTAATCACCCTTGTTGCAATAACACTAGATATATCAGCACGGAAGTCATCATCTTTACCAACAGCATTAGTAAGAGAGTTCATTACATACTGCTCATCTTTGGTTAGGATGTCCACTGGACTAATGATTCTATCTAGCTTATTATTGATAAACATAGTAAACATTGAACTAAAATCTACACCAACAGAACCCTCACCAATCATTTGGATTAGAGGTAGGTCTGCTTCAAACTTCTCAATAGAACTAATAGCATTAAAGAAAGTAGTAATAGCTCTTGGATTAACTCTTTGGCTTACCAATTCTGGGTGCATCAACATAAAGTTAATACATCTACCATCTATATTTGCTTTCTCTGCCCACTTAGCCCATACATCTGAATCATATTTTAACTCAACAGAGATAAATCTAGTCTTCTGAGCTACGTCAAGACTAGTAACATTATAATCACCATTGTCTGGATTAGTAGTCAAGATAACATGCCAGTTCTTTGGTAGCTTCCAAGATACATATTCTTGTCTGTCTAATATCTCCATAGTTGCTTGCATAAATCTTGCATCAGCTCTGGTATAGTCATCAAGAATTAAGAAACCACCTTCTCCTTTACCCTGAATCCATTCAGGAGCAGCATGTGACATTCTCTTACCTATAACTTTGTATCCTTTGCTTGTTGCTGCATTTATCTGAGATTCATTAATCCAGGTAGTTTTACCTTCAGCATTTTGTATTTCAAATTCTTTTACAGGAAACCCAACTAAGTCACCCAATTCTTCTAACTGAGATAAATTCAGCTTAACAACTTGCATACTCAATTCTTTACCCAACTGCATGATAGCTGAAGTCTTACCAAGACCAGCATCACCCTCAATATTAATTGCCACAGGTACTTTACCTTCAGACTGAATATGTTGGTTATTCTTAACCATGTGCTTAATAAAGCTTTTTAACTCATCAACATTTAATTGTACTTGACTCATAACTCTTTTTTTATAATTCTAATTTAATAACTTTACCTGGTAATTCCTCATTCATATAAGATTGTTCTGACAAAACCCATAGAGTATTACCTCTAGGTTTTACATCTGCACGGCATTCACCATCAGTAAAATACACCAGGCTTGTATATTTACCAAGATTTGCATTAAAATATTCTAGTACAGGGTCAAACTCAGTTCCCCCTCTACCCAATACATTCATCTCAAATTTACCTGTGTAAGGTTCAATTGATCTGATAATGGTATCACACTGAATTATAGTAATATCAACACCACATTTATAAATATGATATATCTCACTCATAAACTCTTGCAATTCAGAATCACTTACTGAACCTGAAGTATCAATAGCTAGTAACATGTGTTGTTTCATTTTTACTTTTAGACCCGGATTATCACTAAATCTACGGTTTTCTTTTCTTCTGATTTTCTTAGTAAACACTTTTGTACTTACACCAGTAAATCTTCTGATATAATTCCGCCAATTAAATTTTTGTTTAGTAACTTCTTCAATGATGATTACATCTTCAATTTCTCCAGGAATAGTTCCTCTCTTCTTAAGAGTCTGATCTTTAGCATCACTAAGAACTTTCTGTAATTGTTTTTCAATTAGCTTTTTCTCAGCTTCAGGCATGTTTTCAAACTCTTCCCAGGTAGCATGATCATCAAGTTCACCATTTGCCATAGCATCTAGTAACTGATCCATAGGTTCATTACCACAAGTACCATTCTTTTCTTTCTCATCTTGAAGTTCTTTTAGCTTGTCATAATAATATCTACAACCTGCTTTTCTATCAAGATTAAGATCAGCATAATTATCTATATCAATACCACCTTCAGGTAGCCATTCTTTAGATATATACTGATTGATCTCCATATCCATTGCAACATTTGCAAGTTTCTTATTACTAAACTTAAAGAAAGTAGTAAGATGTCCAAATGCAATATGAAGCAATTCATGTTTTAATAAGCCAAGTCTGTGGTTATCACTAAGACTTTCCCAAAACTCAGGATTGATTGCAAGTTGATAATTAATATTATTCTTGCTAACACCAGCAGTTGGAACCCTTCTACCATCCCAAACTTTGTTTAGATTAATAAGAAAGAACCCGTAGAAAGGCTCTTTCAACATCAACTCTTTTGCAATTTTACTAAGACTCTGTTGTCTGTCCATCATCTTTAAATTTAATATTTATCTCAAATTTGTCAGTAGGATAGCCAATGGATTCTAACATCCTTGACATATCTCTAATAAAGAATTCCATAAATAGCTCAACCGAAGCTTTAGAACCTTTGTGTTGTGTAATCAGACTTAAAGTTTTGGGACTACTGATGAGTGGTACTTCATTTGCAAATGTATTTTGAAATCTCATTGCAATTTTATTACAGTTTGTTAACCAATTACTCATACTATGTCCACTAAACTTATAGAGAACTAACAGTTCTCCTATATACTTTTTAAAATCAACATTCTTCAAGGATTCAAATGCTATAAGATGATTATCTGCATCTTCAGATTGCAGCATCATAAGCAAGTTCCTTGTTTCTTCTTTGTCAAAAATCATCTTTGCCATCAGTCTTCAATTTTTAAAGTTTTTATTGCCCATTTCTCAGGCTTACCAGATTCAATCATATCAATCCATTCTTTTGCAGTAGGAATGTAATTATTACAATCTTCCTTGACATGCTGCTCACCAACATACCTTACATATACATCTTTGCCGTCAGAGTTGGTAATCACCATACCAAATCTTTGCTCACATTCAAATATACCTTCACTGTGATGTCTAAACATTCTGTGCATACTATGACCTACCCAGGCCTTAGTTTCATCAAACCAGTTATGTATTGCTAGATAATCTACAGGAGATCCTCCAAACTTCTTAGCTGATGATTTTGCATGCTGCCAAGGATGTGCCATTATATTTTGTTTAATAACTCAATAATCTCATCTCTAAGCACATTAGCACCTTCACTATATCCTTCACTCTGTGCCTGTTCATATAATTCTCTTACTCTTTCAAGTATTTCATCTTTTAACTCATCTGTTAATGTCTGAGTTTCCAACTCATCAATTAACCATCTTTCAAAGTCTTCCATTAATCTTCTTCTGCTTTATCTAGAATACTGCCTTCATGATTATATGTTTCATGGTCAGTGATTCTAATGTTATTAGTAATTTGATATTTACCTGAAGGAACACAAATACACAATTTTCCCCAACCACCTTCATTATTCCACCAATCTTCTATTTCATCAAGAAGTTTCTCTTCTGCAAATGTCTCAAGCTCCGCAAAAAGATTATGATCAATGTTTAATAATTTTGAATCTTCTTCCCAATCATCTATATTATCATTTACATCTTCTGGAGTTTCACAAGGTTTTTTTGTATAACCTATCCATTCTATGGCTCCTGAGTCTCCTCCACCATCATATTTTACTTTAACACCTGTAATACCAAAATCAGCCAACCTAAATAGGAGGCTTGTTAATTCTACTTCTGTCATATTATTTGATTTTATAAAACCTACCTAGAATATTTCCATTCAAATACTCTTCTTTTTCAAGAACCTCTCTCAAAAACTGATACTTAGTTTCAAAATATGTAAGTTCCATTTTAGAAAAACATATCTTAACCATATACCTTTTAATTGGTATACCAGCTTTGTGAGCTTCTTTAAGAACTGCATTACTACTGTAGTAGTTCTGATAACTAGTTTTAGAAACAGTCTCATATTTTTTGTTTCTTTTATCTGTCATCTTAGCAACAGCTCTTTTACCAAACTTCTTCTTTGTAGTAGAGTAAAAATTCTTTTTACCTACATATCTTACAGACTTACCATCAATAATAGCTTCCATCTCATACACAAATCCTACAGCTCCTTCAGGAATCATACTGTTAGTAAACTCTCTACCTTGATATATCCAGCTCAATTTCTAAAAGTTTTAATTCATTACTTAATCTTAGATTTTCCATTGTTGTTTCAGTCAACTCAAGTTCTAAAAATACTTTTGCATGAGTCAACTCACCAACTTGGTCTTCAAGTAAATCATTTTGTGCTTGAAGTGTCTCTCTAATATCTTTAAGATCTCTAATTTCTTCATGCAGATCTTTTAGTTCACTTTCAAGTTCTTTTTTTAACTCATCATATACATATTTTGCTGCATCTATGTACTTTTCTAGATCACTCATTGCTTTTTCTAAATGCATAATGCTTGTTTTAATAGTGGAAATAATGTTTCTCTTACTTTATCTATACCATGCACTTTAACTGAATCTGAAAGATCTTTCTCCATTGGTAGCAATATATAGCTAAATCCATACATCTGAGCATATTTTTGTGCTGCTTTAATACCCGGGTCATCATTGTCAAATAAGACAACAATCTTCTGATACTTTAGCTTTAGTTCTCCAATAGCTTTTTCTCCAATCATAGTATTCTCACTGTCCGGTGCAATAGCCTCAATATTACTAATACCTAGTTTATTGAATGTCATAAGATCCTTTAGTGAAGATGTAATAATAAGATATTTACAATCATATTTTAACTGATCAGTACCCTGGATATAGTTCTCTACCTTGATAAATTTCCTTTCAGGAGTCTTAGGCATATATATTTTATACAAACTACCATCATTTCTAAAGTAACCATAAGTATGAGACTTTCTGAATGTATGAGAAGTTATAGTACCATCTTGTTCAGTTCTACTCATAGTAAAGAAATCTAGAGGAACTACATTATACCTATCAAGCATCTTAGAACCAATCTTGAAACCCATCCAATAAGTCTGATCAAAGTTATTCCAGTGTCTCATTTCATAATCTACTACTTTATACTTATCATGAAACACAAGAGTTTCAGATACATATTCAGTATTATTATTCAAAAAGTCCTGATAATCATATAAGATTTTATATGTTGCCTGTGATCTTGTGTCCAGATTAAATAGTCTTTGAACTAGTTGGACACCATCACCGCCATAACCTGAAGAGAAGTCTTTAAACTTATAATAATTACAACCTGTATCAAAATAAATAAACATAGATGGAACTTTGTCCTTTGCATTAAATGCAGATAACATTTTTATATCTTGACCAGTAAGCTTTTCTTTTAAATTAAGATAATATTCAAAGATCCATTCTCTTGGGATTTGCTGTAAATCAGTAATTAAATTCTTTGTTGAAATCATACTACCTAGTTTAAAAATTAAGGGGGAAGTCATTTCTAACTCCCCCTATAACTTATTAGTCTAGGCTGAAGTCAGAAGATGTTTTGATTGGAGTTGTAAAATCATCATCATCTCCAAAGTCTTTTACTTCTTTTGTCTCTAATTTTTTCAAATGTTTGGATTCATCAAAAGTAATAACTTTTCCTTCCTCTATTTCACCAAATGCATATTTTTTATTATCTGCTTTTGGCAACCACATGTCATAATTGGTATATCCAGATTTACCTTCATACTCTTTACCAGCAATACAGAACTCAAGATACTTATCTTTGATAGGTGCAGTAGCATTAAATGCATCTACAAAATCCTCAATAGTATCATGTTTTCCATCCTGATCAGTAAACCAGTCATTTATACCCATAGTTTTACACAAGCTTTGTAAGAAGATTAAAATAGATCTATCTCTCTGAATTTTAACACCAGTTTTAGTTAGACCATCTGCATATGCATACTGGCTTGCTTTAACTCTACCAATTTGACCCTCATATCTACCTTTACTTTCATCATCCTTATCAAGCATGAAGCCTTCAAAACCTTCAATTGGTTCTGTTTCTACATGTAAAAGCAAGTGCTTAGCACCATCAATAAATTTGAAGTCTTCTAGTTCCACATGATTAATCTTTAACACATGATTTCCCGGTGAAATTGTTTTAGGTAGCCCACTGCCACCAGTTCCTAAGTCAGTTGTACTTAATCCCATTGTTTTTTATTTTTATTTGTTATTATACATAAATTTTATCCCAGTGAAATACTAGTTCACCTTTCTCATTCATCTCAGTTACTTCTATCTCTTCATTACGCAAGTGATCAGGTCTTGCACCACAAGTAACTTCTTCATTAGTTTTAAAATTAATGATAGTTTTGTTACCTTTTCGGTACATATAACCAATAGCATCAGCATTTGCACAAATCAAAGATTTAATTTTACCTGTCAAATCAATATTTGCAGACATAACCATTTGCCCTTTATCATCTACCACTTTGTCTTTTATGTGACCAGATAAAATAATATGGGGAGCTAAGGTATCAATAAAATCTAAAACTTGAAAGAATGCTTGTCTAATGTATAAATAACCAGCACCATTTGGTAATGTAGTTACATTTTCTCCATCATAGTTTTTACCCATTGCCGTATTTCTATAAAGTTTTACAGCAAGAGGTTGAATCATATCCTCTAATGCAGTTACTGTATCTATAGTAACATACTTATAAGGATGTCCAGCTTCTTTAATTGCTTTACCAACTTCCTGAAGGTCCTTTAAACTACTAATTTTGACTTTGAGAGCTTCTACATAATCAGTACCATTTTCTAAATCTAAAATCAGATTATTATCCAAACCAGAAAAAGCTGTTGTTTTCCCAGTCTTTGGTTTAGAATAAATTAATAATCTTTTAGGGTTCACTCTTTCACCCTTTACTCTTTTTGTTGGAAGTACTATACTCATATTTCTGTTTTTGTTTGTTTAATCAGATCATTTAACCATGGTCTATTACTTACAGGTTTCATAAGCATGATTGCTGCTAAATCTCTAATAGTAATTTCTGACAATGGTACATCTTTGTTCAGTTCGGCATCTAATTGCACTTCTTTGGTAGCACCAAAATCCTCTTCAAAATCAGGAAACAATGCTAAACTTTGTTGCAATTTAGGTAAACCATCATCTTTCTTAGTATCTTCTTTTCTCTTCTCATAAAGAGCATAAGTAATTTCAGTACCATCTTTAAGTACTGCTACTAATTCAGATGTAGGAACAGTATAAAGAATATATGGCTCACCTTTGAAGTTTGTACCTTCTTTAGTTTCATACTCTTCAGCATAAAATGGATTTGCCTTATACTTAAATAACTGTCTGTCCTCATTAAAGGGTGTCACATCAGTCACAGTACCTTTATCATCAGTAACATTATCATAGAACTCAATATAGATATCTTCACCTTTACCAATCTCAGATTCAAATAACTGTACTTGTCTACCAAATTTACCTTTCTGAAAAAAGGCTGTTTTAATTACAAAATGTGGATCTGCAAGACCCAGCTTTTTAAAAGTCTCAATGTGTTCTACAAAGAACTCTTTTTCTCTTTCTTTTCTTATATTCATACTTAAAATTTACTGTGTTGATACTTTTTTAGTTGCACATGCTGGAGTAGGTATCTCTACTATTCTCATCTGCTCTCTGTCAAGTTTAAAGAAACTTATCCTTGTGGTACCATTTCTTGATTTCAAAAAGTGAAAGACTAGAATGTCTTCATCATTTATGATATATCTGTCTGGACCATACTGTCTTATTTTTCTTAGAGAGGGTTTGTTTATACCCAGCACAACATCCGCATGTTGCAATAATGCATCTGATCCATAAATATCTGAATCTAATACATAGTTACCATAGTCAGCTTCTACAGCTCTCTTGGGATCATCTATATTTCTATTTAACTGGCTGAGGACTACAAAAGCTACTGGATACCTTTTCTTTAACATGGTGAGTGCTTCACCTAAGGCTCCTAACATTTCAAATTTATCTTTTTGTCCCTTACCATTTTTAAATAAAGCTGAGTGATCTATTGCAACAAGCATATTAGTGTACTCTTTCTTTTCTTTACCTTCTTCATCCACAATCATTCTAGAATGTTTCTCCATCTGGTAATGTATAGTAGCACACATCTCATCTATTGTACAGGCATCATAGACTACATCTATTATATCCTTGTGAGCTGTACTTTGATAGTACTGTTTACACTTGTCAAATAAATCTTTGTCTATCTTCTTACCTTTACTCATAAGAGTATTGTAATCAGCACCTGTATTTAAACTAAATTTTCTTATACCACTGGTTTCATCAACCATTTCCATCTGAAACTTTAATACCCGGAATCTTTGATCCTGATTCATTATTATGATATCACTAATCAATTGTTCCATAAATAAAGTCTTTCCAGTACCAGGTCTAGCACCTACTACAGTGATAGTTCTCCATTCTAATCCATCACAAAAGGCATCATTAAATTTGGGCCAGGCACTCTTTAAAGATTTAATATCTCCACGGCTTCTTGCCGCCATCTTTGCTAATGCCTTATACAAAGCATCTCTTTCACTCACTGGTTGTAGTGCTCTAGCACCATTAAATAATTCTGCCATATGTTTATGTATTAGTTAAATGTTTGTTTTTAACATAGTTATAGAAACTATGCACAACTGCCATGATTACTTCAATTATCAAATACTGCCAGAAATTCATAGGAACTATGAAATAATCTATAACAGTAAAGCAAAATAAAGACCCCACCACAGCAATCATAGTCAGTTTTAGATTTATCATACTACTCTCTCACTAAAATATACTTGTTCTTCATCATCACCACTTCTGATTATCTCACAATATGTAGCTAAATCAGATTCAAAAGATTTATCTATGTTCTGCTTTCTAATAAAATATTGAGCAGTTCTCATAAATTCATATCTTCTGATACTAAATTCATCTACATACTTTTCTGTGGCTTTCATTATTTCCTCCCAATCATAGTCATAGTTCTCAAAGAACCATCTAAATGGTGCTTCAAGATTCTTAGCATTGACTCTGGCATATTTACCAGATGAGAGTTTCTTATTAGGAAATATTTCTACATATTTCTCTATATTTCTTACAAAGTCTTGCCCCATTAAATCTTGTGAAGTTTTCTTTTTGGTTCTCTTAAAGTAACCATTAATTTCTTCCATAAAGATAAGACTTTTACTTGTTAATTCCAAATTTTCTGTCAACCATTGATCCGTTTGCAGTCTTTTGCACTCTAATTCTTTATTGACAAATTTGTTAGGAACAATCTTTTCTTTTATACAGTGTAAAACATAGTATGTATTTGGTGTTAATCCTTCCTGAATCAACCTTGTAAATATATCTGTCATATTACCAAGTTATCTTATTACCATTTGTGCTCTTAACAACTTCATTGATTTTGTTAAATACATCATCACAATCCCATTTACCTCCACTATACGCAGCACTTGCTGGATGTTTAACTACAAACTTATGACTGTTATCATTGGTATATTCTGACCATTCTTCAGCTTTCTTACCCATATACAAGTAAACCAAACCCGGATTATAGCTGTTTAACCAATCTAACAAGTATGTAGTAAAAGGCCTCCATATATCATAATGGCTACCTATCTTATCTACTTCTACTGTAAGAGCTGTATTAAGCATAAGTATGCCTTGTTTAGACCATCTCTTTAAATCTACATCTTGATGTGTAGGATACTCATTGTAAACAGTCCGTTCTATTTCTTGAAAGATAAACTTGAGACTTGGTTGTAATTTATTTGTATTGCTACAACTAAATGATATACCATCTGCAACTCCCAATTGTGGATATGGATCCTGACCCACTATTACTACCTGTAGTTTATCATAAGGACACTCTTCAAAGGCCCTAAATACTTGTTTTAGTGGTGGAGTAAATCTTTTTCCATTTTGACTTAGTTCCCATAACTTGCTGATTATCTGATCAAAGTCAGAACTAAATATAAAAGATTTAAAAACTCTACCCCACCCACTAGGTTCAAGTTTATCAAACATTTTTTGTTTAATTTCCTGTAATTCCATTTTTTTTCTATTTTTGTTTAAAATTAAATACTATGTCTGTAAAAGTAAAAGAGCTAAAAGAAGATACAGTTGTAGATATTAAAGTAAATAAAGCTTTTTACCTAATGGTCAAAGGTTTATCATACTATATCTTCAAGAACCTTCCAAAAGAAACTATTGAAGAAGATATCAAAGCTGTAATGTCTAAAAAATATAATGAGCTTGAAACTGAACTTCAACAACATTTTTACACCACTACTCTTTTGCTTGCTGAAATTGAAAGACAAGCTATTGCTAATAACATGTTTGATGAGAAAGAAATACTAGAACCAGGGGATGAAGGTTATGTAGAACCTACCCAAGATTAAGATTAAACTGTTCTCTTCCTATCTGTATACAAGCTTCAATAGCTAACATTAATTCATCTTTACTACAATCTCCAAAGGATTTGTAATTTATCATCAGACCATCTTTATAAGCTAAGCCTGCGTGATCTTTTACAAGACATTTCATTTCATCAAAAGTATAACCAGATTCTTTTGCCATTTCTCTAATACAAGCATGAACTTTTGCAAGTTGTGCCTTACTGTGATCTGTACTTGCCAGATCTATGTACATTTCTACTGATTGACCCTCTTCTAATTTGCTAATGAATATATCATAAGCTAATTTATCTTGAGGAGTTGCATAGGTTAGTTTACCATCTTTCTTTACTAATTTTCCACTAAACATACTTAACAAGTTATATTGTTCATTATTTCAAGAAACTGATCATAATGAGTTCTGTCTTTAATATTTAATGCTGGAATCTCAAATGATTTCAAAGCCCATTTATTATCTTTAACATCAATATTATCTGTGCTATGTAACATTACTCCAGAACATAACTCCTTATGATAATAGTAGTAATCATATCCATTCTGGCTTTCATCATCAAGTATATCTACTCTTTCAAAGCCAAGATCTATTAATTCTTGTTCTGTCATTTTAATCTAAATTTTTATAAATAATCCAAATGATGACTGTATATACACAGTCAATCATCCCAGCCATGATAGTCTTCATCTCTTAATTTATAAATTATTAAACCTGCAATTATAATTACTATAACTGCTCCAATTACAAATTCCATTATTCTATGTTTAAGTTATCATCATTTAAAATCTCCCGGATCTTATCTCTAACAGCTTCATAAGCATCATATCTTTCTTCAGATAATTTTTCATTATACTTTATCTCACTTCTAAGCCATTGATCAAGATCCCACATAGAATGTTTCCATTTCCAACCATCTAATGCTGTTCTAGCATCTTCAAGTTCATCTTCTTTGAATTTTAAAATTACTTCTGCCATTGGTTCATAAATATTTCAGTATTAATAATATCTCTAATATAATCAATTTCACTGTATTTATCATTATCCAGAGTCCACAATCCCATATCTTTTATTCTGTTTTCTCTCAAAGTCATTAAAGAATATGCCATTATATTAGCATTATCTTCATCCTCACTAAGTAACATACCAAGCATATTCTGCTTTTCATCTTCAGTAGTGTAACCTGTTTTAACTAGTAGGTTCAACTCTGATAAAAAGATAAAGGGTCTGAATGTTCCTGCTTTGGTACCTGCAGCATACATATACCATAAATATCCAATATTGCTGTCATTGGATTTTGAAACTCCCCAATGTTCATTAGCAATTTTCTTAATCATACCCATAATTTTGGGATCACTAAATGTTTTTATCATAATTAAAATATATATCTAATTGTATTCCAAGGGATTATCTTATCATGTAACTCAGTCCACTCTTTAATATAATCTCCTTTATATATACGGTTATATCTTAAGTTAGCACCTCCATACTGAGATATTTTCTTCTCTTGTATTTCTGGTTTCCAAAGTAATTCTTCTCCTGGAAGTTTATGCTCTAAATTATACAGATGTTTCTGCTCATTATGAGTAAGAAATATTACTTCAGCTTTTACTTCATCAAAATCCCAAGAATGATACTTAGCTCCTGAATTTATAATTTGAAATAGTGCACTATACTGTCCTAACCAATCATCATGAACTATCACAGGACTAAAGTTTAAATGTACTTCATAACCAGATTCTAAAAATAATCTAACTGCAGATAATCTTTCATATATAGTTGAAGTATTAGGTTCTAGTATTTTTCTATAATCTTCAGGCATCAGACTAAATCTTATTCTTATTTTATCATGAGGATCAAACTTAAGTAAGTCTTCATTTACATACTTAGTAGCAAATGAACCCATAGCAAGTGGATGATCTCTAAAGAATGCAAAGATTGTCTTCCAGTCATGATATTTAGCATGCAGAGCAAAGTCTTCATTACAGGAAATGTCATAAGTTACATACTCTCCTGTCTGATTAGGCTTCTCTACTGTAGAAAAATAAGCATGTGAATTAATTTCTGTCAGGATATCCATAGTATTTGTAGCTACAGATAATCCTTCCGGCTTATGTCTTTTCATATAACAGTAAGTACAGTTATACAAACAGCCATGACCAAAGGAAGGACTGATAAAATCAGTACTCCTCCCACTTGGTCTAATGGTCATAGATTTTCTGGTAACTTTCTCAATTACCATTTTTATTTAATATTTTTAAGTTCTTGTTCTAAATAAGCCCTTAATTCAGATTCTAAAAAGTATCTACCTTTTCTGAACAAAATACCTTTAAGTTTACCATCTCTTCTATGTGATCCAATAGTTCTTTTAGATATACCTAAAAAATCTGCTGAATCTTCTAAGCAATATACTGGTTCTTGATAATGTTCAGATAGCATTGCTGCTATTGTTTTTTTCTGTGACATAATTTTACTTTTTTCTTTGTTCTAGATAATCAATAATAAATCCAGCAGCAACTAGTATATTCATACCAAATGATGCTAATATCTCATATACATCTTGGTAAATATTTACAGACAGATGCACATGACCTACCATCCAGAATGGTATGGACAAGTTTTGGCTTATCCATACCACTAGATACTTAATAAAATGTAACATTATTTGATCATGAAATCATAGGCAGCTTTACTACTGCTCATGTTAAAAGAATACACTTCTGTAGTACAGTAACTTTCATTTATTCTGATTCTTACACTTGATGCAGCTTTAAAATCTGCTACTGCATCTGTATAAAGTTCAAAATACCATGAAATAAATACCACACTGTTATCTTGAGATTTACTCCCCGTAAACTTATATTTTTTATCTACTCCATTTACAACAAAAACAACATCTACTGTTGGACTTTCATCACAATAGTATCCACCCTGTACATATAACACAATGGAACTGTCTACATTTTCCATTTTCATAAATGCATTGTTATTTACTGCTGTATATGCAATTTTATATGGTTCATCAAAACCATTATCACTTATTTTATAAGTCCATTGAGCACTAACACATCCTGTAATTAGTATTGCTCCTAACAAATTAATCACCTTCTTCATTGTTCACTGTTTTTGTTTTTTCTTGCTTCACCATACCACGAGGAGAATTTTTTGCTGACTTGTTCAATCTTTGCAGCCTCTCCTGTATTTTCTGGTTGATACTGTTGTAATCTGAGTCTTTCTTGTCTTTTTTCATACTCTTCCCAATTATACATTTCTAATTCTTTCATTCTAGCAACATCTGCTATAGTCATACCTTCTGGTATTCCCCCATTTTCTTCCATAATTTGTATACATAACTCTTTCATTCTTCCCATAATTTTAAACCTTTATCAATAAATAATTTAATTGTAGTCCTAACATCCTTATGATTCATGATAGCACCTATTGCCTTTAATTTTCTATACACTTTACGGTCAAGATCTAGCTCTACTCTGTTTGACCTATGAATAATAAGTTCATTTGTGTTAACAGAATTAAAATCAAACGGAAATATCTGAGCATACACATAAACATTTTCTTGGTAAGACTTGTCTTTACGGAACTGCAAAACAAGTCTTTTATTGTGGTTTATCTTGTCTCTTTTAAAACCTACAAGCTTAGCAATAGTATGTTCACTCAGCATAAATCTAAAAGCTAAAAGACCCACTAAATAACTTCTTTGATCAACAAGAACTCTTTTTCTTGAGTCATTAGGAATTTTTAAAAGAGCTTGTACTACATCATCTTTAGTGTAGTCTTCCATATTAAATGTGTAAATCTAGCTCTTCAGCATAAACTTTTTCTTCACCATTCATTTTTAAAATACCTCTTACAATACCAAATCTTTCAGCACTATAAAATTCATAAGGAAATGACTGATCTGATAGTTGAACTTCTTTTAGTCTATACCCAAGCTTGTTATTTTGCAGATTCATTTTAACAACCTCAACTACTGTGTATATTTTGCCTTTAGTTATCCACTCAGATTGGGATACTCTTTTTGGCTTATCACTGTCATTAATACATATCACCTGCATGTTCTCTAATTTCTGATTTTATATCTAAGTCATCAAATGTACCTTTTATCTCAAACATTTCCATGTAATCCCCAGATTTTACAGTACATTTTCCATTATTATGAGCTACAATAGCACACTGTTCAGCTTGTAACCTTTCATGATTACAAACCTTAATCAAGCATGCCATAATGTAGTCATAAGAATTTACATCATCATTATAGATAACTAGTTTATGTGTTTTGTAATCTTCCATACTACTAATATAATGAAATATTAAAATCTTTCCAAATAATTTTAGTCTGATCAAAGTTCTCTAATGCTTCTTTTACCCATTTCTCATCTATTGTATCCATGTAACATAGTATGTGAACAATAGCTTTATCATCTGGATTTAACCGGAGTAACCGGCCAATTCTCTGTGCAGCCTTTCTCTCATTACCATATGCATGCATAATGATACCCTGTTTGAGATTTGGAATATTCACACCCTCATTTAACTGAAGTACAGTAGATAACTTATTAATCTCACCTGATTTAAACATTTCTAGATTATCTTCAGACTCCTTATTACCGCTGTGGTAGCTATGTTTACATAACTTATCAGCTTGAGCCTGAGTATTAGCAAATATGATACACTTTGTATTAATGCTGTCCATTAGCTTTTTAGTATATCTTTCTTTGCTAGGATAATCCATCAATGCCTTCATTCTCATCACTCTAAGCATATGAATACTGCCTGACCCTACATCCAGTCTTCTAGACCAATAAGTATAGTTATCTATCTCAGATGCCATATACTGTCTATTACCTGTTTTGACTGGATACACTTTC
>Ga0315909_10000886_pt1 | contig 39984 bp, 58 predicted proteins | sample LakEriMetagenome_11_FD_203527 | JGI IMG/M metagenome (GOLD analysis project Ga0315909, IMG submission 203527) | Freshwater fungal communities from buoy surface, Lake Erie, Ohio, United States - Buoy 2 MA125 | ecosystem: Environmental > Aquatic > Freshwater > Lake | place: USA: Lake Erie, Ohio... | reverse complement strand
CAACTACGACGAGGCGCGCGACAAGGCGCTCGACGTAGCCAACGCGGAGCGCAAGCTCATGTACTGCACGGTGCAGCGACTGCTGCGCCCTGAAGCGAACAAGTACCTCATCAAGAGCGGGCGCGACTTGTTCTTGCTGGACAGGCCGGGTGTCATGCCCGTCGCCTAACAGATCGAAACCGGCGCGAGCCGGTCGCAGCGTGAGGCGCTGCCTGATGAGATCAGCAACCAAAGGAGACCACCATGAACAAGCCCGTCCGCAACCCCGCCTACATGATCCCGGTTCAGTCCCACGCCTTCGGTCTTGCCGTGGCCTATGACGCCTATCAGGACGCCCTGAAGGTGCCATCCACCCAGCGTGGCTTCCTCGATTGGAACGGCATCGTGGTCTGGGGCTCTGCCTTGATGCAGCACCAAGAGTTCTTCGGCATCGAGATACTGCCCAAGGTGTCCGTCGAGCGCAGCGTGATCGAGGCGCGCGAGGTGCGCGACAAGCTGAACCCGCCCGTCATCGAGGCATCGTTCTGATGGCCGCCGTGTTCTATGTCGTGCCATGGGGTGGATCGCTGGCGCAGGGCGGTGTGACGTTCAGCACGCTGGAGGAGGCCGTCAAACGCGCCCACGCCCGGCGTGACGCCACCGGCAAGCAATACCAAGTGATCAAGACCGAGATCGTCTGGCCAATCCTGATTGCCGACCTGCCCAAGGATGGGGGTGCGTGATGGGCAACGGCATCACCGGGCGGGGCCGCCGAACCCGCGACAACTGGTACTATCTCGACAAGCTCCCGCCGCGCCTGCGGCTGGCGCTGTGCCACGCGGCCTTCACGTGGGACGCCAAGTGGTTCTACGACCGATGGAACAAAGGCAAGTCGGTGGACAGCCTGATCGCTGAGATCAAGCAGTCCGACCGGCACTGGGCCAGCAAGCCGGTCAAGACGCGGAAGGGCTTCAAGTGGATGACCGAGCCCTCTCCGATGTGCCAGACAAAAGTGCCGCCTCTGTATCCCAAGTGACAGGAAACTCTTCCTGCATCCGGTGCGCCGGGTGCAGTGGGGGCAATCCTGCCCAACCCAATGGAGACCACCATGACCTATATGCCCCGCGTCACGACCTTTGGCCGTCAGGCCGTCCGCATCGAGGCCCGCCCCGGCCAGTTCCTCGATCTCGACCAGCTCCGCTCGCTGGCTCCGGCGATCTTCGCCGAGCAGCCGCACGAGAGCCGCTCGGAGCGCTTCGCCCACATCCCCACCCACCACATGCTGGAGGCCCTGATCAAGGAGGGCTTCATGCCGACCGGCGTCAGGATCGGCGGCTCCAAGGACCCCGGCAAGCGCGCCTTCACCAAGCACATGATCCGACTGCGCCGGGTGGATGCCACGCCCTCGAAGGTCGGTGACCTGTTCCCCGAGGTGGTGCTGAAGAACGGCCATGACGGCACCTCGCAGTATCACCTGATGGCTGGCCTGTTCCGCCTGATCTGCATGAACGGCATGGTCGCTCCCGACAGCCTCGTGGCGGACGTCAAGGTGCCGCACCGGGGCGATGCCATCGCCAAGGTGATCGAGGGCTCCTACACCGTGCTGGGCAGCTCCGGCGAGGTGCTGGAGCGGGCGCAGGAGATGAGCGCGGTGCAGCTCGCGCCGCGTGAGCAGCGCGCCTTCGCGCTGGCCGCCGCCGAGCTGCGCTTCGAGGCGGTGCCGGAGGCGATCAAGCAGGACCCCCTGCCGATCATTGGCCTGCGCCGCCGCGAGGACCACGGCAATGATCTGTGGAAGGTGTTCAACCGGGCGCAGGAGAACCTGACCAAGGGCGGCCTCGAATACCGCGTGCCGTTCACCGACGAACGGGGCCGCGAGGACGTGATGAACCGCACCACGAGGCCGATCCAGTCGGTCGATGGCGACATCAAGATGAACCGCGCCCTCTGGGTGCTGGCCGAGGAGATGCGCAAGATCAAGGCCTGACCTCTCGATCTGTCTCACGCACCAAAGGAAAGGGGGAGATGCCCAGCACCTCCCCCTTTTTGCGTTTACCGGCGAGACCCAAACCGGCACGCACCCCACACAACTGACGGGTTGTCCCGCCACACCCAAGAGCCGAAGGACGGCAAACCTCAACGTCGAGAGCGGGCGGGACAGGCCGGACACTAGGCGATCCCGGCGCAGTCCTGCAAGCCCCAAGGCCCGCGCCTCAGAGAAGGCCGCTGGCGGCGTTTCTGGGGTTTCCGGCTCCCACCCTACCGGCCACCCCCGAGATCGCCGCCCAGCGCCTTCCTACGCGTGCTGCGGGGCCTTTGGACGGCGGGGCTTCGGGGGGATCACCTCGAAGCTGCCCCTGACCAGCAGACCGGCCATGCCGAGGCGCACGTCCTGCGGCCACCACTCCTGCAGGATGAGGATGGCATCGTCCATCGAGCGGGCCACCGCGTAGCGCCCGGTGGGCGACACGTCGAAGCGCGCTTTCCAGCCTTTTTGGGCGTCGGACAGGTGTTCGCCCTCGGCCTTGATCTCAAGGCAGTGCAGGTAGCCGGTGCGGGTGTCGTAGAGCAGGAAGTCCGGCACGCCGGGCTGGGTGCCCATGCTCTTGAGGATCGCCGCCGTGATCTTGTCCCGCTTCTCGCCATTGGGGGTATGCCACCACATCACGAACTTCGGTGCGGCGCGCACGAGCAACTGCGCAATCGAGCGGTGCAGCGTCTTCTCCGGCACCTTCAGCTTGCGCGTCCTGATCTTCATGTCCTGTTCCTCTCCTGCACAGCTTCCCAGTTTTCCTTCAGCCACTTCCTGAGCGTCTCGGTGGCGTCGGACGCGGAGGGCGGCTTCAGCTTCATCGCGCCCCGCACGGCCTCGAAGTCCTCGGCGGTCGGCGGCAGCAGCTCGTCGCGCTTGGTACGCTTCTGCGGCGCGGCGGGGTCATAGCCCAGCAGCTCCCGCACCTGCGCCTTGCGCCGCTCGCCCGGCGGCTGCTCGATCTGTTCCTCGACGCTCAACCGCCGGTAGCTGGTGGGTGCGGGCCGCACCGCCTCCAGCCGCCGCCGCCGGTCGCCCACCAGTTCGGCGATCTGGCCGATGCTGGGCAGGAACTTGGGGCTCCGCGCCACGAGGCCCTCGCGGCGATCCATGATCCAGTCCATCTCCTGCTGCGAGCAGGCGGCCAGCGCCTTCACCAGCTCCGCCACGTATTCCGGCGAGGCCCCGCGCTTGCCGTCAGGGTACGAGGTGAGGATGGTGTTCGCCATGTTGCGCGCCCGGTCCAGCCGCTGAATGTCCTGCAAGCTGAGCGCTGATGTCGGCGTGGACCCCGTCTGCAAACCGTGCGAGTTCGGCGTCGATGACGGCGTTGACGGCATCGAGGCTGCTGCGGATGGTGTGGGCAGGTTCTTGCTGACGTGTTCCATGGTGGGGTCTTCCTTCTTCGATTGCCTTCATCATCCAGACGCGGAACGCTTGGTCCCAGTTCCGCTTCGTGGCCTTCTGCCCACTGGCGCTGGCCCAGTAAGCCTTGAACTTACCGAGTTCCCATTCCAGCCGGGAGGGGTCCGTTGCGCCGAGCGCCATCAGGCTGTTGATGGTCTCGGGCTTGGGGCTCCAGTCATCCGGCAAAAGAGCCCCCCTCGCGCGCGCCTTATCTGTGGGTTCAGTTTTTGGTGTCTTTCCGTTTTTAGTAAGGGACGGTTTTACCGTCGCCGGTAATCCCGTCTCTGGTGCCGGAGACGGGATTTCCGTCTGCGGCTGCCGGGGGGTGTCGAGGACCACGTAGTGGTAGCCCTGCAGGGTGCCGTCCTCGGCTCTGACCTCCTCGCGGATGATCCACCCGGCCTCGATCAGCTCGCGCACGAGCTGCTGGCCCTTCTCACGGCCCACCCCGCCCGCCCGGCTGATGTCGCCGGGCTGAACCACCCAGTCATCCGGCTTGGACAGCAGGTAGCCCAAGCACCAGCGCGCACCGATGCTCAGGCGCTGATCGGTGAACACCTCGTTGGGCATCACCGAGAACTGTGACGTGCGGCGCTTCCTGACAATCATGCCGCCACCATCAAGCGCACCACCATGCGGAAGGGGTTGCGCTCCTCGATGTTCAGCAGCCCCATCTTCACCAGCTCATGCACCGCGTCCATGAACTGGTCCGGCGGCATGCTGGCCTGCTCCGGCAGGGCGTCATCCGACAGCACCGCGCGGTGGTCGAAGCATGACCGCATCGCCAGCAGCAGCAGTACGAGGCGCTGCTCCGGCGTCTTGACTGGGGCGCTGGAGGCCCACGAGACAGCCTCCATCATGCCGCCACCCGGCGCTGCGCGTTGAGCCCGGCGACCAGCGCCTCGATCTCATCCAGCGCGGCCTGCCGCACAGCGAAGGCCTCGCCGCCATTGATGCGGCGAGACAGGCGCATTTCGAGCTGGGCCGCATAGCACGGCTCGCGCCGGGCCTTGGTCTTCGAGGCGACCGGCGGCACGGTGAGGCGCACCACCACCGGCACGTCATAGCCCCGGTGCAGCCAGTAGAGGCGCAGACGGCAGCCGGTGAGCATCGCGCCCAGCTCGCTGGACGGGTCAATCCCGATGCTGCTCAGGGGGCGGTCGGTGGTGGCGATTTCGAGGGCAGTCCTGTTCATGGGTTGTCTCCTGTGGCCGAACAAGACCTGCAGGCTAGACGGGAACAGAGCCGGTCCGTCATGCAAAGGCCGCAACCCTGCTATGCGTGGCGCGGTGATGTCCGGCGCGCCCCGGCTGTGGCATCCTGCCCGATGCTCAACCAAAGGAGACCCACATGAGCAACATCCACAAGGCCCTCGCCACGGCGCTGGGCGAAATCCACCGCCTGAAGAAGGACGACAAGAACCAGCACGGCGGCTACGCCTACGTGTCGGTCGATGACGTCAAGGACCACGTCCGCCCGATCCTGTCGAAGCACGGCCTGTTCCTGCAGGTGACCGAAGAGAGCTTCGAGATGGTGCAGGTGCAAGGCAAGAGCGGGTCCACCAGCTCTGCCCTGATCCGCTACGCCATCGCCCTGCGCCACGCGTCGGGCGAGGGCATGGAGCCCGACCTCATCACCATCTGCCTGCCCTACACCGGGGCGCAGACGGCGGGTGCTGCGCGCTCCTACGCGGTGAAGGAGTGGGCCAAGGGCTCACTGCTGGTTTCGACCGGCGAGAAGGACGCCATCAGCGGCGGGGCGGATGCCGACGCCTACAAGCAGCAGGAATACGTGGCCCCGCGCGAAGAGCGCCCGACCGCTCACGCCGCGCGCCAGAACGGCGGCGACGAGGCCTTCAAGAAAATCCAGAACGGCCTGCGCCAGATCGAGCGCGAAGGATCGCTCGAAGACCTCGCGCTGTTCTGGAAGAACTCGCAGGCGGCGATGAAGAAGATGCCCGCAGGCTGGGTGTCGGAGCTGTCCAAGCAGAAGGACGAGCTGAAGTCCGCCTTCGAGAAGGCTGGCACCAAGCCGCTCCATGCTCCGTCCACGGACGATCAGTCCACGGAGGAACATGACCCTGAGACTGGGGAGATCATCCCCGGCATCACCCACGATGACACGATGACCAACAACTGAGGAGAACAGCAATGAGGATGGATTTGGAAGTGGCTGCGGCCAAGAAGCTGAAGGCGAAGCTGCTGTCGCTGGGCGAGGACGAGGATGACCTCGTGCGCGACATGATCGAGGGCGAGACCAAGCTGCACGAGGCCATCGCGCGCGTGGCCTTCGAGCTGGCGGCGGTCGAAGGCGAGGCCGCTGGCATCAGGGGCGCGATCAAGACCATGAGCGAGCGCCTCGACCGGCATGAGGCACGGGCCGAGAAGCTGCGCGAGGCGATCTTCGAGGCCATGCAGGTGGCCGAGCAGACCACCATGAAGACGCCTGCGGCCACGCTGTCGGTCAGGCCGACGCCGTCCAAGGTCGAGATCATTGATCAGGCCTCGATCCCGGCAGCCTTCATGCGGCAGGCGGACCCCGTGCCGGACAAGCAGCTCATCAAGTCGATGCTGCAGGCCGGTAAGGCGGTGGACGGCTGCACCCTGTCGAACGGCGGCCTCACCCTCGCGGTGAAGTTCACGTGAGCCGGGTCTATCCCATGCGGTATGAGGGCAGCGGAATGTTCCGCTGCCTTCGTCCCGGCCTCATCGAAATCCAGCCCGGTGAGGTTCACGGCTGGCAGCTCGCGGAGGCGCGCTCCAAGGCCACCCACGACCACTTCTTCGCCTGCATCAATGATGCGTGGCTGAACCTGCCCGAGGAGCTGGCGGATGACTTTCCGTCTGCGGAGCATCTGCGCAAGTGGGCGCTCATCAAGGCGGGCTTCTGCACCATGACCACAGTGGTGTGCGCCACCAATGCCGACGCCCTCACGCTGGCGGCCCGCGCGCGCGAGCTGGACCGCTATGCCATGGCGGAGGTGGTGGCGGACGAGAAGTCACCCCTGAAGTCCCGCCGCATCGTGCGCATCTGGACCGCCGACAGCCAGCGCCGCGATGCCATGGGCCGCAAGGTCTTTCAGGAGGCGAAGGAGCGGGCCTTGCAGGCCGTCTCCGAATTGATCGGCACTGACATCACCACACTGAGAAAGGAAGCAGGCAATGGCGCGTAAGGCGAAGACGGACCCGGCACAAACCTCGATCCTCGACTATGACACGGCGCATGCCCGGCGCGATGATCCAGACACATCGCACGCGGCTGCGGAGAAGATCACCCCGCAGGTCTCGGCCCTGCAGCAGGTTGTGCTGGGGGCTCTCAAGATTTACGGCCCCACCACCGACCGCAAGCTGGTCACCATCCTCAAGGCCCGCCATGGGCGCACCGAAAGCACGTGGCGCACCCGCCGGTCCGAGCTGGTGGGCAAGGGCCTCGTGGTGAAGGTCGGCACCGTGGATGGTCAGTCGGTCTGGGGGGTGGCATGAGTACCACGTCACGGAAGCAACTGCGCGAGCTGAAGCGCCTGCTGGAGGCGGACGGCATCGCGATACTGTCCGCCGACAGGGGCCGCAAGCACCGCAAGCTGCGGGTGTCGGACGGCACGCGCGAGGCCACTGTCACGGTGGCCTCAACGCCCAGCGACTGGCGCGCGCTGCTGAACAATCTCTGCATTGCCCGCCGGGCGCTGCGGGGTGCGCCATGAGCGAGTGGGATCGCAAGCACTGGGAAAAGAAGCTAGTCACGCTGCCGCGTGTCTGGGGTATTGAGGGCGGTGTCGGCTATGTGACCGTGCCGTTCGTGCAGGAGGAGGATGGCAGGGGCGATCACATGCGCCTGCTCATCAAGAGGAGGAGGAAGGTCTATGGAGCAAACATTGTGGCTGGCGGCCTTGATGCTGGGTTGCGCGATGTCAGCAGGCTTCATCCTGCTGATCATTGCGGAGCTGCTGCAGATGCGGAGCCAGCAGCGGCAGTGTGATGCCGAGGAGGCGGACCGCGAACTGGTGCGCCTTCAGGAATACCGGGACATGCCGGACAGGTGAGAGAGGGGCGGGGTCACTCCCGCCCTTTTCGTTTGCGCCGGTCGAGCCATTCGCGCTCGCGGCCCTGCAGCACCGCCCTGCGCCACTCGGCCTCCTCCTCCGGCGGCATGCGCCGGAACAGCGGCAGCACGTACTTGATCAGCATGGGCTTCACATGCGTCCACAGCACCGGCAGCAGGCCACTGAGTAGGAACGGGTTGTGGTAGAGCCTCAGAGCCAAAACGGCCCCCATGGCGGCAAAGCCAAGGAGGCCGAAGATGATGGCGGCTGTCTCCAGCCAGCTCATGTCAGGCTTTCGGCTTGTTCGGGATCAGCCACGTCATGAAGCCGGTCGCCAGCGCGCCGAGGACGGCGGAGACCGCCTCGATCAGGTTCGGCGTGGCCCAGCCCGAGGCATCGACGCCGAAGGCGGCGAGCAGGGTGACGAGGGACATCAGGAAGGCCGCGATGGCCTTGTGCATTGTCATGGTCGTTCTCTCCTCAGACAGGAAACTTCAGTTTCTTTGCCCACGCCCGCGCATTGAAGCAGGGGCAGGCCTTCTGCACACCGGGGAAGTCCCGGTGACCAAGCACTTTCGCGCGAGGATACCTGATCGTCAGTAAACGGACAAGTTTCTCCAGCGCAGCCCACTGCGCCGGTGTGAAGTTGTTCTCCGGCTTCCACGTGCGCTCGTTGAGGCCGCCCGCCATGCAGATGCCGATGCTGTCCATGTTGTGGTCGGCCACGTGCGCGCCGACCTCGTCCTCTGCCCGGCCACGCTCGACGCGGCCATCGCGCCGGATCACGAAGTGGTAGCCGATGTCGGACCAACCGCGCTCCTTGTGCCACCTCCTGATGTCGGCAACGCCGACGTTCTGGCTGGGGCGGGTGGCGGCGCAGTGCAGCACGATCTTGTTGGTGGCCTTGCGTTTCATGTGACCCTCACGTTGATGGCGGCTCGAAGAAACAGTAGACGCCCTGCCGCGCGTCATTGCGCAGGCTGGGCATGATGCAGATGTGATAGTTGCCGTCCATCGACGGCTGCACCCGCGACCACGGCACCAAGGCGTCGATGGGCGCGATGGCATTGGGGTTTATGCGCCGGGCCTGCTGCAGCGTGAGGCGGATGCGGTAGCCGCGCTCTTCCGCCGCCAGCACGCCGGGCGTCAGCACGAGCTGGGCGCAGTCCTCGCCACCGCAGCAGCTCTGGTTGGAGTAGACCGGATCGCGCTTCTCGCTGTACCACTCGTGCGCCAGCGCCGGTGCGGTCATCAGCAGCAGGATTGTCAGCGCACGGATCATGTCGGCCACATCCAGTTCTTGATCTTGTCGATGACGAGGATGAACACGATGTTCAGCGCCAGCATGATGCCGATGATCTTGTTGCGCCATCCTTCGAGTTTGGTCAGTCGCGTTTCGTGGTCTTTGTGGTTCGCCACGCATGTTGGCGATGGCGGGAGCTTGTCGATCTGCGCAATCAGGATGTCCAGTTTGGTCTCAAGCCGGGTCAGACGTTCTGCCGTCACGATGTCGCCTTCGTGAACCATGCTGTCCTCACAACTGGGATGCTGCAATGAAGAAGCCGTCGATCTCTTTCTCGCTGAGCCCCATCAATGCCAACAGCGAGTTGCTGCGGTAGTAGCCGATGGCCGCGAAGTCGATCTCGGCGAGGATGCGCTGCTCCGGCGTCCACACGCCGTTCGCCACCTGCGCGTCGAACACTGCCGAGATCGCCGCAGGCACTGCCGCCGTCTTCGTCATGTCGAGGGCCTCCTGTGCCGTGATAACCTTCATGGCGAGGAGCTGCAGGGCGGCTTGGCGGCGGGTGATGCTCTCCGGCACGGGCGGCGGCAGCGTGGCCGGGTCCACCGTGCGGATCGTCCACACGCCATTGACAAGGCCCTCGAAGGGCTCTCCGTACTCGCGCACGACATCGTGCCACGTCACACCCTTGTGCGGGATGTCCTCCGGTTTTTCGGTGTAGCGCCGGACTTCTTGAAAGGTGCCGTCGATCAACAATGCGTATTCGTTCATTACTTTGTTTCCTTACGAGGGTCGAAGGGCGCATGAAATCGCAGCCCATGAAGCACTAGTGTTGTCGGCGCTAGAAAAACCAAACTGCGCGGCGTCAAACGCACCACCCTCCCAATTTGGATAATGACCGATGCCGACTGTCGCATCATTTGAAGTCCCGTCAAACCCATCGGTGAAGAACGCGGAGAGATCAGACGATGTAAAGGTATCTACTTGTGAAAAGTGTGCACCAGCAGCAGCGCAAACGATGAATGCACCGGGTGTAACCGGGAGAATAGACGGGGGGTTGGCAAGAACACTGTTAATGCCTGTGGCAGTTGTAGGAGTAACGTCAATTGGGTTTGCCACATTGACGCCCCTAAACACATAAACCGCCATTGCAGCCGCTTCAGCCGTGCCCCCTGTAGGGCCAAAGGTGGTGGCTGTGTCGCCAGAGATAACTTTGTAAGCAACCCTCAAGTTGGCATCCATAGTGTCGTCAGCGTACAATTCGCTCCCGATAAGAGTATATGGATTTGCACCATCTGTGATGGAGAGTGTCCGGTCTGTGGCGGTAGCGGCGGCGAAAACGGCAATTACAAAATCCCCGTTTGAAACTGCGGAGGCAATACCTCCAGTTAGTCCGCTGTTAAGAGCAATTGTGCTTGTACCTGAAGTTGCGCCTGCTTTTGTCGCGGTTTTTCCGCCGACAAACTGGATGCTGCTGCTGACGCCTCCCGCTCCAAAACCAATCAACTGATTGACGTGCAGCATTGATCAATTATCCTTCGCGGCGTCGATGGTATAATGGATTTTCACGCCATGCAGGCGCGCATCGACGGCCATCGTATCGGAGCCATCTGCCGGAACGCGCTTGACCTGAAACACCACCCACTCCTCCGCGCCCGGAGTTCCGGCAACCGTGAGCGCGCCCGTCTCGTCGCTGATATAAATGTCATTGGTCGTGCCGCCCGTGTCAGCGACCTGAACCGCCGTGCCGAACGCGGTGTCGGCAGCATCGTCGTTTGCGAATGCCACCGCCTCGATGGCCCACACGACGCCGAAGTTGGTGGTCGTTGCCGGATGTGACCACACAAACTGGCAGATGAGAGTGCCCTCGTCCCAACTTTTTGGAAACTGCACGGCAAATTGTGAAAATTCCTGCGTGGTGGTGTCGAAATCCAGCGTCTTCAGCATCACCTTGTTGGTGGAGGTCTCGACGCTGCCGCTCGCCGCGCCATTGGTGGTGCGCGCGGTCATCGCGCCTGCGGGCACCCAGATCGTCTGCTGGCCGAGGATGGATGCCGTGGTGGCGTAGCTCGACAGGTTGATGACCGGGTCAAGCAGGATGAAGTCCGTGCCGTTGTACACTGCCTCGTGGATGGTGCCGGAGACGCCGAGATCGCCCGCGACGAGCGCCGCGCCGCCGGGGTTCTTCTTGATGGTTTTGGCCCCGAGACTTTCGACGTTGACGGTCGGAGCCACCACCGTGTTTGCGCCGCCTGACACCCAGCGGATCACCATGCCTGTGGCATAGGCGGCGATGGCCGGGGTAAAGGCCAGCGTGATGGCGTCCGCCGTGCCGCCCACCGTGGTGGCCTGCTGCACGCTGCCCGCCTGCACCTGCGACAGCCGCGCCGCGTCGGCGGCCAAGGTCGCAACGGCGAGGTTGGTCAGCTTGTTGCCGCCCATCGACTGGTTGGCCTCGAAGGCCTTCGAGCCGTCCTTGTTGATGCTGTCGGTCAAGGCCTGCGCGATGTCATCCATGATGGCATTCACGGTGGCCGAGCTGGCCTGCTGGTTCGCCACAGCGAAAGTCGCAGGCAGTGAATAGTTTCCTGATCCGTCGCGCGCCATTATTCGTTCACCTCTCTTGCATCCAGATACACGTCAGCGCCGGTCGCCGGAAGGCCGCGCGTCAGGCTGCGCACGAGCTGATCCACAGCCTTGCCCGCCTGCTCCTTCGACAGCTTCCGTCCCGAGCGCACGATGATGTCTTCGATCAGCTTGTCGCGCGCCGGTCCCTGCCGCGTCAGGCGATCCGCCGTGGCATTGATCAGTTCCGACGCGGGGCCTTTCTGCAGGGCTCCCGCAATCATCTCGCGCAGCCTGCCCATGGCAGCACCCGAACCACCAGCCAGTGCGCCGGACGGACCGCCGAGCATGAAGCCAGCGCCCGCGCCCGCCATGGTGTCGATGGCCGCGTCACCCAGACCAGCCCGGCCCTGCGGCCCCCAGTAGCGCGCGGCGGCCTGCCCGATGGGCGTGGTGCGCGAGTTGCGCGACGGCTCCGCGAGGTTCGACGTCTCCATAAAGGTCTGCTCGTTGTCGAGGCCCTGCGCCAGCCGCGCCCGGCGCTCCGGCGTGGTGAACAGGTCGAGCTTGTCGGAGTTCATGTTGCCGTCGAGGATGCGGTCCGCCTTGGTGGCCGGGTTGACGTTCGGCTGCGACATGCGCATCTCGATCTCGTCGCGCACGCCCGCGCGCATGGCGATCTCTTCAGGCTTGGTGGCCTTGCTGACCTTGGCCTTGACCTGATCGGGATGCGTGCGCCCGAGGATTTCGTCCTTGCCATACTGGTAGGCCTCATCGATCCGCGCCCCCTCCGCCCACAGGCGGTCGGCCTCATCGAAGCCGGGGATTTGCGTCTTCAGCACCTTGTCCAGCTCGCGCCGCACGTCCTGCAGGCGCGCTGCGGCCTTGCCCTCGCCCGCGCGGTACAGCTTGTTGATCTGGTCATCGAGCTGCTCGCGCACACCATGCACGATGTTGCCCTGACCGATGACGTTGCCCGCGTCATCCACGAGCTGCGCGCGATAGGTCTGCAGCATGCCGCCGAGCGGGCTCTTCGGGCTGTAGGTCTTCATCAGCTCATCGATCTTGAGCAGCGCGTCCTCGGGATCGACCACGTGGCGCTTCGCCAGCTCATAGGCCGGGCCTGCGGGCTTGCGCATGTCGGCGATGCCGTCCTTCACGGCCTGCGGCCCCACGTACTTGCCGAAGGTGTCATCCAGCATGCCGGTGACGCGCCCCTTGGCTCCGGCCCGGCGGGCTTCGAGGCGCGGGGCAATGACGCTCGCACCACCCGCCGCACTGGTGCCGCCGGTCGCCACCTGCATGCCCTCGTTGACGTCCGCCATCATGCCGAGCGGCCCCTGCTTCTGGGCCGTGGCCTTGGCCTGCTCCGGCGTCCAGCCGGTGTCCTCCAGCATGTCCGCGACCTTGCCGACAGACTTCTGGTCGAGGCCCTTGTCCTTCCAGCGACCGCGCAGGTAGCCCGCACCGGCACCGAGCAGCGGGAACAGGCCGCCCAGTGTGCCGCCGACCACGCCACCGTAGCCGCCCTGCTTCAGGCGATCCTCGGTGCCCTCGCCCGACAGGAAGCCGTAGATGCCGCCCTGAGCGCCGCCGAGGCCCATGCCGGTCAGCACGCGCCCGCCCAGCGACTTCAGGCCCTCCTGCGGCAGCAGCATGCTCTGCGCGATGCCACCGCCCACCTGACCGGCGAAATGCGACCACGGATTTTCTTCCTGCGAGACGTCGAGCAGCTCGCGCGCCTGATCGCGACCCTTCTCGTAGCCCGGCATGTAGCCTTCGCCGCGCATCATGCTGCCGATGCCGCTCACCGCGCCGGTCAGCTCGTCGCCGCCGCCCATCGTCGCCATGTCGCCGCCGCCGATGATCATGCTGTCGAGGGGCGAGAGCTGCGGGTCCATGTGGCCGTAGAGCCGCCGGTCGGTGTCCTCGGGGCTTTCGCCCTCCATGGGCTTGGACAGCTCGCGCTCGATGGCGTCGGCCAGCGGATCACCGCGCTTCGACGTGCGGTAGTAATCCACCATCTGTTCGCGCGTCATCTGGCGCACCGCGTCCTCGGCGGAAGGTGCCGACTGCCAGCCCGCCCCTCCCCCCGGCTGCGGAATGCCCCGCGCCGGGCCAGAGGAGGCCGCTGGCGGCGTTCCTGCACCCGGCTGGTAGATGGGTGCCTGCTCCCACGCGGCGGCCATCAGGGCTTCCTCCTGACGGTTCCGTCCGGTGCCATGAACCACGTGCCGGACGGCATCTGGGCATAGGCCGCGTCGGCCTGCGCCGGATCGGGCGGCAGGCGCATCATGTCACCCTGCATGGGGGCCTCGTCCGGCACCTCATAGAGGGCGCGAGACCGTTGCACGCCGGGGTCAGTGCTGTCCGGCGGGTAGACCTTGTCGAGGCGGGCCTGATACTCGTCAATCGCCACCGCGTTGGCACGCTCCATGATGTCGAGCAGGCGCAGGATGGTGCCCTCGTTGAGGTCGATCTGGCCGCCCGCCGCCATCATGGCGAACTCGCGGTCGGTGTTCGAAATCTGCGACGAGCCGACCGTGGCCTTGATCATCGCCGAGACCTGCGGCGCGATGGCCGCGCGGAAGGTCTGGGTGTTCACAATCCTGTCGGGGTTTGCCACGCCGAGCGATGCGCCGATCTGCTGCATGAACAGGCGCTGTTCCGCGAACGGGCCGGTGATGGCTCCGTCGAGGATTGCCTTCTTTGCCTCGCGCATCGAACGCAAGCCCGTTCGCATGGAGGTGATGGTGTCGAAGTTCTGGCCGATGCGGTCAAAAACCTGCTTATCGTTGCCGCCGGTCATGTCCAAGATGACCCCGCCGCCCGGCTTGTAGGGCGCGCGGCCCACCTCCTGCCAGCCCTCGGGCGTCCACTCGCGGGTGATCTCGATCACCTCGCCAGTCTCGGGGTCCTTCGTGCGATAGGTGTCGGTCTTGGGTGCGCTGGCCGGATCAGCTCCGCCATCGTAGATCACCTCGCCCGTGTCGAGATCGATCACCTTGTTGTTGACGGTTGCGGTGCGGCGGCCACGGCCTTCGCCGGGGCGCGGCGTGAAACCGGGCACAGCGGACACGCTGCCCTGACCCGGCACCTTCGGCACGTAGTACATCTGGCCGTCAGCACCCTGCTGCATGTCGTACTGCGGGTCATCCGCCTGATCGAGTTCGAGTTGGGCGCGCTGGCGCGACAGCATCTGGTCCTCGGTCGGATTGTTCCGCTGCCACATATCCCACGCCATCGACTGCGACTGACTGTCCGCATACGGATCATTCATCAGGCCCATGAGCGTGGCATTGTCCGGCTTGCCCGCCAGCGCGTCGGCCAGCTTCGACTTGAAGGCCGTGGTGCCAGCCTCCTTCTCGCGTGTGGCCTTGCCCTGCCCGTAACCGGCAAAGCCCATGCCTGCCACCTTCGCCAAGGCGCTGAGCGGATCGGGCGTGTTCACGCCGCTCATGCTGGACAGGGCGTTGGCCCATGCATCGCGGTTGTTGTCGAGGCCCTGCGGACCCATGGCACCGGGCCGCGAGCCGAGCGACAGGGCGTTCTTGAACTTGCCCATGGTGCCGGACATGGCGCTGGCGACCGGCTTCGCGGTCTTCTCGCGCACCAGCGAGACCGTGCGGGCCTGACCCGGCGTCTTCTGCGAAGCATACATCAGGCAACCCTCCGTGCGCCGAGCCGCTGCAGCCCGCCCTTGGCGCGCGCGTCCTGATAGGTCGGGCGCGGCAGGGCCTTGCGGACATTGTAGTTGGGATCATCAGGATCGAGGCGCATGCCGCCCCGGCGATGCATCTGGCCGTCCGGCAGGGCATTCATGCTCCAGCCCGGCTGGCCGTAGAGGCGCGGGTCCACCGTGCGCTCGCGCTCGATGTCGCGCATGTACTTCTCGCCCTGCGGCACGCGCTTCCAATCCACGTACTTGACGCCGCCGACCTCGGCCACGGCCTCGGGGATTTTCTTTTCGACGTCCTGCGCGGTGGGCGTGCGATGCACCTGATTGGAACCCTTGTAGCTCCACTCCTTCTCGCCCAGCTTGGACAGGCCCTTCTTGCCGCCCTTGACGTTCTTCACGCGCTCGTCGGATGCCATCCAGCCGCCCAGTGCAGCGCCGCCGATCTGGCCCAGAGCGCCCCACATGCCAGCCGAGGACTGGGCCTGCGAACGCGCGAGCTGGTTGGCGTAGCCCGCCTGCGTGATCCCGGCCACGTCGGTGTTTGCCACGCCCGACTGCGGACCCTGCAGCCACGAGGGCTCGGTGATCTGCCCGGTGCCCATCAGGGCAGCGCCCTCCTTGAGAGGCTGGTTGCGCAGCGTGAGCGCGGTACTCATGCCGGTGCCATAGCTGTCGAGCATGAAGGCATCGCGGGCGCGCTGGGTGCCCTCGGTGAAGTCGCGCATCGACTGGTCGTAGGCCTCGGTGCCGATGTTGAGGCCACGGTTGGCGAGCGACTGGCGCAGCTCCTCCTGATTGCGCGCAATCGCGCTGGAGTTCAGCTTGTCATAGAGCCCGCCCGCCCACTCCTCGTGGACGCCGGGGTTGTAGTTGAAGGGCGTGGACAGGGCGTCCTTGACGCGGCCAGCCTGATCAATCGCCATCTGGTTATAGCGCGCGTCGAACTGCTGCTCCTGATCCAGCAGCCCCTGCTGTGCCGGAGACAGCGAACTCTCCACCATGAACTTCGGCACCTCGACCATCTTGCCGGTGGTCGGGTCCTTGTAGGACCACATTCCTGCAGGCTTCCATGTCGCGGAACCGTAGGGCGTCTTCTGGTCCTGCATGTTGAGCATCTGCTCATAGATCGCAGTAGACTGGTTCGCGCCGGTCTGGGCCGCTGCAGTCTTGATGGGGTTGGGCGGCGACGGAGAGCTCGATCCACGGTTCATGCGTACCACTCCTCTCCGAGCATCCGGCGCAAGGCCTGCTCAGGCGTCATATTGCTGTAGGCTCCGTAATAGGCATCCGGCGGCATGGGCGTCAGCGAGAAGCCACTGCCGGACGGCGGCCTCGGCTCTGACGGCGTGCCAGCCAGTGCATCAGCCACCTTCTCACGCTTGCTGCGCGGCTTCTTGGTGTCGCGGTCATTGCTCTTCGGGAAGCGGTCATTGGTGCTGCGCGGGCTCCTGACGGGCGACCTGCGCGGTTCTTCCGTGGACGGAGGAGTGTAGGTCACCGTTTCGGCGCGCGGCTCTTCTGCGGCCGCCTCCGGCGCTGGCGCGCGCTGCTCCTTCTTGGGCGGCGGTGGGCGCAGGGCATCCTGCAGGCCGCGAATGGCGTCTCCAGCGCCCTTGCGGATGGTCTTGCCGTACACAGGCCCGAAAGCCGCGCCAGCAAGCGACTTCTGCCAGCCGGGCGCTTCGGCGTAGGCCTTGATGCCGGGCTGCACCATCGCCTGCCTGATGGCATCGCCGTCGAGCCTGTAGTCGCCGCGCAGGATGTCGCGTGCCAACATCACGCCGCGATCCATCATGGTTGGACCAGCCGCTGCCGACGCGGGCTCCTCGCTTTGCTCGGGCTGGCCGAGGCCGTAGCGTTCGGCATAGCCCGGCGGCAGGTCGGGAGACCCGATGCCGCCCAGCGCGGGTGCGCGAGGGCCAGCCGCATCGTATGGCGCGGTGTAGGTGCCAGACGCCACGCGCCCCGGATAGTCGGGGAGCTGGTAGGGCTGCTGCGGACCGGGCGTCTGCTCCACCCGCCCATAGTATTTTTTCCCAGTCGGCTGAGATGCTCCGTACCCGGAGTATTCGGGCTGGGCGCGCTGGGTGTCGAAGGGGTTGCGCTCAAGGCCGGGCGGTGGGGGCGGCGTGAAGCTGCCATAGCCGGAATATCCGCCACCGCGCTGGATGTCGAAGGCATTGCGCTCGACATTGGCGTTGATGGCGGGCGGCGCGAAGCTGGTCACGCCGGAATACTGCGGAGGAGACCTGCCGGTGTCGAAGGGGTTGCGCTCAAGCCCCGGCTGCGGCGGCCTCGCACGCGGCACTCCCACGGCGCGCTGGGTGTCGAAGGGGTTGCGCTCAAGGCCAGCCTGCGGCGGGCGAGGGCGAGGGCGCGCAACAGGGGCCGCAGGCGCGACAGGGGGCGTCTCGGATGCCGTCTGGAAGCCGCCGGTACGAGGGGGCTGGGAAATCATGCCGGGCTGCAACTCGCCGCCTGCCAGCCGCGTGGTGGGGCCGGAGGGTGCCTGTCTCGCGCGCAGCGTGGCAGCCGCGTGATTGTTCGGCTGGAAGCGGCCCGGCGTCACATCGTGGTGCATGTAGTCGCGGGCCGTCGTGCCGGACTGGAAGTCGCCACCATACCGCATGGTGCCGCGCACGCCGCTGTAGGCCTCGGGGTTCTGGTAGACGGTGTCATAAACATCGTTTGACCACTGTTTGTAGGGCGCGCCCAGCTCGGCAGCGATCTTGTCAGCAACGGACTTGGGCCTGCCGCCGAGCCTGTTCACACCAGCGATGGGAAAGGATGCCCACCGGCCAACCTGCGCCTCACCGACCGGCCTGCCAGACACGGGGTCGCGCAGGAAGTTGTCGATGGCGTAACCCTTCGAGTGATTGCCCCTGTCGCCCTTGCCACGGCCACCGGAGAACACGGTGATCGGCTGGTTGGTGCGCAGGGCGGTGTCCTCGATTGCGCGGTAGAGCTTGTCACCCTGTTCCGACAGCTTCCGCCGAGCTGCGCTGGCCGCGAAACTGCCGCCCCACTCGACCATGGGCACCTGCGCGGCATTGACGAAGGAGGACGTGTACTTTCCGCTGGGCTGGCGCTCCATGCCCATCCAGCCGCCGGGCATCATGGCGTCCTGAGAGGGCTCACCGCCCATGACGTCAGCGCCGGGAGCCGTCTGCCAGTTCTTGCCATTGGTGAACCGGCCATAGAGGCCCTGATCGGCCATCCCGCTCAGGGTGACCGGATCGCTGATGGCGGAGGCTTCCGCCTCGGTTTTCTTCTGGCTGGTCGTGGAAGCCTTTGCAGGGGGTGCTGCAGGCCCGACAGGTGGGGCCGCAGGGGTAGTAGCGGCCAGCTTGCTGAAGGCCGCCCCAGCCGCCGCGTTGGGGCCGCGCGAGGTGGTTTCGACGCCGGAGGCCGAAGGCTGCTTGCTCTGGCCGCCCGCGCCGAACTGGGACTGGCTGAAGCCGCCCGAGGGCTTCGCGCCGGAGGACGGGGATTTGGATGCGGACTGAGCCTTGGACGCGGCAGAGCTGGCCGCAGCGCCCACGCCAGAGGCCTTGGATGCGCCTCCACCGAAGTTGCCGCCCGAGGGGGCGCTGGGGGCCTTGCTGGCACCGCCGCCGAAGTTGCCCGAGGAGGACCCCGACTTGGAGCTGGAGGAAGGGGCCGACTTGGCCGCGCTCGACATGGAGGATGCGCCGGACTTGGCCGCCGCTCCGACGCCGCCCACCGATGAGGTCTTCGAGGCGCTCGACGGTGCGGTGCGCGCTGGAGCATTCATCGAGTTGACGCCCGGCCCAGCGAAGGCGAAGGACGGGATACCCTTGGGGCCACGCTCCACCACTCCATCCGTCAGCACACGGAGCAGTTCGGCCTCGGCCTTGTTGATGTAGGCGAGACGCTCCTTCGGACGGCCCCCACCCGGATCATAGGTCTTCGGGACCTTGATGTGCTTGCGGTTCAGCATCAGCGGCGTGCCAGTGCGTTGGCGAGCTTGTCGCGCCAGCCCTGCATCATGCCGCCACCCCGGAAGGCCGGGTTGCCATAGGCGCGCGTGCCGTTGGACTGCCAGCCGGTGGCGAAGCCGGGGCGCGTCATGCTGGGCTGGCCGTAGCCGCCGGGTTTCGGCGTCGGTGTGACCGGCGGCGTCATGCCGCCAGCATTGGGCGGGATCGACGGGCGCTCAGGAATGGCATTGGTCGGCAAGCCGTTGCTGGGCTTGGCCGGGAAGCCTGAACTGGACGGAGGAAATCGCATCGCTCACCACCTGCATTCGCTTTTCAGCAGCCCGTACAGGATGGCGTCATCTCCGTCTGGGTAGTAGGACCGGAGGACGCCTTCTTGCTTGAAGCCCGCCTTCTCTATGAACCTACGAACCGGGAGGTTTGATGCTCTGGTCCGAGCCGTCACCCGGCGGCAGCGCAGATCACCGAAGGCGTACTGCGATGCGAGCCGGAGGAGGGCTCTTGAGAGAGGCCGGGTCGCCACCATGGACAACTCGACACTCGCCTCTTGGAGGTCGTTGAATAACACGGCACCGGAAATCTGTCCATCCGCCGCGACCGTCGCAAAGGCCGTGTACGGAGGAACGATTTCCTGCCCAGTCTTCAGGGTCATCCACCGTGCCACCAGATCATCCGCGTACAGAAGTATCCGGCCCACGATGACCGGACCGCTACGCGCTGAAGGAGATGCCACCGGGCTCATGCAGGACGTTCCACCCGATCAGGCTGAAGTCGAAGTCAGGGGCGTTGGTGGCGTCGATGCGCACCTCGGAGTAGGGCGAGATGACATAGCCGATGCCGGTGGCGCTCTCCCATCCGTCGTAGACCGCATCGCCGCCCCACACGTCGGGGCCATCCCACACCGACACGTCCCACGTGAAGATGCCAGCGGTGGCGGGAGAGCCCACGCCCAGTGCGCCGGGGATGTCGAAGTTTACCACGCACGCGAGGCCGAGCGAATAATCCGACAGGTCGGTCGAGAGCATGGGCTGGATCAGCTTGACGTGCTTCGTGCGGCCCGGCGTGCCCATGTGCGAGAAGGCAGGCAGGCAGCGCGCCACGATGGACGTGCCATTGTCGGTTCCGCTGCTCTCCGCCTTGCACACGCTGCCGCCCGGCGTGCCGAAGTAGATTTCGCCTTCGAACAGCTCCCAGCACGCGGCGTCCCAGCCGGTGAAGCGCGCCCACGCCTTGGTCGAGACGTTGTAGGCGAACTGCACCGCAGCGCCCGCCTCGCCAGCGCCGGGGATGTTGAGCAGCGCCATCGACGCCTTGGGCAGGGTGATGAGCTGCCAGCCGAACTCGTCGGAGTAGCGCTTGACCATGGCGAGATACTCGTCCACCACGCGCGATGACAGGGCCTTCTCCTTGGTGGTCAGGCGGTCGTAGCGCATCACCGTGGACAGCGCGAGAACGCCGTCCTCGGAGATCATGGCGAGATCGCCACCGATGGGAAACAGCGGCCTGTTGCCGATGGGGCTGCCGGTGGTGTAGCGCCCGACGATGGCGTAGTCCGTGCCGGGATTGGTGCCGGAGTAGATCAGCACCTCGCCCTTCGAGGACCACAGCACGAAGAGGTCATCGAGACCGTCGCCGCTGTCCACAGACCACGTGCCGATGCCGACAATCTTGCCGCCGCGCTTCAACTGCGCGCCGACGCGGAAGGCCGTGGCCGCGCCCGCGATGCTGTCCACCGGCAGATACCAGATGTTGGCAGAGTTCTTCTCGACAAAGAACAAGCGCGCCTTGTGCGAAGTGACGGCGATCAGGTCGCTTGAAGACACGCCCGTGATCGACGGCTGCACCCACGAGGTGCCGTCGAAATGGCGAGCCGGGTCCGCCCCGTTGACCATGTAGAGGTACTGGCCCGCGATGGTGGCGAAGTTCACATAGGAGAACTTGGTGGAGCTGAGCCCGCTCTGCACGGCAGCGCCGACCGCACCGGCGGAGGTCACGTCATAGATCGCGCCATTGCCCGCAGCGAACAGCTTCTGCGTCGAGCCTGACACGAAGGGCATCAGCGTCTGCACCTCCGCACCGATGCCGGTGACATGCTCCTCGTAGCCCTTGCGCGGGCGGATCGAGGTGGCCTCGGGGAACCAGTTGTCCAGCACGATGGCCGTGCCGTCCTCCGCCTGAATGGGTAGTGAGTTGGCGCTCCAGCCCTTGGTGGGGGCCTTGATGATGTCGGGCCGCGCGACCGCTGCGCGCGAACCGTTCTGCCTGAGAGCTTTGCGCATCAGGCCACCCTCCAGCTTTTGCGATGGTAGATTTCGGACACTCTCGATTGGCTGATACCATATTCTGCAGCGATGCTTGCCCCGGAGTATCCGGCAGCCTTCTTTGCGCGGATTTCCAGCACTTGCTGCTCGCTGAGTTTGGCGTTGTGATTGGCCTCTCCGGGTTTTGCCGGAGGCCTTACTGCGCGGCCCTTCGCGACCATGTCCCGCGTATTGTCAAGCTTGGTCCCGAGCCAAAGGTGCGCGGGGTTGATGCACAACGGCTCATCGCATGAGTGACATACGCAGAGACCGTCTGGGATCGGCCCCTTGTGCAGCATGTACGAAACGCGATGCGCCCTCTGCACTTTGCCGTTATGGCGAAGCTGTCCGTATCCGTTGGCCTTGGCTCCAGTCCAAAACCAACAGTCGCTGCCCTCGACCTTCTTAACCCTTTCCAAGATGGTCATGGAGAAACCACCCCCGGCCAGAAACCGGAAGGCACGCCATCCCTGAAGGGCTGGGCCAGCGTGATGATGCGCGGGCCGCGATCCGCCGCGATCATCATCTCCTTCATGCGATTGCACGAGGCCATGTCCTCGCCGTAGTCGATGCCGATGGACTTCTTCCAGCGCCACACCAGCTCCAGCATCAGCAGCTCGTCAGGGAGCCTCGGCGTGTCATCGTCATTTGTGAAGGACGCCTTGCTGGTCGCGCCGTCCGATGCATATACCCAGTTCTTCGACTGGTAGGAGTAGACAAAGCTGTCGGTGGTGGCAGGCACCGGCAGGATGTTCACCTTGTTGCCGATCAGCGCCCAATACTTGTCGATGGACTGCTGCGCATCCACCACGAGGCGCAGCCACTTGTCGATGGAGAGCGGCCCGACCAATGGGCGCTTGTTGCCGATGTCCCACATCTGGGTTTGCGAGGTCATGCGGTCATAGTCCGCAGGCGGATGAGAGGACTGCACCTGAGTGGCGGTCGGCGTGAACGTCTCGACGTCCATCAAGGCGCTCCAGTCGTGTTCCTTGATGAGCTGCTGGCCCGCCTCGTTGAGGAGAGCCAGCATGCGCAGGGGTGTTTCCGACGTTGCCGAGGCGACGATGGACGGGCGGGGCTGGCCCACCCTCTCCGTGACTTCGACCACCATCTCCAGCAACGTCTTCATGGGATCACCTCTTGCGCTTCAGCTTTGCGTTCTCAGCCTCGGTCTGCTGGGCGAGAAACTCCGCCCACAGATCATCGTGGTTCTGCTTGTCGATCTTCGTCGCCTCGCGCGGCCCGATGCAGGCGCTGGCCGAGATGCGGTGTTCAAACATGACACGCCCCTTCTCGTCGCGGAAGAAGCGCGGACCGTAGCCCGACTTGGGATTGATGATGCGCTCGATGTTCTTCATGCCGTCACCTTCTTCGTCAGCTCATCAAAGCGCGCAGCCATGTCGGCCATCTGCTTCTTGAGCATCGAGATTTCGCTGTCGCGCTGCTCCAGCTCACCCTGCAGGCGGGTGACGATGGCGGTGTCCTTGGCGCTCTCCAGATAGGCCTTGGCCTTCTTCTGCAAGGCCACGGAACCCATCATGCGCTGCTTGGCGGTGTCGGGCAGCTCCGCGAGCTGCTCCAGCGTGGCGACATTGATGGCGCGCAGCTCGGCCACCTGCGCCTTGTTGAGGAATGGCACCGTGTCGAGCGGCGTGCCGGAGACCGGCTGCTCCTGCGTGGCCTTCCATTTGCGATAGGCCCACGCGATGAACTCGTCCTCCTTGGCTTTGTCCTCGGCGCGCCTGACCACCTCGTCGCGCGAGCCGGGATTGGTGATGCCGACGAAGTCGCGGCTGATGAAGACCGGGCGGCCTTCCTTGGCGCTCTCGCCCGGCAGCTCCACCGCGTCGGTGAAAAAGCGCAGCAGCGGACGCGGGCCGCGCTGTTGGCCCGGCGGACCGGCGTCGAAGAAGGTATTGTCGAGTGGATCAAGCATTGATGCTTTCCTTTCGTGTGACGATGAACAGCGAGTTGCCTTCGTTCTTCCAGCTCGTCGTGACGTGCAGGTCGAGCGTGTGGAACATCGCCATCCACCACTGGTGATCTCGCACTGTCAAGTGCAGCTCTGTGCCGAGCAGCGCACCGAAGCTGTCCTTGACCGTGGAAATCTGGAACAGCACCGTCTTCGCGGCCTCAAGGATGTTCGTCAGCACCTGCGCCACGTCATTGGGCGGGATATGCTCCATGACGTCCGTGCACAGACCATAGTTGGCGCGCACCGGAACCGGGCGCACCAAGTCCCACTCAAGGAACGGCAGGCTCATGGCCTCCTCGTCGCGGCAGTTGTCGGCGAAGTCGATCAGGTAGACGCGATAGCCGCGTTTGTGCAGCTCGATGGAGGCGCGGCCCGTGCCGCAGCCGAAGTCCACCACCAGATCGCCCTTCTCGGGCTTCAGCGTGGTCAGGAAGGTCTCCACGAGGTGTTCGCCCGGCGCATACTCGCGGTAGGCATCGAACTGCCACATGAGCTTGTACTTGTTCTGCTCGCTCAGGCTGGTGACCGGCGTGTTCCACATGGTGGGCAGCAGGCCGTCACCATGGACACTGACCTTGCAGCCTGCCTGCTCCAGCGCGCGGCCCGTGATGATGAACTTCTCCGCCTGCGCCTTCATGGCGACCGAGCTGATGAAGCTCCTGTCGGCCCAGTCCACGCGGATGGTGGGGATGAAGCGGTTCATGGGCTGGTCATAGGCGTGGCTGGCCTCGCCCCGGTGCGAGCTGTCGAGACCGAAGATTTCCAGCGTGCGGTAGCCCATGACATAGGCCAGCGCGCAGGCGGAGTTGCCGACCGCAGCGCCGCCGCCGACGAGGGCATAGCCGCCGCGCTTGCGCCGCTCCTCGGGGAACGCGTCCTCCATGTTGTCCATGTGCAAATGCCACAGCATGGCAGATGGCACCTTCTCGAAGCAGGCCGGATCGACTTGACTGGCGAACAGGTGCAGCACGGCGCGCGGCTCGACCAGCGTGGCGGTCTCGGGCTTGGCGTCGGCGATGACTTGGTAGTGCGGCGTGATGCCGTTCTCGATCAGGAAGGTGGCTGCGGCGTTGCAGGCGTAGATCACGCCACCGGCTTCGGACAGCCTGCGGATGTCATCGAGATGATCGGCCACGGACGGGCCACCGCCCACAATGATGGCCGCATTGTCCTTCACCGGCTTGAAGCCGATCCAGCGGCCTTCGCGCGCCGCGTTGGTCTTGATGTTGGAGAGGAGTTGCTCGTCGGATGTATTGCACACCACCAGCACCGGGATTTTCAGCACGCCCTCGGCATGAGGGTTCTGGTAGTCCATCTGGTAGAGGGTCGAAGAAGGGCTCGTCATCGTGGTCCTCTTTGAGAAGAGGGCGGAGCCCGTGAGCCCCGCCCCTATTTCGTCAGCCTACGGAGCGTTAGCTCACGTCAGACGGGTCATGCGGACGGTTGATGGCGATTGCCACCGTGGTCACGCCGGACTTGGCCGACGCCACGGTGCGCACCACCGCGCCCTGAATGACCGTGCCGGTGGCGACTGCCACCGCAAGACCGGCACCAGCGCCCAGACCCGCGCCATCCGCGAAGGACACGGCGGCGTCCTTCTTGGCAACGGCGAGACCCGAAATCTGATACCAGCCGTAGCGGTCTGCAACGCAGGCCGCCATGGCAACCGCCAGCGGGCGCGACGGCCCGGCGACGGCGGAGGTGTCGAGCGCCGTCTGGAAGGCATCATCGTAGTTCACGATGTGCCCCACAGCGGTGTTCGCCACGCCCTTGAGGTAGATGAATTCACCCTCACCCAGCGTCTCGTCGTAAGCACGAACGATGGTGCCGAGCGGGTGGTTCTTGACGGTGTCGATGTCAGCGATAGGCTGAACACCGATGCGCGTGTCAGTGATACGGAAAGTCATGTTTCTGTCCCTCCGTTACTTCTTCAGCACGCCCTGAAGCGCGCAGTTGGAGGCGGTCATGTTGCCCGCCCAACCGATCAGCTTCACGATGGCGTCCTGATTGGTGTTCATGCGCTCCCCGCCGAGGACAACCATGTTGCGCTCGCTGTGCGGGCGGTAATGGATGTAGTCGGAGTTCAGGAAGTACATGTGATCAGCCGGGCAGTTGCCGCCCTGACCACCGTCAAGCACCACGTCCGCCGACATGAACTTGAGGTTCTCGAAGCCCGCCTGAGCCATCTTGTCATTGGTGATGCGCTGGATGGTCTGGAGGGAGGCGAGATACATCAGCCACAGATTGTTGTCCGTGATGATGAGGTCGGGGCGATCCGTACCGCGCACGAGGCGCGAGTACATGATGTTCATCTCCGACTGGATGGTGGTCGAGGACAGGGTGACCGAGTTGTCCGAGCTGTCCCGGTATTGGTTCTGCCAGAACGACCACGTGGCGCGGTTGATGCCGCCCACGGTGCCGCTCGTGGGCAGGTCAGCCACGAGATGCTGGAGACCACCGATCTCCTTGCCACCGTTGCCGGTGCCGTCTGCATAGCAGCCGAGCGCCAGCTTGTTCATCATGGTCTTTTCCGCGATGTCGATGCGGTTTTCCATGAGGTCAAGGATTTTCTCCTTGCCCGAGTTCTGGAGCTGCTCCAGACCGCTGATGGTGACAGCGACTGCAGCCTGCTTCCAATCGAACTCCGCAGCAGACATGACATCCGTCGCGCTCACGTCGAGCGGGTCATATCCACTGTACCACGTGAAGGTCGAGTTCTCCTGATAGGAGAGTTCCTGCACGAGGGTACGTCCGCCGGAGGCGGGCTTGGTCCGACCGCGCTGCTTCAAGCGATACAGGATCGCGTTGTTGTCAGTCACGTTGTCGGCAAGCTTGCCGGTGCGGTTGCGGAGGGTGGTCGTGATGATTTCGCTGAGATTGGGCGAGGTCATCTCTCACTACTCCTAGAGTGCGCTGGAGCCCCAAGCATCTTCGAGGGCAGCGCGGATTGAGTTGTTGGAGCTTGGCGAGGACGTGCCTGCGGGCGCTCCGGTTGGCAGGGAACCAGACGCACGGCGCGCTTTTGAAACGCGGGCTTCGGCTTCCTGTGGAGCGGCTCGCTCTTTGATCAGCAAGTCGCGGATTTCCGGGTTCATCCAGCATGCCTTGTCGTAGGCATCTTCAAGATCATTGGCCCTACCTGACCTGATGAGGTCGGCCATGTCCTGCCGGACGTTCTCGAAGTACATCTTGTTCTCTGCGAACGACTGCAGGTGGGCGTTGATGGCCTCCTGCTCCTGCTGTTCCCGTTCAGAGATCAGTGTACGGACGGTTTCCTTCATACCAGCAAGCTCGCGCGCGATCAAGCCGGTCTGCGGGTCCATGGCCGGGGCACGCGGTGCGCCCCTCTGGCCGGTGAACATCGCTGCGAACTCGTTGGCGAGCTGCATGGGGTGGACCCCGTACATCTCGCAGAGCTGCATCACGCCGCCCCGGAAGTCGCGGTCGAGCAAGTCCTCCGCCGCCTTGTAGCGGTCGAAGGCCTCCTTCAGCGTGGTGCCGGACGAGCGCGCGATCTCGGCGTACTCTTCGAGGCCCTTGAAGTCCTTCAGCTTGGCGAAGCCGTTGTTGATCTCGACCTCGCGCCGGGCGACGGCCTCCTGCACTTCGGGAGGCAACTTCGCAAAGGCGGCCTTGGCGGCAGGGCTCCAGCCGTGCGGCGGGGCCATGCGCAGCTCCTGCTGCTGGCCCTGCTGCTCCTGCTCCTGCTGCTGCTGTTGCTCCTGCTGCTCGCGCTGCTGGGCCTCGTAGTGTTCGCGCTGCGCCTTCGTCCAACGCCCACGCTCGTCGCGCGGCTGGCCGTTCTCGTCAACGTCCTGATCGTCCGTAGGCTGATCGTCCTGCTGCTCAGCCGGTTCGGCGGCTTCATCGAAAGCGCTCTCCAGTGCGGAACGCAGGGAGACTTCTTCGTTTTCGAGCTGGTCCTGTTCGGGTGGCATTGATGCCCCTCCTTTGGTTAGCTGTTGGCGTCCCATGCGGACTTCAGGTCATCCTTCAGGCCGGTTGGGACTTTGGGCTGCACGGCTTTCTCGTGGGCGCGGGTGATCGAGCTGTCGTTCCCGGCAATCTCGCACCCGGCGTCCTTCACCGCCCGGTAGTAGGCGGACTTGCTGTCGTAGGTCTTGCCGTTCACCGGGTTCCACACGTCATCCAGACCGTCGCGGATGAGGCGGGGCGTCGGCATGTCGGAGCGCGCCATGTTGCGCTCGGGGCGGCAGTTGTCGGGCCATGGCAGATCGAGATCGTGCCAGCCCCTGCAAACCTTACAGAACCTCTGCGTCATGTTTCCCTCCGTACACGGACCGTTATTGCGGAGGCAAGCCCGGAGTGCGCGAGGCCTCCTCGATCATCTCCTGAAGGATTTGCTCGCGGAGCTGCTGGCGGGTCTGGTTGGTCTGCAGCTCGCCGCGCTGGCCCATGATGGCCTGCTCGATCATGGCGCGCTTGTTGGTAACCTCGATGTCGGCCTCCGCCCTGCGCATCATCTGCTGCAGGTCCAGCTCGTTCATCTGGGCCTTGTGGTCACGCTCCATGCTCCAGAGCTGGCCCTTGTGTTCGGTCTCCAGCTCCATCTGCTTGGCCTTTGCCGCGTTCATGGCGGCGTTCGGGTCCTGCGGCTGCTGGCTCATCTGCTGGGTCAGGCGCTCCTGCACCGCCTTCATCGCCTTCTCGATCTCCTCTTCGAGCTGGCGGCCCGCACGGAAGCCGCGCGCCGTGAACAGCAGCGTCTCGCCCACCATGGGTGCCAGCTCCGGCACCTGCATCACCATGGGTACGGCCTGCTGCAGGAGCCCGCCGATGGCGGTCACGAACTCGGTGCGGCGCTGCTTCTCCGCGTCCTCGTCCGGCTGGATGGTGCTGTCGGTCTCGATGTCGATCCTGAAGCCCCGGAGCTTCTCGTCCCTGAGCAGGGCGAGGGCTTGATCGATCTTCTGGTTTTCCGCCTGTGCGGCCTGCATCGCGGCCTGCGCCTGCTGCTGCATGGCCTGCGCCTGCTGCTGGGCCTGCTGATAGGCCATCATGGCCTGCTGGTCCTGCTGTGGGTCGCCGGTCTGCGGCGGAGGCGGCGGGGGCTCCGGCATGGGCGGCATCTGCGGCATCTCGGGACGCGGCATGTTCGCCATCTGCAGGAGGTACTCGGGATCGAAATGTTCAGCGATGATCTCGCACGTCATCCGGGTGATGTCGCGCGCGAGGCGGGCCATCTCCTGCTGCCGGTCCCTGATGCGCACTGATCCCCACTGCGCCTTGATCGACTGGGCGGTTGCCGTCTCGCTGGCTTCCGACTGGCCGCGCAGGATGTCGCTGATGCCGGTGATCTGATACGTGTCTTGGATGATTTGGTTTCTGAGTTCGACGCATGCCCTGATGGTTTCCGCAACATCCTTGATGGGGAGCCACACGATGGAGTTCCCGCCGCCGCGCTCACTGAACGCCGCCCAGCTCGCCACCGGGATCATCTGGTTCTGGGTATTGGGCGACAACGCCTTCTCGATGGCAGAGCTGACGTCACCCTCGGCACCAGCGGGATAAAATCCTACCAGCTTCAGCGTGTCCATCAGCTTGTCGATGCGGTCGGTGAGGTGATCGATCTCCTCGGCCTGATCCTGATAGTATTTGTAGTCAGGCGTCGGCAGCAGCGAGTTGTTGGTGAGCGTGGCGTAGACCGGCTTGGGGCACGGGAAGAAGCCCTCGAAGTCGATCAGCGGCTCTTCCTCGGCCAGCACGTGGTCGCAGCTCTTGGCGATGAAGATGGTCTTGCGCTTTGTCTTGCACCAAATCTCGTAGACCGTGGCCTTGGCGAACTGGGCGTTCTCCAGCGCCGGATCGCGCACACTGTCGCTGTCGGACACGCTGTCGGCCTTGTTGTCGAGCTGCACGTTGGTCCAGCTCTCGCCGAAGCGCTTCTTGCCCTCCTCGTCGGTCATGTAGGCGATCTTCGCCACCCACGGCACCTCCTCCCAGCGCCGCGCCGGGCCGTGCAGGAACTGGCGATAGTGGATGTAGTCGCACACCGCGCGGTGCGCCTTCACGGTCTCCATGCCGCTCACCGGATCGGTCTCGATGTCGGCCTCGTAGCGCAGCCATGCCACGCCACGCCCCGGCAGCAGCAGGTCATCGCGGGTGGCGCGCAGGGCGCTGTCGATGTTCATGCGTTCGAACTCGAAGCTGGAGGCGCGCTCCAGCAGCTCGGCGGCCACGCGGCCCACTGGATCGGCGTCCTTGTAGCGGCGCGAGACCTGCGGCAGCGGCGGGCGGGCGTAGACTGAGGGCTTCAGCACCTCGGTATTGGCCCACAGCATGGCGAACTTCTTCTTGCCGTCCGTCTCCTCCTGCTGCTTGGCGTAGAGCTTGTAGAGCTTGTCGGCCTTGGTCCAGAAGGAGTTGCCGAAATACTTTTCAGCGCGCTCGATCTCGCGCTTCCAGTAGGTGTAGTCCTTGTCAACGGGCTTGCCATCGCCGCCCGATGCGCCCATGGGAACAGTGTTCACGTCCATGCGTTGAGACCCTTATGAAGAAAACCCTGATTGAGCAGATGTCGCCGGATTACGGCTACGATGAGAACGGCCTGTGGCGCGGCATGACCCGCGAGCAGGTGGCCGAGATGTTGGCCGAGATGCGCCAGAAGTCCGAGCGGCGGATGGCCCTGTTCCATTGGGATCACCGCTCCTCGCCCGCCAACTGATCGCCGCCCATCTGCTGGTACACCGCCCCGGCCACGAAGGCCGGGATGACGCCCTTGCGCACCGCCTCGTCCAGCGCCTGCGGCCAGTTGCGCCCGGCAGTGGACAGGATGCGGCGCACCCGGTCGGGGATGGTGTCGGCAGTGGTGCCGAGCTGCTTGGCCCAGTCCTCGGAGGTCTGCTGCACCACACCGGCACGCGGCTGGACCTTCTCCTCGAAGGTGGCGCGGATCGCGGGGTTGGTGCGGGTCTCGTCCAGCAGGCGGTGGTAGCTGCCCTCGTTCGGGAAGATTTCGCCGCGCTGGTCGAGGCCGGGTTGATAGGCCCGCTTCCACACGTCCGGCGCATAGCGTGAGGCCGAGGGCTCGTTGAACTGGACGAAGCTGAAATCGTTCGCCACGTCCCGCTGCATGCCAGCGCCGGTGCCGCCGAGCAGGCGGTGGACCTCCGCTGCCGCACCGTGGAACTCCTTGCCGCCACCGCCGAGGCTCTTGATCATCAGGCCGTCGCGCGTCGGCTGCACCACCACGCTGTCGGCCCAGCCGGGACCGAACACCTGTTCCACCGCGTTGAAGGCCCTCTGGTAGTCGCTCTCGCTCTTCAGCGGCACGCCCCTGATGGTGGCGAGATCGGCGGCGTTGGCCGTGGCCCCGTCGCTGCGCGGCGCGGTGCGGGCCGCACCCTCCTGCCCGAGGAAAAGCTGGGTCTGGTTGCGGGCGGCGCGCTCCACCACGTCACTGGCCGGGTCGATGGCCTTGCTCTTGCCTGAGCCGGTCGAGCCGATGGCGTAGTCGATGCGCCGGTTGGGCTCCATCATGCCCTGCCACGGGCCGAAGCCCTCCTGCATGGCGGGCGACATGCCATAAGCGCGGTGGATGGCGCTGGCCCCGTCCGGCGTCGAGATGGCACGGAACATATCGTCCGTGTACTGACGCTTGGTGGACATGGGCGCGTTGAGCAGCTCCGGCCCGACGCCGGTTGAGGGACCGGGGATGGCGGCCATCTGGGTGAATGACGTGTTCTGGTCGAAGATGTCCGCGAAAGGCAGCACGTCGAACTTGCCCTGTTGGCGGCGCTCGATGTCCCACAGGGCGGCCTGCACCGTCTCATAGGTCATGGGGCCGGTGCCGTACTTCTGGCGCAGCGCCGGATCGCGCCGCACCTCGCGCACCACCTTGTTGTAGACGCGGTCCATGAACAAATGCTGGGTGTCGGAGGCCGCGTTCTGCTTGCCACCGGCACCGGGCGCATAGCGGAATGCCTCCTTGTCCCACGTGTCATGCACGGCCCTGCCGGGGCTCACCGCGCGCTCGCCGCCGAAGGCGTAGTCGCCGAAGTTTTCGGGCCGGTACTCAGGCGGCACCAGATGGTAGCTGTACTGGCCGGTCTTCGGGTCCGGCGACAGCGTGTCGGTCGCCATGCTCTCCGCCGCCTTGGCTCCCGAGGCATTGGGATACAGCCCGGCCTTCACCGGCTGGCCTGCGGCGTACTGGTTCATCGCCTTGAGGGCGTGCGTGGTGTTCGGCAGCGGGCTCATCTGGTTTGACGTGTGCCCGGAGGCCGAAGCGAAGCGGCGGGCCATGACCGGGTCATCCGTCCACTGACGGACGGTATCCTGCGCGTCGGTGTAGAAGCCCTCGCCGCCGCCCTCATAGGTGCGGATGCGCTCCAGCAGGTCATCGATCAGGGCCTGCTCGGCCTCGGGCGATCCGATGCCGGGCGGTGCGCCGATGTAGTTGCCCTGAAGCTGCTTGCGCGGGGTGCCGACCGCCTGCGCCAGCAGCTCCTCGTCGGTGAAGGTCGGACCGCCATTATCGCCCATGCCGCGCGACAGGCCAGAGATGGCCCCACGGCGGCGCGGGCCGTTGCGGGGTGCTGGGGTAGCGGCCTCCTCGACCGAGCCCATCACCGGCTCACGGCTGGCCCCGCCATAGCCGCCTGACGGGCCACCCCACAAGTAATCGGGGCGCGGCGCATTTGGGTTGGCTGGATCGAAGGCTGGACGCGCCACGGTGCGGGTGCCGCGCGGGTCATCCCACGAGCTGCCGGGATGCATGGTCTCGGACCACTGCTCCGAGCGCGGGAACTGCTCCTGATAGCCGCTCAGCGGGCCGGAGCCCGAATGGTAGGGCGAGATCGCGCCGCGCATGTCATCGTCCAGATAGGCGCGGGCCGCCGTGGTGTTCGCCAGCGTCTCGCCCCCTGCGCGCCGGTAGAGCTGGTAATCCGTCACTCCGGGGAAGGCGTCCATCACTTCGCGCGGCACGTTGGCGGGCATCGAGCCCATGGAGGCGTTCTCGATGTCATCGACCGCGTGCTGGCCCTCGTGCAGGATCACCTGCTGCAGGTTCTTCGGGGCCTTGTAGTTGGGTGCGGCAGGGCCTTCCACCAGCCCATAGGCCTCGACCTGCGGGTTTTTGCCGCCATAGGCCGGATAGAACGCGCCAGCCGGGCCGCCATCGTCAGCGAAGCGCGTCGGGTAGTCCATGAGCTGCGGGTAATTGTCGAACAGCTCCGGGTGATCATAGGCCACGCCGAACGGCATCATGGGCGAGCGGCTGTCGATGGCCCCGCCCTTGGCGAAGCGTTCGCCCTTGGGCGTCAGCTTGGCGTTGGCGTCGGAAATCTCGAAGCGCGGGATGCCCTCGGCGTCGAACACGATGCCGGTCTGGGTGCGGATGGTTTCGGGATCGACGCCCTGCCGCAGCATGTCCATGGCGTCCGCCGCGCGGTTGTGCGGGAAGTTCTTGGCCTTGGGGCCGATGAAGATGGCAGGCAGCAGGGTGGAGCCCGCGAGGCCGACGTTCATGGCGGCGGAGCCGTACTCACCGGCCATGAGGTCATCCACCGCCTCGACGCCCAGCGTGGTCATGTCGCGGATGTCGCCCAGCACGGGCGTCATGGAGGCCGCGATGTCACCGGCCTGACCGGCACGGCCCAGCGCCTCGGAGGCGTGCGGACCGGCGTAGTAGTCCACGATTTTGCCCAGCTTCTGCACCGGCTTGTCGATGGCCGATGCCACCTTCTGGCGCGTCTGGTCCCAGCCGGACGGCACGCGCGACTGGTCCTTCTTCGGCTTGCGCTTGCGGCTGAAGGCGGCGAGGTCCTCGGTCTCCTTGTCCTTCGAGGCGATCTGACCCCACGTGCCTGCCACCATGCCCGGCTGCAGCGGGAGCTGGCCGGTGTCGGAATAGGCCTTCTCGATCTCCCGGCGCTTCGCCTCTGCGGCCTCCAGCTCGGCCTTCTTGCGGGCACGGCGTTGCATGTCCGCATTGAACGGGTCCGCCGCCTCCGGCATGGGCGCACTCGGCAACCCTGAAATCCTGCCCGCCCTCGGTCCGTACCTGTCCATCACACCCTCACCTTGCTGCCGACCTTGAGACGCCGCGCACGCTTGATGATGCCGGGGTTTTTCCGCTCCAGTTCTCTCAGGCTCAGGCCCATGGCCCGAGCGATCTCGGATGGCGTGTCGCCCGCCTTCACCGTGTAGGTCTCGGGCCTCGGCCTCGGGGTGGGCTTGGGAGGCCGCGCCGTGGCCGCAGGGAAGCCCGTGGCGGCCATCTCGGGACGGGCCGCCACCATGGTGGCCCCCGGAGCTGCCGGGCTCTGGCGGGCCTCTGGCGGGGCCAGCAGGGCCTTCACCAGTGCGTCCTGCCGGGCAATGTCGCTGTCGATCCCCTGCCCCAGCCGGTCGAGGCGCTGGCGGGTCTCGGCCCCGAAGCCGGGCTCCGGCCCGGTGTAGGCCATGGGGCTGTTCGCGCCGGTCGCAATGTCGGTGTTGCTGCCCACGTACTGGGCGCGCGGATCGGCCACGCTCTGGCCGGGCCGGAAGCCCATCGCCTGCCAGTCCTCGGAGATGCGGGCGTCGATGCCGTCGAGGCGCTGGCGGGTGGACATGCGCGAGCCATCCGGGTTGAGACCCTTCTCGGCCAGTGCGCGGATGACACTGTCGGGGATGTCGGGGTTGGTGTAGCCGCCCTGCTGCCAGCTCACGCCGGAAATCTTGCCCATCAAATCCTCCCGGCGCGGGACGGCTCCCGCAGGTGCTTCCACGCCTCGTCCATGGTCATGTTGTGGATGGTGCGCCCGTCCTCGGGCTTGGGCTTCGCCTTGGGCACCCATGGGCGGCTCATCACGGCGTAGCGCAGCTCGTCCGCCGCATGGTCCTCCTGCCGGGTGTCGAGGTCCTCGGGCCGGTCAGGATCATGCTGCAGCACCGGCAGGGTGCGGATCAGCTCCGTGCAGGTCGAGAACACCCTCAGCATGGGCTGTCCGTCCTCGCCGATGATCCGTGCGCGGACCATGTCCCAGCCGCCCATTGCCCCGCGTGCGCCGAGGCGTCGGTTGTCAGCACGGCGGAACTCCACTTTGCTGCGAGCAAAGCGCTCAGCAATGCTCGGGCCTCCGCTCTCCGCGAAAGCCGCTGGATCGATGATGCTGTAGGCGTAACGCTCACCCCGGCTGCGCTCCTTGATGCCTTCTGCAAGTTCCTCAGTGGTCAGACGAATGCCCACATTGGGCTGGCCGGGTTTGATGCCGTACCACTCCCTATAACGCAAAAGCGCACCGCGCGGTAGACCGTAGTCCGGCCCGTCATCGCCAGCGACCGCGTACCAGCCGATTGAGAAGGGTGCGGAGTAGCCCCAGTCCATCGCCCTGAACTTCAGCCACTCGCCCGGCACCTCGAAGGGGCGGATGATATTCCTGTGCGACCAGCTATCGAAGAACGCGCCCTCGACAATGTCCCAGTCGCCCATCAGCCACGCCTTGACGAGGTTGTCGTTGCCGGTCTGCTGCAGCGTGGCGACATACTCCGCGCCGAGGTACTTGTTGTCGGTCACGTAGCTCGGGATGAACACCCGCGCCTTGGTCACCTTCTCGCCTGTCCACGGATTGGTGAACACGTCTTCGATGGGCTTGTAGCCGGTGCGGCAGGGATCGATGTAGCGCGCCTTGACCCACTGGTGGCCGGGGCCGCCGGGGTTGCCGGTCAGGATCATCTTGCACGGCACGCCCGCACCCGAGCGCAGCGTGCCCATCAGCTTCAGGATCGGCGTCGGCAGGGGGAAGTTGCCAGCCTCTTCGATGTAGACGCGGGTGTAGCTGTGGCCTTGGTAGCCGTTGGCGTCCTGATCCCGCTCCAGATAGGCGAAGCGCAGGCGCGCCCCGTTGGGGAAGGTCCACATCTTCGAGGCCTCGTTGAAGGTCGCCCCGATTGGCCCGTAGATCAGCTTGGATCGCTCGATGGTCTCCACCAGCTCGGTGCGCTGGCGGCGCACCATCAGGCCGATGGCATTGGCCCCGTACTCGGCGGCATGGCTGGCGAACTCGCCCAGCACCCCGTCCGTCTTGCCGCCACCGCGCGCACCCCCATAGAAGATTTCCGGGATGGGGCAGGTCAGCAGGGCTGTCTGGGGGCCTGCCTGCGGGCTCCAGACGGTGATCAGGCTGTCAGGTGCCATTGGCCTTGCGCTTGCCGCCTGTGGCCTTCCCTGTGGCTTGGGGGGCATGCTCGATGGTCTTCGGGCCGTACTGGGCGAGCCAGTCCTCCGCCGTCTTGGCTGGCTCCGGTGCCCTGATCACATAGGTCTTTGTTTCCTCGGCGTTAACTTCCACTGACTGCAGGCTGGGCAGGGCCTTGTCGAGGAGGAGCTTGGCGAGGGTGACCTGCTCCTTGGTCATGGGCCACACGCGGTCGCCGTTCTCGTCGGTGAAGGTGACCCTCATGCCTGTGGTGCCGGGCACGATGGTGATGGTCGGCTGGGCGAGGGCGAACTTCTGGATGCGGTCGATCAGGCGGGCGGCCTGTATCTTGGCGCGGGTGTTCTCGTCGTGCCTGATCTTGCGGATGCGTGCTGGCATGCCACCCCCTTGATAGGATTGGTCCGTGAGCGGAGCATTACCCTCAGTCCACGGAAGATGCCAGAGGGTGCTACCGCGACCGGCGGAACGTCATGCCGATGATGATCCCGAAGAGCAACCCATAGAGCGCCGGGATCACCACCACGAGGGCCTGCGACAGCATCTCGGGGCTCACAGCATCGAGCCCAGAATGACCCCGAAAGCGAGGCCGTAGAAGAAGCTTGCCACCAAGGCGGCCACCAGATGCCGGTTCTCGGGGATCATTTACCATCCTCCGGCTCATCCAGCGGCCAGCGGAACTCGCGCGGCATCTTCGGCTTCGGCGTGCCGCTCGACAGCGCGGCATTCAGGTTCGTTATCAGGTTCTGGACGAGGCTGGGGCGGCAGGAAGGGCAATACGATGCGCCATCTGCCGTCCAGACCGCCCCATCGTGCGGAAGAATGGAATTTCCGCAGTCATCGCAGATCGTGTACTGCACCCTCATGTCCGGGGCTCCTGAGATGGGATGAGCGATGAGATCAGGTTGGCGAACGATTTTCCGCCGACCTTCGCCTCACACACCTCCACCGCCGCTCTCAGCGCCACGGTGACGGGGCCGATGACGCGGGCGTAGTGCCTCTCACGGATTTCCTGTGTGAGTTCTTCCCACGGCGTCCATTTCAGTCCGCTGTCTGTTCCCCATGAGTTCAGCCGCTCATAGTGGACCTTCGCCGCTGCATCGATAAGCTTCTGTGAGGGTGTCATGTACGGGGCTCCCGCTTCAGGGGCATGATGAGGGACGAAGGCGTTTCCCCGAGGCCGTTCTGCACACCGGGAGATACAGATGCCCCCGGCCATGCCGCGAGGCCAACAGCAAGCGTGGCGCGCGCCCTCACCCTCCATCTCGGCTTGATGCTTTCAGGGGCGGCTAACCACAAGGCCCACGCCTCTTTCGATTTGTTCCCGCCCCGCCGCATTGCGATGTAGGCCTCATATGCATCCGCAGCAGCGGCCTCCACCACATCATCCGGGATCAGCTTGGCGATCTCGTCAGCGGTCATGCGCACCCCATCAGGATGCGCAGCACCTCGACCAGACCCACGATGGCAAGGGCGTGCAGGGCGATGAGCAGGACGAAGCCAAGCCAGTCCGGCATCACTCCCTCCCCATGCTTTCGAGGGCCGCATCGCGCTGATCAACCGGCGGCTCGCTGAAGATGCTGTCGCGCTGCGCCTTCACCCGCTTCGGCTCCTTGGCCTTGGGAGCCTCTGCCACCTCGACCTGCGGCAGCATGCGGTGCCGCGTCACGTAGAGCCCGGCATCGAGCTGGGCATCCGACACGTCATCCATGTCGCCGAAGCGCGCCGTCACGATCACGGCACCCGAGGCTTCGAGCTGCACGTTGCGCAGGCGCATGCCATTGAGGCTCAGCGCCAGCCCCTCATCGCTCTGCACGTCCCGGTCACGCCGGGCGAGGCGCGCGAACATCGCCACCCAGCCACCGGCTGCACCCAGCACGAAGAACGCAAACCACATCCACTCAATCAATCCGTTCGGCGTCATGTCTCAGGTCTCCTTGTGTGATCCGCCATCCAGCTCTCTGGTGGCTCGGTAGATACGGCGGGACAGGCGCTCAGCTTGCGCCTCAAGCTTCAGGGTCATTTCCTTGAGCTGCTCGATCTGCACGTTCTTGCCCTCGATCTGCTCGCGCAGCTCGTCAATCTCGCGGTCGCGCGCGAACAAGTCCTGCCTCAACTTCTCCACCTCGCGCTTCAGGTCGCTCACCGTGTCATCGCGGAACACGGCGGCAGCAGCGCGCTGAGAGGCCCGCGTCGTCAGATACCGATAGGCATCGCGCCCGAGGTCCTGCAGGTGCTGGCTCTGGTGCTGCTTGAGGTTCGACGCGATGTGATCGGCGGTGATGGCGTCAACCGCACCCGGATCATCACTCAGGTGCTTGGCAAGCGTCCGGCACCACACGGCACTGGACGGGTAAACGTTCTCGTTGACGCTCTCCAGCACCTCGATCAGTCGGCGAAGTTGCATCATGCCTTGCCATCCTTGTCGGCCCGCCGCTTTGACGGCTGGCGCATCATCATCGCCTCCACAATATTCCGTACACGGACGGAATACGGGTCATCCAGCTCCTCGGCCAGCTTCAGCAGCAGCCTGCGCGCCAACGGAATGTTGCTCACGCGCGCCTCCACAGCATGGCGCGCTCGACCATGGCCGAGGCCAGCATCACCTGCGCGATGGCCTGCTCAATCACCAGACGGTGGTCGATGTCCAGCATCGCGCCCTTCGATCCAGCCACCACGTTGATCGGCATGTCGGCCAGCTCATCGATCACCTTGGCGAGGCGGTGCTTGGCGAGGCGCAGGTTGATCGGGTCACCATCCACCGGCAACTGGTTCACCAGCCGCTCGCCGCGCGTCGGCAGGCGGGGCTGGGCCTCGTCCGTGTCGTTCAGGCCCGGCGGGCAGAAGCTCAGGACGTTCTCTTCCGACATGCAAAACTCCTTGAGGAAAATGGCCCGGCGATCTGGTTTGCGCCGGGCCAAGTCACGGCGTTGGGAGGACGCCCGTTGCTTCGGAAAGGGGTGACCAAAGCAACAGGGGCAGGATACCAATCCCGCCCCCGTCACATCAAAACAAAAGTGCGCAAGTCAGTGCAGGCAGGCAGGCTGCTCGGGCGTCTTCTCGTTGTCCTCGTCCTGCTGGCACGGCATCGCCTCCAGCGCGGCCTCGGTGATGGAGTAAACGTGCGACAGGGCCTTGTGCAGCAGCGTGTGCGCGATCTCCTCACGCTCCTCCGGCGTGGCGAAGGTGGACAGCGTGGTGATGTCCGTGCGCATGGCTTTCACCAGATTGTTCAGCGTTCCGCCCATGGTATTGAGGGCCATCAGGCAGGGCGTCTTGAAGGACAGAACCTCCTTCAGGCGCTCCGGCGGCACCGGCTGGCCCGCGTCATTCTCCACGCCCACATCCACCTGATAGATGCTGTCCAGCTCCAGCCCGGCGGGCGGCTCGGCCCCCACGCTCTTCAGGAACTCCGCCAGCTCCTTGCCGGTCATCTCGCGCTTAGACATCAGCCACCTCCTTCTCGCTCAGGGCATACTCGGTCCGCAGCAGCTCCTGATCGAGCTGCGCCATGGCATTGATCGGCTTCACCATCAGCACCACGTGGCGCATCCAGCGGTCGAAGTCTTCCGGCGTCTTCCATGACGCCACCCAGCGCAGCACCGCGCGCAGGCCATAGAGCGGCTGGGGCGGATCGATGGACGCGCCGATCATGCCGCCATTGGCCCACGTCACCGCGCAGCCCGCCCACTGGTCGTCGCCGTCCGTCACTTGGATGTATGCCGGGCGATAGGCCTCGATGGCCTGCTCCGCCAGCTCGCGCTTCACCGCGCAGTAGCCGGTCCGGTCAGCCAGCTCGCGCTGCACCGCAGCCACCGCCCGCGCCTTGATGTCGCCACCCGGCGGGGTGGCCCAGATTTGTACCGTCATCTTCAGGTCTCCTCTCCGCCGGAACCGCCCGGCGCAGGCACAAGTCTAGACGCCGGTCAACCGAAGAGCCACCCCTGAGCTATGCACTGAGCGGGAACCTGATCTGCGAGGGTGCCCGCTACCCATGGTGCCCAGACCCTTGCTGGCCGCTGGCGGCCCCTCTGAGGGCCTTGGTGGGCCATTGCAGTTTTTGCATACCACCGCGGCCTTCCCTAGCGTCAACACATATGCGTTGCGTGCATACCTGCTATGCAAAGTCTCTCGTTAACTTCGCTCTATGGAGCGGGCATATTTGGGTCTCGTTAGTGCATTGCTTCTGCTGATTGACATCGTGAGACAGATCGAAACCCCGCCGGGCGGCAACGCCCGTGCGCGGGTCCAGCCGTGAAGCGGCTGCTGATGAGATCAACCAAGGAGACCACCATGATAAAGCGCAGCAACAACTATCTCGCCACCTTCAAGTCCGTCAGTGATGACGGCCACGGCATGGTCTGGCACGGCAAGGTCATAGAGGCCTTCAACTACGACGAGGCGCGCGACAAGGCGCTCGACGTAGCCAACGCGGAGCGCAAGCTCATGTACTGCACGGTGCAGCGACTGCTGCGCCCTGAAGCGAACAAGTACCTCATCAAGAGCGGGCGCGACCTGTTCTTGCTGGACAGGCCGGGTGTCATGCCCGTCGCCTAACAGATCGAAACCGGCGCGAGCCGGTCGCAGCGTGAGGCGCTGCCTGATGAGATCAGCAACCAAAGGAGACCACCATGAACAAGCC
>Ga0315909_10000883_pt1 | contig 40077 bp, 40 predicted proteins | sample LakEriMetagenome_11_FD_203527 | JGI IMG/M metagenome (GOLD analysis project Ga0315909, IMG submission 203527) | Freshwater fungal communities from buoy surface, Lake Erie, Ohio, United States - Buoy 2 MA125 | ecosystem: Environmental > Aquatic > Freshwater > Lake | place: USA: Lake Erie, Ohio... | reverse complement strand
TTTTGTTATGTCACATTTTTAAGAGGTTTTAGCCGGGGGCCTTTCGGCCCCCAAGCTTTAGTTACTCACGAACCTGACGCCAAGTCCCGGTGGACTCGTTCCACCCGTAAGACCGGAAAGTCGGCTCGTCACCCGAGATCGCGCGCCTGATCATCGTGATACCGCCGAGGAACTTCTTGTCATCGGAGCTAATCGGGAGCCAGAGATCGGAATCACTCTCCGAGCTCTTGCCGCGAAGTAGGCCGTACTGGACGGTAACCTCGCCCTCCGTGAACTTGTTTGAGCGCACGCACTCCCAGACAACGGAATCCGACGGATCCTCGAGCTGATCGCCGGTGCCAGGGAAGTAGGTGTTACGGGAAAGAGAGCCGGTGCGACCGCGAGCCATGATGTTCTCCAGTTTGGGTACGCCTTGCTTTTCAGCCGGGCATTCGTAATATAAGAAGCGTTTCAGAGGTAAGCAAGTGGACGCGAAGAAAAAAATTGAGATCCCTGGAGAAACGGTAGCCTCTTACGCTAAGAGAACCGGCCAGATATCGCTGTTCTCAACAAGGGGAGCAGAGTTAAAAAATTCAGAAGGGTGGAAGAAGGTCGATCTTTCGTACCGACTAAGAGCCGGAGATTCCGTTCGTCCGTGTGCCCCAAAAGACAGCATTGATGGGGTAGTATCCATGCTGAAGATGCTTCGGAGAAAGAAATGAGCAGCCACATCACTGATCCGGGTCAGTTGATCGATGTGAACTTCGCAAATGCCTTTGCTGATGTTCCTGAAGTACCTGCGATTAAGAATCAACTAAATCGCTTGGCGCGCATGGGTTTCCCATCGCGCTCAGCAGGAGGCGAAGCACTGGAAATCGTACAGCTTCTAGACGCCACTAAGAGAGTGAACTCGTGGTGGAAAACCAATCATCCGAACTCACTAGCGCACGCTCTACAGCTTTCACGAGGAAGGCGAAGGCTCATCACTCGCCCTCGAGTTGATGGCAGCCCACTGCTATTCGGACAGCGCGGGTATTCTTCTTCGCAGGAAGTAGATTTTTATACTATTACTGGAAGTTATAATCCGTATACAGTAACGTTAGAGCTCTGTTATGCAGACTTAAAAGCACCGTCGGACTCCACTTACAGTCTGACCTTCACTCCAGTATCTTATGGGTCGCTTGGAACCGTTACCATTTCTGGTAACTCAGTTTCGTTCCCGTTTACATTTACTGGAGGTGTCACCTCAGTTTTGGTCAATATTACTGGTTCTGAAGCAAGAAGTTATGCTTCAGACTTATCTGGAGCTCCTGCAAAAATAAATCAGAGCATCGTGATTCGGAGACCTTGACTGTACACACAAATGTCAGTACAGTTTGAGGTATGGACTACGACGATCCGATCGATGAGTTTCTTAAGCCTGAAAAGCTTGAGGACTTTCATCAGGCAGAGCAGAAGGCTGTTCCCGGACAGAGCAAGATGCGCTCTGCCGCGGATGATGTCATTGACGCTTTAGGTGGTGTTAAGCACAGAGCAAAGGCGAAGAAGGCTTGTCCATCCTGTAAAGGAACTGACTTTAATGTTACTAGACCTTTATCGGGACCAGCAGTAAGTCGCTGTACTCAGTGCGGACATAAGCTGTTCGGTGCTTCCAGATCTCCCGCATGGATGGCAGAGCCTGTTCATGGTCAGGGAGCTGGAGGAGCTTTTTACCGTAGTTATGAGTCTGCCCCATCCCCGACTGAAACCCACGCACCTAAATCACGCATGAAGGGCCGCAACTACGCGGACCTCAAAGACAAGGAATGAGTATGAGCAAGGGTCCTGTGTCCTTCCATGATGCCCCAGCTGAGAAGTCTAATAAGTATCAGGACGTAATTCAGAGAGCTCGAGCAAGTCGGGTTCCTGATCGTCCGGGCGATATGACTGGAACTCCACATTTCGAGGATACTGCGAAATCCTGGGAAAGTCGTAAGCCAGAGAGGACTCAGATCTCTCCGTCTACGGCCGCCGGGCTCTCCGCGCTGGCTCAGTCTAATGCGCGTCCCCCAGCTCCACCTGTAGAGGAAGCTGAGGAGGAGCCGCGTCAGGAAGTAGCCGCTGAGGCTGTGGAAGAGGATGAGGCGGATAAGCTGCGAAAGGCAGTTGAGGCGCGAATTCGCGGATCAATTGATATTGGCGAGTACCTGGTAAACGGCGAAGCCACTCAAGTCGTACCGATCATTCCAGGTAAGCTCGAGATCACCTTCCGGTCTGTCACAGACCAGGAGGAGGCCTATGTCGATGCCCAGCTTTCCAAGAATCGAGAGACGACTGCAAGAGTATTCCTCCGTGGTCAGAATGAGTGGGCGCTGACCTTTCACATCGTCGCTGTCAACGGCAACAAGTGGCCAAATACTATTGTAAATGGCGAGATTAATGAAAACGCAGTCGAGAAGCGACTCGGACATGTGCGGAAGCTCTCTTCCCCGATTTTTCAGTTAATTACCCAGAATCTCGTGTGGTTCCTTGAGCGGGTGAACAAGGCAATCACAATGGAGGTGCTGGGAAATGGCTGAACACCCCGCTCGGGTGGGCGCGGGCCAATGTTCTGTATGACAAAGGCCCACCACCAAAGTTCGGCTCAGTTCAAGAAGCACTTCATCTTTTAGTCTGGAAATCTAGAACCACCCAGAGAGTCGCAGAGACTCGAGCAGTTGCACAAGCTGCCCTGGGCGGGGAATCCGCTGCGGAAGCCTTCAAAGATTACCAAAATCTTGTAAATAAGGCGACCGTAGAAAAGGAGACGAAATCCATGCACGAAAGACTGGAGAGCCTGAAGAAGATGCAGCACGTGAAGTTCCGTCCCGCCGAGGCCGGGGTCGGAGCAGGACTCAAAAAGACTTCCGGTCTTCGAACATTGAGGAGAAAACAGTGATCCAGCTTCTAGGACTTATGGATGTTCATTCTTTCGATGGCTCTGGCCGCGGACTGTTTGTTCTCGCTGCTGGCCCTGCGGGGGAGTTTCGTTTTCCTGTGGATGAGAACCAAGCAGCTATTCTCCTCTCTCAGTTCGAGGGGAGCTCTCCTGCTGAGGAAGAAGAGGAGCATGAGGAGGTTCAGCAGACCGTAGCAATGAGGCGACCGACTCAAGTTGCGGCAGCTGATGAGGACCGACTGGACCTTCCTGGTTTCCGTATGGGGATGATGTCTGACCGCGACCAGGACGACGACCTGTGAGCCGCGACTCCCTGGTACGGATCGAGTTCAAGCTCGACTGCATCATTCGCGCCCTGCAGGACAAGGGGCTGATGCTACGAGATCTACCCTCTATTGAGGGCATTAACTCGGATTTTTGTCCAGTCTGTGAAAGCCCGATTAAAGTCGTCGCAGATTTTGAGTCTGAAACTCCTGTTTACAAATGTGGCTGCAGACTTCCAATCACCATCGTTCCGGGCATTCGCGCCCTGATTCCTGCGAGAGACACAAATGGCATCGAACGACCCAAAGAAGAAGTTTCATCCGACCCTCCGCCGGCAGGTGATCGCGATCGCTGACGCCGACATTAAGCAGGTACAGGTTGTTGATAAGGATGGGGAGATCCGTCCTATCATCGTCTGGATCTGCGGTCCCGACATGTACTGGGCAGACAACATGGACGGACTCTTTGATAACGCGCGTCGTAAGAAGGCTCCTGATTGGCTTAAGGAGCAGATTGCTGCTCTTCCGGCAGATCGTAGGTTCCGCAGCGATGGGTCACTTGCTACTGAATCCTCTGGTGTGACGGTAGTTGCTCAGAAGGCCGATACCGATCTTCCAGACTTTAGGCAGGCGTGATGACTCTCACTCCGCTTCCTGGATGGGCCCTGTGTAGAACTCTCGAGCACTCGATGGAGACAACTTCGGGATTAGTGCTCCCGAAAGACATCGATAAGGATGTAAAGAGCGAGGGGGCTGCGATCGTTGTCGCCGTCACTCCTCCACATAAAGGTCTTGCTGGGATCGAGGTGGGAGACAAGATTCTGTACCGGGGCTTTCTGAGATTTGCGAATCAGGTCGGGCATTTCCTCGGAAGTCAGCGTGACTGTGAGTACTTCTTTTTAAACGTAAAAGATGTACTAGCGGTTATCGAAGGGACTGGATCTATCGGTCTTCATGGCGAATATCGGGTGTAGGCATGGCGAAGGACAAACGCCTTCAGGTACGCCTTTCCCAAGAAGAGTTTGCTCGCCTTCGAGACTATGCGCTGCAGGTGGGATCCTCTGTCAGTGACGTACTTCGAGAGATGATTCGAAAGCTGCAGACGCCCACCAAGGATCTGTGATGGAACTGAAAGCGCGCCGTAGAGTGGTTGTCAGTGAGTCTGTCCCTTTGCCACGGCAGACAGTCCAGAGCCTCTTAGCAACCATTACTGGGTTGTTTGAGGCCAAGGATAAACCCATTAAGCTTCTTTATCAGAAGGGCAAAGATCTAGAGATCGAAGTTGCCCGTTTGATTGATGAGTCTGATGAGGTTCAACTCGACAGCGGGCTCCTCACTCCATTTCAAGTAATTCGGCAGCACTGTGAGCTGGATTTTGTCGAGCGCGATGTAGAAGGATCCTTAGTCACGCTCTGCAACATGCTGGCTCAAGTGAGAAAGAGAGCACCGATCCTTTCGGGCATCGTTGTTCAGACCGAAACCTTACTGAGCGATTGGCTGGGTAACTTCTCTATTCCAGAAGTATTTGGCATTCCGGTATATGTAGATCCAGACGCACCAAAGGGTGTCGTCTTTGTCTGCAGTAGCTCCTCGGGGTCTATGATCAGGGACTTCGAACAGGCGGTAGCCTGCGCAGTTCAAGAGGTGTGAAATGGCGTGCATCGGCCGGTGTGGCATCTATTCATCAAGGCCACAGTTCTGTCAGGACTACCCTCGAGTCCAGGATTTCGTCCCACCGGGCTGCACCTACCATTTCATCGGCGAAACTCGGCACGGCAGTTGCCAACCAAATGTGTGCCAAGAGAACATCTGCTGCGCCTATCCTCGAGAAGGAGGTGAGCCAGAAGGGGTATCTCTTGATGAGCTGGCAGGGGGCGAACCCTGCAAACACCTCGTTTGGGAAGAAGTCCAACCGACTAAGACTGCCTCAGATGACGAGGGACCTTCTGCTCTCCCACAACTACTTGCCCTCATAGACGAGGCGCTTACTGGGTGGTGAATGTTTAAGACGTACATCAAACGCTCGAAATATATCGAGCTGATCAGCGAAGAAACTGATGAATCCGCTACCCAGCACAAGATCTTATTTAGAGTCACAGATCTCCCAGCCTGGAGTTCTGCGCTGGTTGAACTTCTTCGGTTTGCCGAGGACGAGGAGGATTATCTAGTCAGTATTCGAAAGGAATACTTATTAAAAGATGGGTCTCCTTCTTTTATGTGGGTAATGATGGTGTATGGAAATATTGAGTCTGCAGCTACAGACTTAGGACCACTACTGTGTGATCCAAACAGGAAGACCCGTGTATCCACTCCGGCGCCAGAAGTTCCTGTAGCCGCGGTGACCACTACTTCAACTCAGACTGCAATCAAGACGCGGACAATCATGGCGGACGATGGGGTTCGCGTCATTAAAGAAATAGCGCTACCGTTTAGGCGGGGAGTGCGAGATAAGCCTGCACAGGAAATTACCAAGAAGTTTGGGGACCAGAGAAAGGGTGCTTATGTGACTACTGCCGTTGGAGCTGAGCTATGATTCCGAATTCCGCGCTTAATAACCTCGCTCTAAAGATCGAAGAAGAGAACCTTAAAGCAGCAGAGGCATCTGCAAAAAAGGCGAAGTACAAGATTCAGATCTGGTTTAGATCTGCCCGCTCGATGCACACGCCAGTCGCGTACTCTCTGTCATTCTGGGAAAGCGGGAAGCGCCTACATGGCGGCGGCGATGAGATGATGTTCATCTGCCGCAGACATCAGGATGCTCCCAGACTTTCGAACTTCGATCTGGCAGCTTCAACCGCAAAAAGTGATCGCGGCTGTAATGGATTGATTTCAGGAGATATCGCGCAGAATACAGGTATTGTTCTCTGCCCGCACTGCCACGCTTCTCACCGCCTGGATCAGATCGGTGACTCTATCTTCTACCGAACTACCATTTCGCAGGCGGCAGATCGTTTAGCCTGGTGGTGGAGGAAGCTCGACGGAGCCGACATCTATGCGAAGTATAGCCCAACTGATCCGCGTACAGTTATGATGCAGCGTGCCTACGACGCTAGAACCGCGCGGGAAAAGAAGGGTCTCACCATCTACCCGCTTGAGAACATCCTCAAGGATACTCTCGCAGGCTCCACACTGGAGGCGCGGTTTAAGGCGTTCCTAACTGCTTAGGAAACCTCGTGTTTAAACTTACTCCCGCTCAGTTCGGTCTCGGAGGGCTTGCCACCCTCGGTGCTACTGGAGCGGGATTTCTTCTAAGTAAAGAAAAGAAAAAAGCTCAAAACAAAGTAGAAACATTTAAGTCTCAGGATATCAAAGACTGGGATAAGTTTACAGAAAATACCGCGAGGAAGTCATTTATTCAAGAGCTTGGCAAGGATCCGATGACGGATCCCAAGCTCCTTATGTACGCAGATAATATGAATAGACTAAAAACAGGATCTAAGGTACAGGACATTTCCGGAGATGGCGGGAAGTCCTACCAGATCACAAAGCTACGAGGTTCAAACAGGCTGGGCTGTACCTGCAATGACTGGCGGTACAAGAGGTCAGTAGCGCAGCCAGGCGAAGAGCAAGACTGTAAGCACATTAAGCAGTATCGGCAGATGAGCAAGACGGCAGGCGCTCCCTACGAGGAGGAAGGCTCCTTCACGCATGATGGAAAACGGTATTCTCTTCAGGAGGCATTTCAATCCGCTCGTGTGAAGCCTACCAAGCAAGTTCCAGTTGACGACCTAAAGTGGGTTTTAGCGTATGATCGACCAGATCCTGCGCGACTTGCTGCCGCAGACCTAACCACCCCCGTACTTGTAGCTCCCGATCGACAAGGGCGCCCTACAGTCATAGATGGACTACATAGGCTGACCAAGGCGGTGCAAGAAGGTCAGAAAACCATACCTGCTAAGATCTTGCCACTAGAGGCACTAAAGACAGCGGCATCAGACAAAGCTCCACGACTGACCTTCATCACTGGCGGAGCTGGTGCCGGCAAAAGCACCATGGCCCAGAAGCTGATCGACAGCGGAGAGTTTGATGTCCTGATCGGGACCGACACTGGAAGGGTCGTCAACGGACAGTATGTCAAGCCGCCCAAAGCCGAGCGCGAGAAGATTCGCAAGGACAGAGAAGCGCTCGCACTGAAGATGCGCGCAAAGGGTAAGCGAGTCCTTGTAGAGGGATTCCCAAGAGGGGTTTTGAGCTATCCCAAGTTGTTGGAACAGGCGGATGATGTCCTGTACTTGGACACCCCAATGCTGACCCGCCTGTTTCGGGTAGGCAAGAGATCTCGAGAGCGCGGCACGCCTATGCTTCCAGATCTCAAGATGGGGCTGACTACTCATTTTGACGATCTGAAGTACCGAAAAGAAATCGAGGAGAAGTCTCCCAACTTCCGCTCAATCCGCACTTACGAAGACGCCAAAAAAGAGGCGATGGTTTTGTGGGGCATAGACCCACAGATGAGCAAGACGGCAGCGTCGTCCTTCAAGGACACGCTTCCCAATCCAGTCATCGACGGCAAGCCGCATAGCGGAACGTGGACCATCGTTGGAAGTGGGCGCCTGTCGATCCCCAAGAAGACGAGCGACATCGACTACATGGTTCCGCTCGAGGAGGTCAAAGATCTCTCGGGCTTCCAGGAGTACGCCGATGTCCCTGGCGTCTACTGGCGTGATTCGGAGACCATTGATGGCCGTCCTTCGACAATTGTGGCGCTCCCGAGGTACGCGTACGATAAGATCGACGATAGTTACCAGCAGGCCACAGATCGCTTTGGAAAGCGCAAACTTCGGCAGTTGAAGAAGACGCTCCCGAAAGACTCCTTCTACAAAGACATCGGCGTCGTCTACACGAGTGACGCGATGAAGAAGGAGGGCGGGCACGTCGAAGACCGCATCGCAGAACGTGCGCCTGGAGCCGAAGCAGAGGTAAACACTCTGCGTGCCAAGTTGGATCAGATAAAACTGCGCAAGGGGCAGACCTATCATGTCCCTCTCTCGCGCGGAAAAGGCTACGCCGTAATCGGAGACGTAGGAAACCGACATGTGGTTAAGACCGTGCTTGGTCCAAGTATGCGACCCCCTGGAGAGCGCTTAACTAATTTAAGTAACTATAGAAAAATCGAAGTCTCTGGTAAGGAAGTGCTTTTAGATAAAGAAATACCTTTAATAATTAAACTGCCTAAAGATACGACTAAGCTAGTAAAATTTCTGACTGATAGGGCTGAAAAGGCTAAGTCTTCTAGATGGAGTCACGGCCAGATTGCTATTCCGTCCTCCGTAAATCTTGAGAACTTACCTCAAGCTGTAAAAACTCGATGGGCAATACCGCTACCGGGGGAAAGAGTCGGGACTCCAACTATTAGAATTGGAAGATTACATGCCCACACTTCAGATCCAGTTCACGTCATTCACTTAGATTCTCATGCTCCAGAAGGGATTAAATCGGTCTTAAAACATGTTCCAGAGGCAGTTAGAGCTGCAAAAACTCTTATTCTTGATAAGCCAGATCCATTTCTAAAAGATGCCCGAGCTCCCCGTGACTACAAGCGCGAGTACGCTCAGTATCATGCGAAGCCTGATCAGGTTGAGAACCGTAGCCTTCGAAACCAAGCACGGCGAAAACTTGGGCTAAAGAAGGGTGATCCTCGTGAAGCCGATCATAAGACGCCTCTTTCCAAGGGAGGCGGAAACGGACATGCCAACCTGCGGGCGGTAAGCAGAACAACAAATCGTACCAAGTTTACAGGTGATACATGAGCGAATACGAGGACGAAGAAAAGATGGCTGCTGCGTTTACGCCAGCACTCAATCGTCATCCCGCTCTCAAAGGAGGGCAGTCTCGTCTCCCGGACAAGATCCAGGCTGGAATCATCAAAAAGAAACTTCAGCTACGAAAGGAAGCGTCAGACACAGACAGCCGCGTACTTGCAGCCTTGAGCGCAGAGGGAGGTGCCGCAGGAATGTCGGCGCTAAAAAAGCGTGTAAGGGGAGAAGACCTGCAAAGTTCGATTAGGCGTCTCATCGCAGAAGGTAGAGTTCGTCAGCATAAAGATGGCGATCTCATTAAGGAATCGGCATCCCAAACCCTCGGGGAAGGTCTTTTTTTGCTGCTAAGAAAGCCTAACTTAGCAAATTTATACAATAATCTAAGATCTACAAAACTTCAAAGAGTTCTACAGACGGAAATCCCTGGAACCGCAGGGGTGCATCTTCCCGGGATGAATAAGAAGCGAATTGAAGTGCTTTCAGAAAGGCTTTCTCATCCGGAAACAGCGTTGCAAGTAGTATTACCAGGGGCTTCAATTCATATACCCTTATCGGAACTTGCTAAGAAATCTATGCCTGGTATAAAAAAATCAGCGGCAGCAACGGCAACCAAGACTGATCCTCAGAAGTGGGAAGCAGCCAAGGCAGAGGCCAAGGCCAAGATGGGAGGCAAGCATTCCGCCCGTGCGATGCAGCTTGCGACTCAGATCTACAAGAAGAAGGGCGGCGGCTACTCAGGACCAAAACCCACGTCTTCGACTAACTCATTGAAGAAGTGGACGAAGCAGGACTGGAACTGGACTGGCGGTGATAAGCCGGGGCAGGGCGGACGCGGAGTATATCTGCCGAAGCAAAAAGCTGATAGACTGCGCGAGTCTAAGGAAGGAAAGGATCAACTCGCCGCTGCCGCCCGAAAGAAGAGCGAAGCTACTCGTAAAGGGGAGCAGTACAGCTCTCACGGATTAGCTAAAAACACAAGCCTAAAGAGGTGATGTATGACATCCTTTCGAACCGCAAAGGCCCTATATGCCGCGGAATACGCAGTAAAGCTTGCATCAAAAGATGTGAGAACCGAAAATGATAAATCTAATGATGTAGCTAGAGGAGCCCTCATTGGGACAGGTTTAGGAACATTAGGAGGATATGCTCTTACTACGTCAGGTGGTAAACTATTGGTGCGTACTGCCAAAGAGCAGATGAAGCATCCTAAACATGAGGCAGAATATAAAAAGACTTTAAAGAACGCAAAAAAACTTGGCATTGAAGTAGTAGAAGGTGGAGATCCTAGCTCTCCCGCTCACGGTCTTGGGCCGCGAATGGAATTAAGAAAAAACAAATATAGACGTATCGTACTTGAGAATGCAAAGAATGACGCAATTCTATCTCATGAATTGGGACACGCTACTGGAACAGATAAGATAATAAAATCATTGGGGCCCCTTCGAACATTAGGTATCATTCCGGGAGTGGCTGCCGGCTTTTCGGGAATATCTGCTCTGAGAAGTCAATCAGGTGAAGAACGAGAAAAGAGTCTTGAAAGAACTAGAAATTTTGGTTTAGGGTATGTAGGCCTTGCCCACGCTCCGACACTCTTAGAGGAAGCCCGAGCTACTGGAAAATCACTGCTATCGTCTAAGAACTCAAAGCAGGCATTGCGCAGACTTAAAGTCTTAGCTCCCGCATATGGAACATATGTGGGTGCTGCGTTGCCGGCCCTTAGTGTGCCAATTACTGCTGAAATATTGAGAAGAAGAGAAAAAGCACGGAGGGGTGAGTAAGATGCAGTACGAGCAACTGCGCAAGTTCATAAAACTAGCAGAAGGTAAGACGGAAGATTGGACCAAGGGAGTAGCCACAATTGGTGGAGCTGCAGGCTCAGGCGCGTTGCTAACCAAGTATTTACCTGCGACTAGTCAGTTTGCAGTTAAAAATCCTGTATTGCGCGGAGCTGTCTACGCGGGAGGACTTTCTGCTGGAGGTCTTGGCACCCGAGCGGGTGTTGATGCTTTTCGAAATATAACATCTCCCCGTAGATCAACCTATGATACTGATACAAAAACTGCGTCAGATATGCCTCCATTTTTATCCCAAAATCGCTCTAAAAAAGTCAAAGAGATTTACCGAGCACTACGACGTGACCACCCTGAGTACAGTGCGGGCAAGAAGGCGCGTATCGCTAACGCAATGGGAAAAGAAGCTGAGGTCGAGTACCGAGGCAAAAAGTTCCCCGGATACAACCAGCCTATCGACTCTGACCGTCCCGAAAAGAAAAAGATGGTCCTCGCCAAGAAGGGTGATCAGGTCAAGCTGATCCACTTTGGACAGAAGGGCTACAAGCACAACTACTCAGATGCAGCCAAGAAGAACTACTTGACCCGTTCTGCGGGTATTCGTGGAAAGGATGGGTCCCTCACCGCGAATGACAAGTTCAGTGCAAACTACTGGGCTCGGCGCGAGCTTTGGCCGAAGAACGAGCCCGCTGACGGCTCGGCAAGAAGTCGAGAAAAGCGCGCAAGCGTACTCACGGCGGCAATGATTGCTGGGATGCCTATTGCGGGCTTTGCAGCGTTCATGGCGTCATTACCCGAGAGTAGTCGTAAACGTCTTGCTGCTGAGATTAGAGACCCTAGACTCTATTCTAATCTGAGGGGAGGTGTTACCGGAGAAGATGCTAAGGAAAGAATTGCTGCGCATAAGCACCTACGAAAAGATACCACTGGTATTCTGTCGGCGATGCATGCAGGATTTACAAGAGAGAAGCGCGCGTCAGATGATGACTTCGGACACAAGGCTGAGCTTGGGGGCCTTGGCATTCTAGCAGCTCCCTATGCGGCTCATCTTGGAGCAAAGGTTCCAGGGTTAAGAAAGGCGGCTAAGCCCGTATCTGAGTTCCTGCATGATAGTCCTTCTGTAGAGCACGCAATGGAGCTTGGAGGTCTAGGAGTTCTTGCTACTCCCTCTTTAAAGCACTTTATGAATAAGAAGAAAGAAGCTAAAAATAACTGACGCACCCAGCTTTCCCGAACAACCCGGTACGCCCTGAGTGCGGCGATTACTTCCTTGACTTCTCCGGAGACTTCTCAGTTTCTTCGCAAACATGTTATGACGATTTTGGAGGGTTTTTTAATGCCAGCCGCAATCAGAACTGTCGCTGTGGTAATGAATCAAGTGAAGGAGCTACGAGAGCGCACTGCTGTGCAGTCAACTCTCGCGTCTATTCTTCGCACACGCTTTCTACCCAGAGATGGAGTAGACGCGCCCCTTGCTCAGATTTCCTGCGAGGGAGCTCCTGTTTCAACAGACCTTATTGAAGAGGTCGTTGAGGAGCTAGAAGAAGGAATCAAGGCTATGGAAAAGCAAATCAAGTCAATTCTCAGTGAAGAGGTCTAGATATGAGCCGTTCCGAAAGACTCGAAGCCAAACTTGAAGAGCTCGAGCAGGAAGTACTCAATCTCGCATCGCTGCTAAAACAAGCAATCGATGCCAACAGAGACTTAGCTACCTCGTTGGGAAGCGAGATCTCACGCCTGAGCCGGAATGAGCAGATCTTGGCTCAAGCTTTAGAAGAGCAGGACAACACGCTCGTTGCGATCCGAATCTCGCTTGAAAACGCGAAGGTCCTCAACTCACAGTCGTTCTTCGATAAGCTAAACGAAGTTCAACAGATGAGACAGCGAGCTGCTGAAAACCGGCAGCAACAAGCAGAGCTTGAGGCAGTTCAACGCAAGGCTGTCGAGGCTGCCAAAATTCAAGCGGGGCATCCTCCAGAAGCGTTTATTTTCGGGGGCTAAAAGTGGAGGAGGGCAGGGGAATCGAACCCCTGACCCTCCAGCATGAACTCCGTTGTACCTTGTCCATCGCGCACCTTATCTCCGTGGAGTCCTCTGATCCTGCGGGTAGGCACGCGAACAGATCTTGGACTCGCCATTGGCGGCGCGATGGGGTACGGGGGAAGAGGCCTCGCAAACTGACATTCCCCCCGGAGTGCACACTGGAGACTCACCCTACCGGCTCAAGGGTGCCCTCCATGTACAGGCACAGTGATTGCTCACTGTGCCTGTACTTTATTATGACTTGTTGAGGTCTATATTTTACAAAAGTGAGTTTACACACTCATGCAGATCTTTGTCGGTCCGCTCCTGCATGAATCGTGGGAACTGAAGAGCGTTCGTATCCTCTCCCTCGGAGATGTAAGTTCGGCTCTCGTACCGAACTTGAATCACCTTCGGCCAGGATTCCATAGTTGAGTTCTCTTCTATGAACTCGTCTGTCCAGCCGTTGCCGCAGTCGCAAATGTAGACTTCTTCCCCGTCGCTATTGATCTGGTACAGCTCTACCGCGCCCAGCTTCCCCGTGTTTCTGCCACGGCCGTACTTGCCAATCTTTCGCTCGGGATCCCACCGGGCGATGAAGTCGTCTTCGAAGAAGGGCTTCAGCTTGCAGCACGTCGCGGGCCGATTTGGCTTTCCGCGCAAGTTGAACCCATCGTCATCGTAAGTCGAATCTGGGTCTACGACGACGAAGCCTTCCCAGCTCTCTTCCTCCGCTATTTTGCGGAGATGTTCAACACTCTCATACTCATCCTCTTTTAGTACCTCGGCAGAACGGATAATCCAGGGATCAAAGATATTTCCGTACAGAGAGTATCTTTCCCGATACGAAAGCTCTCCAATAACCCGCTCTCCTTCGTACCAGGCCACGTCCCAGATTCGGTAGATGAGACTTCCATGCTCAGCCTGAAGGTCGAGAGCTCGAGCAGTTTTGGACTTCATTACCTGTGCGACGAGCCACCTGTTGTCCTTATCGGGGGATCCGGTCATCTCCCCCAGGTAGATCGTTCCAGGAGGAATCTGGTCCCGCACCAGTTGCAGCTGTGGAAAGCGCTCAAGCCACAGTACGCCCTCATGATGCGGGGTCTGCAGCATTCGCCGGGAATACAGCCGAAGCTCGCCATCGAGCGAACGTTCGAGGATCATCATCTCGCCATCGTACTTGCGTACAGCCCACGCCTTCTGCGCTTCGAGCATCTTCTGCATGCGCGCGTTGAGCGAGTTCTGTGGTTTGTAGAAGGCAAGTCGGTCCGGCAGCGGGGATGAGAACGGCTCAAACTCGGCATCTGCCAGCTCACGGCAGTAGCCCTCGCGCATCTTCTTGCGGATCATCCGCTCCGCGATGTTCTCGGCATCTTGCTCTGCGGTAAGCTGATTTGCCTTACCCGTGTTCTTTTCAGATCCGTAATCCACGACCTCTTGCATGAGGCCGTCTTTCTGTCCGAAGCGCGTTACGATGGCATTACCGATCACGTCGATCTGCCAAACTCGAATGGCTCCAGTTTTGGCACGGTTGTATAGTGTGACTAACATGGCACCTCCGGAGTTCTTATGACACCAAAAGAGCGCAAAGAAGTTCTAGACCAAGCTGAAAGTGAAGTCACAGCTTTTGAGGTCTGGTTTCAGTCTACGGGTGCTGCTCCTCTGGCAAAATTTGAAAAAGCAATTTTAAAATCCTACATCATTGCGAAGATGACAAACAAGTTTGATGTTGAATCTCATAATGAGATTTTAGATCCTTGTCGAGCTACTTAATCCCGCGTTCTCTGGCGCGTGAAATACCCCTGGCAACAGCCAATTTCCAGCGCGGAGATGTTTGATCTTCTCGCTCTATGATTGTACGCTCCAGAGGATCCAGTAACAGCGCACCCAAGACCGGCATTCTAAGGATAGTCATGTCCTGGTCTTCGGGAGAAAGTAAATCCCCAGAAATTTTGGGGTGCTGAGACAGGAGTTCGATCTTTTTGGATTCTGCGATCAGGTACCGTGTCTTCTCCACCTCTTCGACGTGATCTCGAGCTTTTCCACAAACGCGGTGGATGGCATCAACAGCTACCGAAACACCCAACAGGGCCAATAACATCTGCACCTCCAGTGCATATGTATTTTGACCTTGTAAAGAGGAAAGTTTATGTATAACCCTGGAATGATGCCCCACCCAAATGCCGGAATGATGCCCACTCTGGGATCCGCCCATTACCCTCCTACGTTTTCTTACGCACAGCCTTATCCGCATCCAGAAATGGGTTTGGGTATGGGAATGGGTGCCAGTCTGGCGGGAGGAACTGTTGGAGCTGCTGGAGGCCTGGTTGATGCTGCTAATAAAGGATTAATGGGAGTAGGAGCTATCCAGGGCGTTACGGGTATAGCAAGCATGTTGGGTCTTATGAAGGCCCCACTTTTATCGACCGGATTTCTCGGCGCCGCTACCGGAGCTAGCTTAGGAGGCATGACGGGAATTGGCCTGTCTATGCTAGGTGGTCCGCTGGGCATAGGTCTTTCAGCAATTGGCGGTGGTATATCCGTAGCTCGACAAGGGATTAGTAACGCAAATCAAGTCAGTAGCCTTTTTGGAAATATGCAGTTTGCAAATGGTGGTGGAGATCCGAGAACCGGAAGAGGTTTTAGTCAGCAAGATTTAGCAACTCTCCAGCGCGGTATTACTAATATTAGTGCTAATAATCCATTTATTTCCATGACTGATGCCATGCGAACTGCCGATCGTTTTACGGAAGCTGGTATGCATCAGGGTATTCAAGATGCCGAAAAACTTGCTAAAAAAGTAACACAGCTGGGTAAGTCATTGCATGAAATGGCACGGCATTTAGGAACGAGTATGGAGGAATCTGGTACTATTTTTAAACAAATGAAAAATGCTGGGTACTATAATCAGCAGGATGTGATGGGTAATGTGCAGAACATGACACTCATGCGGGGCTATGGAATGAGCTCCGAGCAGTTTTCTCAGATGCAAATGGCTGGTGCCGGTATCACTCGCTCTGCGCAGATGTCGGGGCGTGCGGGTGCCGGAATGTTGACCAGTAAGACTGCCGACTTTATGAGTTTAATTAAGACTGGAAAGATGGATGCAACGGAGATGATGGATATTACCGGGGCATCTACTCCTTTAGAAGCAGCTCAGCTTATGGCTCAGCAGACATTGGCAGGAACTATGCAGGGCCTACAAGGAGGTCTGGGTACTGCAATGCTTCTTGCCATGGGTAAGACGGATCGCAGTGGTAAATTTACGGGAGAAGTAGACGCTACGGTTATGGACAGGATGCGGAGTGGGAAGATGACTCGCTCCGAAATGTTGGAGATTGGAGCAGGTAAGAGATCAACCCGGCAGGGGCAGGTCTCCTTTATGGCAAAAAGACAAGATATCTCCGAGACTCTTCTTGAGAGTGAGCAGGCGCAAGAAGCTCTATTTGGTATGGTCAAGAGCCTCGCTCGTCAGCTTGGCGGAGAGGGTGCTGGAGAGGACGAAGACTTTTTGCAGCTCGTAGCTGAAACTCAAATGAACATAGATCGTAGAACATTTAGAGCGCTTCAGAAACTATCAGAGACTCGGCAGCGCAGGGCAACGGAGTCCTTACGAGAGCTGCGAACAAATGAGCGGGCTGCAATTCTAAAGGAAGAAAGGTCATTAGGTGGTTTGTATACAAAAATTACTGGTACGTTTAACGATGCGCTCATGACGCCTATGGCTGCTGCGGCATCAGAGGGGTATCGAGAGACTATTGGTGCTTTTGCAGATTTGGAGAGAAAATTTCTAGGCAGTAATGACGTCACAATGGCAGCCTCATCTCGACTACTTGAGGACTTCCTTGTTGGGAGTGACAGAGCTGTAGAAGGAACAAACTCCGCGGGAATTAAAGTTACGTTAGGCGATACAGCCCGAGCAGCTTCCATGCAGGGCAACTTTGGACTGTTTGAAGAAGTTGCTGGGAGTATGGATACGGGTCAGTATCGAGCCAAGTTAGATCGAGCGTTTAATTCAAAAGAAAGACTTGTAAAAGGGCAGGGTCTGGAAAATTATCTAGCTGGTATACGAGAAGGAGGTATTTCGGGTCGACTTGGATTTGCCGACAAGTCTCTCACAGAGGGTCAGCTTCGAGAAATCGCCGTTAAAGCCGGAATAAACACGCAAGATTTAGACTCCGAAAAGTTGTTGGCAGCTATAGCGCAGTCGGGGGGTGATATTGGTATGGAAATGGCAGCGGAGGCTGCATTAAGTCTAGGAACGGGCGGAGGTACCGAAAGGTCTATTGAACTGCTGCAGAAAGACATGAGGGCTTCTCTTAGCTCTCCGTCTTTGTTCACACTAGATGAGGAAAATGCGATACTCGGCGTAGGTGGGCTGTCATTTCTTTTTGATTCTGCAGGAGAGACAGCTCGATCTGCGATTTCTCAGGGCGGAGATGCTGCCGACCTTCTAAGTCAGTATGAAGACAAACAGCAGGAGATTGATTTAATCCTAAGCGGCGGAGTAGATGACCCTAAGAGAGCAGAAAAGGCAGCCCAAAAACTTTCCAAAGCCTTTGGACTTAAGCTAACGGCTGAGGATGTTCGTAATCTCGACACGGCCCTTAAAGAAAAAACGGGTAAAAAGGCGTTTGAGCGGGCCCAAGCTGGAGGTGTTGATCCCAAAGTTAAGAAGGATATTGCCGGTGCGGCACGCAGATTAGTTCAGGCAACTGCCGGGGAAAAATTTGACATTGCCCAGAGATCTTTAGTGACCGCATCTGGAAGACAGTTTAGCGGAAGCCTACAAGAACAGCTTCAGATGGCAATCCAAGATGCAGCTGAACGCGGGTTAACCGCGGACACGACCGATGATGCTGCTACGCGCACGTTGGCGTATGGCGGTGATGTATTTAAGAAGTTGCAAAGTGCTAGTACAGATGGATTAACTCGCAGTGAGTTGAAAAGCATTCTACCATTTGACGACGATACAATCGATAAGCTCCTCGTATCAGGAGGAGCAGAGATGCAGGGAGGAGCTATTACTGCTGCAGATCAAACTGAGCTAAGTAAATTTTTAGCATCAAAGGCTGCAACGTCGCTATCACTATCCTCGGAACAGGAGACGTTTCTAAATGCCGGACTGTCACCGATGGAGAGGCAATCTTTATCTGTTCAGAAAACAGCAGAACTAGTTGATAAGCTGTACAGAGACTATCTTAAGATTGAGCCCGGAACCAGCAACCCTGAAGGGTAATAAGCCATGAGTTCTCTATCTCAAATATCAGACCAAAGAATCTCTCGAGAGCTAATGCTCACACGAGATGATGGCTCTCTTCAGCAGATTCAGCTTCTCGAGTTTGTATCTGCCGATGATTTAGTTTTTCAGGCTGTTAAGGCTATAATTGCTGAAAAGGTTGCTGATATTCCTTATCAGTCAGTAATGGATCGAACGGTAGTAAGCAACCTCATTCAGGCCCGAGTGCCCGTGGTGCGCAAATGACCACCTCAGTATCCAGTTGGGCCCTTAGTAATCTAGAAATGCGTCTTCTTACGGGTGACAATTCTGATGAGGCATTTGCAAATGAACAACACGCTCATAGCAATTTCGTTCGCAGACCCATGCGAGGTATTGTAGTTCCCAAGGATACTCATGCCTCGTTGTTTATCGAAGATAATAATGCAGTCCTAACTAATACCAGCTTACAACCTGGTGTCTCGTCAAATATTACACATAACTTTATTCTTCAGAACGTAACCGAATCTCGTAGTGAGAAATCTCAGTTCATCACTACATTTGGCTCTACTTACGCATTCTTTTTTGGTGAGCAGCCAAGATTAATCTCATGTAGCGCTATTTTACCCAATAGCGCTGATTTTGAGTGGCACAAAGAATGGTGGGCTAACTATTCGAATATGCTTCGAGGTACGTCCCTTACCAGTAGAAACCAGGTCGCTGTCCTCAGTTATGGAGGAGATGGTCGGGACCGAACTTTTATTCGAGGATTCCTTACGAATTGCACATCTATGATCAGTGCACAGGACCCCTACGTTATTCAAATTAGCTTCTCAATGTTTGTCGAAAGCATGACCAGAACGCCCGCATCCAAGAAGGCTCCGCGTCGCACTGGATCAACAGCCGACACTCTGGATGTCGGTGCGCTTACTGATCCGTCTGACGCATTATTATTGCCAGAAAGTTCTACTGCCGCTGTCAGAAGACTCAACATCAAACTGTCTCCATTTAAGCAGGAGCCCGGAGTTCTTGGAAAAATTTCCAGCGCCCTAAACAGTCTGGATGCAGCAATTGACAACACGATCAGACAGGCCAGGAATTTTCTCTACGGCCGCAACCTCGTCGTCCCTGTCAACTTCACTGCATCCCGCCCCGAAAGTAATCCGATTTTTACCGAAGGATCTGGTACTGAGGGTCTTGAAGGGTTGACAGTCACGAATTTTTTTGGAAAGGGAGTTTTGGCTTTTGCTGAAGGGGGACCTCAGAGAGGATTGAAGACAGTAAACCTTAGAACCAAGACCGATGGACAATACTCGGGTGTGCAGGACTTCAGAATCTCTAAAAATCAGAGGGAAAAGTCTGAGTACTATGCTGAGAATTTCGATGAATACATTGGAGTGGATCTGAAGAAAGCTCGGGATCTTGTTGAAGGGGTTGAAGATCTTTTCAGGTCACCATATAGCATACAGTTAAATTACTCAACTCAAAGTATTGCTGCATTTGCCGCTTTTGGAATCAAGGTGACTCCCTTTGGAGTTGTAGATCGTGATGACCGTGCCTCACTCGAGAGGGCAGCAAACACGTACTACTGGGCCGAGTACTCAAAGCAGAAGACTGCCGAAGCGCTGCGGATTGTCGGCCGTGCAGCTTTCGGAGTCGCAACCTTCGCCATCGGAACGAGCGTAGTCAACAACCGGCGAAGGCTACAGGAGAACATCACCAACCCGAACTCCGGGAACTTGGCGAGAAATGAGAGAAGAGCACTGCAGGGCGACATTGCACAGGCGCAGCGCTCTGCAGAGCAGCGCAGGTTAGTTCAGGATCGCAAAGCAGCAGAACTTCGCGGGGAGACAGGTGTTGTCTACCCAGGAACCCTCGGCGCTATCCTCTCGGTGATCCTCTAATGGAACAGTCAAACCCTGGGATGTTGATCAGCCTCCGGCTGTTCCTCGAGGGAATTGAGATACCAGTCATCTCTGCCTCAGTGACCGCAACGGTGGGAAGTCCTGCATCGGCCAGTATTGAGATCATCCCAGACAGTAGTGCCGAGTTACTTCTGCCCAGAACAGTGGTTCACCTTTTTTATCTTGATTACATGGAGTTTAAAAGATCTGGAAGATCATCTCCCACACTGTCATTCGACTATAAGTTACTGTTTTGTGGTGAATTATTTACATTATCTGAAAATAAGATGGGTGCGGGATCTCGTTCCATCACACTTAGCTGCTTAGATTTTTCTAATATTCTGGATACTTCTTTCGCGTACACGTTTCGACCCCCATCTGCTGAGGGTGGGGAGGGAAACTTGTTTTCTAACAAGTCTAATTTTCTGGCAACCCCAGATATGACGTTTGATACCATTATTCAAAGCCCTTCTGAGTTGATTCGCTCACTTGCCAGCTCGTCTCCAGTCTCTCCGTCAACTGGGCAGGCCAGGTCAGTACTTGGCGGACTGCTATCTATTCTTGAGTATCTGTTAGGAGTTCAAGGCAACTTTTATGGAGTTAACGGGTGGACTACCATACATGAGCGTAGAACACGCCTAATTGAATCGATTGTTTCAGATTCTGGAGAAACCGCTGCAAAGATATTTAATGCGACTCAGTTTTCTGGTTGGCTAAAGGGAAGACTTGGGCAGGAAGGGGATGTCATCAGCTTTCGTAGAATTGTAGATATTATATTCTCGTTTATTTTCTACTCATGGGTTCCTAATCCTTGTGCTAAGTATGTCCCTGGAAATAGCAATATTCAAAAAACATTTCCGAATAGGGATGTGCCCGAAGTTCTGTATGTTCCTGGAGAAGGTAGTACAGATCCAAATTTATTTAGTCAATTTGACCCAAAGCAAGGGTTGAAGCTGTCTCAGCTCCAAAAAGAGTTCGTAGACCTTATCCTACCCGCGATGGAAGGTATTGATCGTGAGTTACGTGCAAATAAACTTCGAAGTAAGCGTTCTGCTCGTATCGAGATTACGAACGCATATCGTGAAGCAGATAGTGAAGTAGGTGCTCTTAACAGTAAACACAAGAAGGGCCTAGCTATAGATTTTAGGTTTAAGTATACTGATAATGGATACCCTTCAAATTTTGGAAATCTGAATGGCGCTAAGTACTATGGGATGCCGTTTAAGAACTGCACTTCTTTCCAGGCGCAGGAAGATCCCGGTAACCAAGATACCTGGTATTTTTTGCTTCGAAAGGCCCTCTTCCTTTTAGCCAAGAAAGGAGAACCTACGGCAGTGTTGGCCACTGTTAGGGCTCAAATTCTTAAGTATCCTGATATCTATGCATCGGTATTCAATTCATCAGACGAAGTATTAACTGCGGTCCTATCCGTAGCCGGAGACTGGGAGTCTTACGGCGAAATAATGAGAAGGCACATTCCGGGTAGCCTTACATTTTTGCCCAGTTTTGGATCAAAAAAAGATCCAGTTCTTCAGATCTTACTAACAGGTATTGGCAATGACCCCGTTCATGTAGAGATGAAGGGTCCCGTTTCGGAATTAGCTGCTCTGGGTGACCTGCAGGATGTTGGAGTTCCTACCGAAGTTCAAGCATCCATAAATCGGGAAAGACTTAACTCCTTTGTGCTGCGACCAGATGTTTGGTTTGCTGCGCCGCCAAAAAGTAACGTCATATTCCCAGACGTTCTTCAGTCTTTCTCAATGCAGAGGGACATGCTTAGGGAGACTTCAAGACTTCAGCTCGACATTGCAGCAGACCTAGCAGAGGGTACTGAGGCTACTACACGACCTGTGTTTGCCCCGCTATTTCAGAATCGCGACTCCCTCTCCGAGGGGGCTTTAGGCTCTGCCAATTCTTTAATGATTTACGATCATGAGAAGTATGCTGGGGTAGTGCCGAAATTCGATAGAATGATTGATACGATGTTTTACATCGAAAAAGATAGCGTTAGTTCCGAATCTGCACAAAAATACGGAGAGCTGGGAGAATATCCGTTTAAGGTCGCGCACTTTAACCTACTAAATGAGAGATATAGTGCCCGCACCGCAACAGCCAGTCTTGCGTTTAGTCCGCAAATGATTTGTGGATTTCCCGCTGTTGTTATTGATGCAGTTATTACAGACGTTGAGATAAACTCAGCAGATTTTTCTCTCAAGGGCAGGTCATTTAAGCTGGGAATGGTCCAGTCAGTTAGCCATGCGATATCTCAATCAGGGGCGCAGACCCAAGTACAGCTCACTCATGTACGGTCACATAGAACTGGTGATGGGACAGATGATCTCTTTTCGGAACTTATTTCGAGAGATGGTACCCTGACGCTCCAAGATCCTCTTGCAGCTCAAAGTCTTGCTGCAGGAGGTCCTATTTTTGTCACAGGCTCTAAAAAAGTCAGAGGTGAAACTCCAGATTTAGAGTTTGGATGGAGAGGTTTAGCAGGGTTATACGGCTTTAGCTCAATCGAAGAGCTGATTGAAGCTTCCGTTGAGGCCTCAACGTCACTACCGTGGACTTCAGCTCAAATAGGAGTTCCAGTCTCTACAGATCTTATGGATAGCTCGGAAAATCCATCTCAAGTTACCTTCTCTGAAGTACTTCATGTTGGAATTCCTGTTTCTCAGGGCGTCTGGGTAGGAGGTGCGACTTTAGTATGGGTTGTAGTTACGACAGGCCCAGATTCTCCGCTATCAACCATTGAATTTACGACTACGGCTCCAGTCGGATTTCAGGCAATGGTGGCGTCACTATCCGAGCTGCGTTTGATGGATATTAGAAAATTTGTCGTTGTTACTCCCTCCAATAACAGAGTAGAGGTAATACCTCTATATTTACCTGGAAATCGATTTGAAGCCGTATTTTCCGAAGATTCAATAGATACCGGTAAAAAGCTCCCGATAGAAGAATCTATACGTCCAATCTGGATCTCGGATGTGTATAGCAACACTTCTATAACTTCTCAGATCTATGACCCATTTTTCGGCACTAGTTCGATTACCGATGGCATTTCTGCTAAGAAATTTCTGCTACCCAGTATCGAAGAAGCGGTAGATAAGCTTGCTATCGAGTACTCTTCTGCAGTACGTTCTGGAGGAATAAGCCCGTTAGCGTGGGCGCATAAGTATACTGAGCGAGATATTGCTAGGTATTATCAGGTCTTATCTCCTAAAGAGATAAAGATACAAGATGGCGCCCCTAAATACGAAGAAAGACCACCTGGGGGCTTTTTATCGGATAAATACAAATACTATGGAGGATTCCATTCTAATGCAGTAAACTTTGGAGATTCCTCATATGGTGGTGGTCTAGAATTCCTTGATATAAAAAACTCAAATCTAAAGCATCGAAACACATCAACCCCCGACCCGTTTACTCTGATGGGCGCCGAGGGTGATAGGTTAGATCCTCGTGCAGATAGAGCTAAGCGTGTGTTACGCTATAAGAGTAAGATCAGTGGCAGTGCTGCTCTAGGTGTCCTAAAGACCGACGGAATCGGAAAGAGAGGCTAAAATGCTAGACCCGCTCGTAATGAGGTTCTTTAGCGAAGAGCTAGAGAAGATCTCTTCGAACGTTGCACTCGGCGCAGGGTTACTTGCCGGAGGGTACGGAGCGATCAAGGGGCAGGAGCTTCTTCGAGATGCACAGGAAGGCAAGCAACTTCGGCGATCGAGAGAACTTCAAAGACTACAGCAGCTTAATGCTCTAGAAAATCCGGCAATGCCATGAAAGAACTTTTTCAACGTAAGCCAGAAGCGATGCTTTCCAGCGCTGCAGAGGCTTCAAATCTGGCGGAGACCAACGCTCTGCTAGACACTCTCTTTTCTAACCGAGAGGTTTTAGCAACTCGTGCCTTCCGTCAGCTGAATTCGCTGTTCGGTACGCGAGAGCATTACGGACGTAATGTACGCCTCGGTATGTCTGCGAATGAGGCGGGTAAGGCCCTCAAGCGCTCCGGTTGCGATTGATGAATCTACGCCAACGCCTTGAGAAGATAGCTGCAAAGGATCCTTTTCAGTTCCCTACAACCTGGGGACAGAAGGATCCTTCTGGCAACGTCGTTCCATTTCAGGGCAAGGCGGCAGAAGAGATTGATCTGTGGAGACAGTGGAAGTCTTCAAATGAAGACCCCGATAAGCTACAGCCTCTTCTTAATTCACTAAATCCTGTTATTTCCGCGCAGGTCAACCGCCATGCACCCCCGCGGATGTATCGACCTGCGATCGAGGCCGAAGCTCGAGCACTGACTGTAAAGGCGCTTCGTAAGTACGACCCATCTCGCGGTGCTCAGATTACGACGCATGTGACGACCAACTTACGCGGCCTAAATCGTTTCGTAAAGAAGCATCAGAACTTCACGCGCATTGTTGAAGCGCAGGCACATAAGATCGGAGAGTACCAGAGAACTCAAGATGGACTTGCTGAGGAGCTTGGTAGGCCGCCGACATCGTTAGAAATCGCAGATAGGATGAAGATTTCAGTTAAGAAAGTAGAGCGCTTAAAGCTAGAGATGCGGCCTGATATTTTTGTCATTCCAACCGCCACTGAGGATGGCGGCATGGGTGACATGAACCCATTTACAGAGATCTCCCCAGTTCATAGAGAAATTATTGAGATGCTTCCATATGAGCTAACTACTGAAGAGCAATATGTATTTAATCATCTCTTTGGTTTACAAGGTAAGAAGAAAACTCACTCTACGGGGGATATTGCCAAAGCCCTTGGCTGGAGTGATTCTAAGGTCTCTCAGGTAAAAGCAAAAATTGCAGAGAAGTATAAGACCTATGAGGCAAGTTTCTAATGGAGACGGTATCTCCAAGTGATTTCTCTGTTCAGATCGATGAAATTGCTGTAGAACTACTCGAATTGTTGCGTGCCGAAGAAGAACGACTTCTATTAGAGAAAGAACTTCTACTGGTAGTGTACGAGGGAGCCACGGGTTCTCGACAGCTGCGTAGACGCGCGGTAGAGTTGTCCCAACTCCACACAGAGGGCTTCATCTCGGAGCTCCTGCCAGTGGTGGCTTCCGCGTTGGTGTGATGTTCGAAACACACGACATGGCCTTTGCCTCGTATCTCGTCACTCGCGGTCATTCGATCGCAGAAGTGAAGAGATCAGGTCGTCGTGTTTTTTGGCAGTTTAGCATTACTGCAGAAGAACTGAGTCAGGCTGAATCATCCTGGCCCTCCACACCAGAATGCACATTCTTCAACCTATATCAGACGTTGAAGAACCAGATTCGAAACTAAGAGCGCCTTAAATAAGGGCCGCCACTGACAACTCCCAAACGTGAGGGTTCTCATGGCTACCATGCTTTTCGACCGCATTGTTCCTTCTGGGCTCAATGCCTACTTCCCCTTCCAGATGTCGGCCGCTTCGCTCAGCCCGAACGCGACCGTCTACATCGCCAACGACGGCGCGGGCGCTGACAGCACCCTGTCTTCCGGCGTGTCCGTGGACGACATGGGTGGCGGTCTTTACGCCCTCAAGGTTCTGTCCGCGAACATGGTCGCAGACACGGTGTACTACGCCGTGATCACGCACGGTTCGGAGAGCGTTCGTATCCCCCTGTGGGCCTACGCTCCGGCCAACCACATCGCCAAGGTCCTCGAGGATGTGGCGACGGTTGATGGTGTCGTTGACGACATCTCGGCCGAGATCGGCGATGTGAGCGGTCAGACCTTTAACGGTATCTCCGCTCCGGCTACCGTTGCTGCCGCGCTCTCTGAGATCTTCAACAAGGTTGATGGTGTTCAGGACGACCTGGACAACGCTACCGACGGTCTCGGCGCGCTGAAGGGCATGATCGATACCCTTGACGGCAAGGTCACGACCGTTGACAACGAGATCGCCGCCCTCCAGGGCGATGTGACCTCGATCCTCGCGGACACCGGCGAGCTTCAGACCGACTGGGCGGATGGCGGTCGCCTCGACCTCCTGCTCGACCGGACGGTTGCTGCTTCCGAGGCTGCTGAGGACCTGATCGGTCTGGCTGCGGACACCTCGGCCGATGCCACCGTGTTTGGCAAGATCGCTGCTCTGAGCGGTGACCTGGCTACGGTGGATGGCAACGTGGACAGCATCAAGGCTGCGATTGAGGACGGGACCTCCGGCCTCGCCGCCCTGAAGGGCCACATCGACGACGTGGACACCGCCCTGTCGGCTCTCGACGGCAAGGTGGACACCGTTGATACCGTGGTCGATGGCATCGCTTCCGAGCTTGCCAACGGCACCTACGGCCTCAGCGCCCTGAAGTCCGAGATCGATGCGAACGAGGCCAAGCTCGACACCATCGACGGCGTGGTTGATGGCCTGGCTTCCGAGCTGGGTGATGTGAGCGCTGCCTTCGGTGGTGGTTCGCCGCCCGAGACCGTGGCCGCTGCTCTTAAGGCGATCTACGACGCTCAGCAGAACGCCGCGGACGTCTGGGACGACGCCATCGACGGCACCGATCCGGCTGGTTCGGCGGGCAAGCGCCTGTACGACCTGAGCGAGGACTGGGCCAACGGCGGCCGTCTGGACCTCATCCTGGACGAGCTAACCACACAGGGCGACACCAACGAGACGAAGCTCGACGCCGTGATCGCCGATACCGAGGACATCCAGTCCAAGATCGGCACTCCGGCCGGCGCCAGCCTTTCGGCTGACGTTGCCTCGGTGCAGACGGCAGTGGATGCGGTTGACACCAAGCTCGGAGCGCCCGCAGGCTCTTCGGTTTCGGCCGACATCGCCGCGATCAAGGCCGTGGTCGATACCCTCCAGGTGTCCACGAACGCCCATATGATCCCGTCGGTTCCCTCGGAGCTGTACAGCTCCGCGGTTGCCATCCGGGTCAAGGTGTCCGTGACCGTGGTGGACGGCGAGACTGGTGCTGTTGAGGACCCGGACGTGGTTGGCACGAACGGCGCGGCTCAGGGTCAGGTCCTGATGATCGCGACCACCATCGGCGGTACGGATCCGACCCTCTACAACGCGGCCTCGGCTGGTAGCGCGCTGGGTCAGACCGACGCCTCCGGCCTCACCGACTGGTACAAGATGGCCCGTGTTGATACCGGCCTCTTCGAGGCTTACGCTGAGCTGCCCGCGTACTTCAACAAGACCGTCGAGTTCCAGTTCCTCTGCTTCGATAGCGACCCCGTGGCCGCATCCCAGCAGTTCTTCGCCACCCGGCACATGCTGGTTCGGTCCCCGATCCAGGCCGGCTTCGGCGGCGGCGCGTTCTGATAAAGCCTTCGACTCAGAACTGAGTTAAGGTAGGGCCCTGGTGGAAACACCAGGGCCCTTTTTCTTGGAGGAAACATGTATGCTTTCATTGGCGGTAAAAAGCGCCCTAAGAAGACCCTTGAGTCTGCAGTACGCGCTGTAGCGGACGGTTATGAAGGCGAAAAGGCTATTTTTGATACGGAAACTGGAAAGGTATACTCTCTTTCAGGAGAGCCGACAACTATCCTTACTCCGTCGGAGTTTCAGATTGTTACAGAAATCTTAGGTATCTGTTCAATCTGTTCTGCCGCAAATATCCCTTTCCCGACTAAGACAGTCAGCGCCTTGATCGGTAAGCTCAGCCCTGTCCTTGCGGGACCAGCTGTTCGTACTGCAGCCGAGATCTACAAGAAGCTTAGGGGCAAGCATGGCAATCGCGAATCTGAGCGGCCTCAGTCACCCGGATGAGATTGCGCTTGCCTGGAGCAAGTTTCTTCTGGATGACTTGATTGAGAAGCGCGAGGCTCGAGTACAGCCTGTTCGCGCTTCTCTTTACACATTTGAAATGATCGATGACACAACAGCGGTCCCTACCACACCCATACTATTTGACCCAGATGATGAGTCTGCCTACGAAAAACTAGTAGATAGTTGCAAGGGGGCATACGCATACTTAGCTGTGCTTCCGGGACAGCCTATCCCCAAAGGTTCTTGGGAATCAGTCCCTTCAGCCGAGGCTAAGAAACAGCCCCTCGGGGTTCCACAGGAGGTCATTGATAGTGGACCTTCGGATTGGTATTTAATGGCGGTATTTGTTAGCCCCTCCCAGAAGATGACCTTCTGTGGAAAGTTCTATCAAGATACCTTCTCGATAGTTAAACCGATTTACGGAACATATGGTGGTTACCTCTCCGACCTCTTCAGGAATGATCAATGAGCACAGCAACAGTAGGAACTGCCTATACGCTCGCGTTCTACTCGCATCTGACAGGACTCTTGGTTGAGGCTCGAGTTCTGGAGATGACCAGCGGAGATGCGACGACCGTATCGCTGGTAGAGAGTGCTCCACTTAGTACGGACGCAACTAAGGTCTACTTGGGAACCTTTACTCCTACAAATACTGGATGGTACGTAGTTCACTATACTGCGGTAAGTGGGGTTACACTTATCAATACGGATATTAAAAGAATTGAGGCGGTTTCTGGAGTCGCATCAACAAATCCGCCAGTCACAGTATCTCCTGTTGAAGGCGGAAGCTCTACCAGTGCTCCCGGACAAATAGGAAATCAAACGGGTATTCTAACATTCACCGTTAGGAGCTAGTTATGAGCTTTAAAGCTGTCGGCGTTGAGACTTCCTCAATCCTTACAATTCAATTTGAGTCGTCAACTGGATCTAGCTTTCGAGTAAATGCCGATAGTACTCCAGTTTTGGTGATAAGACGCGGAAGTACTGTAGTTTCTACGATAACGACAGCTTCAAATACGGAAACGGGTATCTACTCTGCCGCGTGGACTCCCGCGCTTGCAGGAGAGTACACCCTTGTTTGGACTTTCGAAGTAGATGAAGTTGAGTACTCCGTAACAGACACAGTATTTGCGTTTGATCACGCCTCAAATGTCGATGTCCCCGATGCTCCCGATGTCGGGTCCTCAAATACCTGCCTGATCACTGCTACGTTTATCGATGCTGCCGGAGACTACCTGTCGGGAGTTAAGGTACGTTTTAGCCCAAATATCGAATCTGCGCGTAAGTTAGGAATCGGTTTCGTAGCTGCAGATGTGACCGCGGTATCGAACTCTTCCGGGTCTGTCTCTTTCAACGTAGTTCGCGGAATAGAGGGCCTTCTTGCGGTCTCGGGAACAGCGCTAGTACGAACAGTCACCATTCCAAACCAGACTACGGTAGATCTTTTTGAACTCCTCTCGGCTGCCCCTGATCTGCTTGAGGTTCAGGAGCTCGAGCTGGTTCCCTTGCCTCGGAGGTCCTAATGTCCTCGGTCACTCTGTACGCATATGACCTGTCAGACGGCACAAAGAACACGCCAGTGGATGCCGTAACTGTATTTGTGTTTAGCGAGGACGGGAGCACTTTCATCGAGTCTGGTGAGACGGACTCTAATGGGGAAGTAGTTTTCGAACTCCCTAATGAGATCTACTGGGTTCGCTTCTTTAAGCAGGGATTTAGCTTCGCGAAGAAGCTGAGTATCGAGGTGACTGAGGACTCGGACTTTGAGGTAGGAGGGCAGAATCTAGAAGTTCGCCCGCCGGCAACACAGACCAATCTGTGTCGTGTCAGCGGATATGTCATGAATGCCGGAGGACAGCATCTTCCCGACGTGACTGCCGAGTTTGCTATCTCTGATTATGCCCGAATAAGTGCGGGAAGAATGGTAGGTGCTGAAAAGGTAATCACCTACTCCGACGAGGACGGATACTTCGAGTTCGACCTGCTGCGCGGAGCCCGGTATGACGCGGTAGTAGAGTCTTTTGGAGATCAGGTTTTTCACATCCTGGTGCCTGATCTATCCTTTACGCATTTTACTGATTTGATCTGGCCATTCGTTGCTCGTGTAGAGCTATCTGCGTCTTCAGTGTCATTGGGTGTGGGAGATACTGAGGATGTCACCGCTGTGGGTGTTCTTTCAAGCGGCGTTGAGGGGCGATTCCCATCTGCCGAATCCATGAAAGATCCCGATACATGGCGGCTTGTCATTGGCGCTAAAAGCTCGGATACGCAGGTAGCAACAGTAGTTCAGAATGGAGAGGTACTGACTATTACGGCCGTTGGAACAGGAACCTGCGAGATTCAGTTCACTCCAAGAATCACAGCAGCTCGTAGACTTCCGGTTTCTACGGTCGAATTGGACACCATCTCAGTCACGGTGTCCTAATGGCCAAAAAGGTAGATCTAAATTCTACAGATTTTGAGTCTCGTTTAAGTACGAAGCACGAGATTGGTACAGCGAGAATTGGCTTCGATGAGCGAGTTCACCGATGGAATCACATGCGTGCACTTGTTGTTCAGGCACTTATTGCAGATCCCGATATTCTTCTGTATTTCAAGTGTGTAAGCTCTAAGCTACTTGCTCGAGAATTGGCTGAGTTTCATGGAATCTTGTGCGCTATCGTAGAAGGTGTCCAAGAACTAATTGATACTGTCTCAGTAAAAGTAAAGGTCAGTTCGACAGATACCGCCCAAAGCCTCATTTCCAGGTCTCTTGCTGGAGAGGATATTTCGATAGCGCTGCTCCAGAAGGAGGTGGCCAAGGTTGTCCGGGATGAGGCGACCGCTGGAATTCGCAATAAGCGTAGAAATACTGTAACTAGCGTCGACGCCATAGAGGCCCTTCTTGTTGAGGCAAGGAGGCGCGACACCCTTTTAAAACAGCACATCGCCAGTATCCTTTCTGCTGAGGTACTGACGCGAGGCCTGACGCAGGTTGCAGAAATTCCAGTTCTTCAAAAGCTATCTCAGACGTTATCCAGTGAGCCTTCCTTCTCGAGAGCACTCGAGGCCTCGTCATCTATCGGCGCGCTAACTTTCTGTAGAAGAAAAATATCCCTACGAAATAAAATCGAGGAATCTCAGGAAGTACCAGTTTCCTTCTCGTCGCTTAGGTCTGGAAGCACTGTAATCTTGAGCCAGCCTGCCAATCTTCTAGGAATTGAAGTTGGCGACGTTATTAGCGCTGGTGCCTCGTCAAGCACAGTTCTTTCGATATTAGATAAAGTTGTCACTATGGATAGCGCGCTGCCCGCGGGTCCCATTCAGGTTGAGAGAGGCGGGCACACGCAGTTCAAACCCATTAAAAATCTTCTAACAACCCTCATAGGGCTATCTTCTAAGCCTCTCTATCTGCCCTTAAACATTCAAAATAGACCTAGTGCTGCTAACTTCTGCAAAGAAATTGCCACTATGGCAAGCGCAATTGGATCTCTGACTCAGGATGCTCGAGTTAGCGCATCACGGCTCGGAATTGCGCTAACTGGCGGAACTCTACTGAATGAAATGTACGCAGCACAGTTTACTTTTAACCAGGAAACTGTAGAATCTGCCAGAAATGCTCTGCGAATACTACGAGAAGAGGGCTTCAGGAACGCAGCTGATCTCCTTTCCCGCGGAGACTACGGAATCCTTCAGTCGACAGATCCGCGAGTAGCTTCATCTCAGGCGGGGTCTGTGCTCGGACAGTATGGGGGCTTTGTAGAACGGCTAAGGGAGACACTATGACGACTAGATTTCAGGTCAGAACCGCAGCATCTGACGTGTCGCAGTTGGTAGTGGCGGCGCTAACTGAGGTAACTTCTGCTAATGCAAATTTTTCGCAGTCTCAAACTCTCGTTACTAGCATTGAAGACGCCATCTTTGCCATAGACTCAGAAGCAGCCGAGTTGGCAGAGAGCTCAATCCTTCCAACTGTGGACACAGAGACCCTGTTCTCTACGGGTGTGCTACCCACTCGAGAGTCAATGGGAAAGTTACAGCGCATTAGATCCTTACGAAACGCACTATACGGGGATGGAGTTACTGAAGCGGGCAGCATTGCTGGACTGAAGACCTTATTAGCGGAGTGGTCGTAATGGATTTTCCGATCTTGGCATTTCAACATGTCGCTAAAATCAACGACTTGTCGATTTTTGGAGGTGGGGTCTCCTTAGACATTAAAGGGAGAGACTTTACCGATCTCTCCGCTGTTTTGGTGAATGGATACAAGTCGCCTACTTTCGTAGTACTGAGCGATACACGAGTTTTGGCAGACATTCCAGCTACTCAAATCGGCGTACCGATCAGAACACTGACTGTCTTGCGATCAACAGCTCGTAATAGCGAAGATTCTGTCGTCTCTTTCGAAGCTGTAGTACCTACTACACGCGTGTCAGGGCAGACATACCTGGTTCAGCGCGTTCTAAAGACGCTATTGACTACTCCTGGAAGGGATATCTTCCGGCCGGAGAGCGGAGCTGGGCTCCTATCACTACTGGGTCCGATGCCAGTCGATAGCGCGGCGGCTTACGGGCTGGTATCCCTTCGGGTTCAAACATCGGTCGCAAGACTGATCGCGGATCAAGTAGATGATCCGTCTCTTCCTCTTGATCAAAAACTATCGGCAGTTGAAGTTCAGTCCGCTGAGTACAGCACGGCCGATACCTCTTTAGATGTTAGACTGCGGATCATCGCGGCCAACGGCTCCAGCGTCGTCGCTGGAGTGGTCCTATAAGGAATCATCATGGCTAACACTGCTTCGCAGGCGATCCAGATTCGAGACCTCCTGGTTGAACGCCTCGAGGCATATGACCCGTCTCTTTCTACCGGCGAGGGCGGGGCGCTCTACGAGCAGGTCATTAGGCCTGTATTCGACGCGCTCTCGATAGATCCGTTTGATACAGATATTGAGGAGTTCCTTCTCACTCGCCTACGTCAAGAGTTTCCTTCTATCTCCGCACAGCCGGGCGATGCAATTGTAGACATCGTTATTCGCCCACTTCAGCTTCTACTGGAAGGATTCAAGCGCGAGCTGCAGATTATTCGCACGGGTCAGTCCGTGCGAAACGCTGCACAGATGCGACTTCAAGATGCGGAAGACTTAGCAGCGAATTTTTTCGTATCGCGAAAGTCGGGGAGCCGTGCGTCGGGCACCGTGCGTGTCTTTTTCGCCAATCCCACCTTCGTTTCTGTCTTAGCTTCTACCAGATTTAGCTCAGCTGGCCTGAACTTCTTTCCCCTCGTACCCGAGTTCTTCCGCCCAGAGATTGTGGCCGCGCAGAGATCGGGTCAGTTCTACTTTATTGATGTTGGCGTAATTGCAGAGCTGCCGGGAGAGGCGTACAACGTCCTCCCAGGAGCGGTCACTCAAGTTTCGGGTATTGACTCAGCGATTCGTGTAACAAACCAATTCGCATTTACAAATGGATCGGATGACGAGGATGCTGAACAGCTTCTAGCAAGAACACAGAGCGCTCTGACTGAGCGAAGCCTCAATACCCGTAGAGGTATTCGCGCTCGCATTCTTAGCGAATTTCCCACGATCAGGAATCTCGAGGTCGTCGGTTTCGGCGACCCCGAGATGCAGCGCGATAAGGTCACTGGAGCCGGTGGTGGAGATGTGATCTGCTCTGGGATGAGCTTGATCCTGGGTAGATACCTAATTCTTCTCTCCATGTTCGAGAATCGTGGAAGAGACGGGCTTCGTCGTATTCGCGCCGGAGGCCAGATCGACCTAAACTTCTGGCAATACTTGTATGGGACACAGGATGTGGTCACCAATCAGCGTCTCTTAGTTGAAGAGGTGCTGTACGAGAGTTCATCTGATCTCAATGGTGTCCCCACTATTTACCTTCTTAAGCTCAATAATTCACCTGATGTGGACACTCCTCCGGGTTCTCTAATTCCTGGGCTTCTGCCGGGAGTGTTTGCAGCTGCCTACGATCGCGCCGAACTGCGGATCTCAGGCATTCCGGGTGGAATTACGAATCCAGATGAGGAGGACGAGATTGTTCTCAGGGATGACCAGGTACATATCGGCGGGAAATACGACGTGTACCTCCGTCCAAGTCGCTCCTCAACTTCGGTTGCGTCGTTAACATCGACCAATAGCGAGCTTAGTATCTTCGAAGGGACGGACCTGTTCACTGTCGCAGCGACAGATCTCGAGGGAGATCTCGCGGATAATGGCGCGTTTGCCAATAAGGTAAATGCCAAGTTCACACTGCAGCTTGTTTCGATTGTTGGTTCTTTCCAGCAGGGTGAATTCTTCTTTAAAAAGAATGGCACATCCACAGAGTACGACACTGGAGGTCTTGCCTACGATATCTATTCTCGAGGAAGCGCTCTTTTTATTGACGTAGTTGGACTTACTTCTGTTAATGTCTGGGAGGTAGGTTACCAAATTGAAGGAGCCGACAGCGGAGCCACCGCCGTTATTGCTTCCATTTCAAAAACAGACTGGGAAGACGCTGGTGTCCGTAAGGGCATGGTGCTTCAGGTCATCAATAGTCCGGATTCCGGGTCTTACAAGATTATGGAAGTCCGCGGACCGGAGCTAATCCTTGATAGCGACATGACGGTAACGGGAGGAGATTACCGCTTTAGGATCGTTGATGAGGTTGTTGTCGACGCCTTCGACCCGAAGGCGCCGCTGTATCCATTTGCTGATCAGGCTGCGTCCGATCTCCGCACGGTGATTGGGTCTTCTACGGTCAGAACGGACGTAGACCTGATCAGCTTCGGTGCGCAGGTAGGAAGTGTTTTAGAGATTCTTGATGGCAATAATGTGGGACAGTACCGGATCGTAGACTTCGATTCGGTTCAGCTCGGTAAGGCGCCTATTCTCGAATCTGCCATGACCGCCACGGACAGCAATGCATCCTTCCGGGTCTACGCCGGAGGAACAGGCCTTAGCCGGCCACTAGTGCGTATCGCTCCGAATGGCATGGTCGTACGAGCTGCTGGCGGTCAGTCTCTGGGGTACTCAGTGCCCCCTGCGTTACCTGTCGGAGCTCGAGCAGTAGAGAGTCTGTCCGGCGCAAGAGAGCTGTTCCGCGGCTTGAATGGATTCGTCCTTGCGGATGCAGGCGCAGCCTGGGCTCCGACATCGCATGTGCGACTCACTGCCTATGACATTGACTCGACGGCTGGAGCAACAAGTCCCACGTCCGGTACTCGCTCTCCTGACGGCACTATTAGAGCCGCCGATTTAAACACGATTACTCGGTACTCTGGCGGTCCTGGCACTTGCTATACCTCCGAGTGCCTACCCACGGATGATGATTTCATCGCAGTTATTACGGTTGCTCAGGACAGCGGTTCAGGAAGTCCACTTCAGACACACCTGAGCATTAATCTACCTAATGAAACAAAGATATTCCTCCAGACGATTCGAAGCTGGCTGGAAAGTCTAGTCAATGACTTTGAGCTTGGAGATGACTTCGCATCATTCTTTAGTCTATTTGCCCCGTTTACTCTCGATCCTATCCCAAGCACTGCAGTTATTTTTGCTCAGTATGAGATCCTAATCCCCAGAGCGCTGTTTGACGGCTGTAACAACGTCTTCATCGCTACTCCTGAGTTCGAATGGGATGCCGCGTTCTCTGAGAACACCACATTCCAGGACGCAATGGATGCCTACAACAACGGAGAACTGAGAAACACCCCGGCTGCTCTTGCTCGAGCAAAAGCAGGTGACATCCTCACGATTGATTCTGGTGCCAATGCGGGATCTTATGTTATTGAAAAGGTTTACACTTACACTATTTATCATGGTGGTTGTATTAATACGTCTGGTCCCCGCATATACCTGGATGACCGAGTTGCCTACACATACGCGATTGTGAAAATCAAAAATGAGTTCCCGGTTAATCCGTTCAGAGGCCTGTCGGAATTCACTCCGTCTTCTTCCCCAGCCCTCAGCCTTTCTCCTCCGTCGTTCAACGTGAGTTCACAGATTGCTGCAGGACGAGGTGCCGGGGATTCGCTGAGCCCCTGGTTGGTGGTGCAGGAGTCTCTTACCTGGTTCTTCCAGCTACTAAGTTCCGCAGGATATGATGTACCCTCGCAATTTGTAGTTAATCCAGAATCTGTTCTTAAGAAGATAGTACGTGGTTTCTTTGCACCTTATGTCGTCTGTCAGCCCACTGCAGAGCAGATTGCTAGGCTCTACTTCACAGAGCCAACATCCGTGACTGTTTATGGGCCTAGTTCATGCGAGCGCTACGTCTGGGATGAGCGGGTAGGTGGGGAAGAGCAAGTTCGATTCTTCCATCCAGAGCCGCCGACCATCTTCTCAGTCGTCGCTGGAGGGGAAGCCCTCCTATTTACAGCTACCGCTACGGAGCTGCCCCGACAGTTGGTCCCAGGCTCGAGTCGCGGCTCTCGTATAGGTCCGAAGGAGATGCCGAGAGATATGGAAATCTCGATACATGACGATGGAAGGATTGCGTTTGAGGTAACCCCGACCGATCCACTACTTCCGTCATTCCTCAATTCTGGGGTACAGGCCGGGTCAGACTTCATCAATATTCATGAACAGCGCGTCTTATTGGAGACTACTAGCAGTCTAGGAACTGAAAAAGATGATCGCGTAGTAGTTGTAACTATGCAGGCCGGTTCCTCTATTCTCCGGTTGCCCAGGCTTACGTACGGAAGTTCTGAATTTACGTTCTTAACTCCAAGCTCTGAAAATATTCTGGATACCGTGAGAAGTGGGGACTACCTCTTCATTGAAGAGGGAGACGCTGCTGGAGGCTACCGCATCACCGAAGTTGGCGACGAGTACGTCAGCGTTGACTCTGTGATGCCAGTATCCTCTGAAATTATCTATAAGGCTGGAAATGATGGGATTATTGCTTCCGGTGCTAGTACCCTTCAAGATAATAATAATCCTTTTTCAAGTGCGGATGTTGGTAAATACCTGACAATTTTCTTGTCAGAGTATCCTGGAGTAGATGGTAGTTATCAAATCACCGCGGTCTCGGGGGCCGGCTCTACGGTCACTCTCGATACTGACGCGAACTTCGCTGTGTCAGAAAGTGGCGTTCACTGGGCTGTTGTTGCAGCCCCGATTGACGACCTGGACGAGTCTGGCATCGAAGGCTCCACTGAGCTCGTGGGCGTTCGGCCAGTTCGTATCTACAGCGGCATTCCGTCTTCTTGGCGGGTTGTCAAGGTGAGCCCAGCGGTCGATAGACTGACCTCTTCAGTGATCTGCGCATACCAAGGCGCTAAGTTTGAAGCACCGTATGCTCGTCAGAGAGAGCTCGAAGAGCTTGGTCCTGTTCGCGGCGTGAAGCAGCCGTATGAGATTGTTCGGCCGCATGTGGTTCATCTCTCTTCTTCAGAGATGCGCGCGCAGGGGGTCGAGAATGGGCTGTTCTACATGGATGTGCGCATTCAGTCATTGGGCGGAAAGCCTGTCTTTAATCTGCCCAAGGATACAATTTTAACTCCTGTATTTGGTACGTATAACTCAGACGGGTATCGGTTCGAGGTTGAGGATCCGCTGTACAGCTACAGTTCAGCAGAGCGGTCCAAGATTTACTTCTCTCCGAGTTTCCTGCCAAATGAACTCGATGATCTGCCTGAAAACCGAATTATTCTCAATGGGGCTAACTTTGATGTCACTCACGAGACCTCCCCAGAAGTAGCGCAGGTACAGGCGCTTCTCACATCGAGGCTCAATCGCACCCTTTGTGCTGATCCATTGGCTCGGCATTTCCTACCATCCTTCGTCTACTTAGACATCGAAGTTCAGGGAGGAGATCGAGTTAAGATGGGCGCAGACATAGCGAAGTACATCAACAGCTTGGACCCGAATGACGTCCTCGATGTTTCCAAGATTGAAAAATTTCTTCACTCAAATAACGTCACTAGCTATCGACATCCCGTTATTCTGCAGATCGTGACGCACGATGCTGATCGACGTAGAGTACTAAGCAGGTCAAACGATAGAATCGGAACCTCGACCCTCGACTTCAACGGCACGCACAGAACCACCTTCTACATCCCGGGGCCCGCTGCTACGACCGAGCCCTCGAGTCTCGGGCAGGAGCGAATCCTGGTGAGGCCTTTCACCAATGGCAACACCTAAAGTTGTAAATATTTCGCCCGCAGAAGGAGAGACTTTCGATCCAGTGGAGCCGATCGTCTTTGGAGTCCGAGACGCCGAGAACTTGGTTGTCTCGGGATCCGTATATGGATTTGCTACCTTTTCCAAGTATGGCTATCGCGCCGACGAGACAGAAGAGCTACCGCTCGATGACCCATTTGCATTTGAGGTCTTTAGCGATGCTCTGCCTGTACCGCGCCCGCTGTTACGCGCTGATGTAGAAGATGACGGAGATGTTTTAGCAATTAGCTCGAGCACGACTTCCCCGTCTGCAAATACACTTTTTTTGTATGCTCCCGTTAGCTATAGGGTGCCGACAGGCGCAGAGATTCGCTTTCGTGTGTCATCTCCAGCAGCTCCGGCAGCTGCTGACTATCAAAGCAATGCACACTACATCGGTGTCCATGCGGGATTTGTACACTGGCCTTCACAGACTGGTGTGTTCATCATGTTCTGCGATGACGCAGGTACAAAATACGTAGAAGTGTCAGGAGTTAGCGACGCAGCCGGTCTTCGAGAAGTCCCTACAAGATATGATATTGATTGGTCAGACTTTAGTACTTTTAGGATCTTTTTCGACGCCAGCAGGTACGTCGGAAAAGCAGTCGTTCTGATTACGGATGAAACCACGAAGGTAGAAACTGAGATATTTTCTGAGAATATTTCAGATCTAGGCACCTTCATTTCCACAGCAAGAATCGGTGGTCGGGATGTGTCGTCAACTTCGGACGGAGTGACTGCGTTTGTCGGTATCGACTACGAGCGTGCAGCATCAATCGAGGTGTCTCACATCCTGGTTGAGAGCCATGGGGAGGTGCTTGTTGCCGCTGGAGGCATAGCCTACGGGCAGAGGGGAGTTGCACAGGCCTCGGGCGTGATCGCTGCCCAGCTGCGATCGGATGTAGAGATGATGAGGAGGTCGCCTCTCACGTGGCTGACCTCTGTAGACCAGATTGTTATCGAGGGCGCAGTTACCGAAGATTCCAGACTTCGCTCAGAAGAACCACAGCTCGAGGCTGGTAACTGGCTCGTGTTCCTGCGAGGTAGACCGCAGCAGCAGGTTCACACTGGCTCGTACAACACTGGCATGGGGTTCGATGTCAGCGATGGTACTAATATTTGCCAGTTTAGGTTCTTGAATAAGGATGAGCCGGAGTTGGGTATCTTTACCGCTGATATTAGCTCGAATCAGTTGTTATCAGATAACTACACCAAATCCGCGTTCCCCTGGGACTCTGCGGATTCAGAAATTCTTGCCGTAAGTTTCGACGAGAACGTAGAGGCGGTCATTACCTCGGATATCTCGTCAGCGTCCCTATCGAGCTGGCCGATCTCTCTGGTCTACCCTACAGTCTTAAGCGACTCGGCTCAGAACCCGAGATTCGATTTAGGAGTCTTAGATCAGCAAAAAGCCATTGACGAAGACACTGGAGTTGAGTTTACTGGATTCCTTACTATAGAAAACTTCGTATTCATGCCACTATACGAGTACACCTCAGATATTACAACCTGGACCTCGCATGGCACACATGACTTTTACTACATAACTATTCCTCCAAAAGAGTTCGTACCTAACACCAGTGGTATTACGGTTTTAGTGAGAGCTACTATTGGAGATATTACAGATCAATTTGGACAGATCAACCCCGTACGTATGCCCAGCCCCGCTCTAATTGCTATTCCCGTTACCAGCTCTACCTTCGTACAAATGCAGTTTGTTACTTCCGAAGATGGCAGCGAAACTTTCGTGTTCGTTAGTCAGGATGCCCAGGATTACAAGGAGGTCCTAAATCCCACGTCTGAAGTTGGTCGGCTGATCTCTGCCCAGGTTGACCCGACAACAGAGCACTTCTACCTGCTCTGTTATCAGCCTGGACTTGGACTACGGCTGTTTATCGACTTTGCAGAAACTCCAAGCATCTTTATTCCATGGGAGGATGTCGGGGTTGCCGCAAAGGCTGACCTTGATTCCGTCCTATCTGGGATCTCAGTCGCAGTCGGCAGTATACCGACTCTAAAGTTTGGATCGGATTTTAACTCAATGGCGGTTACAGTAACCTTGGCGGCAGTATCAGTTGGCTCTGGTTACGACTACCGCGTACAGCTCGGCACATCCCGCTCAGATCTTGAAAGCAAGGTCTATAGTGCCGATGCCAACGTCTTCCTCACATTCACGGATACGGACCCATGAGCTCGAGCGCAACTGAGACGCATCGCTTTACCGTAACTCCGTTTGCTGCGAAGCCAGTTGCGCGTATTAGTCCGGAAGAGTCAACTGCTATCCTTGGTTCTCGCATCACGCTGAGCGGTGCAGCTTCTACCGTTCAAGATTCCTATGAGGGACTGACCCTCTTTTGGAGGCTGGTCA
>Ga0315909_10000881_pt1 | contig 40091 bp, 56 predicted proteins | sample LakEriMetagenome_11_FD_203527 | JGI IMG/M metagenome (GOLD analysis project Ga0315909, IMG submission 203527) | Freshwater fungal communities from buoy surface, Lake Erie, Ohio, United States - Buoy 2 MA125 | ecosystem: Environmental > Aquatic > Freshwater > Lake | place: USA: Lake Erie, Ohio... | reverse complement strand
CTCTTGCGAGATTAAGTTTCGAAAACTTAAAATAAAATAGGAATTAAGGCTCTGAAACCCAATAAAATAAGGCAAAAAATAATTTCAACACATTGAATGTCAGGCAAATAGAGTTGTTAAAACGGAAATTTTATGTAGGTTTTTAGGTATAAAATTTGTACTTTTATATACATTAAATTATTGAATATCAAATAGTTAAACAGCAAAAATGAAAAACAAAACAGCAAACGCTAGTACTACTTTAGAAGTATCTACAAGCGAAGGAAACAACGCCTTAACAGTTGTAAAGAAAAAATTAAGTGTTGCCGAAAAAATTGACCACATTATGGCTTTTGAAGCGCTCGCTTCTAAACACGAATATCTTAAAGAGGTTAAAACAAATCTTGAAAAATTTGGCTCGGGTGATGATGGCTTTGGTGGTGCTAAAGTTACCATGACTTGTAATTACACTGATGTAAAAGTGTCTAATCCTGCAATTATGGAGGAGGTTACCAAGCTTCTGCGAGTAAGGATAAAGGAAGCAGTTATTAAAGTTGAGAAGGAAATCGAAGAATTTTCTTTATAAAGCAAAAGCCCCGTTGGCGGTAACCTTCGGGGCTTTCTTAGTCAAACGTTAAACAGCAAGTCTTACATTATAACCTTAACAAATTTATGAAAAAAACAGTACAAGACCTACTTTCACAGAGGGATTTATTGCATATCTATAGCGATTCTGATTTTAATCAATACCACAATAAAATAATACGGCTCACGGGCGGAGGCAATAAATACCTAATCGCCTTAAACATCTTCGATATGTTTATTTTAAACGGCATTTAAAGCCACTTTAATTAACCTATTGGTTAATCTCCCAAGCGGAGGCAAAGAAATTTTGCCTCCGCTTCTTTTTTTGATAAAAAAAGAAGCAAAAAAAGCTAACCCGCTCAGTATATAACTGTCCTTTTTTAGCCATCCCCCGTTCTTTATTATTGTAATATGGCTTTATCACTTCACGATGGATTGAATATTACAGAAGACTCTCAGCGACCGTTTGCTATTGAGTTTGTGACATTTGATCAGTCAAGAAAAAAAGGTGGTGAAATTATTAAATTAACTAACGCTGTAAGAGTTGGAGCTAAACACAATCAAAAGGCCAATGATACTATTTCTGTTAAACAGATCGGCAATAGCAATCATCCTTACATCGTTCACACTCACCTTATCTTATCTATTAACGAGCAACAATTATTTGTATGACGCCTACAAACGAAGTTATACCTAATAGTGATTACAGCGCATATATCCTGCCTGGCATTAACGCTATTGCTACACCTTCAGTAAAAGTAGCGCCAATCACATCGCCTTTAATAAAATCTGAAGACTCAAGCGTAATGGCTAAGTGGGGAGACGATAACGACTTTCCTCAAAAAGTTATTGCAGATATTCGTAAGGATCCTGAAATAGGAACCTTACTTTCTAAAAAAGCAGCTCTGCTTTATTCCGGTGGTTTAGTTTATGGAATAATTAAAAAAGGTTCTGATGGCTCTGAAACAATGACGCCGTTACCTGAAGCTGACGATCTTAAAATTAGCGACTGGCTGCGTAAAAGTAACATCAAGCGCTATCTGCTTGAAGCTGCTACTGATCTTTATTATTTCGGAAATGTTTTTCCAGAAACAGTACTTAACGTTGGTAAAACAGAAATTATTCAGCTTTGCGTTCAAGCTTCTGAGAGTTGCCGATTTTCAAAACAAAATAATGCCGGCGTAATAGATACCTGCTTTATAAACGCAAATTTTCCAGACGACGATGAAAATAACAAGCGCACTAAAAAACTGCCTGTAATTGACCCTTATTATGATCCTGCGGCTAATTTAAAAACTATTAGCGCCAAAGGCTTCAATTTTATTTACCCGATCTCCTACCCGTCTCCCGGCTCAAAATATTATCAGTTAACAGACTGGAATAGTATTCGTGAAAGTGGATGGTTAGCTGTATCTCAAGCAATTCCTAAGTTCAAAAAGAGTTTATTAGAAAAACAACTGAATATCAAATATCATATTGAGATCAGTGATCAGTTCTGGCCACTTAAATATTCAGACTGGTCTACCATCGACGAAGCAAAAAGACAATTGATTAAAAAAACAGAGCTAGAGAATTTTCAAAAACTTTTAGCCGGAGCAGAGAAAAACGGTAATAGTCTTGTGACGCCTTTTAAATCTGATTTTAATCTTGGTAAAGAATTTAGTCTTTGGAAGATCACCGCCATCGATGATAAAATTAAAGCCGGTCAATTCCTTGAAGAAGGAAAAGACGCCTCGCTTTACAAAATGAGCGCGATAGGCTTACATCCGGCTTTAGTTGGAACTATGCCAAATAACGGTTTAGGTGGAGCTGGTAGCAATATTCGCGAAGCATATAATTTGCACATGATGATGATCACTGCACACCAGGACATTATTCTTGAGCCTTTAAATAATTTGATTAAATACTATAACGGCTGGAATGAACAGGTTGAATTTAGATTTAAGAATAGTTTCATGAATACACTAGATAAAGGAACTGAAACCACTAAAAAAATAGGATAATGTTTTTCAAAGATATAGCTGATTTCAAAAATTATTTAACGATAAATGTTTCTTTCAACTTCAAGGAACTGTCGGTTTATTTAAAGTCTGTTGATACTAATATTTTAAAAAAATATTTAGGAGAAACTTTTTATACTCAAGCACAAACTGCCTATAACGCATCTATTACTTTACAAAATCCTCAACCTATTATTGGAGAAATGGCACAGGTTATTGAATTAATAAGACAGTGCACTCCTTATTTTGCTATTGCTAAATGGATTCCTGTAGGTCAGGTAATGATCGATAATTCAGGAATTAGAATAACTACAAGCGAAAACGTAAAGCCAGCCTTTCAATGGCAGGTAAGGGAATTAAAAGACTCTTTAAATGAGACCGGAACAACTTCATTAGAAAATTTGCTAGAATACCTCGAGAAAACTATTTCCGCTTTTCCTGCTTACAAAAGTTCTGATGAGTATAAATCAAACAAAAGTTTATTTGTTTCATCGTCAAAATTATTTTTAGAAAACTATAGTTTAATGCTAGGCGGTAGATCAAACTATTATCGCTTAAAGTCTACTATTAAAAAAATTGAAGAGTTTGAAGTTAAAGCGGTTATCCTTCCTGACCTTTATAATTACTTAAAAACAAAAAGTAAAGCAGGAACAGCTTTTAATGATTCTGACAACGCACTAATGGATTTAATTATTCCTGCAGTAGTTAATCTTACAATTGCAAAAGCAGTAAATGAAATACCTGCAAAATTAAACGCAGATGGCTTTTTAGTTTTTGATAATACTACCGGAGAAAGCCTAGACTCTAAAAAATCGGCTTCTCATGTTGATCTATCAAGAATTGGATTAGAGGCTGACAAAGATGGCAGAACCTATTTAAAGAAACTAAAGGAATATCTGGAGGCAAATAAAACAACCTATTTGCTATACGCTAACGACTCTACCTATATAGAAACAACAACTACAACAAACACTCAAGCAGATACAGACAGTTTTTATAGTGCATTATGAAAAACATTAATACCATATTTTGTTTTGCCGGATGGGTTGGTTTTGTAATCTGCCTAGTGATCATTATTTTTTTAAATAAATGTGCGGACCCGTCAACACATACTATCGAAAAAAAGACAACCGTTATTTATGACAGTACCAAAAAACAGTTAACGGCAAAAACTCCACCAGCAGCTGTGTCAATTTTTACAGTTCCGGTACCAAGCATTATAGATACGGCAGAAATTTTAAAACGATTTTTCGCAAGCTATACTTATTCTCAACAAATACAGGATAGCAGCTTACGTTTCCAAATATTTGACAGTATTACACAAAATAAAGTTGTAGGCCGCAGAACAAATTATAACTGGTTAAAGCCGGTAAAAACAATAGAATCCACTACGATCACTATAGAAAACAATCCAAAAGGATTTTATGCAGGGCCTTTTATTCAAGGAACGCAAAAACAAATTTTAGGATATGGATTTGAAGCTGCTTATGTAACAAAAAGGAATTATTATAGAATAGGAATAGATCTTAAAAACCAAGCTGCTGTGATCGGCTTAACATTTAAACTAAATGCAAGAGGTAGAAATAAAAATAAATAAAAGCTCAGGCGCTGAAAGTATCAAGCTTAATTTGCCTACTTGTTGGAATGAACTTTCCGGCAAGCAGCTACTTTATGTTTCTAAATTTTGGTTCATTTGGAAAGAGTTTATCCAGGAGAACATTAGTTTAACAAAAGCCCGGGCTTTACTTTTTTTAGAGCTCACAAACATTACATCAAGAAGAGAGAAAAAAAGGTTATGCTTTGCTCTTTCATTTATAAATGAACAAACTGACGTCAACATTCTTGACACAACTAATTTTATTTTTGGCGAACTTACCTTAACGAAAAACTTATTACCGTCTATTCCTGTAGGTTTTTTTACAAAATATTACGGACCGGCTGAAAAACTAGTTGATATTAATATTAGCGAGTTTTCATTTGCTTTTGCTTGCTACTCCAATTATTTAAAAACGCACCAAGAAACCCATTTAGATAAACTGGTAGCTGTTCTATATCGCCCTAAAAACAAAAATTACAAAACTACCGGCGAACTGCGTGTTGATTTCAATAATAAAATGATCACTCGCTATGAGAAAAAAACAGCTCGACTACCAAGAGAATACAAACACGCTGTGTTTTTATTCTTTAAAGGATGCTTAGAGTTTTTAGCAAGCGAAAAACAATTCCCTCAAGTATTCAACTCAGGGAACGAAAAGAAATATTCAGGAGGTTCTTTTATTGATGCAGTTGTTAATATGAGCGGCGGAAAATTTGGTCCATTCGATACTACTAAAAACCAAAACCTTTACATCATTCTAAAGGAACTAAGAGAATTAATTATTGCTAACTCTAAAACTCAAACAAAATGACGATAAAAGATTTTGTAGATTATTTTGAGAATGTAGCTAAGGGAAATAAAATAATTTCTCACGCTACACCGCAGGATAGAGTTGCTTTTAAAAGAATCGACATCGAAGACGTTATTAACGGAATTAGAAGCGATCTTGAAGGTGTTAGCATGTATTTAGAGTCTCCCGAAATAAAACCTGCAGACGCACTTTCTGACAATCCTAGAAAGCTATTTAAAGGCGCTTTTTTAATAATGAAACCGGTAGATGTAAGTGATGTTGATCAGATACTTGAGGCTCTCGATATTTGCCAAACAGTTTGTGATCAGATCCTAGCAAAAATATTGAACGACTTAAAAAAGCACAAGATAAACAGTCTACACCCTTTTAAAATTAAAGGGTTTAATGTAGGATCTGTTGATATGCAAAAAGTTGGTCCAATTTTCGGAAACAGTTACGGCTATAGATTTACGTTTACACTCGATCAAACCTTTACCAGCAATTTAATTTTAGACCAGGCTGACTGGTATAGTGATACACCATTTAAAATTTAACCATGACAGAGACAATCATAACTCAAACAGAAGATCTTGATATTACCGGAACAGTTCTAGATATTAACGGCAATCCGGTAAACTTAAACTTAACTACTAAGATGTATGTAGCCGTTCATGATGGATATAACTCGGTATTTGCGAAATTTAGCAAAACAGGATTACCGGCTTTCGGATGGTCGCCAATCGATCTAACCAACGGAGCAACCGGTGTGTTTAAAATAAAGGTTTTATCCTCTATTACAAATCTTTTAGCTGAAGGCAAATACTACATCGAGCTGCGCTTAAGATATGCTGACGTTAATTATACCGACGATTCATATAACGATGTGTTAGAGAGTCGCATTTACGTATTTACAGTTAAAAAATCGATCATTAATACTTTACCAAGTTTACCATAATGGCAAAAGCAACACTAACTATTAAATTAAAACGGTCATTTGTAGCGCCAGCTCCAGCGCCAAATCCACCAACTATCAGCATAAGCGCAAGTAGTTTTGGTTTCATGTCAACTAAACTAGGCACAATTTCTACTGCGCAAACATATCAAGTATCTGGAATAAATTTAATAGCTCCTATACTAATTACAACAGGACCTGGTTATATAGTAAATACAGATGGAAGTAACACTAACATGAGTCCTATAAGTTTAGCGCCTACACTTGGTTCCGTTGCCGCTACAACCATTTATGTTAAGTTTATTCCAAATAATTATTCAACTTTCAGTACAGTTATTTCAAATAACTCCACAGGAGCCATAACAGCAAGTGTACATTGCATAGGAACAGGAACTGTTGAGCCGGTTCTTGTAACTTGGTGGAATTCATTAACCACTAAGCCTAATGGAAGCGTAATGGTAGCGTTTCAAAAAATGTTTAAGCAAATTACAGATGATGGTAATTTAGATAAGTTAGATCTTTTCCATTTTTTCGGAAAATTAACCGCTATGGATCAGTTTTTAAAACCAATTATCTCTACTAGTGGACAATCCTTCGCACCATCTTCAACCGGAACGGTAAATTACTCCCCTAGTGGACTTTCATTTAGCGGCGCTTTTTTCAACCTTAAATGGAAGCCGTACACAAACGCGGTAGCCTACGCGCAAAAAGATGCTACTATTGGCGTTTACAGCTTCAGCAATATTGATGAAAACTCTGTAGATATTGGATGTAATGATGCTGTTACAAGTACATATATGAAAACTTTATATAGTGGGAATCAATCAGCAGTTGTAAATCATGCGAGTGTGGTTAGTAATGCAAACGCTAGTTCTAAAGGTTTTTTTGCCGCTAAAATAGAAGCCGGTGGCGCTATAAAATTAACTCAAAATGGAACTACAACTACTATAGGGATTACAGGAAGCGCTGCCGATGTGAACTTAGATGTTTATTTAGGAGCAAGAAATAATAATGGTTCTGCGGCAGATCTTTCAACACGGGTTTTTGAATGTGTGTTTATTGGTGGAAATATAGATATTGCTTTATTGTATAACGCTGTCCTTGCTTGTGCAACCGAGTTAGGCGTAAATTAATAGTCATATGTCAGAGATAAATAAAACAATTCAATTAAGTAACGATGTTGATCTTAATTACCCGGAGATAATTACATCAGTTGCTAGTTTAAACTTTACAGGGGTTGAAGTTGATGACATATCAGCCAGTCAAAGTTTTATTCTTTCCGGAATAAACATGGTTGGCAATCTTATTATTTCAGCGCCTAGTAATTTTATAATTAATACCGATAATAGTAATACAAACATGAGTTTGTTAACGATTGGAAATGTCGGCGGAATCATACCTAACACTACTATTTATGTAAAATTCTTGCCAACCGATGATATGAATTACGCTGGTGACATTACGTTCACCTCTACCAACATGGTTCCACAAATATTATCATTAACAGGGGCTCCTATTGCACTATTATCTACCACTTTCGGAACTGTTGTTCAGCAATTACTTTTAAAACCTGTCGGCAATTTGTTTTTAGATAAAACCGGCAATGGCTTTGATGTAGATATTATCAATAATGACATCGCTTTATCAAAAGGATTTCCTTATAAATCAAATGCCTTAATCGCACAAAAAATAGCTAACTATGGATTAATTCCTGATGACAATAATTTTTGGTTTACAGCAGGAGTTCCAAATCAAATCCCGGTTGTTAGTTTTTTTCAAAACATTAATTATGGTAATAAAATATTTTGTCGACATTCTGCACAGCAACTTGATATTAATGGTGTTGAAACCTTTGAACCAAGGGTTAGTGAAATTGTCACATATTTTACAGCTTTAACTGGGCCTAATTTAACTGCAGCGAATTCATATTTCGGTGTTCCGGCAATTGACGGAGTCGCTAAATGGATAGATCCTGTAAATGGAGTGGACACCAACGCAGGTACACAGGCGGCGCCTTATAAATTACACAGCAAGGTTAACGGTTTAACTTTAACGGAAGGTATACTAGCGTATGTTAAAACTGGAACAGTAGCTCCTATCGCATGGAATAAAAACTATCAAATAAAAACACTAGGATTTACAAAAATACTTAATTCAGTTTCAGGGAGAGGAATAGACTATGATCCAGCAGGAACGTTAAGTCAAGAATTAAATGGATACTATATTGATATGGCGAATTTTGCTACCTCCGTAGGTATTAATTGTAATTCAACAGTTCATCCGTTAACAATAAAAAAATTTAAAATTATTAACGCGACCAATTCAGCCATTGAATCCGTTCCGTTTTCGACGGTATTATTTAGTATAGATGAGTGTGTCATTAATAACACAAACAGTAAAGGTGTTTACAGTAATAAAAATTTAAATATTACCAATTCACTTATTAACAGTTCTTCATTCTGTTTATATAAAGACGGGGTTAACCAAACAACTATTAACATAATAAATAGTAAAATAATTAACGCTGGTACTCCTTTTAGACTTTACTATTTAGTAAATCTAACAATGACTGGAGGATTACTTGAATGGCAAAGTTTAGCAATGATGTCTGTTAATGCATCAAGCGGAGGCGAAAGAAATTATAATGGGGTAAATATAAAATATACAGGAACCACAGTTGGCGGATTTATAACTACAGAATCGCAAAGTGTAACAAAGTTAGATATTAGAAATAGTAAACTTGAATGTCCTAATATGAGTGGATTTATAGGGGCTCAGGATATAAATGGAGTATTCAATTTTATCAACAATATAATGTACAAAACGGATCCGGCAACAATATTTGCTATTTCTGTTTACCAAAAAAATTACTCAAACAGGAACACGGTTGTAAATATTTCTAATAATATGATTAGAAGTGATGCGCCAATTAGCAACGGAGCGCTGACAATCGGACAAGATCCTCATCCTTATCCTAATAAAATTACAGGAGTCGTTGAGAAAAATCACTTTATGCACATGAATGATTCAACAGCTCATGGCTTTATTGTTTTGTATGAAAACTCAGGTGTTACAGTGCGACATAATAAAATAAATGGGTTGCCTGTAAATGGTTTCAAAGCACACGGAGATTCTTATATACTTAACAAATGGAATTATAATTTACAATTAAATGCTCCGATGTTAGCGAAAGGAGTTACGTATGGTAATTTTTATAATAATACAGTTGTTGTAAATCAATACATGCCTGATAGTGCAAATTTAGTATCAATATCAAGTAATGCGTTGCCAGGACCACTTGTTAATTCAACTAATTGTGAATTTAAAAATAATATCATTGCGTACACTGGTATCGGAGGAAACATGGGTATGATTAGGCTTGATCACCCGAATAATCAAATTAATTATAACATTTATTACAATAAAAATTATCCCTGTAAATTCATTTATGTAGGTGTAGAAAAAACATTTGCAGAATGGCAAGCGTTAGGATTTGATGTTAATTCGGTTGTTTTAACTGACGCTGAATATAATGCTATGTTTGAAGATACTACAAATGATAACTATGCAATTAAACAAAGCTTTACATGGCCTATAGTTGGTGTAAACACAGGAGCTACTACCGGATTAGATAGAACTACAACATGGGGAGGATCCGCGTCTACCCCTAATGTAGTAACAAAAGAACAACCGGTTAACTGGAACATAGGCGCTTATATAAAATAATTATAATAGAATTCATTAAGGATGACAGCTGATCAAATAAAAAAATTAGATGAAGTTCATGCCGCTATTGTCGGTAATAAAACTGGCAACAAAGGCATAATTAAACGCCTGGAAGATTTAGAAACCTATAAAGAAGGCGATGTAAATCTTAAGGCAAAAGTAGCAGGAGGAGTTTTTGTCGGAACGCCTATTCTTGTAGGTATTTGGCATTACATTTTAAAATTTTTTCAAGATTAAATATGAGTAAACTTAAATTTTTCGTGCTTCATTGTACCGCCACGCAGGAAGGTAAAGAATATACTGCAGCAGACATAAAAAAAATGCATTGTTCTCCTCCTCCTGTAGGTAGAGGTTGGAAACAAGTTGGATATTCCGATATGATCCATTTAGACGGAGCTATTACAAACCTAGTGCCGTATGATAATGATCAGGAAGTTCAACCTAGAGAAATAACTAACGGCGCTTTAGGATTAAATGGTGAAGCCAGGCATATTGTTTATGTCGGCGGTCTTGACAAAAACCTAAAAGCAAAAGACACTCGTACGCAAGCGCAAATAACAGCTTTAAAAAATAAGTGTTACGATATGATCGCCAAACACCCTACAATAAAAATACTCGGCCATAATCAAGTTGCAGCTAAAGCATGTCCTTGTTTTGACGTGCCTAAGTGGTTAATTTCAATCGGAATAAACAAAGCAAATATTTATTAAAATGCCTGAAGATTTAGATAAAATGAAAAGAAGTCGCCGCGCTACAGCCTTAGGCTTAATAGTTGCTATTGCAACAGGTGTTTTAACTATTGATTTTAAAACTTTTGTTATAGCTTCTGAGTGGCCTAAACTTCTTTGCGTAATTGCAATTGCAGCTGGTGGTTATGGTTCTGAAATGAAAAAATTAAAATAGTTTTATGAGCACTCTTACTATAATTGATAGTCCAACGTTTTATAACTTCAGCAGAAATTCGATAACCGCGAAGATCTCTACTGATAATTATGCTACAACTACCAATACAGGTAAAAAAGCTCTTGGTATTTTTATAATTGTACAGGCTCTTGTTAATCAAACAATGACAGTTACTTTCAACGCAACTACTTATGTATTTACGTTTAAGGCGGCAACTAATATTGGTCTCTTACAAATTGCAGTTAAATCTGTAGGGCAATCTTATGATGATTATTGCGCACAAGTTGCAGCAGATCTTATGACATCCGCACCAATTGCAGCAGCATTTAACGTAACCGCAGATTATACAAATTTAGTATTTACAGCCATAGCCCCCGGACCTCAATATAGTCTTACAGGATCATCTACAAATGCACTTGGCGGCGCCTTTTACAATAATATTTTAGGAACAGATAATATTATTGTAACCGTTAAAGAAAATTATAAAATAAAACTATCTCTTTATGAAGAATCTGCAGCAAATTCAGGTGTTTTCAATAAAATAATTGAAATCGAAAAAGAGCCAAGTGGAAATTTTATTAAATGTGATTTAGGTCCAATAATAGACAATTACCTGGAGTATAAAATGCCGCCAAACTGGAGCGTTCCTTCAGCTTTTTTTTGCGAGCAACTATGTAAACGATTTTATGTTAAGATCAATGAAAAGTATGGTTACCCTCAAGTAACAGCGTCTCCAACAATTGTGCCGCCCGGATTTATGCAAAACGCTACAGATACAATTAATTTCAGCGTATTGAAAGCAGGATTTGACGTTGTTAGCAGCCGTTATTTTGGAGGTTTTCAGTTTAACTTTTATCTTTTTTACAAATCATTTTTAACCAGGCAGCCCCGTGTAAAAAAAATAGCAAGGTATCAAACTGAATATTTATATTTTTTATTTCATAATACACTGACGGCAAATGCGGCCATAAACTACACGCTGTATGATAAAGCCGGAGTAGCAGTTCAATACGTTATGAACGCAACTGCTCCAATTTTTTACGGCAACGTATGGGCATTTCCGGTAAATGAACCAAATGGTTTTTTTGTTAATTATCCGGAAATTGTAAAAATGGAAGTCGAAGTAATTGACTTAACAAGTTTTGCAATTTTAAGTGAAAAATTTACATACTTAGCTGATGACGAGATTTATTTAGACGAAAAATTTATTTTTTTTATGAATGCCGATGGTGGCATGGATACAATAAGAATGAGTGGTTCTGTTGAGCACAATATAGATTTTAGCTATGAAGTTGCAGAAAGAACACTTATACCTTTTGAATCACCTTACGAAGGCGACTCAAAAACTCTTTATAGTCAAAAAACAAACACCACTAAAGTATTTAGTGGATTTTGTGATCAGGCAAAATTAAATTACATAGAAGATCTTATATTAACGAAGAAAGCTTTTATCGTAGGCAACGATTACAACTCAAAAGCCGTTATACCAATAATAATAACTTCAAAAAAGTTAGTTAGAAAAAAAACAAATCAAAATTTGAAAGGATTTGTAATTGAATATTACGAAGCTATTAGATCTGAATTAACCGAATATAGTTACCATCCCATTGCCTAGTATAATTGACATAGAAGTTAACGGTGAGCTCATTGATCTTAGTGAGTCATCTATTCGTCTTGAAAAAGTAAATCATTTGTTTGTTACAGAGGTTTATCAGGGCGATTATTCTTTTCCGTTTGAATGCCCGGCTACAGAAAAAAACCTGAGAATATTTGGATTTGCAAACTTAATCGATATTAGCAATAGAATCATTGACTATGAGGCTTACATTCGTATTTACGGAATACCGCAAGGCAAATCAAAATTAAAGGTATCTCGTGGCAGAAAAAGAGGCTTAACCATAGTTTTATCATCTGGAATAAAAGCTTTAAAAAATAGCGATAAAAAAATAGCAGAATTAAATTTATTTCCGGATTATGTTTTAGGAAATACGCAAGCCGCTGTTATGTCTAAGGCTAAGTTTATTAGTCAGCAAGGAAATTGGTCAACCTATGGGTTTACTTTTGTGCCATTCAAGCAGACCGATTTTTATAACGGAACTAATCCAACTTTCTGCGGCGTTGTAAACCGTGTTGATTCTACAACAGGTAATATTTCAGCCAATTCATTAACTTCCGGCAATGCTTATACGATCGTTCCGTGGTTTTTTCTTTTTTATATTCTTGATAAAATTTTTAAAGCCGAAAGTTTAACGCCCTCTGGCACTTTTTGGGATAATGATGAATTAAAAAAAATATTACTTTACAACAATTACGCATTAGATGGCAATCCTGTTGACACAAACACTAAAGTAATTTCTACCGCTAATCAATCTTTTAATGCAGCTTTTCAAGTTGTTCAGTTTCTTAAAGGTCCAACAGGTTCTTTTGATAATATAGGAGGATGGAACAACTCAACATTTAATTATGTAATTATAAAAGCCGGTGTTTTTTATATCGATATAGAATTACAAACTGAAATTGTAAACTTGGTTAGTTACATGGGGCCATATTTTAGCCCAACATTTTGGCTAGTTTACAATGGTGTAGACGTTGCCAGTTTTAGCTTTTACGGACCGCCTGGCACCATCCAAACTAAAAACCTTTCATTTACCTTAAATGCAACAGTTGGCGATATCGGAAAACAATTACATCTAAGATTTCATTTACCTGTTGGTGCAACGCCATATCCATCAACTGTTATAAAAGTATTGCCAAATTCTTTTTTTGCTGTTACTGAAGACACACTAGCTCCTATTAATTTATTTGACACTAGAGTTGTATTCAAAAATCACGCTCCTGACATTACAGTAAGTGAGCTACTTGCTGAAGTAAAAAAACTTGGCGTAAGTATTGATATTGACTTCCAAAACGGAAAAATTGCCATGGAAATGGTTGATCAAATTGTAAATTCTGAACAAATAAAAGATTGGAGTAAATATGCTTCTAATGATTATAGTTTATCTTTTGAAAATAAAGGCAAAGGCGTTACCATTGGTTATGAATTTAAAGACGAGGAAAAAAGCGAAATAGTAATTGATCCCGCAAAATTTAAAGGCGAATATTTTACATTCGAAGATCTTCCTAATCCATCTAAACAAGGTAATTACGCCATTGTAACTTTAACCAATAAAGTTTACCAGGTAGTAAAAGTTGGATCATCTTCATATAATACTTGGCAAGAAATTGGTAATAATTATGCGCCTTATGTATACGGTGCAGGAGAGTCTGTATTAAAATGCCGATTAGCGCCTATGCTTATGTGTGTATCTACAAACGAAAGCGGCAGCACAGATGAAAACACTGCACTTATGCCTGAATATATAGGAATAGGATCCTCTGCTTTATTTGGTCTTGGGGTTAACCCATACTCTCTAAAAATTGTATTTTATAGAGGTATCAATCAAATGGGTCCATCTGTAGTACAAAAAGGTGGAATTTATTCTCTTGCATCATCTACAATACATGGCATAAATAAAAATGTTGTTGGTGAATATGGTTTCCGCCTAGATAATACAACAGGTATTATCAGAAAACTTTGTGAAAGATTTTATATTGCAATGACTAATGCTGAAGAGGTTGAGAGAGATCTATCTCTTGACGCTAAAGAAATTATATCTGTAAAATCAACCTCAAAAATAAATATTGACTTTAATGTATTCTTAATCAAGAATCTTACCACCTCCATCACTAAAAATGTAGCTCGCGTAAAAGGCGTTTTTCTAAAGCTTTAGTGTCCTTTACCAAGCAATCCCGTCTGGCTATTTTTAATTATGCCAGATGCTCACAAACACGAAATAGAACGCGGCCAAATGGTTGCGGATTGGGCTAAATACACAGCTCAACGCCTTCAGAAATCTGCCAAAAAACACGGCGTTAAAGATACCGGTGATTTAATTTATTCTATCCTATACGATGTAATTGGAGCAGCTGGAGATACTACCGGCACAAAACACACTTTTAACTTTTACGGAAAATTCTCCGACATGGGTGTCGGTCGTGGACAAAAAATTGAATCTGTAAAAGGTAACGGAGCAATCATTGCACTTGCATCAGGAAAAAAACGCACCCCTAAAAAATGGTTTTCTAAAACCTATTACGCTGAAGTAGCCGAGTTAAGAAATCTCTTATTGGTGAAATATGGCGAAGACGGAGCAAACATTATTAAAGAATCAATTCAAACTATAATATAAAATGTCAGCAAGAAACGAACAGGCCATTGTAGAAATAATCCTAAAAGGCCAGGCAGCAAATGCATCACTTAAGGATATGGAAAAATCTGCTCGTGCTTTGCGCGCGCAGTTAAAAAGCCTTCCTGTAGATTCTGAAGAGTTTACCAAAAAATCTGCTGAATTTCAAAACGTAACAAAAAAGATAACATCATTAAACCACGAGCTAAAAGGCACAGGGGGAATGTTTCAATCTATCGGCAAAGAAATTAAAGCTTTTGGTGTTATTGCTGCAGGCGCTCTTGGCTTAGAGTTTATTACTTCTAAATTCAGAAGTATTATACAAGGAAATGCTGAGCTTTCGGATAGTCTTGCAGACATCAGAAAAACAACCGGCATGACAGCGTTAGAGGCTGATAATTTAAACAAATCACTTTCTCAACTTGATACTAGGACACCCACAAAAGAATTAAGAGATATTGCTATTGCTGCAGGGCAATTAGGTATTGCAAAAAATGATGTATTAAAATTTACAGGCGCCGTTGATAAAATGGTAGTTTCATTAGGTGATGAATTTAGTGGAGGAGCATCTGAAGTAACTAAGGTAATGGGAGGTCTTAGAAATATTTTTACTGATATAAAGTCAGATAAAATAGATCAGGATATGTTACACATTGGTAATGCTATTAATGAACTTGCAAGTTCAGGCGCTGCCACAGGTCCGGTGGTTTCTGATTTTGCTAATCGTATTGGCGGTGTTGGAATTACATTAGGGTTAACATCCGGGCAAGTATTAGGTTTAAGTGCTACACTGCAGGAATTAAATGTTAGCACAGAACGAGGCGGAACATCAACCGTAAAAATATTGCAACGAATGACCACACACACTTCTGAATTTGCAAAGGTTGCAGGTATGGATGTGAAGTCTTTTACAGAATTAGTTAATAGAGATCTATTTGCTGCTTTCAATAAAGTAGTTGAGGGTTCTAAAAAAGGTGGCGCTAGCGCAACAGCATTTGGTCAAATCTTAGATAAACTCGGCGTTGATGGATCAGGCGCTAGTGAGGTAATGGCAAAATTGGGCAGCAATACAAAATTACTACAGGAAAAAGTTGCTATGGCTAACGGAGCTCTTCAAAATACAAATAGTATTATGGCTGAGTTTACAATGAAAAACTCAACGCTAGGAAGTGAAGTTGATCGCCTAGGAAAAGTAATGTCTGGTGCATTTACAAATTCAGCAATCTCTTCAGGAATTAAATCAATTATTGGCGGATTAGCTGATTTATTTGACAATACCAAAAAAGTTAGCGAAGGCATGGAGGAAGAAAGAGTTAAAGCTAACGCTCTTGCAATAGAGCTTAAAACATCAAATATTACTAATGAGCGCAGACTGGAAATTTATGATGAGTTAAAAGCTATTAATCCGGATATTGTTGATGGTATCGATCGAGAAAATATTAGTATCGAAAAGTTAACAGGTAATCTTCAAAAATATAATCAGGAGGCTGTAAATAAAATAGTGATCCAAAAGCAACAAGAAAAGATTGATGAATCTAACGAAGTAGCAGCAGAAAAATTAACCAATTTAGCAAGTGATCAAGCCAAAGCTTACACTGCTTTATCTAAAATTCAGGAGTTGAACGGCCGTGTTGGAACAATGGCTAAAAAAATAATTGATGATGAGAATTTATCTATTGTAGATAAAATCAAAAATTTAAATACACTTGCCAGGTCGCAAGAGTATTCTAGAAAAAGTGATGGATCTACTACTAGAGATAAAGAAGCAATGTTAATGCAGAATATTTTAAGTAAGGCTAATTCAATTACTTATTCAGAAAAAGAATATTCTAGTGCTCTAACTAAATCTAACGAGTTGTTAGATGAGAAAAATTCATTAATGAAGCAGCTGGGCATTAGTGAAGATACTGCAGGTAAAAAACAAATTGATTACACCCGATTATCTACAGCTCAATTACAGGAATACATTAGAGATGCTAAAGAATCTAAAGGAAACTTTCATCGTGAAGAGGCAAAATTAAGCCAGGAAGAATTAGACAGAAGACAGCAAAACGGGAAACAGGCTGTTGTTTTTGATGAGGAAACAAATAAAAAATTACTTGCTGCAAGGAAAAAATTACTAGATGATATAGCTGCTCTTGAAAAGAAAAACCAAGAGCATTATTTATCCGATCGTGAACGTGAAGAAAAACACATTTTCGATAAATACGAAGGTCTTTTAAAACAAGTAAAAAAAGGTTCTCACGAAGAAATTGTTATTCGTACCGCAATGGTCAATGACCTTGAAGATCTCGATAAGAAATATAATGAAAAAGCAAAACAAGCAAAAGAAGCCTATTTAAAGGATAGAGAGAGAGCTCAAAGTGGCGCAGAGGTAAATGAGATAAACGCCGTAATGGAAATGTATGACAAGCTAATTGAACAGGCTAAAACATACAATGAAGAATATGCAACGCTGGAGGCTGATAAATGGATTAAAATTCGTGAGATCCAACAAAAATATAACGAGAAGTCTGAAGGGAAAAAAGATAAACACGATAAAGGTCCATCTGATAAAGAAAAATTAAACGAACTTCTTTCTCAATACCATCAGTATTACGACTCGTTAAATGTAATTGCTCAAGAATTCCAAGCACAGGAACAATTAAGGGCAGAAGCCTCTCTTCGCCAACTTGAGTCAAAACATAAGTCTGATTTAACACGTGAAAAAAGACTACTCGATGGTAAAATCATAACTCAAAAAGAATATGACACTCGTGTTGCAAAGCTTGAAGCAGACAAAGCCTTAAATGAAAAAAAGATTAAGCAAACTGCGGCAGAGAAAGAAAAAAAGGCTGCGAGCTTTAGTGCTTTTTTGAGCGGCATAGAATCTGTGGCTAAAACATTTGCAAAGTATGGCTTAACACCACATGGTGTAGCTTTATCTGCATTAGCTGCCGGTGGAGCAGCTATGAGAGTTGCAACGATTAATGCGCGACCTATTCCGGAATTTGCTACCGGTGGTTATAACACTCCGGGAGGAATGGTAAATAACGCCACTTTATTTTCAAGCTCTTCAGGATCACCATTTATTGCAGGAGAAAAAGGCGCTGAATGGATCGCTCCAAATTGGATGCTAAAGGATCCAGTTACGGCCAATACAATCGCTATGCTAGAGGCAATGAGAAACGGCAGAGCGTTTGCTATGGGAGGGAATACAGCAACATCTAAATCAAGTTCTAGTGGTGTAAGCGCAGTCTCAGGAAACGTAAGTAATAACAACATGGAATTAGCCTTACAGTTGAACCGCTTAAATAATATTTTAGAAAGTGGAATTGAAGCTCATTTGGATTACGATAATTACACTAGAACATTAACAAGTATTAATAACGCAAGATCTGCAAGCGCAGTAGGATAAGTATGGCAAAGTTTGAATTGTGTGATAACGGAAATAATGAAGGCCCAACATATAGCTTTCATTGTCCAGGGTGTGAATGTGATCACGGAGTCTGGACAAATACTCCTAATAATTTAACTGGCGCTAAATGGAGTTTTAATGATGATATAGATAAACCAACAGTGAGCCCTTCTTTGTTGGTTAGAGGATATAACTCAATAAAAAAAAATGATTTTATTTGTCATTCATTTATAAGAAACGGATTCATTGAATATCTAACGGACTGCACACATCATTTAGCAGGAAAGACAATAGAGCTTCCTGAGTTATAATTTACTTCAAATATTTACTTAGATCTTCTGCAGGTTCATCCATTAAGCTCCGGGCATATTTCGAAAAAGCTTCCATTGTTGTATGTCCGGTGTATTTCATTACCTCGTGCCATTTAGCGCCGTTTCGTAACAACCTGCATACAAACGTATGCCTGAATCCATAAAGCGTGTGCTTAACGCTTAATTTAAATTCCTTTTTCACGGGTTGAAATTTCTTTTGAAAATAATTCTCATGCACCATATCAGGCCCAGGAGTATCAGTTAATGTAAAAACATAAAAGTGTGACGGATAGTTTTGTATTCCTGTGGCAATAACAGTATTAAAAAAAACATTCATCATTGGCTTAATTTTTCTTTTTTTCGTCTTCCCCCTTTTTGCTGTAATGGTAATTGTTCTATTTATAAAATCGATATCCCCAACTTTTAAAAAACGTAATTCTTTACATCTTATAAAACCCATACCGACAAATTGAATGTATAACAACAGTTTAGGATTAGCTTCTTTTAAGTATTCAAAAATTGCAGCTTGTTGAGCAAATGTGTAAGCTACATGCGATTCACTGTCAGCTGAAGGATTATCAATTCCGTCAACAGGGTTCGCTAATATTATATCGTCGTAATTATCCTTGTAATAATTAAAAAAACCTTTCAAACAATTGATGTGATTAAACACAGAACGAGATCCGGTTTTACGAGATAACTGTTTTCTAAATTCGTGAATAATCGATCGGTTTATTTCCTTCATTTGAATTTGCTGAAGGTTGATACTAACCAAGTAATTGTAAAAATAAGTTAGTGATAACTTATAATTTTTTACGCTACGAAGAGTTTCCTTTTTATCATCAAGGTAAGAGTCAATGTATTGTTTAATGCTAATTTCTGATTTTGAATTTACTACAACAATTCTATTTCCTAGTGATGTAAGAACCTCCTTATTGAGCGCGTTTATTAAATCATAACGCTTCGAAGGATCCTTTTCCCGATTAACGCCACCGTATTCACGTTTGCGACTCCAAGACTTATCTAATGGATTAAACTCCCGGTATTCAATATACCAGCGCTTGGCTATATCGCCATTGAAATCTTTAATTGAAACTGATTTAATCATTTCTGTTTTTATTTGGTTAGAGATCTCACCCTCAAAACCATTTATAACATTATGATCATCTGCGCCAAAGTGCGCCAGTCTCTTTAATATAAAACCCGCACTAGGTGCAGGTTTTAAGTCGGGGTGGCCAGATTCGAACTCTAATAACTTTTTGCTCATCTAATTAATTTTAAATTAGTTACCTAAAAACTTTTTGGCGCACTTGTGGCGCACTTGTACCAGGCTATTATTTTTTCTTTTTATCTTTTTCATATTTCTCTTGGCGCTCTTCCAAAATAGCCAAATGCTTCTCAAGCAACTCAAAATATTTTAATTTATAGTCAAGGTTATCCTGAGCAGCCTTTAATTTATCAGGATTCGCAATTTCGGGAAAGTCGTTTGAGAAGTCGTGTCTAATGATTTTTCCTATAGCAATTAAATCATCGAAAGAAACAAAAGGATCCTCAAACATACGGTACAGCTTGCTTAAACTGATTTTCAACGCTTCAATTATCTGTGGTTTCTTAACTCCACTTGTATCAATTGCGGCTTTTAAAATTTCACCTCTGTGTTTCATTTTTAACAATTTTATTATATTGATTGCTAAGTTCTTACAAAAAACACTTCACTTTTGATAACTATTTTCTCATTTATGAGAAAATAGTTGTTAATATTGCGTCATAATTGCGAAACATTACGACATGAACAAAGAAGTAAATATTAAATATAACAAAATTCTTCCACGCGGAACTGCTGCTGTAGTAAAGGGGAAATTAGAATCAGAAAACATCATTTTATCCCTAAGGACAGTCCAAAGAATTCTAGCGGGAGACTGTGAAGACAATCACGGAGTATTAGAAATAGCCGCTGGAATAGCCGCTGAAAAATTAAAACAAAAAGAGAAGCTTAATAAAAAGTACGCTCTTCTAAAACTTAAATCGTCTCACCCTCAAAAACATAAATAACATGACTGAAAATCCAATTAAAATCGAAAAAGGCACCGTATTTATTTGCGGTAAAGCTTCTGAAATTGAAGTGGCCGCTTTTCAAGAGTTTGCAGATTTTGAAGCAAAACTAAAAGCTAAAGGAATTAAGTGCATTAATATGCATACGATTTTTGATAACCTAGACACTGAATCATTTACTATTAGCGAATGCGTTAATCGCTGCGCTGCTTATTTAGTAATGTGCGATAAAGTAGTAACGCTTAATAACTGGCAGCAATGTTTTAATGCTCAATCGCTAATTAATGTTGCAAGAGCGCTTACTAAAACAATTGTTCACGCTGATAGATTTTTAGAATTAATCGAAAAAGAATCGCAAAATGTTAGCGCCTAAAATTTTAAAATACTTAAATCATAAGCTGTTGCTAGCTAAAGTAAGCTCACACTATCAGGCGCCTGATAAAAAACAGGCGCTTGATTGGGCTTATTCCTTACAACAATTTTTTAAGTACCAGGGCAAACACTTATCTGATAGAGAGGTGGCTTATATGATGCTGCAACACCAAAGTAAATTAGAACAGCTTTTACCAAACCCACTAAATAAAAGCTACAAGAGCTCTATTACTAATCTTGAGAATATAAAAACACTTTGCAAATCATTTGTAGGCTACCCGAAAAATCAAAGTAGTAGCAATTTATTAAACTAAAAAACTATGAGTTTAAATCATTTAGGATCGGCAGAAGACATTACTGCAGCGGCAAAATTATTATCTGAAGCTTTAAGAGATTCGGGTATTAAGTTAGATGAAGTAGATCTAAACAAATACAAAAAATACTGTGTTGCTTTTTTATACAGAGGTATGGTTCCGGCAGAAACACCTGATGATCAATTACATTTTGCATTGGTAAAAAAAGCGCAAGTAAATTTTCTTAGCGGCTTTACATTACCATTAAAATTCAGCAGCGAAGAAACCCAAGACCCTGATTTTAAATTAATACATACCGTTAGCGGCGAACAGTTAAGAGTATCTGTAGGTCATATTGACTTTGAAAAAGAATTAACCAGGCTAAATGGTTTATATGAGCAGGGTAAAAAACATTTAAACTACCTCACAATAAAATCAAGCGAAGAAAACATAATGGTAGAGCTTTTTAAAATACTTAAAGAGATGCGAGATCTCGTCGCAATTTCTATCACTAAACAATAAATCAAAAATTAACCCTTAAACACTAGAAACAATGAATTTCCAAATCGATATAAAACCACAAAGTATAGTATTCACCCTAGTAGAAAAAATAAATTCCTAATTGATTTACTCAATTTTAAACAGCCCTTATGAGTAAAGATATTATACAACAAATTTTAGACCGCACCAATGGCGGACTTGACATTATTCTCTCACTTTATCCTGAGGCCGAAAAATGTGTAAACAATAACCGTGCGTTTAAAATAAGAGATAGCGAAAAAACGCCTTCTAGCACTATAAAAAAAGGCGATAACGGTAATTATTACGTAAAAGATCATGGCGGCGATTTCAGCGGAGGCGCTGTTAATCTTTATATGTACAAGGAAAGTGTTGAGTTAAAAGATGCTATTAAAATTTTAGCAACTCAATACGGCGTTTTTGATAACGCCGCCCCCCCCGAAGTATTTTTACCTATTCGTGAAAAAAGAAATTCAACAGAGCTTGAAAAAGAAGGCGATTACTCTTTTGAATATAAAGACACATTAAATGAGTTTGAAATTGAAACCGTTTTTGCTAAGCATGTAATTGATTATGCTTTTAATGTGCACAAAGATGATTGGAAAATATACCTGAATAAGGTTTGCGCTGCTTATGGTTTTTTCTCATTAATATCTTTTACTTACATAAAAGACGGCATTGCCAAAATAACCAAGTCAACTGATAAGTATCCGATTTTTGTAATAAAAGGCGACACGTTTGTTAAAATATACCAACCCAAAGCGCTTGATAAAAAATATAGATTCAGATACTCTGGTAAAAAAAGTAACGATTATATTTTTGGCTACGCAAGATTTTGCCATACATGGGCCGAAGGTGAAAAAAAATGGCTGAACGAAAAAGAAGACAAAGCTGCTGCAGGGGAATATGTAGAAAAAAGTTATAAGCTAGAAGACGTTATTGAATGCAGTGGAGATCGTGATTCTATCAATGTTGCGGCATTAGGTTATAATGTTATCTGGCTTAACTCCGAAGAGCAGGTAATGCCTTATAAAACATACATTTCACTTTCATCAAAAGCAAAAAATGTTTATTTACTTCCTGATCTTGATACTACCGGCCAACGCCAGGCTCACAAAAAAGCATTGAAGTTTATGGAAATGAAAACCATAAAACTACCTGCTGAGTTGATGGAAAAAACAGACTGGCGCGGTAATAAGTGCAAAGATGTTAGAGATTATTTATCGTATTGGAGAGCAAAGGATTTTGAAAAGCTTGTAGAAAATGCTTTAGAATATAAATTTTGGGATGAGGAGGATACCGGCTACGATAAAAACGGTAATAAGAAAAAAAGTGTTTATGTTTTTAATAACGTTCGCGCTTACAATTTTATTCAAGCTTGTGGCTTTCATCGCATCGTTTCAAAAACATCTAAAGATGGTGAGGAGTATGTTCACATTGTAAATAATGTTGTAAAAGTTGTTAAAGGTAAAGCCGTTAAAGCGTTTATAAATCAATTCCTAGAGGAGCGTTACACGGCTGATCAAAAGCTTCGTAATACTTTTTTCAGATCGCCACAGTTAAAGGATGACTCACTAGACAACTTAAAGTTTATTGAGCCGGACTTTAAGTATTACGATAAAGATTACCAATACTTCTTTTTTAAAAATAAAACTTGGCAAGTAACAGCTCAAGATATTATCGAGCATCGCCCTGGCGACATCACCAAAATGGTTTGGGAAAATAAGGTTATTAAACACAAGGTTAAAAAACTAGATCCAATTTTTACAATTAAAGAGGTTCAAAATCCTAACGGAACTAGCGAATTGGATATTGAAATTCATAATAATAAATGTTTATTCCTTTGCTACCTTATAAACACTTGCCGCATTCATTGGCGTGTTGAGTTAGAAGAACGTTGCGAAAAAGAATATGCAACAACTGAAGAAAGAGAAAAATACAGGCTTGATAATAAATTTAACATCGCAGGTCCACTTCTTACAAAAGAAGAGCAGACGGAGCAAAAAAAACACCTTATTAATAAATTATATGTATTAGGTTACACACTTTCACGCCACAAAGAAAAATCAAAAGCCTGGGCCCCATTTTTAATGGATCATAAATTATCGGCTGAAGGAGAATCGCATGGTGGATCCGGTAAAACAATTTTTGCCCGATCGGTAGAACACTTTTTAGATTTCTTATTAATTGACGGTAAAAGCAAATCGTTAACGGATGATAAGTTTGCGTTTGAAAATGTTACCGAGCAAACTGAACAGATCCTTATTGATGACCTTTCTCAGTATGTAGGAATAGAACCTTTCTTTTCGATGATCACCGAAGATCTTACTGTTAATCCTAAATACAATCAGCGTTTTATTATTCCTTACAAAACAAGCGCAAGGTTTATGTTTACATCAAACTATGGCGTTAGAAACATTACAAGTTCTGCCGAGCGTCGTTTAATTTACTCTTCATTTTGTGATTACTACCATAATAACATGACCGGTGATTATAACGAAGAGCGCACCGCAAAACATGATTTTGGAAAAGATCTATTTGATGATTTTACAGATGAGGAATGGAATTTGTTTATAAACACAATGGTAAGATGCCTACAGTCTTATATGGTAATTCCTTACAAGGTTAATCCTCCGGGAGATAACGTAAGCCGCAGAAACCTACAAGGTATTATGGGTGATGCATTCCTTGGTTGGGCTGATGTTTATTTCAGCTATCAATCCGGACGAACAGATGAGTTTGTTCCAAGACAAGAAGCGATGAGCGATTTTATAAAATCATGTAACGTAAAGCAATTTTCGCCGCAGCGCTTTACTTCTTGTTTAGAAGCTTGGTGTAAGTATTACAAATTTGAGTTTAATCCGGTTGCTGTTCAAAATAGCGGTAAGCGTATTATTAAAAAGGCGCATAAAAAACGCCCTGATGGTCAGTTTGAAAGAGTATTCAAAAAACAGGAAGACGGAACCATGAAAGAAGTTTTAGCCGATAAGGTGGCCACAGAAATGATTTACATAAAAACTACTGAAGGAGCGCTTAATCCCGAACATTTTAAAGATACTGAAGTAACGGAAATTAAAGAGGGAATATCTGCAGTAAAAATGCCAGAAGGTCCAGGGATATTTAGTAATAATTTAAACGATGATTTACCATATTAATGGAATTATATAGCAGATATCTAGACAAGGAGCAACGACTTTTTATAATCGTTGAGCGTTCCGGGAAAATAACTGACGATTGGAGAGTTTTGCCGGCCACCGTAAAACTTTTAAACGTGAACTCAGAAAATTCGAAGGATATCACCTCGGAAAAGTTTCAAAAAATGCTAGACAATAAAATATTAACTCAAATAAAAAACCATTAAACAGCAAGCAAATGAGTAAGATCTTAAATAAAATAAAAAAACAAAAAGAACCCGGTATAGGTTGGTTAGGCATTATTGGCTTCTCTGCATACATCCTTTTCATTTTAGGATTAATAATTCTAGCATTTTACAAGTAACATGAAAAACTCGCCAAATAATCAAACCCGGCTTAACCTAATAGCAAAATATCCGCTGTCGGAATATTTTGACGGTTATTTTCAATTTGCAGCCCGATTAAACGCTTTAATTCCATATAGCGAGTTAGCACCTTCAGATAATCACTGGATGAAATTAGGAAGCGTTTCTAGCCAAAAACTAAAGCGCAGTTTAAAAGAGTGGTGCGATAAAAAAGGCTACACATTAAATCCTGAAGAATTACATAATTCAAGTGGCCGTATAATCAGAAGACTCAAACGCGCAGACGGAACTACCGTTGCAGCAGAATTTTTTTTTATTAAAACAATATGATTGAAATAATTACACATAACACAAAAAACTCTCTTCTAGAGTTAAGGGTATTGGGAGTATTAAGACTATGCAAGACTTGCGAAACTTTGTCAATTTTTGAAACAAGCTTTAATAATGAGATATCAAAGCTACCTAGAATTAATATTTGTTGTGCAGATGTTCAATATCGACTTAAGTGGAATGGCGATCCATATTTGAGTAGCATGGCTTATTTAGAATTATGGCATAAATCTAAAGTAGAAAGAAAAATAGCAACTATAAAACAATATAAAACAGCAAGCAAATGAAAAAACGAGGAATAATAATACTTGGACCAGCCGCAAGTGGCAAAACAAGATTAGCAATGGAGTTAATGAACCTAATACCTGAGGAAGAAAGTACAATGTTAGCCGGTGGGGCTAAACCTGGCGAATATGGGTACGGTAGATTCTGTAAACCAAGCACAAAAATACTTCTTATTGACGACGTGCCAAGTTTAAAACACCTTAAAGCATATGAGTCAATTTCTTCATCTGGAGCATTAATTGACCTGCCTTTTTGTAATAAAAAACAGGTTATATATCCTAAGTTGATTATCACTTTCGATGAAAAAATTACAAGAGAAGATTTCCCTACAACTAAAAGTTTCTCAGAAAATTTCACCATAGTAGAATTATCAATATAAAACAGCAAGCAAATGAAACCTTCAGAAAAATTAAAAATTGTAGTCTTCCCGGAGCGAAGAAAAAAAACACATCGTGATTTTGATAAGATGTCCACACGAGATAGATACATCTTCCTTACTAAAGGAACTTTATTAGCTAAAGAATGGATTGATTTTAAAACAGGTAAAACGTTCTACAGGCCTAAACTTAACGGAATAACAGTTAATGACGGCGTTAAATTAAAGCGCTTTAATTCTCCCGAATTAGCTGTTGAAGCCGGCAAAGTAATAAAAACAAAAATTGAACAATTTTTAAAAACCAATTAAGATGAAAAAATTTAGCGTTGAAGCAGAAAGAACAGATGTCTATGAGATAGAGATCGATGAGAAAATTTGGAATAAAAAGGAATTAAAAGCATGGTCTAAATCATTTTTTGATATTGAAACCTTAGAAGAATTATCCGTTCACATTTCGAATCAGATCCTGCGTTTTGGGTCTAACAGATTTATTGAAGGTTTTGGATTTATTAAAACACACAAAAAGGATCGTACTCTAATTCCTGCGTACGATGGAAATAAATTGGTTAGAGAGATCGATTACGCAAAAGGTATCAGAGTGCGAATTGTTACAGAAGATGATGACTATAATTTTAGCGTATCTGAATAACATGACAACAAAAGAAAGAATTGACCAATTAGAAAGTGAAGTTATGAATTTAAAGGTGCAACTATCTGCATTAGCAGGACACCTTTACGCTCAAAACTTTTGTAAATGTACTGGCAATATATTTACGAGTAATGGAACTTGTATGGGATGCGGAAAGCCATTAATGCCAAGTGCGGCTGCGCAAACTGGAACATAACGGTAGGCAGCTATGCGCTGTGTCCCGAAGGGCATAGCGACATAGGTGCTGTTAGCACCAGTTAAAGTGCGTTGGATTTAATAACTAAAAACAATATACAAATGAGAAATTATAGTAAAGTTGATATGCTAAGGTTTGTGAAGTTTGCAAAAGAAAATGCAGACTTAAAGCCTGTTGAATTATTAAAGGCGTATGATTTAAAACACCCTGAATTATCCTCAAAAGAAAAGCTAATAAACTTAACAAAGGCTTTAAGGATTGAGGGTTTACATAAAGCACTTACAGGAGAAAGTTTACCATCAGAAGATGAATATTTTGAACAGACTAAAAATTTAAGTTGTGCTTTGTGTGGATTTTTTTGCAATAATGCACATCATCATAATAATTGGTTTGACACCACTAAACCGAGCGTTGGCTAATTGGTGCTAACTAATCGCTAAGCGTACATTAAATTATAATACAATGAAAAGCAATAACATAACTATTGAAAAGCCTTACATAATTACTTATTCAAATCACTTGTTTTTTGAAGGTAAACGCATTGCTTTTCGTAAACGTGAACTTTTTATTATAGATAATATACCAATTCATGTTAAGCGATCAGAACAAGGTTGGTGGTTTGGTAAAAAGTTACTTACTCCAAAAACCGCTGAAGAAATAATAATTAAAAAACCAATTAATATAGACGTAACTGATTTACAATGGTACCAGCAAGAAGAACTTAACCACGTATTTAATTTAAATAAAAACTAAATCACTAAACTAATATGGAAAAAATCGCATTTATACACGATGTTAGAAAAGTAACCACTCCTGAAGACTTTGATAAGAGCCGAGACGACTTAGATATTTTTTACACAATGAATTCACACCATGGGTACAAACTCTTCCTTAATCTTTTAACGATGGGTTATTCAATTAAAGCTGCTCACATTGCTTATTTGAGAATAAACGACTTATCCGCTATTACACACTTAGATTCAGAATTTATCTTTAATATTTTACCGGCTATCGAAACAATTATTTCACTTAAAAATTTAAAAACAAGTTAATCATGACAAAATCAAATTTAATTAAGCCCACTATTCTCAGTTTAACGATGGCGGTAATCATTAGCATTTCTTCCTGTAGTAATGTTGGCGAAGAATCTGAAAAACATGCAGAAGTTGTATCCTACGAACACAGTAGCGGCACCTGGTATGTAGTTGAGTACCAAATAATAGAAAAGACAATAGATAGCTGCCAATATATTATAATATTCGGTACAGACGGGCGAAATATCATACACAAAGCAAACTGCAGGAATAAATTTCATAATTATAAATAACAGTTTAAATTAAAACAATGGAAAAAAAAGTAACAATAACAATCGCAGTTCCAATGAACACACAACAATGCCGTGAATGGCTTACGCCGGAAGATTATTTTAATCATTCAGTTGTAGAGGCACTCGATAAAATCAAAAGTACAGGATTCTACAATCGTTCAGGATCTATTGATACGGATGAAGAACAAGCAACATTTAAGGTTAGTGTGAGAAGAATTAAAACAATCAAAAAATAAAACCATGAAAAAACAATTAGCAGGAAAAAAAACAACACCAACGCCTTATAAACACGATGTATCAGTGTGTATTAATAAAATGACCAAGGCTGCAAAACAAAACGATCAATCCATTCAAAACATCGAAGTTGAACTTTCTACACTTCAACGTTTTAGAGCAAAACCACAGAGGTATAAAACTGGCCAATCAATTAAGATATATCGTAAAACTAAATCCGGTAATGAAAAATCAACAAAATCTTTTATAGCTCATAATTTTTGCCCGTTTTGCGGAAAGGAATTTTAACGGATTATAACCTATGAAATTCCTGAAGAGCTTTAAAAATGGCGAAATGGTTTATCTTGAAGACTCAGTACTGTGGTACTGCTTAGAGATGGGTGTCGAATGGTATAAAAGTCTTTCAATTCACCAGAGAATTAACTTTAAACAGTCTTTTTTCGATATGAGCGAGCGTTTATACAAAGAAATTAAATCAATTAATTATTAAAACAAAAACATGAAAAGAGTATTAGCTGTAATAACATACGAGGCATATGTGCCGGAAGATATGGATAACGATCAAATTCAAACTGCAGTAGAAAACGAAGTTGAAAATCGAATGAATAGATTTAGGATACACGTAAAAGAATATCACAATGAAGAAACGGCCGAGCCTTTGTTTGATAAAACAAATTTAATAGTTTCCGAACGCGTAACAATCGCAAGCTCTTAATACAAATGCCATCAACATTAAATATAATCTTCCTAATGCAATCCATTTATGCAGCTGTTATAATAGTTCAGCCTAAGATAGAAATGGTAGCAAAAGGCTTTTATTCATTCTTTGAGCCCCGATTTAAACCGGACATATACCGCGCGGATGTTTAGCCCGCATTTAAAAACTATTTAAAGCCCTGGAGTGATCCGGGGCTTTATTATATTTTAAATAAAATCATTAACTTTAATTTGTAAACGTAAACATTATGGAAAAAGATAAGACAAATTTATTACCTCCTGATTTTCATCAGGTAGATGTAAATAAAAAATGGAAATGTTGTAAATGCGATTGGATTGGAAAACATTCCGATACGGCTGATAAATCACCCGTAATAAATGACATGTACCTTTTGGTTTGTCCTAAATGCGGAAACAAAGAAGAGTTTTACGCTTACACACAGTAAAATCTAGAACTATTTTAAGTCATATAAACCGGCCACAAAAAATTTACCGCGCGGATGTTTAGCCCGCATTTAAAAACTATTTAAAGCCCTGGAGTGATCCGGGGCTTTTTATTTTATGTATAGTTCAGCCATCCGTCCCCCGCGCCACCATAACCCTAATTATTAGAAAATTTAGGCCTAAAAAATAAGCTGATCAGCGGCCCGATTTTCACATTTTTTTATCAAAATCAAAAATTTTCTTTTTTCCCTTTCTTCTTATTATTATTTTATATTTTTTTTGTAACTTAGTGACGAAGATAAAAGAATAAGGAGTTAATAGGCTGAAAAGTGCGATTTTACTAAGTTTTTTACAGTTACAAAAAAAAATTAAGATTTGTAACTAAAATAGCACCGTTACAAACTATTTGTAACGCAAAAACAAAAAAGCAAATCGTTACAAATCAAAAGCAAGGCGTTACAAACTTAAAAATGTATTTGTAACTAATTAAACTATTGGTTATCATTATTTTAAGGTGTGTTGTCACAACCGTCACATCGTTACAAAAAAATTCCCGTAAAACACTTTCTAATAATTTGGCATGATATTCGTTTTACAAAGAAACACTTAATATTTTTGCCTATGTCTTCAAATTTTCTTACCGTAAAAGTAAAATGTAAGCCTCTTGTTAAAGCTTATTTAGAGAGTAATTTTGGTAATCCGGTAACAATTCCAGATGAGCACATTATTTACAAAATAGCTACTTCGCAGTTGTTTAAAGTTAATAGTAGGCCTACCGATAGTTGTATTGATTATCCCGATGATATCTACATCAATATCTCTGAAAAAAACTTTAACTACGATGGTTTTAATATTAATGCCGTTAATACCAGAACGTTTAATACAGCAGTAGATAACTACATTAAAAATTTAACCCGTACTAACCTAGATAGCCTATTAGCGCTTCAAGAGCAACAAACCAATTGGAAGAAAAAGTATTTAGATCTCATTCAATTAATTAATAAAGAAGCTGCAAATAAAGATCTAATTGTTAGAATTCGTGATATAAAAAAAGAACTCAACGGTCACGAATTTTCTATAAAAACAGCCATCTCAAAAGTTATTATTGATACCCTTAAATTAAATTTTGAAGTCATTTCTTACGAAACAGTAAAGAAAGATTATTACCGTTATAGAATAAAAATTTTAAACCTTAATGTCCCTCAGCCACAATAATTATGATAAACGACATAAAACGACACGATGATGATAATCTCGGAGGAAATAATTCATATATATTTATTCCTGAAGATGATGTTTTAACAATACCAACTGTATTTGAAGGAGCTATACATACTGAGATTATTTTAAAACCTTTAAAAAAATGGTTCTTTGGTTATGGTACCGAAGGAACTTTAAGATTTACAGATGTTGAATCAGAAAATGATCATGGAACATTTTATTTAAAAAAGTTCATGTGTAACGTACCTAAAAATAGAGCTGAACTCGTTGCTATATTTAATAAAATGAAAAACCGAAAGTTTATTCTTCTACTTACAGATAATAACGGAGAGAAAATTTTGGTTGGAACAAAAGAGGAACCGTTATCGTTTAAAAATAGATTCGATTCTAAAGATGATGTTCCTGGAAGAAATGAACATGAAGTAGAATTTTATGGCGAAGGAGTTGACAAAAGCCCGATTTTCAAAGGTTTATGTCCTTTAAAGGGATATTAAAATAAAATAATATTGGTATCACTAAGTAATACCAATGTCTAAAAAAAATATTCTTCTCGCTATAACCAATGGATTTTGGTACATCGAACAACAAGCAGCTGCTTCTTTAGGAGAATCAGTTGCTTCTATTTTAGCAGGAGGTTCATTTTGGAAAGATCTTGACAAATCAACAGCCGAGGAATTATGTAAAAACTCTATTACGTTAGTAGACAGCAATCGTTCACCTTATTCGGCAAACGATCTTCAATTGTCTAATGCATTGCCAAATTCAGTTGCCATCATTTCAATTGATGGTCCAATTATGAAACATGATAATTGTGGCGATCCCGGAACAAAAACATTTGAGTCTTTAATTTTTGCAGCGGATGCTAATCCAAATATTTCTGCAATTATTTTACAATGCGATTCTCCAGGAGGAACAGTTGACGGAACACAATCATTAGCTAACGTAATAAAAGCCACAACCAAACCGGTTGTTACTTTCGTTGATGGTTTAATGGCAAGTGCAATGTATTGGGCTGGTTCTTCAGCAGATTACATCATGGCTAATTCTGCTACTGATCGAATTGGTTCAATAGGTACAATGATCTCATTTAATGATATGCAACCTGTTTGGGAAAAAATGGGCGTAAAGTTTCATGAGGTCTACGCAACACAAAGCACTGATAAAAACGCGGCATTTGCTGAAGCTCGTAAAAATAATTACGATCGCATCAAAACAGAAATGCTTGACCCATTAAATAATCATTTTGTTTCCTCTGTTCAAGAAAATAGAGCAGGAAAATTTGATATTAAAAAAGAAAACATTTTTACAGGCAAAGTTTATGTAGCATCAGACGCAGTAAACAACGGCTTAATTGATTCTATCGGAAACTTAAATCAGGCAATAGATAAAGCCTTTGAATTAGCCGGCAGTCCATCCACGCAAAACCAACCAAAAAAAAATATGAGTAAATTAAAAATAGCGGCATTTGCTACCATTTCGGTTGCACTGTCAGCAGCAGGATTTGAAAAACCTGAAGCTTTAGATAGCTTAAACGATGATCATTTAAAAGCCTTAGATGATAAATTTAAAGCGTTAGAAACTGCAAACGCAGATCTTACAGCAAAACTTGCTGATTCTGTAAAAGCAGGTTCAGATAGCGTTGCTAAAATAACTGCTTTAGAGGCTTCAGTAACTGAAAAAGATACTGAAATAGCTACTTTAAAAGCAGCTAATCCAGGCGCTACAAAAACAGATATTAAAGGCAACGAGATAATATCTGAAGATGAAAAGCCGGATTACAAAACTGAATACGATGAAAAATTAGCAGCTACAAAAGCTGCTGTACCAAGCGAATACAAATAATTAAAAAAAATATTAACTAAAATTTTTAAATAAAATGCCAAAATCAACCTTCGACGCAGTCGCAAAATTCATTGGAAACAATGATAAAAAATTAATTAGTCAAGCCTTAAACGGTCTTGACTTTGCTCAACAAGTTCGCGTAATCCGTAATGCATCTCTTAACGGAACAGGCTTACAAAAAATGACTATTGCAAAAGGCATTAGAAATTTAAATACTGACGTTAATTCTCGCTCAGGAGCACACCGCGCTTATACAGGACGTAAACTTTTAGTTTACCCAGGTATGAAAATTATTGATGTAATACCCGAAGAGGTATATAATACCTTTTTGAGCGATATGATGGCTCCGGGTGTTAAAGAAATTCCTTTTGCACAATGGTTGTGGGAAAATGAATTTAAAAAGATCAGCCAAGAAATTAACGATAATATTTACTTATCGGATTATCAAGGTAACGCTGCGTTATTCAATGGAGCAAGTGTTTATGCGGTTAACTCGTATATTTCTTTTGGAACAGAATTAGATATATACAAATGTGTTACCTTAACTGTTGCAGGAGAGTCGCCTTTAACTGCACCTGCAAAATGGACCTTAGTAAACGATTCTATTATCTCAACCGGTTGGGGTAAAATCATTGCAAATGAAATTGCTGGTGGTGGAATCACTGGAGCTAATTTAATTACTACAGGTGCTTTAACTAACGCTAACGCAATGGATAAAGTTGAATTAATGATCGACGGGATGACTGTTGCTCATAGAAATTTAGGTGGTACTATTAGAATGTCTCCAGTATCTTATGCAAAATACCTTAAACAAGAAAAAGCTACTTTCACAGCTGCTCTTGACCAAAAAATGGGTGATGGCACTAAAACTGTTTACGGTTATCCAAAATGGCAATTAGAGCAATGCTCTTGGATGGGAACATCAAGCCGCTTAATTGCAACACAAAAAGATAATCTTGCTTTTGGCACAAACGTTGAATCTGATCTTACAAAAGCCGGAAAAGTAATTGAAACATTACACGGATATACAACTGTTGTAAAATGGATTCAAGGTTGCGAGATCGCAGATTTAGAAACCCTTTACGTTAACGATCAAGCGTAATAAATTAAATAAATTGTTTAATAGCACCCCTTAATTGGGGTGCTTAATATTTTAAAAATGAGTAACAAAAAATTTAAAAATATTGAAGAGGCTGAGACGGCTATCAATTCTTTAGAAGCAAAAGTTGCAGAGCTTAAAGAAACTATAGAGGCTTTAAACGATGAAAATTCTCGTTTATCAGAAAAAAATTCTGAAATCGAAAGTCAATTAGAAGGCGCAAAAGATGCATTTCTAGAAATGAATAAAGTAATTGCAGATCTGCGCAAAGAAAAATCAGAAAGCAACAAAAATATTTTCGAAAACAACGGCAAAATTTATGAGGTTAATGCCAAAAGCTTTTCTTGGGAAGGTAAAACAGTAACTGCTGAAGAACTTTGCGAAGACAAAGAATTACAAGACATCTTCATTGAGAATGAAGTTGGTCACATCACCGAAATAACAGATTAATTCACATAAAAAAAATAAACAATGGATTACGCAGACTTAAACGGTCCTAACGGAACCGAAGATAACATGGGTGGATTAACCCAAAGAATGTATTTCGCTTCGAAATCTACATTTTTATCAATTAAAACACCTATTGCCGTTCCGGTAACATTAGGTGATTTAGTGGATATTCCTACAGCTCACACTTTTAATAGTGGTGGTTGCTTTAAAAAATTGTATTGTACAATGGATAAAGGCAAAATGGAAGCTAAAGGGCAAGGCGATACTGATGGAAAAAGCTACAAACAAGAGTTTGAAGTTTTTTTACCAGGAAGTTTATCTGCAGCTCATGGTTTTGCTGCTCAATGTAAAAATGATAATTTCATTTGCTTACTTGAGATGCCAGATTCATCAGTAGCAAACGGTTATTTACAAGTAGGTACAGAAATGTTTCCTGCTAAAATTGAACCGGAATTCACTACATCTACAAATAGCGCAGGTGTTCGCGGATATACTTTTAAAGGGCATGCAATGGCTAACCGTAATTATATTTACAAAGCCGCCATCTCTTTAACACCTGCACCATAAACCAATAAATTTATTTACTTAATTTAAAAAAAATGGCAGAAACTGCAAAATTATCAGAAGCCCTTAACGGGAAGTTTAAACTAAATACTGGCCACCACGCTGGCAAGTATTCTTTTAAAGGCAAAGAAATTGATCTTACAACAGTATCATCCGAAGAGGCAGAACAGTTGGTTAAAGACGGTTTTGATGTTCTTGTAGCGGTAAAACCCACTAACGAAGTGAAGAAATCGTAACAGGAAAGCAATAATTAAATTATAAAGAAAGCCCTGGAGTAATCCGGGGCTTTTTTTTATATTTACTTCATGAAAAAACTAATCACAATTATCGCAATGATTGCTTTTGCCAATCAATCTTTTGCTCAAACGAGCGAGAAACAAAAATATAATGGTTTTAATGGAGCAGGTTTATACGTTGGTATTGCCGGCACATCTTTAATGGCCGCAGGTGTTTGTAGAATTTTAGCGGCTAATGATCCCGCTCCAACATTTAATGCTAACACAAATATAGATGACTACAATAAATCATTTAAAAAGTGGGAAAAAAACCAAAAAACATATAATAGTATTTTTGGCGCAGGAATGGCTGTTGCAGGCTTATCAATGATTTTTGCAGGTGCCGATCTATATTACGGCTCTAGAAATTTAAAAGTATCTGAAACAGCTTATTTACAGTTTAAAGCTAGCCCAACTCAAGCAGGCTTATGCCTCAATTTTAAATAAATTTGGAAATTTCTTTTTGTTTGTTCAATTTTACCTCGCACAATTAAGTTTTTACAGTTCTATCTATTAATCTGGCAGGGAGACGGATACCGTAAGGTCCGTTCATTTTAAAACGCTCGCGTTCTTAATTGTGCAACCCTGCCGCCATATTTTAGAGATGAACGAACACGAAAATGAAAATCCAAATCCAAATCAACATTTAGCCTGGTTAATTTTTTTATCCCAATATGAGCCCGCAATAAACCAATTTGATTGCGAGATCTCATTAACAACCGATCAGGTTTTAGAACAACTAAACGCAATCGCTTATGATCAATGGTATTCTTCCACAGAGCTATTTATTTGTTTAAAAGATAAATTTAAAGGCAATCCCTTACCAGGAACCGATAGTTATGTTTGGATGCTAAAGAGTATAAAACAACTGTCCTTTAAATAGAAATTTCCAATTTCCATATTTGATTATGGAAATATGGCCAACATTATTAAAACATCAATCCGGAAAACTTTCTTATAAGGAAAGCGTTGAGTTATTTTTTACAATAAATCCTGCCTCCCCTCTTAGCGATTTTTTTAAAGTTGAAGATAGATACAGCAAAAGGAAACTTAAAGCTGCCTTAGACGCTAAATTTGAAGAATTGAGCCATAATAAAGAAGTGAACGACTTCTCTTCTTTTGCTGTTTCAAAAAATCGTGATCAAAAAATAAATTTAGAAATTCTTCCTGCAGAGCTTCGCGATGAATACGCAAAGCAAGGTCCGAGAATAAGAAAGATCTCTTTTTTACATACAAAACTTTACAGCTGTCAATCTGATCAGGAACGCTATGAGCTTGCTGAAGAAATAATGGCTTTGGTAAGAGATCGCAGATCTACCTTTTCGCGCATTGATACATATATTTCTTCAGGAAACGATCAGTCAAAAATCGAAGAAACTCCTGTACAAAAAATCCGTCCGGAATTAAAACGAAATTATGAAGTTGAGTATCAAATAAAATTACTCCGCACTCAAAAAACAAAACTTAGCAAAAACGATCGCCGATTACCTGAGTATCAGGAAGTGTGTAAAAAACTAAATCAATTACTAGAAAAGCGTTATGAAGGATAATTATTTATTTAGTCCAAAAGACATTAATACTTTGGTTGAAGATGCTGCTGCAGATGTTTTAAAAAGCGATCTCATTGAAGGAAATATAGAAGAGTCATATTCATGGTATCATGGTACTGCAAGAAACTTTACCATCGAATTAAATAAACTGATAGATAAAAAAACCATGCACATTGATTTTATGACTGCAGGTAATTTGTCGCTTCATAACATCATTGAATTGATGATCAATCGTTTTGGGAAATGTAATAATTTATACATCTCCACATGGGCAATTAAAGAAGCAGCTGCAAGAAGTATTTTAGCTATACACAATAAAGGTCTAATAGCTAAGATGTACGGTGTGTTTGATTACAGAATAAAATCTGTAGACTTAAAAAGTTTTCAATTAATTGAACCTTACTTTAATAAATACGAGCTTACAAAAAATCATGCAAAAGTTATTTTAATGGAGTTTGAAGAAACTAAAATTACAATACTTTCCTCTGCCAATTTGAGTAATAATCCTCGAATTGAAGCAGGTTATATATCGTTTAACAAGCAGCCTTATTATTTTCATATCAATTGGATGACAGATGTTTTAGCCGGAAAAAAAGTTAACTAATGGTTCTAAGCGAAAAACAATTAACAGACATTGAATCGTTCAGTGCACTTTTTTTTTCTAAAAAAGAAGTTTTTATTATCATGGGAATATCTCTTGATGATTACGAAGCAATGATCCTTCCAGACACACCATTTTTTATCGCTTATACCAAAGGGAAATTAAAGAGTGAAGCTGAAGTAAGACAATCAATTTTAACACTCGCTAAAATGGGCAGCGCTCCTGCTCAAACAATGGCTATAAAAATAATTGAAGACTCTAATAAAAATCAAATTGATGTATGAGTAGCAAAGAAATAACAAGCCGTTTATACCTGAAGGAGTTTTCGCATGCAGATAGAATTATTCGCTACCTGCTTAATCCGGATGATGAATCAATTGTTTTAACGCAATCCGAAAAAGAGAAGTTTGATCTTCTAAAATTAATTCACGGTTATCGCGCAAGGTATACCCGAAAAGCAGATATAATTTCTATTCTCATAAATATCCACGGCGTAGGTCAACGCCAGGCTTATAATTTAATAAATGAAACAGAACATGTTTTTGGTTCTGTTAATGGCGTTCATAAAGATTATGAACGTAATTTTTTATTAGAAGCTTCTCGTAAAAATGTAGAGCTCGCCATGGCCAGTAGAAATAGTTTAGCTATTTCTAAAGCGCTAACGGCTCATTACAAGTTTGCCGGTCTTGCAGATTTTATTCCGGATATGCCTGACTTTGCAGCTTTAGAACAGCACAATTATATTATCTCTCTTCCGCCTGCAGTATTAAATATTATTGTTGGAATGGTTAAAGGTGGTAGTTTAAATCTTGCCGATTTTATACCGGCCCAAGATATTTCAACATTAGGAATTGAAGAGGCTAATGAATTAAACGAAGGAGAAAAGACAGATGAATAAACCGGATCTCCCACAAAGGCGAGTTCAGTTAAATTTACCGCAGGTCGCTTTTGCTAATTCACAAAAAAAACAAACCTATTTAGAATGGGGTCGTGGTACCGGAAAAAGTACTGTAATTGCCTGGCGTAAAAAAGACATTGTAAAATTCATGCCTAGGTCTAAAACAGGCTTAGTTGGTCAGGATTACCAACAATTAATGACTAGGACCTTACCTTCTACAATTGAAGGTCTAGAACTTTTAGGATTTAAAAAAGATATACATTATTTTTTCGGTAAGCGCCCGCCAAAAGAGTGGCGATGGCCAGAAGCTTTTCAGCCACCGCTTAATTATGAAAATTACTTTTCTTTTTATAACGGTACCGGCTTTCAATTAATATCTTTAGATAAGCCCGATAGTGGTCGTGGTTTAAATTTAGATGCTGTCATTGGTGATGAATCTGCGCTATTTAATATTGATAAGCTCGGTAATAATGTTTTAACATCCAATCGCGGAAACATCGATCGCTTTAAACATACTTGGTTACACCACTCGCTTCTATTTTGTTCAAGTACTCCAACAACTTTAAACGGTCGTTGGTTCATTAATCAAGAGCAGAACGCTAAAAAATATCCTGAAGATATTTTGTACATGATTGCAAATTCACAATATAACGCACATAATTTAGGAGCTGATTTTTTTAAGCAGAATAAACGGCTACTAACAGATTTGATCTATAACGCCGAGATAATGTGTATTCGTCCGGGTAAAGTGCAAACAGGCTTCTACCCTACATTTGATGAGACTAAACACACCCATTATGGAGGAAACGATAATTACATTTTTTCTATTTCGTATGATTCTGAAGAGATGCGTAACAGCAATTGTAATTTCGATGCAGATCTTAATAAAGATGCGCCTATTGATGTTGCGTTTGATTACGGGTCTAAAATTAATTGTGTTGCTGCAGGGCAAGATAATAATAAGCAATATACTGTGTTGAATGGCTTATTTGTTAAGTCACCATTGCTTATTACCGACTTAGTGCAGAAGTTCTGCGATTATTATTCTAACCACAGAAAGAAAGAGGTAAATTATTATTATGATCATACTGCAGTATATCGTAATGCAGCAAGTAACTCAACGTTTGCAGATGAAGTAACTGCTAAGTTTGAGGCTAATGGTTGGAAGGTTAACAGGATCTATGTAGGACAGGCACCATTCCATAGTACTAAGTACTTATTCTTTGGCATGTTGTTTAGTGGAGAGAGTGCTAACCTACCACACGTAAGCTATAACAAGAACAACTGTAAGAACCTTATCATATCAATGCAACAGGCAGGTGCTAAGGAAGGTCCAAAAGGAACAGAGAAGGATAAAAGACCTGAGCATAGAGCTAATGCAGTTGATGAGGAGACTACTCACTTCAGTGATGCAGGAGACACGCTCATATACTTTAAGTTAAGAGATAGAGTCACCGGAACAGGTTGGCTTATGTAGTCATTAGGGCGTTGCTTTGCCCGGGCTTTACGCCTTACATGGTAAGCTGCTACAATCCCTAACGCATCGGGTAAAGTATTCATTATCATTCATACACTACCCTCATAATTTTATTGCCATGCGATCTGCCAGACCGCATGATGTAGGGACTAACTGAGTGTAGCCCGCTACACATAGGGACTAATGTTATTATGTGCCTTAGTTGTTAAGTCTATGCGGTAAACACACTAAGGCTTTAGCCCTTTGCAGCACTAGCAACACACAGCTAGCCACAAAACCCTTTAGCACCAACGGTTACAGACCATCATCCTCATATAACGTAAATAAAATGTTAAAATTGGGGAAATTTCCACAG